>Ga0214472_10000278_pt1 | contig 65803 bp, 52 predicted proteins | sample RVTome_6_FD_207662 | JGI IMG/M metagenome (GOLD analysis project Ga0214472, IMG submission 207662) | Soil microbial communities from uranium-contaminated site in the Upper Colorado River Basin, Wyoming, United States - RVT140D175 | ecosystem: Environmental > Terrestrial > Soil > Contaminated >...
GGCCCGTTTTGACATCTGCTGGGCATTGGTCTGCATGTTGCCAACCGCCGCCGACACCTTGTCGACAATGCTTTTAACACTTTCCTCGAAGCTGGTGGCCAGGCGGTGCATGTCCTGCTTTTTGGTGGCCTCGGCCTGATGCCTGATTTCCTGCTGCTCCTTTTCCAGGCGCTTCTGCTCGATCGCGTTGGCCTTGAAGACTTCGACGGTTTCGGACATCTCGCCGATCTCGTCCTTGCGGTTCCGTGCCGGGATCTCAACTTCCAGATCTCCGTCAGCCAGTTTTTGCATGCAGTTCGTGATTGCGGACAGGGGCCTGGTGATACTGCGGGCGGTGAAGATGGAAATCGCGACAGTGACGAGGAGGATAACCATGGCAATGCCGCCGACGAGCGTGGCCTGATTCATAAACTCGGATTCCAGATCGTCGATATAGACGCCGGTACCGATGACCCAGCTCCAGGGCGCGAAACCCTGAACAAAGGACAGTTTCTCGACAGGCTCTTCATGATCTGGTTTCGGCCAGAGGTAGCCGACGAAGCCGCTACCGCTTGCTTCGACCACCTTGACGAATTCCTGGAAGATAAATTTGCCGTTGTTGTCCTGAAGTTTGCTGAGGTCCTTGCCGTTCAAATCCGGCTTGACCGCGTGCATGACCATTGTCGAGTCCATCGAATTGACCCAGAAATAGTCCGATTCATTGTAACGCATGCCGGAAATCGCGTTCAGCGCCCGGGCCTTGGCTTCGTCCTCGCTCAACGCTCCGCTTTGTGCCTGGGCATGATAACTCGCCAGGATTGACGCGGCGGACTGGACCAGACGCTGCAGTTCAGCCTGCCGCTTGGCGTAAAGCTCTCTATGCAAGTCAGACAGGGTGATGCCGGAAATCAACAGGATCCCGGCTATAGTCAAGCCGATCAGGCAGAAAAGGCGAGTGGCGATGCGCATGAAAATATTCCTGTGTAACGTTTTGTAACTTCAGTAACAGATGACAATGATGTTTTGAGATTTATAAGTATAGTTCAGATCAATTGAATAATTTATTAACTTTAATTTTTCAAAATAAATAATCACTGGTTGTTTTGCCGGTTTTATTTTTGTTGCGATCTCGGTGCTGCGGCAGATCTCCGGTTCACCCGCGAAGTCCTGCGGGTGCGGGCATAACGCTTTGAAAAGCATGATAGGATGGCGTTTCGAATCGCCGGGCTTTCAGCATTCAGTATCCTGTGCGGCGCTCACCGGCAGGTTGAGCGCGTTCAATCAGGGTGGGCTCTGCTTTTCGACCCACAATTGAAATCTTGGTGCCGGTGCTGGTGGCTGCTGTGGCGCGCGCCATCGCACACGGCGTCTATGAAGCCGAAAGTTTCGGTGTTTCGAGGTCTTGTCGGGAGAGCTTCCGTTGACGCAGTTCCGGTTTAAATGGAATTGCCGCGGGCGATCTGTCGTTCCAGTGAATCCGCTCCTGCGCCGATTCTGACGGTCAGAAGCGCAACAGCTCGACCTGGCATGGCTTCGGGGTTTCGCTCCGGGAGGAGCCGGCCGGCAGGACACCTTGATGTCTCAAAGGTATGTTATTTTCCAATCATGGGATGTATTTTTACAAGAAATAACGTGAGAAACTCGCGATTTTCTAACCAGCGGTAGTTTATACAAACAACTATAATTATACCTGTGCATGGAGATATTAAAAACCGCCAGAATTGGATGTGAGCGAATGGTTGTGGTGGGTAGTGTCAAATAATCTGACAGTAAGACTCCACTGTATGCTTGTTAAGGCTTCGTTAACTATATAATCTCAGTGCTGATAAGGGATTTTCATGCTTTATCTGGAAAATGGGGCGTCGGTTTTTTTTACACGAATTCATCTGAGGACGATTCGGTTATGAACCAAATTGTTATAAGTAATTGAAAAATAGTGGAATTTTTTTTCGATTTTTACCGCTGTCGGGCCTCTTTACAGGGGATTTGTCAGCGATCTTTACAGTTTTTGGCGATTTCCGAGGGCCCTTCATCTAAGGCATTGAAAATGCTCATTAAATATTTGTGGCATTAATATTGCTTAGAGTGATGGCAGGTGTCGAAGGTGGCGAAGCCCTGGCGGGGAGGACTTGGCGCAATCCTGAGAAAACCTTTCGTGTGGAATGAAATGGAGAATAAAGACAATGGCATGGACTGACTTCAAGCGCATTTCGATGGCGTTGGTTGTGTCCTTTCCCGTAGCCGTTTTTGGTGCCGCTGGCGCTAAGGCCGATCTCATTACGGAATGGAACTATACGGTCGACAGCGCCTTCACCGCGTTCTCGCCCGCTGGCGTTACCGGATCTGTCCCGAATGCCAATCTTGGAAACGCACCGACCAGTTTGCAGTGGGGAACCGGCGGTGACGGCCCGAGTTCACTGGTTGTCGACAGCACGATCACCAATCCGCCCCAGCTCTTTACGGGCGCCGGCTCCGTGGCAGGTGCATCGATCACCCATAACAACAATCCGATTGCCGGCACAACGCTGACCTCGGCGACCCTGTCCACCCAGTTGGTGTTGACGGCGGCCAGCGATCCGAGTCTGACGCACACCCTGTCCTCGATTTTCGAGATTGCCTTTGTTGAGACCCTGAACGACAGCAACTGCGGTTTTACATCAGTCTCCAGCTGCGATGATATTTTCATCCTCCTGAACCCGGAAGTTCTGGTTGAGCAGTTCATCATCGACGAGTTCGTCTATACCGTGACGTTGAGCGCGTCTGGCCTTGGTCTGCTTGACGATGCGACCTGTGCTGTCGCCGGTCAGGCAGCGGGGTGCTTCGGCTTCACGACGCAGGAGCGTCAGGCCAACAATCTGCAGACTTTCTTTTCGATCGATGCGGAGCCGGTCCGTGTTCCGGAACCCGCAAGTCTGGCCTTGCTGGGCTTCGGACTGCTCGGCTTCGGTGCGGTTGCCCGCCGTTGGCGCAAGTCGAACTGATCCAGTCGCGACGGCAAAAGCTGAATACAGAAACGGCGGCTCACCTGAGCCGCCGTTTTCCTTGTGTTCTGCGCGTTACCGAAAGAGTCATGCAGGAATCGCGCTGCGCGGTCTGTCCCCCTGTGGTTTGCTGTCGTCCGGTGAGGATCACCCTGTCGTGCGCGGTTGCCGCCGGCGCTGGTCGCTGCGCTCGTATGCCGCCTGTCCCTCGATCAGAGTCCACTCGACCAGTCGGCGAAGCACTTTGTCCAGAGCGTCGTCGAAAGCCAGGACGACGGAGTCGATCTGGTCCGATTTCGCCGCGACCGAGTGCTGAAAGTTCTGCGATCCGATAATGGAACGCTGTGGCAGCTGGATCAGCTTCGCATTGACGGCGACCAGCGCCTTCGGTCCGTCACTATCGTAATAGATCGTCTGAAACTCCCGCAACTCGGTCTTGAGGACGAAGTCCGCCCTCAGTCCTCCGGATTCCCTGGCAACCGAGAGAATTTTTCCGCTGTTCTCGAACGACTCGACCATCAGGGTCTGGAGCATGAAGGGGGCCTGATCAGTCCAGCCCGACCTGGCGTAGTATTCCAGCTGGGTGGGCGAATGCTGCAGCGCGATGCGCGTCGTGTTCAGGCTGGCGGCGGAGGCCGGCGGCTCCAGCACCAGTTGCCATTCCACCTGCGGCAGATCTTCACGAAAGGTGCTCTTCGGGGTCAGACGGTAAAGCGTCGGCGGCGGGCCTTGTCCGGGTACGATGTTGGAGCAGGCTGCGGCGAATCCGGCGAAGGGAAGGGCGGCCAGAGCTTTCAGGCTTTGACGGCGCTGCAAAACTGCGGGACCGGCCGGCGCTGCTGCGCCGCCGGGGGCGGTGTCGTCTTCTTTATTTTGCCTCATAGCCCTGCTGGTGGTCGCCGAAGATAAAGCGTGCGGGATCGCGCTGCACTTCGGTGGTTATGCGTTGAAGTACGCTGATCAGTTCGCGCGCTTCGATGAGAACATTGGAGAGTTCGTAGAGTCCGGTGGTGGTAAAATCGTTGATCGGGTCCCGGTTTTCCTTGATCAGATTCTCGAGCTGACCCGCGGCGCCGTCCAGACTGGTCGCCGCGCTGTCGAGCTTCTTGATCATGCCTTGCAGATCCGCTGAAAGGCTTGTGACCGAACCATCGACTGTGCCGGCTGTTGCCTCGAAGGCTTTCAGCGTTCGGTCGGCGCTATTAGTCAATTGATCGAGATTGGTCCTGATGGAGTTTGCGGTTTCCTTCAGGGATCCTGTGGCGCTGCTCAGATTGTTCATGGTCAGTGATGCGTCGCTGATCAAAGTCTCGAAGCTTCCGCGATTCTGGCTCAGGACTTCACTGACATCCCGCAGGTTCGAGAGCATTGCGGCGATGTCGGCTCTGTTCTTGTCGTTGAAGACATCGTTGCCCCGGTTCAGCAGCAGAATGGCGCCGTCGAGCAGTTCGGGAGCGGAATTGATCACCGTTTCCAGATTCGACGAGCGGGAAGGGATAATCGCCTGTTTCTGCCCTTCCGCAGGTTCAAGAAGGGACGCCTCGGGCGATCCGCCGGAAAGCAGCACATAGAGGCCGCCGGTCAATCCGACAAGATTCAAGGTGGCATAGGTATCGGTTTTTATCGGGGTTTGTTCGTCGACCTCGATCAGCGCCCTGACCCGGTTGGGATCGTCGTGATCCAGACCGATAAAGATGACCTCACCGACACGCACACCGCTGTAGCGAACCGGACTGCCGACTGCCAGGCCCGTCACCGAACCGCGGAAAAAGATGTCAAAGCGCCTGAGGTCCGTATCGACCTGGAACTTGACAAACCAGACGACGAAACCCAGCAGGCCCAGCGCCAGCAGCAAAACGAAGCTGCCGACCATGATGTAGTTTGCACGGGTTTCCATTATCCGACGTTCCTCACCGAACACTCCTGTTTGGGCTGGTGGTTGTGTCTGTGCCGGTGCTTTCGTCCGTCGGCGGGAGAGTGCCTGCAGCCGCCGGGCGCGTTTTCGCGGCTTCAGCGGCGCGTCCGCGCGGCCCCTTGAAGTATTCGTCGATCCAGGGATCGGGTTCACGGATCAATTCTGCGATCGTTCCCACCTTCACGCGCTTGTCCAACAGTACCGAAACCCGGTCGCAGATTGCGTATAGCGAATCCAGATCATGAGTTACCATAACCACGGTCAGGCCCAATGTCGCCTGCAGTTCCCGAATCAGGTCATCGAATTTCGAAGCGCCGATGGGATCGAGACCGGCGGTCGGTTCGTCCAGGAAGACGATTTCGGCATCCAGTGCGAGGGCCCGGGCCAGCCCGGCGCGCTTGCGCATGCCGCCGGACAGCTCCGATGGATACTTGTTCGCCGCGTCGGGCGGCAGGCCGACCATGGAGATCTTGATTTCGATGAGTTCCTGCCGCAGCGATTTCGTCAGCCTGGTGTGCTCTTTGATCGGGGCTTCGATATTCTGCGCAACGGTCAGTGACGAAAACAGGGCGCCGTCCTGAAACAGAACGCCCCAGCGCGCCTGTAGAGCTCTGGTTTCGTCATTCGAGAGCGTCGAAGTGTCTTTTCCGAAGACTTCGATACGGCCGGACGAGGGTCTGTTCAGGCCGATGATGGTGCGTAGAAGGACGGATTTTCCGCTTCCGGATCCACCGACGATTCCCATGACTTCACCGCGCCGGACCGAGAAGTCGAGCTGGTCGTGCACCACCTGGGTGCCGAACTTGCTCCGCAGGCGGCTGACGTCGATAACCGTTGGCTGTTCGTCTTTCAATGTCATATTCCGATGATCGAAAACAGGACCGAGAAAAGGGCGTCGAGGAGGATCACCAGGAATATCGCTTCAACCACGGCTCGGGTTGTCTGCTTACCCACGGACTCCGCGCTGCGCGAAACGCGCAGGCCTTCATAGCATCCCACGAGCGCTATGATGAATGCGAAGACCGGCGCTTTGATGATGCCGACCCAGAAGGAGTTTACACCGATCGCTGCTTTAAGCTGGGTCCCGAACTGAGCAAAGGAAATGTCGAGCGAAACGTACGACATGATGGCACCGCCCAGCAGCCCCATCATATCGGCGTAGAAGGTCAGCAGCGGCATCACCAGAACCAGGCCGATCAGCCTTGGCATGACCAGGACATCCATGGGGTCGAGCCCGATGGTTTCCATGGCGTCGATTTCCTCGTTGACCTTCATGGTGCCGATCTGCGCGGTGTAGGCGCTGCCCGAACGGCCGGCGACGATGATGGCGGTAAGCAGAATTCCCATCTCGCGCAGGACACCGACAGCCACGAGGTTGACGGTATAAATCTGTGCGCCGAATTTGGCCAGCTGGTCTGCTCCCTGATAGGCCAGAACCACGCCGACCAGAAAGGAAATCAATCCGACGATCGGCAGGGCGTTCAGGCCGGACTGTTCCATCTGGCTGACCAGTGCAACCACGCGGATACGCCTGGGCTGGATGATTGTTCGTCCCAGCACGATGGTCGCGTAGCCCAGAAAGTTCAAAAGGTCGCGACCGGCCTTGCAGAATTCGTAGGTCTCGACCCCGAGATGGTGCAGAACTTCTACCAGGAAGTTGTCGGGCGGCGCTGCCGGCGGGCATTCGACATGGTTCTTCGTAACGGTATTCAGGAGAATTTTCGAGGTTTCCGAAGCCTTCTGAAGCTCGACATCGATGCCCTCGGCGCTCAGTTCTGAAATTGTACGGACAATGACCCAGGCTCCCGCCGTGTCGAGTCCGCTGATATCCGCAAGGTCGAAGACCGCCGACGTGATGCCGTCGGATTTGAGATTGCGGATCTCCTGACTCACGGTGCCGACGAACCCGATCGTCCAGGCACCACTGAAGGCAACGACCAGCCGTCCCTGCAGAGTTTCACTGGAAAAGCTGCATCGATCGGCGGTGGACGCTTCGACTCCGGTCAAAGCCATAAATGAACCCGTCCAAGATTTTCAGTTTGTATACCGAGCAGCGGGAGTTTCGCCGAGCCGTTGTTATCAGTCAAACCTTCACAGTGAATTTTCGCCGGGCCCACAGGTTTGCGGCAGCCGGAATTCCGGAAGACAATCGGGACAAAAGGGGACTGGGGAAAGAGGCTTGCGAGGCACAGCAGCACGCCGACATCGGTGCCGGCATATTTTCGTCCGGGATCAGATGCCGCGCTGCGCGCGTCCTGCGCCGCAGCCCTGATCAATAGTGCAGACCTGACCGACCGTGCGGTGACGGTCGGTCCAAAACCGTAAAGACATCAGGCCGACATGTTCAGAGCGGAAAGCGCGCAGGATACGACCGAGGCCATGGCGACCGCCGAGAAAACTGTCAGACCAAAGCAGGACCACAATACGATCCATGTTTTTATCGGTATGTCTCTGCTGAGACCGGAAATTCTGTCCATGATTTGTCCCCTTACCGGCAAAGCCTGAACCAGGCTGTTCGACACTACTGACCGGATCCGTCCAGACGGCTGCCGACACGAATCCACTTTGAAGTTATTACAGTTCCCGATTATGGCGAAAGCAGGGCGATAATCGGGCTGATTGTAACAGTGTCCTCGATTCCGGGCCGAAGACCAGCACTTTGACGCCGGATCGGCGCGCCACACGTAAATTTGAAAGCCGGACTTCGCCGACGATCAAAAGCGTGCAGTGATTGTGAAACCTTTATGACGTCACGCTTTCCTGCGCCGGCACAATGGCGCCGCGTTTCGTCACCACATAGGCCGCGAGTTTGTGCCCCGCGGCAGCGGCATCGACGGCTGACTGGCCCTTCAGCCGCGCCGCCAGATAGGCGCCGTTGAAGGAATCGCCGGCGGCGGTGGTGTCGACCACGTGATCCGCTTGCTGCGGCGGGACCGGGATCGTCTCGCCTTCCGACAGCACCAGACTGAGCTCGCTGCCGTTCTTGATCACTGCTTCGCCTATGCCCAGACCGCGCAGACGCGCCACGGTCTCCTGCGGACTGCGGTCGCCGAACAGCCTGGATTCGTCGTCGAAACTCGGCAGGGCGATATCGCTTCGGCGCAGCACCTGTTCCATCGCGTCGCGGGCGATATCGAAATCCGGCCAGAGTGCGGGGCGGAAGTTGCCGTCGAAGGCCACCCGGCCGCCCGCCGCCTTGACGTCGTCGAGCAGCGTGAAAAGGCGCGCGCGGCTTTCGCCGTCCAGAATGCCCAGGGTAATGCCGCTGAGGTACACAAGATCGAATGTGCGTGTACGCTCGACCGCTGCCCGGCACTGCGGATCTTTCAGCAGATCGCGCGCTGCCGCCTCTCCGCGCCAGTAGAAAAAGGAACGTTCCCCCTGATCGTCGGTCCTGATGATGTAAAGGCCGGGGCGGCGGCCGGGCAGGCGGGTGACCAGGGAGGTGCCCAGGCCTTCGGCGCGCCAGGATTCGATCATCTCTTCGCTGAAGGGATCGTCGCCCAACGCCGTAAAGTATTCAACGACAGCGCTGTTCCCGAGCTGACGGGCCATGTAGACGGCGGTGTTGAGCGTATCGCCGCCATACCCGCGTTCGAGCCTGCCTTCACCGAGGTCCCGCAGTTCGACCATGCACTCGCCGATCGCGGCGACACGTTTGCGCTCAGTTTTTTCCATCGGGTTTTCTCGGTTCATCGGGCTCGAGACCTTGCGGGCATAGAACGGATCATACAGTCAGATCAGATTCTCCGGCACGACGGATCGCTTGCGGCGATTCCATCTAAACCGGATCTGATCCAGGCGGCGTTTTATGACGAAGCGCCTGGACAATAACGCTGCTTTGGCGATGGCGAAAGCCGGACGGCGTCTGAAGCTGCATGGCAGGGTGTTTCAGTGACTTCCTGTGTGGCGCTTGCGGCAATCCTGCTGCAGACTGCCCGCCTATGACCCGGCTTTCCGCGACCAGCCTTTCACAAGTACCGTCTTTCGTACGCCGGCCGTCTTTTGACCGCGTGGCCTGCGGGGTCGGCATCCTTCACCTGGGGATCGGGGCCTTTCACCGTGCTCATCAGGCGGTCTATACCGACGATGTTCTGGCTGGCAGCGGCGGCGACTGGGCGATCTGCGGGGTCAGTTTGCGCCAGGCGACGGTTCAGCAGCAGCTCGCGCCGCAGAACGGACTCTACACGCTGGTCGAGCGGGACGCTGCAGGCGATGCCTGCCGGATCATCGGCGCCGTCACCGAGTGCGTTTACGCGCCCGGGAACCCGGAGGCCCTGGTCGCGCGCATGGCCGATCCTTCGATCCGGATCGTCTCGCTCACCGTGACCGAGAAAGGTTATTGCCTCGATCCGGCCAGCGGCGAACTGATGCTGGAGGACCCGGCCATTGTCAGGGATCTGCAAAACCCGCATCGGCCCGCAACCGCCGTTGGCTATCTGGTGGCGGCACTGGCGTTGCGATGGCGGGCGGGGCAGACGCCCTTTACCGTTCTGAGCTGCGATAATCTTCCGCACAACGGCCGGATGCTCGCCGGACTGGTGCGAAGCTATGCGGCAGAGCTCGACCCGCTGCTTGCGGACTGGATCGGGCGCGCGGTGGCCTTTCCCTCCAGCATGGTCGATCGCATCGTGCCGGCCACAACCCAGGACGATCTTGCTGCGCTGTCGGAACGCCTGGGGCTCCAGGATGCGGCTGCCGTGATCTGCGAACCCTTCCGGCAGTGGGTGATCGAGGATCATTTCACACTGGGCCGGCCGGCCTGGGAAGCGGCCGGTGCGCAGATGGTGGCGGATGTCGCGCCCTTCGAGGACATGAAGCTGCGGCTGCTCAACGGCAGTCATTCGCTGCTGGCCTATCTCGGTTATCTGGCCGGATACGAAACCATCGCGGAAACCATGACGGACCCGGCCTTTGAAAGGCTGGTGCGGCATTACATGGACGCGGAAGCCACGCCGACGCTGGCTCTTCCGCCGGGCGTGGATCTGGATGGCTACAAGGACCAGCTGATCACACGCTTCAGGAACCCGGCCCTGAAACACCGGACCTGGCAGATTGCCATGGACGGCTCGCAGAAACTGCCGCAGCGTCTGCTCCCGGTGGTTCGGCGGCAACTCGCGCTGGGTGGCGCGTTCGACGCAGCGGCCCTCGCGGTCGCCGCCTGGATGCGGTACGCCACCGGCCGGGACGAACAGGGCGCCGCCATCGACGTCCGCGATCCTCTGGCGGAGCGGCTGGCGTCCATCGGCGTGGCGGCCGGCGTCCATCCGGCGGCACTGGTCGATGCCTGTCTTGGCGTCCGTGAGGTTTTCGGCGCCGATCTGCCGCAAGCCGGGCGCTTTCGTGTGGCGGTAAAGTCGGCGCTGGTTCGATTGTATGAGGCCGGGGCCAGGCAAAGCGCCGATCAGATGACGGAACTCTAAACAAAAGCTGCGGGCGGAGGTGACAAGACCCTTTCCCTCGGCTATCCGATACGAAAGAATCACTTCTTCAATTCAGGGAGCGTTGCGCAGATGAGTCGTTACTCGAGCCGGAGTCAGGAAGTCCGCAAACCCGCCGTGGTCAGCAAAAGCGGCATTGTCGCTGCGCAGAACCGTCTGGCCGCCGAGCAGGGGGCGGAGGTACTGGCGCGCGGCGGCAATGCGGTTGACGCCGCCGTCACCACGGCCTTTGCACTGGCCGCCACGGAGCCCTGGATGAGCGGCCTGGGCGGCGGGGGCTCCATGCTGATCTACCTCGCCAGGGAAGATCGGGTGCGGGTGATCGATTTCGGTATGGTCTCTCCGGGGGCTCTGGACCCGGCGGATTTTCCCTTGAGCGGTGGCGTGGCTTCCGACCTCTTCCCCTGGCCGGCGGTGGTCGAGGACCGGAACCTGCTCGGGGCGAAGTCCATTGCCGTGCCCGGCGCGGTCGACGGTCTGGGCAAAGCGCTGGAATCCTACGGCACCATCGCCTGGGACGAAGCGATCCAGCCAGCCATCGATCTTGCCGAAACCGGACTGTCGGTGGATTGGTTCTCGTCGCTGGTGATTGCCTCCTCGGCCCGCGATCTCAGCCGCTTTCCGACTTCAAGCGCGATCTATCTGCAGGATGGGTTCCCACCGTCACCGACCTGGCATGCGGCGGGCCGCGCGCCGACCCGTGAGCTGACCGGTCTGGCCAATACGCTGAAGCACCTGGCCGAATACGGCCCGCGTGAGTTTTATGAAGGCGCTTTGGCGAAGGCGATCGCAAAGGATGTCCGGAACGCGGGCGGCTATCTTTCCGAAGCCGATCTGGCGGCCTATCAGGCGCGCGAACTCGATCCCATGGTGCAGGACTATCGCGGCGCCAAAATTTACGTCGCGCCTGAACTCAACGGCGGGCCGACCATGCTGGCCGCTTTCTCCGAACTGGAGAAGCTGGCGCTGAACGGGGCCGGTCCCGATGCCGCGACCTATGCGGCCTATTCGGACATTCTGCTGAAGGTCTACGAGGAACGGCTGGCCACCCTGGGCGATGCGGACGAAGCCCGCGGCGATTCCTGCACCACCCATCTTTCCGTCGTCGATGCTGAAGGCAATATGGTCACGCTGACCACGACCCTGCTGTCGATCTTCGGCTCCAAGATGGTGCTTCCGGCCAGCGGCATTCTGATGAACAACGGCATCATGTGGTTCGATCCGCGCCCGGGGCATCCGAATTCGCTGGCACCCTCCAGGCGCTGTCTGGCGAACTACAGCCCGGCGATTCTGCGCGACGACTGGGGTTCCGTGGCGCTCGGCGCGTCGGGCGGGCGAAAAATCTTCCCGGCGGTGTTCCAGGTGCTGTCCTATATCAAGGATTTCGGCATGACGCTGGATCAGGCGATGCATCATGCACGCATCGACGTCAGCGGCACCGAGCGGGTGGTGATGGACGCGGCTCTGCCGCTGTCGGTGCGCGGCGATCTGGTGACCCGTTTCAACACCGCCGAAGTGCAGCGTGACGTCTTCCCGCTGGCCTTTGCCTGCCCCTCGGCGGTTCTGCGCCGCGGCGGCGAGAACCAGGGTGCCTCCGAGGTTATGCACCCCTGGAGCGATGCCGTCTCCGCCGACAGCCGCGCGCATGCGGTTCCGGTCGTGATGGACTAGGGGGAGGGCCGTAATGAAAAGGCTGACAGAACTGGAAACACCGGCACTGGTCCTGGACCGCGGCGTCCTGCAGAAGAACTGTGCGCGGATGTCGGCGTGGATGACGCAGGCGGGTGTTCGCCTGCGGCCGCATTTGAAGACCTCGAAGTCGGCGAAAGTGGCGGAGATTGCCACCAGGGGGCACTTCGGCGGGATCACCGTTTCGACCATCGCCGAGGCCCGTTATTTCGTCGCCCATGGCGTTCGCGACATTACCTACGCCATCGGCCTTGCCGCGGCAAAGCTCGATGCCGTGGCGGCGCTGCAGGCACAGGGCGCGGCGATCACCCTGCTGTGCGATAATCTGGCGGTCCTGAAGGCCGCCGGGGAGAAAGCGGCCGCGCTGAAAGCCGACTTCCGGATTCTGATCGAAGTCGATACCGGCGGTCTGCGCGGCGGCGTTCTGCCGGACTCGGAGGAACTGATCGCACTCGGGCGTTTTCTGAGCGAGACCGCTGGTCTGTCCCTTGCCGGTGTCCTCACTCACGCAGGGCACTCCTACCACTGCCGCAGCCGCGCCGAGATTGAAGCCGTCGCCGAGGCAGAGCGTTCGGGTATCGTCCGGGCGGCGCAGCGTCTGCGGGACGCGGGCTTTACCTGCGAAACCGTTTCGGCCGGCTCGACCCCGACGGCGATCTGCGCCCGCTCCTTCGAGGGCGTGACCGAGATGCGGCCCGGGGTTTACGGCTTCTTCGATCTGGATCAGATGGCGCTGGGTGTCTGCGAGATGGAGGATATCGCCCTGAGCGTCGTTGCCACGGTCATCGGTCACAATCATGCCGCCGGGCGCATTCTCATCGATGCCGGCGGGCTGGCCCTGTCGAAGGATCTCAGCGCCACCGAGTTTCTGGACGCCACGGGATACGGTCTTGTCTGTCCGCTCGGATCGACCCGACCGATGGCTGGGCTCTATGTCGAATCCGTGCATCAGGAACACGGCCTGATCGCGGCGGTTGACGGCGCGCTGCCGTACGAAACACTGCCGGTCGGGTCTCGCGTGCGCATCCTGCCCAATCATGCCTGCATGACGGCAGCGGCTTACAATAGCTACCATGTCGTCGATGGTGGAGAGGACGTCGTGGAGACCTGGGACCGGGTCAACGGCTGGTACTGAATGTAAAGTCGCAACGTCGTCTGCTGCAGATGACGGGGTGCGAAAGAGGCGGCAGGGGGCAACGACCCCTGCGCGCTGAAAAGAGGAAGGGAGATCGGAATGCCGCAGGACACCAACAGTATCTACGAGCGCGATCTGGGGCGGAACGCCGCGAACTACGAGCCGCTGTCGCCGCTGTCTTTTCTGAAGCGTACGGCATCGGTCTATCCCAACCGCCTGGCCGTCATTCACGGCGATATCCGCCGCAGCTGGGCGGAAACCTATATCCGCTGCCGCCGGCTGGCCTCGGCCCTGCGCAGGCGGGGCATCGGCGCGGGCGACACGGTTTCGATCATGGCGCCCAACGTGCCGGAGATTCTGGAAGCGCACTTCGGCGTGCCGATGGCCGGCGCGGTTCTCAATGCGCTCAACACCCGCCTGGATGCCGAGAACATCGCCTTCACGCTGAGGCATGCCGAAACCAAGGTCCTGATCACCGACAGGGAATTCTCCGGCCTGGTGTCCGAGGCCCTGAAGCAGCTCGACAACAGGCCCCTGGTCATCGATATCGACGATCCCCTGGCCCTCAGCGGCGCTCTGGTCGGGGAAATGGACTACGAGGCCTTTCTGGCCGAAGGCGATCCGGCCGATCCCTGGTCACCCCCCGATGACGAGTGGGCCGCGATTTCCCTGAACTACACCTCGGGCACCACGGGCGATCCCAAGGGCGTGGTCTACCATCATCGCGGCGCCTATCTGAATGCCATGGGCAACGTGCTGACCTGGTCGCTGGAACAGCATCCGGTCTACCTCTGGACCCTGCCGATGTTCCACTGCAACGGCTGGTGCTTTCCCTGGACCATCACCGCCATGGCCGGCACCCACGTCTGTCTGCGCCGGGTCGAGGCCGGGGCGATCTTCGACGCCATCGCCGATCACGGCGTGACCCATCTCTGCGGCGCGCCGATCGTGATGGGGCTGCTGATCGCCGCCCCGGCTGACCAGCGCCGGGAACTGCCCGGCAAGGTGAAGATGATGACCGCGGCTTCGGCGCCGCCTGCCGCGGTTCTGGAACGCATGCAGAAGCAGGGGTTCGAGATCACCCACGTTTACGGCCTGACCGAGGTCTACGGCCCGGTGACGGTCTGCGCCTGGCACGAGGAATGGGACAGGCTCGACATGGAGGAACAGGCCCGCCTGAAATCCCGCCAGGGCGTGACCTATCCGGTGCTCGAAGGCCTGATGGTGGCCGATGCCGACAGCCTGAAGCCGGTGCCCTGGGACGGCGAGACCATGGGCGAGGTCTTCATGCGCGGCAATGTGGTGATGAAGGGCTATCTGAAGAACCCGAAGTCGACCGAAGCGGCCTTTCGTGGCGGCTGGTTCCACACCGGCGATCTCGGGGTCATGCACCCGGACGGCTACATCGAGCTGAAGGACCGTTCAAAGGACATCATCATCTCCGGCGGCGAGAACATCTCGACCATCGAAGTCGAGGGTGTGCTCTACAAACACCCGGCCGTAGCCGAGGCCGCCGTGGTGGCGCGTCCCGACGATAAATGGGGCGAGACACCCTGCGCCTTCGTCGCGCTGCGGCCCGGCGCCGAGGTGAGCGAGGCCGAGATCATCCAGTTCTGCCGCGATCATCTGGCGCACTACAAATGCCCGAAGACCGTGGTCTTCACCGAACTGCCCAAGACCTCGACCGGAAAGATTCAGAAATACGTGCTGCGGGAGCAGGCGCGGGCCTTGTAACCGAAGTCTCAGACGTCGATCCTGCCGCCGCGCATTTTCTTGACTGAAGAGCGCTTCGTCTTCGCGGTCAGACGCCGCTCTTTCGAGGCTTTCGTCGGTTTGGTGGCCCGGCGGTATTTCGGCGGGACGGCGGCCTCGCGGATCAGGGACGCCAGCCGTTCCACGGCATCCTTGCGGTTCAGATCCTGGGAGCGGAAGCGGTTGGCGGTGATGACGATAACGCCGTCCCGGGTCATGAGCCTGCCGGCAATCGGCTTCAGGCGCAGGAAGATCGCGTTGGACAGCGCCGGACTGCTCCTCGCGTTGAACCGCAACTGCACCGCCGTCGAAACCTTGTTGACGTTCTGACCGCCCGGACCTCCCGCGCGGACAAAGCTTTCCTCGATTTCGCGCGGATCGAGCCTGATGCTGTCGGTAATTTCGATCATGGCCGAAGTCTATGAACTGGCGGCAGACTTCGCCATAGCTCTTTTAACAGGAGAGAACCGCTTTGACGCTTCAGCGGAAAAATGCGGTGCCGGTCAAGGGAGGAAGACCGGCACCGCACAGTCTGGGGTGCCGGTTTATCAGTACCCCGCCGAGAGAACGGCGCCCGTCAGCCCCATGTGGCCCATTCGGGCGTACTTCAGGGGCGGTGCGATCTCCGGATCCTGTTCGGCCTCGACCACAAGCCAGCCGCTGTAGTCGTGCTGCTTCAGGCCTGTGCAAAGCCGTTTGAAATCGACGCAGCCGTCGCCGGGCACGGTAAAGACACCCGCGAGGACCGCTGAAAGGAAACTGCTGTCGGCGGCTTTTACGCGATCCAGCACCGGGCGGCGGACGTCCTTGCAGTGCACGTGATTGATCCGGGCCGCATGGCGGTCCAGAACCGCGTGCGGATCGCCGCCGGCATAGGTCATGTGCCCGGCATCGAGCAGCAGGCCTACGGCGGGGCCGGTGACGTCCATCAGCCTGTCGATATCGATCTCGCTCTCGATCACGGTGCCCATATGGTGGTGATAGGCCATGGCCACGCCGCGTGCGGCCAGATGCTCGGCCACCGCCGTCAGCTTCCCGCCGAACGCCTGCCACTGATTGTCCGCCAGGGCCGGGCGCTGCGAGACCGGGGTTTCCTGTTGCCCGTGGACACAGCCGGTGCATTCGGCGAAGACCATGACGTCGCAGTCCATGTCGGACAGCAGCTGCAGATGCGCTTCCACCGCCGCGATCTCATCGTCGATTGAACGCTCAAGCAGAAACGAACTGTACCAGCCCGAGATCAGCGCCAGACCATGGCGTTCCAGAAGCGGACGCAGCTCAGCTGCATTGCGCGGAAACTTGTTGCCCAGCTCGATGCCCTCGTAGCCCGCCGCGCGGGCTTCGCGCAGGCAGGTTTCCAGCGGCGTATCGCCGCCGAGGCTGGGAAGATCGTCGTTGCTCCAGGTGAGCGGGTTGATGCCGAGACGGATGGACATGATGCTTTACTCGCCAATGCGCTGATTTTTGGTGGCTTCGATATAGCGGCTGCGGGCCTCGGTGACATCGGGCCGGTCGGAGACTTCGGGCACCGCAACGTCCCACCAGGCGCCGCCCTCTGCCGTCGTTGTCTTCGGGTCGCTGTCGATGACGATCACCCTGGTTGCCGGGGCCGTTTTCGCGCGCTCCAGAGCGGCCTCCAGTTCGGTCAGTCCGGCAACCTTTTCCGACGTCGCGCCCAGACTGGCGGCATGGGCGGCGAAGTCGATGACCGGCTGTGTCCCCGTGACCTGAACGCCCTCGTCGAAGAGATTGTTGTAGCTGGCGCCGCCGCAGGCGTTCTGCAGGCGGTTGATGCAGCCGTATCCCCGGTTGTCGAGGACGACGATCACCAGTTTCTGGCCCAGCAGGATCGAGGTCGCGATCTCGGAATTCATCATCAGATACGACCCGTCGCCGACCATGACGAAGATCTCGCGCGCCGGGTCAGCCATCTTGACGCCGAGACCGCCCGCGATCTCGTAGCCCATGCAGGAATAGCCGTATTCGACGTGATAGCCGCCCGGTCCCGGCGTGCGCCAGTTCTTGTGCAGTTCGCCTGGCAGGCCGCCCGCAGCGCAGACCACGACGTCATTCGGACCCGCCGCCCGATTGACTGCGCCCAGCACCTGCGCGTCCGAGGGCAGGGGCGCATTGGAAGGCGCGGTGGCCTTGTCGACGGCGGCGTTCCAGCTCTGCATTTCACTGCCGATCCGCGCGCTCCAGTCCGCCGGTGCAGCCCAGTCGCCCAGCCGCGCGTCCAGTTCTTCCAGACCACGCCGCGCATCTCCGATCAGCGGCAGGGCCGAATGCTTGACTGCATCGAAGGCGCAGACGTTCAGCTGCAGGATCCGCCGGGCCGGATTGCGGAACAGCGAGCGCGAGGCAGTGGTGAAATCGGCCAGCCTTGTCCCGACAGCCAGGATCAGATCGGCATCCGCCGCCAGTGCGTTGGCGGCGCTTGACCCTGTGACACCGGGCGATCCGACGGCATTGGGGTGATCCCAGGGCAGGGTGCCTTTGCCCGCCTGGGTTTCCGCGACCGGGATGCCGTGTCTGGCGGCAAAGTCTGCGAGCCGTTGCGCCGCGCCGCTATAGAGCACGCCGCCGCCGGCTATGATCATCGGCGCCTTTGCCGAGGTCAGGGCCGCTGCTGCCGCGTCGAGCTGATCGTGATCCAGACCCTGGCGAAGCTGGCGATGAACCTGCGGTTCGAAAAAGGCGAGGGGATAGTCGTAGGCCTCGGTCTGCACGTCCTGTGGCAGGCAGAGCGTGACCGGACCGCAGTCGGCCGGATCGGTCAGGGCGCGCATGGCTTGTGGCAGGGAGGCGAGCAGCTGCTCCGGACGGCTGATCCGGTCCCAGAAGCGCGACACAGGCTTGAAACAGTCGTTGGCGGAGACCGTCAGATCGCCGAAGTCCTCGATCTGCTGCAGCACCGGGTCGGGGCGCCGGTTGGCGAAGGTGTCGCCCGGCAGCAGCAGAACCGGCAGGCGGTTGACATGGGCCAGCGCTGCAGCCGTGACCATGTTGGTGGCGCCGGGGCCGACCGAGGTGGTGCAGGCCATTATCCGTTGCCGGTTGCAGGCCTTGGCGAAGGCAATCGCGGTATGGGCCATGGCCTGCTCGTTGTGCGGCCGGTAGGTTGGCAGGGTTTCGCGGGCGGCATGGAGTGCTTCGCCGATTCCGGCGACATTGCCGTGCCCGAAGATCGCGAAAACACCGGCGAAGAGAGCCTGCTCCTCGCCTTCCACGATGCAGCGCTGCGCACTCAGATAGCGGACCAGGGCCTGGGCCATGGTGAGTCGGATGCTGCTCATCAGTCGTTTCCTCCGGAGTCTGATCGTTTTTTCCTTCTATCAGGAAAAAAACGTGAATCAGCCTCTCGTTAAATAGCTCAAGCGGCTACGGCGCGGTAGCCGCGCCAGAGATCGATCAGTCGCGCGTAGCTGCGCGCCATGGCCGCGACCGCTTGATCGTCGGTCATCCCGCCACTGAACCAGGCTTCGGCCGGGGCGCCGAAGATACTGCGCCCGACCGCGAAGCCCTTGCAGATCGGCTGTCCGGCGGCAGCGCCGAAAGCCGTGCTCAGTTCCTCTTCGGGCGCTTCCAGACCCAGCAGCAGAACGCCGCGGCAGTAGCTGTCGTTGGCCGTGATAACCGCAGTGATCCTGGCCCAGCCCTCGGCCGATGCCGGTGGCTGCAGCTTCCACCAGTCCGGATAGACACCCAGATCATAGATCCGTTGCAGGGCGCGCGCGACCGTTGTCGAATCCACGTCGCTTTCCTTCGGCGGGATGATTTCCAGCAGCAGTTCGTGGCGGGTCGCCCGGCAGGCCTCGAACAGCAACCGGATTTTTCGTTCCTGTTCGTCCCGCAGGTCCTCGGGGTCGTCCGGATGATAGAAGACAAGGCATTTCACGCAGTGTTCCGCCGGCCATTCCCGCAGGGTGACTGCGACGTTGTCGCCGCTCTCGAACCGCAGGGGGCGGGAGCCGGGCTCTTCGATTGGCCGTCCGATCCAGACACCGCTGCCGGTGGCCGCATCCAGGGCGTCCTGTCCCAGCCGCCCGTCGCAGAGAATGCCTCCGCGGCCTTTCAGGGCTGCGCCGCCTTCGCGCGCCGCCCGCCAGGCGAGTTCCTTGAAGCGGCTGATGTCGCGGTCGCTTTTGCCGTGGCGCGCGGCAATGGCTTCCAGCTGCATGCGGTGATCGAAGGCGAAGGCACAGACCTCGGGCCAGTCCGCGTTGCGGTTACTCGCCCAGTGCAGCTGCTCCAGACCGGCGTCGTCGCGCAGCCTGCGGTGTGGACTGCCGGAGGCCAGAAAGCCGGAGAGTTCGTCCCAGCTCGGGCAGGCCGGCGAGCAGCCGTGCCGTGAGACCGCGAAGGCGCCGCAGGCATTGGCGTAGACGCAGCAGGTCTCGAAGGATTTGTCGCGCAGCCAGCCGCGCAGGAACCCGGCCATGAAGGCATCGCCCGCGCCCAGCACGTTGAAGACCTCGACCGGAAAGCCCGGCCCCTTGATGCCCTGTTCGATGTCGTCCGGAATGGCTTCGGGAAAGACAACGCAGCCCATTGGTCCGCGCTTGACCACGATAACCGCTGCGGTGATCTCGCGCAGTCGGCGCAGTGCCGCCAGCGTATCGGTGTCGCCGCCGGCGATGTGGATCTCTTCCTCGGTGCCGACAATCAGGTCGCAGTCCGCCACGATGGACTGCAGATGCGCCGAAACGGATTCGCTGGCAACGAAGCGCTCTTCACCCAGCCCATGGCCGGTCAGTCCCCAGAGCACCGGGCGGTAGTCAATATCCAGCGCGACTCTGGTCCCGGCTTCGCGGGCATAGCGCATCGCGGTGCGGCTGGCGCGGTCGACCTGCGGCGTTGAAAAGTGGGTGCCGCTGACCAGCAGGCATTTTGAATCGGCAATGAAGGCCGGATCGAAGTCCCCGGCGTCCAGCGCCATGTCGGCGCAGTTCTCGCGATAGAAGATCAGCGGAAAGGTTTCCCGGTCGCGGATGCCTAGAATGACCAGCGCCGTGAGCCGGGCGGGGTCGGTTTTCAGATGGCCGGTGTTGACGCCTTCGGCTTCCAGGGTCTCGCGGATAAAGCGGCCCATATGCTCATCGCCGACCCGCGCCAGCATCGCCGGGCGCAGACCGAGACGCGCGGCGCCGATGCAGGTGTTGGTTGGACTGCCGCCGACATACTTGGCAAAGCTCGCCATGTCTTCCAGCCGCCCGCCGATCTGCTCGCCATAAAGATCGACACCGGCGCGGCCCATGCCGATGACGTCGAAGCGGCGCTCAGTCATAGCCGCGCAGTCCCTCTGGCATCCAGATTTCCGCGTCCGGGTCCTGGGTCCAGGTATGCTCGCGGGTGAAGTCCGGCACGGTGTAGGGCTTGTTCGGCAGGTGGCGGATCACCCAGGCGTAATACATGCCGTAGCCGGGCGCCGCGCACTGGGCGTGATCTTCGCCGCCGGGGATCTTGACCGTGTCGAACTGCCGGACCTTTACAACATCTTCGCCCAGCTCTGCATGGCCATAGCCCTGCGATTTCGTGAAGCGGTAGTGATAGATTTCCGGCTGGCTGTGGTGATGCGGCGGGTAACTGGACCAGCGTCCCGGCATGGTGATGACCTCGCCCAGCACCAGTTCGGCGTTCCTGTCGGAGTTTGTGCCGTCGAAGATCGTGCGCACGAAGCGCAGACAGGCGTTGCCGACCTGCCCCTTGCCGCGATGCTCGTTCGGCACCTCCTCGGGGGTGTAGACAGTCGAGGCAAAAGGCTTGGTGTTCGCGGTGGAGTAGACGGTGAACTCGCAGTCCTCGTGGCAGGTGAACCTGACCGTTCCACCGGCGGCGACGCGCACGCAGTAGGGGCTCTGATCGAAGATCGACTCCCGTTCCATCTCGACGTTTCGGCCGTCGACTTCTGCGATGGCCTTGCCGGTCATCAGCAGCCAGGCAGTCTCGACTTTCGCGGTCTCGTCGTACGTCGTACCTGCCGGCAGCAAAAGCGTGCCGAATCCGATTTTGGTGTCGTCGGGATCGTCGATGGAGGTGACCGGCGTAAAGCCGGTCGGGAAGCCGTCGCGATGGCTGGTGATATGATTTGTCATCTCTGCAGGTTTCCTCCGCGAAGCGTTCCGCTCACCTTATTGATTGCCGGCGCAACGGACAGAGTTCCATCGAACCTGCCGTTGTCATTCATCTCAAGGCGATTGCCCGATATGAAACAAAAATTCTATTTGACTGACAAGCAGAGAATGTAAATTTTGTTCAACAGGAGTCTCCAGTGGGGAGAATGCCTTTGGGCCGGGCCGGTGGCGCGGCATTATAATATTGGGCAATCCGTTCGTGAGAGGAAGTTTCCGTGCTTGAGTTCTGCCAGTTCGGCGCCGGAAGAATCGGCGCCATCCATGCCGGCAACATCGCCGGACACCAGGATGCGAAGCTGCGCTATGTGGTTGATGTCAATGCCGCCGCTGCGCAGGCCCTGGCGGAAAAATACGGTGCGACCGTGGTCTCGGCGAACGAGGCGCTGGCCGATCCGGCGGTTGGCGCCGTGGTGATCGCAAGTTCTACCGATACCCATGCGGATCTGATCGAGACCTCGGCACGGGCGGGTAAGGCGATCTTTTGCGAAAAGCCGATCGACCTCAGTCTGGAACGGGTCGATGCCTGCCTCGCCGTCGCGAAAGAAGCAGGCGTTCCCTTGGCGCTGGCCTTTAACCGGCGCTTCGATCCCAGCTTCGCCAGCTTCAAGGAACGGCTTTGCGCAGGCGAGATCGGGACGGTGGAAATTGTCTCGATTACCAGCCGCGATCCCGGTCCGCCGCCGATTGACTACATCAAGGTTTCCGGCGGGCTGTTCCGCGACATGATGATCCATGATTTCGATATGGCGCGCTGGCTGCTTGACGAGGAACCGGTCGAGGTCATGGCGATGGCCAGTTGTCTGGTGGATCCGGCCATCGCCGAAGCCGGAGACGTCGACAGCGCCGTTGTGACCCTGCGCACCGCCAGCGGTCGTTTGTGCCAGATCAGCAACAGCCGCCGCGCGTCCTACGGCTATGACCAGCGGATCGAGGTCCACGGCAGCAAGGGTATGCTGCGCGCCGAAAATCACCATCCCACCAGCGTCGAGACATCGACCGAAGCCGGGGTGGTCCGCGACAAGCCGCTGTACTTTTTCCTCGAACGCTACGCCGCGGCCTACCGGGCCGAACTCCATGCCTTCATCGAGGCGGTTGCCGGGGGCCGGGCGCCGAGTCCCGGCGGCGATGACGGCCGGGCCGCGCTGCTGCTCGCCGATGCCGCACTGGAATCCCTGCGCGAGGGACGGCCGGTTGCGGTGAAGCTTTAGCGCCGGACCTTAACTAAGCAAAAAGCCCGTCGAAGTCGGCGCTGCCGTCCAGGCGGTGGCCGAGACAGACCACCAGCGCCAGCGACAGGCACATGCAGGCCGAGAGCGAGCGGAAGGACTGCACCTGCGCTTCCTCGACCTCGAAGCAGACGTCCGCCAGGGCGGCGAAAGGACTGAGCGGCCCGTCGGTGATGGCGATAATCTTCGATCCCTGTTTGCGTGCCTGCGTGGCGATGGCAAGCGTATCCGGCGCGTAGGTCTGAAAGCTGATGGCCAGCAGCAGATCGTCGGGCGAGAGATTCTGCGCCTGCTCGTAGGCCATGCCGCCGACTGAATCGATCAGCGAGACCCGGCGGCCCAGATGGCTCAGACTATAGGTGAGATAGGAGGCAACGGGGAAGGCCCGGCGCTGGCCGATCACCGAGATACGTTCGCTCTGCGTCAGCAGCTCCACCGCCCGCTCCAGTAACTCCGGCCGGGTCTCCTCGCGCAGATGCTGCAGGGCGTGTGTCGCGGCCTCGGTAAAGCGGTCCAGGGTGTTGATCGCGCTCACCGGCGTGTCGCTCTGTTTCTTGAGTGCCTTGATCCGTTCGCTGTAACTCGGCTGCCGTTCGGTCAGGCGGGCGCGGAAGATTCGCTGCATGGTGCTGAAACCGTCGTAACCGAAGGCCTTGGCGAAACGGATCAGGCTGGAGGGCTGGACATCGGCGCGCTCGGCAATGGCCGAGACGGTCTCCAGGGCCATGTCGTTGGGATGGGCCAGCGAGAACTCGGCGATCTGCCGCAGGCGTTTGCTCAACTGATCGTGCCGGGCGGATATCGTTGCCCGCAGATCTGCGTAGTTCGACGGTGGTAAGAGTTGGGTCATGGGATTCCGGAAACATAAAATAGAATGGTTTTTCCAAAATACTGGAATAAGTGAATTTGCACCAGCCTTTGCAGAGTCCCGCCGGTTTTGGTCATTGGCATGCGCCTTCCCGGCGGGGACGATATCGCGGGTTGCGGGGAGCGGGTTAGGACCCGGGCAGAAGAAAATCAGGTCGACGTGGTTTGCGGCGACTTCAACTGCAATCCTGTATGGCGCGGCTTTGACGAAAATTTCGGGCACTCGACATAAGAGAATTTTCCGGCAAGAAAGGGCTTTACGGCTGGAAATGGAATAGGCATTCTATGAAAAGAAAAAAATAAAACAAATTCTGCTCGCCGTTGATCGAGAGGCGTAAGCTCTCCAGCGGTGGTGTGGTGAAAAGAAGAAAAGCAATGACAGCTTGTCCGGCGCACGCAAGGACGCGGGGTGTCGGCGGCCTAACCCCTGGGAGGGAAAATATGAAACGCTTGAAAAGTCTTTTGGCGACCGTCTGCGCGACCGCTGTACTCGGCATTGCCGCGGCCGTTACCCCCGCTTCAGCGGCGGAGGACATCCGTATTGTCGTGGTCAGCCATGGGCAGGCCTCGGATCCTTTCTGGTCGGTGGTCAAGAACGGTGTCGACGAAGCGCAAAAGGACATGGGCGTGACCGTCGAGTATCTGGCGCCCGACACCTTCGACATGGTTCGCATGGCCCAGATGATCGATGCCGCCGTGGCGTCCAAGCCGGATGGACTGGTGGTTTCGATTCCGGACGCCGATGCCCTCGGCGATGCGATCCGCGCGGCTGTAGGCGCCGGCGTTCCGGTGATCTCGATGAATTCCGGCAGCGACGTGCGCAAGAAGCTCGGTGCTTTGCTTCACGTCGGCCAGACCGAATATGAAGCCGGTCTGGGCGGTGGTGAGAAGATGGCGGCGGCCGGTGTCGGCAAGGCGGTCTGCGTCAATCAGGAAGTCGGCAATGTGGCGCTCGATCTGCGCTGCGAAGGCTTTGCCGAAGGCCTCGGCGGCGAGGTCGAAGTTCTGGCGACGTCACTCGATCCGACGGAAATCCGCAATGCGGTGTCCGCCTATCTGGCAGGGCATCCCGATACCCAGGGCATCCTGACCCTGGGCCCGAGCGCGGCGGAGCCTGCGCTTGCGGCACTTGAGGAAGAAGGCCTGATCGACAAGATCAAGATGGGGACCTTCGATCTTTCCCCCGGTGTGCTCTCGGCACTGTCCGACGGCAAGATGCTGTTCGCCATCGACCAGCAGCAGTTCCTGCAGGGCTATCTGCCCGTGGTCGCGCTGACCCTCTACAGTAAATACGGTCTGCTGCCCGGCGCCGATGTGCTGACCGGACCGGGCTTCGTCACCAGGGAGAACGCGGCCCAGGTCATCGATCTGAGCAAGAAGGGCATCCGCTAAGCGAAACGAAAGGCCCGCGCCACGGAGACTTCGGCTGCGGCACGGGCCCTTTTCTTCTTCTCCCTGAGAGTCTCAAGATAGGGAAGCGGGCATGTGACCCAGATATCCACAGACACCTCCGCCGACAGCGCCGATGAGCGCCTGGTCAAAACCCCACTGATCCGCAAGCTGCTGAGCCGCCCGGAACTGGGCGCCGTTGCCGGGACCATTCTGGTCTTCGGTTTTTTCGGCATTGTCGCCGGCGACAGCGGCATGTTCAGTCCCCGGGGGATCACCAACTTTCTGGAAGTTTCCGCGCTGCTGGGCATCCTCGCCGTTGCCGTATCCCTGCTGATGATCGGCGGCGAGTTCGATCTGTCCATCGGCTCGATGATCGGCGCCGCCGGTGTGGTCATCGCCATTCCCGCCGCCGAGTGGGGCTGGCCGCTCTGGAGCTGCATTCTTCTGGCCTTCGCGGTGGCCTGCCTCGTCGGCTACGTGAACGGCGCGATCACGGTGCGCACGGGCCTGCCGTCCTTTATCGTCACCCTGGCCGGGCTGTTCATTCTGCGCGGCCTGACCATCGGCTTTACCCGCCTGATCACCGGCCGGACCCAGGTTTCCGGCCTGAAGCCGCTGGTCGCCGACGACTGGTTGGCCGGTTTCTTTTCCGGTGACGTTGGCGAAGGACTCTTCATCTGGATGTCGCAGGTGGGCATCATCGCCCAGCGGGCCGACGGCGCGCCCATCGTGCCCGGTATTCCGGTCTCGGTCATCTGGTGGCTGGTCTTCGGCGCGCTGGCGACCTGGGTGCTGCTGCGGACCTCCTTCGGCAACTGGATCTTTGCCAGCGGCGGCGACAAGCTGGCCGCCCGCAACGTCGGCGTGCCGGTCGAGCGGGTCAAGATCATCCTTTTCATCACCACCGCCTGCGCGGCGACCCTGGTCGCGGCGATACAGGTGCTGGATGCGGGCTCTGCTGATACCAACCGCGGCCTGCTGAAGGAGTTCGAAGCCATCATCGCGACGGTGATCGGCGGCTGCCTGCTGACCGGCGGCTACGGCTCGGCGATCGGCGCCATGTTCGGCGCGCTGGTGTTCGGCACCGTGCAGATGGGGATTTTCTACACCGGGGCGAACACCGACTGGTTCAAGGTCTTCCTCGGCGTGATGCTGCTGGTCGCGGTGCTGTTCAACAACTTCATCCGCAAGAAAATCGCGGAGTCCAGATGATGACCCAGCAGGATAAGTCGCGGCAGGCCATTATCGAAACCCGCAGCATGGGCAAATCCTTCGGCTCGGTCATTGCTCTGCACGACGTCACCATGTCGGTCGCCGCCGGCGAGGTGCTCTGTCTGCTTGGCGACAACGGCGCCGGCAAGTCGACGCTGATCAAGACGCTGTCGGGCGTTCACAAACCCTCGTCCGGCGAGTTCCTGGTCGAGGGCAGGCCGGCGCATTTCAACTCGCCCCGGGACGCACTGGATGCCGGGATCGCCACGGTGTTTCAGGATCTGGCCATGGTGCCGCTGATGAGCATCAGCCGGAACTTCTTCATGGGCCGCGAACCGAAAAAGGGCAGGGGCCTGTTCCGGCGTTTCGATAGCGGCTTCGCCGACCGGGTCACGCGGGAGGAGATGCACAAGATCGGCATCGATGTGCGCGATCCCTCGCAGACTGTCGGGACACTCTCGGGCGGTGAACGCCAGTGCGTTGCCATTGCGCGCGCGGTCTATTTCGGCGCCAGGGTCCTGATCCTCGACGAGCCGACTTCGGCGCTGGGGGTCAGTCAGGCCTCGATGGTGCTGCGCTACGTGGCTCAGGCGCGTGCCCGCGGACTGGGGGTGATCTTCATTACCCATAACGTGCACCACGCCTACCCCGTTGCCGACCAGTTTACGATCCTCAACCGGGGCCGCAGCCTGGGGAACTTTCGCAAGGCGGATGTCACGCGCGAAGAGGTTCTGGAGATGATGGCGGGCGGCCGTGAAATGGAACAGCTGACCGCCGAGCTCGAGGAGTTCTCCCGCGCCGACACCGCGGTCGGGAGCCGATAGAGGCATTCATGAAGGAACTGGGGATCGGGCTGATCGGCTGCGGCTTTATGGGCAAGTGTCATGCATTGGCCTACCGGGCGGCATCGGCGACCTTCGGGGGTGATGTCAAAGCACGCCTGGAACTGCTGTGCGATGCCGATCCCGAAACGGCGGCCCGCGCGGCACAGCAGTTCGGCTTCGCCCGTTCGACAAACGACTGGCGGGCGCTGGTGGCCGATCCCGCGGTCGATCTGGTGTCGGTCACGGTGCCCAACGCCCTGCACAGGGAAATGGTTCTGGGGGCGATTGCAGCGGGCAAGCATGTCTACTGCGAAAAGCCCATGGCGCTGACGCTGGAAGATGCCGGGGAGATGACCGAAGCCGCGCGCCGCGCCGGCGTGCGCACGCTGGTCGGCTACAACTATCTGAGAAACCCGCAGCTGGTTTTGGCGAAAAGCCTGATCGAGCGCGGAGAGATCGGCGCGGTGACGCATTTTCGGGGTGTCTACGACGAGGACTACGCCGCCGATGAAAAGATTCCCTATTCATGGCGCTGCCGGGTTGCCGAGGCGGGGACGGGAACGCTGGGCGACCTTGCCTGTCATCTCGTCAGCGTCGCTCAGTTTCTCGCCGGTCCGATCGAGGCTGTCTGTGCCGATATCCAGACGGTGATTTCCGAACGGCCTCTGGCTGACGGCAAACAGGGCACGGGCCGGGTGGAGAACGAGGATATCGCCGCTGCGCTGCTGCGGTTTCAAAGCGGCGTGCGCGGAACCCTCTCGTCGAGCCGGGTGACCTGGGGGCGCAAGTGCCACCTGGCCTGGGAGGTCTGGGGCAGCCGGGGGACCATCAGCTTCGATCAGGAGCGCATGAACGAGCTGCAGTTTTTCAGGGCGGACGGGGATAAATCCACACAGGGTTTCAGGACCATCCTGACCGGGCCGCAGCATCCGCCCTATGACCATTTCTGTCCCGCGCCGGGGCATGGTCTGGGCTTTAACGATCTGAAGACCATCGAGGTCGATCACCTGCTGCGCGGGATTGCCTTCGGGGAGGCCCTCTATCCGGCTTTCGATGACGCCCTCGCGATCGAACGGGTGATCCACGGGATTGCCGCTTCGGCGAAATCCGAACGCTGGGTGTCCACCACGGCAGGATGAGACTGCCGGAACGGCATCCTCCGGCTGTTTTCAGCGGTTTCGTGAGCGGCGGAGAAAGATAAAATTTTATTTAAAATCAATCAGATAAAAACGGTCCCTTAAAGCTTTTTCACTATTCTGGCAGACTCGTGGGAGCGTAAGCTCCTTTGACTCCGCAAGTAGCGGAACAGGATCGCAGGAAGCGGCCGTCTGACATGCGTTTAACTTCGTTTGCCATTGCCTTGTGCGTGCTCTGCGCGACACCTGCGCTTGCGGGGTCCTATTCCGAGGACTACTGGAAGTCTGCGGATATTCTGACCAAACGCTTTATCTGTTCGTCCTATGGCGCCGTCCCTGGCTGGTGCGACGAGCTGCCCGGCCGGGTGGAAGTGCCCAAATCGATCGCCGGAAATCTCGCGTCCCGTCAGAAAAATGCCGAGGAAAGGGCCGCTGCCGCCGAAGCGGCCGCCCAGATCGTTGCCGCGCGCGAGGCGATCGTCAAACGTATCCGGGCCGGTCGCGCCGGCAAATCCGACGTCGAAAAGCTGGTCCAGCAGGCGAAAGCGGGCGAAACCGAGGCCATGGAACTGATGGCCTGGATGTACGCCCAGGGGCTGAGCCCCAAGGATGACGGCGACCCGGAACTCAATGAAATGATGGCCTATATCTGGTACGGCAGGGCTTATCTGGCCGGGGCCAAACAGGTCAAGGAAAACATGGACAAGATCTGGCCGGCGCTGAACGAGACCCAGCAGAACAAGGTGATCGCGATTTTCGACCGTTCGGGTTAAGAGTCCGTTTGAGAATACGGAGGCGGAGCGCTGGCGCGGAATTTTTGCTGCCTGCAAGGAAAGAATTGCCGCCAATATCGGTGATATTGGCAAGATTTTTAACGCTGCAGGCGGGAAAAAGGACCGTCAGCGAGACCCATCCGAATTCTCAAACGGACTCTAAGCCGTTTCTTTCGGCTCAGGCCTCGGCAATCAGCTTCTGCCAGGCCTCCGCCAGTCCCTTCGTGGCCCCGATCACCTGAGCCCCTTCGATCAGACCGTTGTTCGCCAGGGTATCGTTTGCCCAGCCGCCGGCTTCCCGGATCAGAAGTATACCCGCACTGGAATCCCAGGAGTTCATATGGGGTTCGTAGAAGGCGTTCAGCCGCCCGCAGGCCACATAGGCCAGGGTCAGTGCGCCCGATCCGTTGCGGTAGAACATCCCACCGGCGCGCAGCAGCCGGTCAAGCACACCGACAATCTCCTCTGGTTTGGCGCGGTGAGAAAAACTGAATCCGGTCATGCCTCCGGTGAAGTCGCTGGCCGGACTGACCGACATCGGCTTGCCGTTCAGAAAAGCGCCCTTGCCGAGCGAAGCCGCGAAAAGCTCGTCGCTGTTGGGATCGTAGATCACCCCGATTTCGATCTCGCCGTCTCTGACGAAGGCAATCGAGACACACCAGCTCGGAATGCCGACGACGAAACAGGACGTGCCGTCGATTGGATCGACCACCCAGATGCCGCTTGAGGACTCCAGACCCGAGGGCTCCGATTCCTCGCCGAAAAAGCCGTCGTCCGGGAAAGCCGCCGCAAGGCGCTCGCGAATCAGAAGCTCCGTTTCAAGATCGGCCTGACTGACCACGTCCTGCAGGCCCTTGTCCGTGATGTTCAGGCGGCTGCGGTCGGCGAAATAGGTCAGGGCATGCTTTCCGGCTTCCTGCGCGATATCGCAGGCAATCCGGAGCCGCCGTTCGGTGATGTTCGTTGTCATATGAGCGCTGCTTTAAACCGATGGATGAAGCGGATCAGGAAGGGTTCACCTGACGGGTGAGGGGATGAATGTTTGATAGTATGTTTTTATGACAAAAATATTGCAATCGGTTTGGAAACTCTATTCCCTTCTTACAGGTCTTGTGGAAAATTAGTTCTGCAAGGTTAAAGAAAAACCTTCGATACCCGACGGAATCAATCTGAAGCGGGATGAAAACGAACGGCGAGCCGGGGTGCAGGAAACTCAGGATGCACGCCGAAAAGGGAGACAAAACTGATGACAGAAGTAAAACGCGCAAATCGTTGGGTTCTGGGCGCCGCCGTTGTGGCATTGACGATGTCGGTGATGGCCGGCTCAGGCGCCTGGGCGGCTGAGAAACTCACCCTCTATTGTTCGACCCAGGAGGAGTGGTGCCAGCTGATGGTTCAGGCCTTCGAAAAGGAAACCGGCATCAAGGTGGCCATGAGCCGCAAATCGTCCGGTGAGACCTTCGCGCAGGTCAAGGCCGAAGCCCGCAATCCGAAGGGTGATATCTGGTGGGGCGGCACCGGCGATCCGCATCTGCAGGCGGCGGAAGAGGGGCTGACAGAGCCTTATGTTTCTCCCATGCGCGCAGAGATTTTCGACTGGGCGATCAGCCAGGCCAAGTCGTCCGGGGACAGGACCATCGGCATCTATGCAGGGGCTCTGGGCTATGGTTACAATAGTGAGGTGCTCAAGGAAAAAGGTCTTCCGGCGCCTGCAAGCTGGAAAGACCTGACCAATCCCGTTTACAAGGGCGAGGTTCAGATGGCCAATCCGAATTCGTCGGGCACGGCCTATACGACCCTGGCCACCGTCGTGCAGCTTTTCGGTGAGGACGAGGGCTTCGAGTTCATGAAGGCCCTGCACAAGAACATCAACCAGTATACCAAGTCGGGCTCGGCACCGATCAAGGCCGCGGCCCGTGGCGAAACCACCATCGGGATCGTCTTCCTGCACGATGCGGTGCAACAGGCTGTCAGCGACTTTCCGATCACGGTTGTCGCACCGGCCGAGGGAACCGGCTACGAGATCGGTTCCATGAGCCTCATCAAGGGCGCCCGCAATCCCGAGAGCGCGAAAAAGTTCTACGACTGGGCACTCACCACCGACGTTCAGTCGCGCTCTCTCGAGGTCAAAGCCTATCAGGTGATGTCCAACCGCGCCGCGAAGTCGTCGCCGAACGCACCGAAGCTCGATCAGATCAAGCTGATCGATTACGACTTCAAGAAATACGGGTCTTCGGCGGAACGCAAACGCCTGCTGAAGAAGTGGGATGACGAAGTGAAATCCCTGCCTAACTGAGCGGGTTTCCTCGAAGCGGAGTATCCTGCGGCCGGGCTGATTACTGCCCGGCCGCAAGGACTTGCGCACTTCTGCTGCGACGCAAAACCTTGAGAGATTGTCTCCCCGATGAATAGAACAGTTGCGCTATGGCTGACTGTGGGCTGGTTCGGCTACGCGATCGCGCCCTGGTACGCCATAGAGGACGGCTTCTGGAATTTCGACTGGCTGATCGATGGCTATCCGCTGGACAGCGACTATGCGCCGGGCGCTCTGCAGGCCTTTGTCGACGACAGGGTCTGGCTGGCGCCGATCGGTCTCTTTCTGCTTCTGCCGCTGGCTTTGCTTGGGCGCTCAAAAAACGACCCTCTGTTCTCACGTCTTCTGCTTGTGGCCGGAACTGGCGGGTTGCTGTACGTGGGGCTGCAGGGCTTTTCAATCGGTATCGCCGGGTGGGAGTTCGCGACGCTTGAAGGATTCCTAGGGCCACTGGACCAGCGGCAGTACGGCCTCGGCTACGGCGCCCTGCTCACCTGCGCTGCCTTTTTGTTTTTTCTGACTCAGGGCATTGCGGCACGCGGTGCGATCAATGGAGATGTGTTTGTCGTCGGCTCCATCGGTCTGGTCATAGCCCTGGTCGGGCTCTTCATTCTTTTCCCCGTGATCCAGATTCTGCTGTCTGCGCTCAAGGACGAGGCCGGGCTTTACGCGCCGACGGTCTTTCTGTCCAAACTGTTCGATAAAAATATCTGGGGTCTGGGTTGTCTGAGCAGCAGTGTTTCCTGCGGTGCGGCCCTGAATTCCCTGTTCCTCGCGGTGATGGTCGGCGCGGGGACCACAACACTGGGCCTTGCCTTTGCCCTGATCGTCACCCGCACCGGCTTTCGGGCGAAAAAGCTGCTGCGCGCGCTGACGGTCCTGCCGATCATCACGCCGCCCTTTGTCATCGGTCTGGCGATCATTCTGCTGTTCGGCCGCTCCGGCAGTGTTACCCAGTTCGTCAGCGGAATGTTCGATATTCCCGCCGGGCGCTGGGTTTACGGCCTGCCCGGGATCTGGTTTGCCCAGATGCTGGCCTTTACCCCGATTGCCTTTCTGGTGCTCATCGGGGTGGTGGAAGGGGTCAGCCCGTCGATGGAGGAGGCCGCGCAGACCCTGCGCGCCGACCGCTGGAAAACCTTTACCTCCGTCTCGCTGCCGCTGATGCGGCCCGGGCTGGCCAATGCCTTTCTGATCGGCTTCATCGAGAGCATGGCCGATTTCGGCAATCCCCTGGTGCTCGGCGGCAATTTCGACGTGCTCTCGACCGAGATCTTCTTTGCCATCGTCGGAGCACAGAACGATCAGGGCAGGGCGGCGGTTCTGGCGCTGGTGCTGCTCGGCTTCACCCTTTCGGCCTTTTATGCGCAGCGCCGCTGGCTCGGCAAGAAGTCCTATACGACGGTTACCGGCAAGGGTGACTCCGGAACCCACCCGCGTCTGCCTAAGCGTCTGACCTGGCTGGTCTGCGGCACCGCGATTCCCTGGGCGGTCCTGACGCTGGTGATCTACGCCATGATCCTCTTCGGCGGTTTCGTGGAGACCTGGGGCCGCGACCACAGCCTGACCCTGCGTCACTACATCACCGCCTTTTCGGTATCTTCGGGCGCGGACGGTCTGCTCTGGACCGGTGCGGCGTGGAATTCCTTCGGCACGACCCTAGTCATCGCCGCCGTGGCGGCGCCCTTGACCGCGGCCATCGGCCTGCTCACGGCTTATCTGCTGGTCCGGCAGCGCTTTACCGGCAAGGACGCCTTCGAATTCGGGACCATGCTGAGCTTCGCCATTCCCGGCACCGTGATCGGCGTGAGCTATATTCTCGCCTTTAATGTGCCGCCGATCGAGCTGACCGGGACCGGGGTGATTCTGGTGATCTGCTTCATCTTCCGCAATATGCCGGTCGGCGTGCGGGCAGGGATCGCGTCGATGAGCCAGCTCGACAAGAGCCTGGACGAGGCGTCGCTGACGCTGGGTGCCACCAGCTTCACCACCGTGCGCAGGGTGATCCTGCCGCTGCTGCGACCGGCGATCGTGGCGGCGCTGGTTTACAGTTTCGTGCGCGCGATCACGGCGATCAGTGCGGTGATCTTTCTGGTCAGCGCGAATTACGACATGGCGACCTCCTATATCATCGGGCGGGTCGAGAATAACGATTACGGTCTGGCCATCGCCTATTCGTCGGTGCTGATTCTGGTGATGCTGGGGGCGATTTCTCTCGTGCAGTTCGCCGTGGGCGAACGGCGGATCAGACGGCGGAGCGAAGATATGGCGACTTCAACGCCGGGGATGGGGAGCAAGACAGCATGAAAATCGCCAGCAAGGCGGCATCGGTCACTTTCGATGAAGTGACCAAGGCTTTCGGGCCGGTCGTGGCCGTGGACCGGGTGTCCTTTTCCGTCGAGGCCGGTTCGCTGGTCACCCTGCTGGGCCCCAGTGGCTGCGGCAAGACCACGACCCTGCGCATGATCGCGGGTCTGGAGATGGCAACGAAGGGACGCATCCTGATCGGTGCGCAGGATGTCACCGCGTTACCGGCGACGGACCGCGACGTCAGCATGGTCTTCCAGTCCTATGCGCTGTTTCCACATATGACGGTGCTGGAAAACGTCTCCTATGGCTTGCGGGTCAGCGGCCTGCCGAAACCCGAAACCCGGGCGCGGGCCGAGGACGGGCTGGCGCTGGTCGGCCTCAAAGGCTACGGCGAGCGCCTGCCGAGCGAGCTCTCCGGCGGTCAGCAGCAGCGTGTCGCCGTGGCGCGGGCGCTGGTGCTGGAGCCGCAGGTGCTGCTGTTCGACGAGCCGCTGTCCAACCTCGACGCCAAGCTGCGGCGCCGGGTGCGCGAGGAAATCCGCGAGATTCAGCAAACTCTGGGATTGACCTCGGTCTACGTCACCCACGACCAGGAGGAAGCGCTGGCGGTTTCCGACCGGATCATCGTGATGAACCAGGCCCGGATCGCGCAGGAGGGCGCGCCGCGCGAACTCTATGAGGAGCCGGCAGATCTCTTCGTAGCCGACTTCATCGGCGATGCCAATATCGTCGAGGGCGAGATTCTGTCGCTGGAAGGAAGTGACGCGCGGGTGTCGGTCGGCGGCCTCGAACTGACACTTCCCGGCCGGGGAATGGCGGCGGGGGCGGCCAGCCTGGCCATCCGCCCGCAGGTGATCGGGCTTTCGAAGGCCACGCCGGGCGAGGGCATGCGCGGCGTCGTGCGCAAGTCGACCTACCTGGGCAGCCATATCGAATATACGGTGGAAACCCCTGTCGGTGATCTCTTTGTTATAGACGGCGGGGTCGCGGCTCCGATTTCACCGGGTACAGAGGTGTCGGTCAGTCTGGCCCGTCAGGGTGTAACGCTGGTCCGCAACATCTGATCCGCGTCGGGCAGGCTGCTTTTTGACGTTCCCGCCGGTCTTCGAACCGCCAATAGATTGGACAAGCCTGCCCTGATTGTGAAAGATCGCGTCTTGCCGGTCCGGCTGTTCCGGCACCGGCCATGATATCACACTGGGAAGTGACAAGAGTGCAATACCCGAAGCTGCCGCCGGTCTACAGCCTCAATCCTCTGGATCCCTCCGAAGACCCCTTCGAGTCGGCAGCGGAAGCCGCGCGTGCCGGCGAAGGCGAAGCGGGGGATTTCTTCTGGTCGCAACGCCTTGACCGTATTGAACTGGCGGTCGTACTGGAGCCTGAAGTTCCGGCGGCGGAGGCGCTTACGGCGCTGCCGCTGGCCATGGTGGCCTTCAGCGACGCTCTCGGTGCGGTGGCCCCGCCGGCGGTGGCGGTTCATTTCCGCTGGCCGGACTGCGTGGACGTGAACGGCGGATTTGTCGGCGGCTTTCGCGTCGCCATGGCCGATGTCGCGACGCAGGACGAGGTGCCGGACTGGCTGGTGATCGGGTTCGGCATCGCCGTCCAGATGGATCTGACCGATGATGCGCCGGGGCGCGAAGTGCACCGCACGACGCTGTACGACGAGGGCTGCGGCGAGATCACGGTCGATGAGCTGACGGAAAGTTTCGCCCGTCATTTTCTCGCCTGGATCAATCGCTGGCAGGACGAGGGATTCGAGCCGATCCGCCTGGCCTGGCTGACACGGGTCAAGAGGGAAGGCAACGAGGCCGGTCTCAGGATCGACCTCGATCCCCATGGCAATCTGCGCGATGAAGACGGCCAGGTACGGCCGCTGTCGTCGGTGCTTGCCGGTCCGAGCTGGGTGGAGGAGTAGGATGACGGCCCGGAACTCAGGCAATCCCGTGACATGACCGGGGGCAGGAAACGCTTTCCGCGCTGCATCCGGCTGGATCCGTCCGATGTTTCGGTCTTCGATCCGGCGGCGGAACCGGGTGAGTGGGCGGTGTCGGGGGCCTTTGCCTTTGCCCGGCTCGCGTCGGAGGATCTGACCGGTAAAACCCGGCAGGCTTTCGCCCATGGTTTTCTCGGTCTGGGCAGCTTCGGGCGTTCCACTCTGGTGGTGGTCTCGGAGATCGATGACGCGGAGTATGAAGCGGTCATCGCCGCACTGGCCGGTCACTTCGTCGCGCACTACGGCGCGCCCGATCTTGCGGCGGCGCGGCCGGCCGCCGAGGAAGAGGCTGCCTTTGCGCTGAGCCTGTGCGATCATCCGGTCAATACGCTGCTGGCGGTATCGCGGGAGATGGAGGAACGGGGGATCGTTGAATCCTTTCGTGTGATCACCCCGGAAGCGCCGAAATCCCATGCGAAAATCTGGGAATTCGTCGAGGCCCAGGACGATGCCCCTGAAGACGATACGCCCCGGGAAAATGAGAATTGAGATGACCGAGAACACACAAGAAGCCGCCACGGGCGCGCAGCCGCCTGTCCAGGACGATTTCTGGCTGACCAGCGGCTACCATCTGCTGACGCGCGGCGAGGACGGCAGGCTTTATGTTGGCGACCACTATCTGCGCGCCTTTTTCCTGCGCCCGGAGATGCAGATCGTCGAGGAGTCCTGTGAGTCCGAGCGCGCGCTGCATGCGCAGCTGCTGAAGGAACCTCAGGTTCCCGTTTCGGCGGCGCGCCTTGGCGCACTTGCGGATCCGGACGCGCGGGAAAACTATGAGATTCTCCTGGGTTTTCGCGATCTGCTGATCGCCGAAAAGACGCTGGAAGCCGCCTATCTCAGGATCATTCGCGGCGGTGTGACCATTCCGCCGCTGTTCGTCGACCAGATGGTTCATGCCATCCTGCGCGGTATCCTGGAGGGCCGGAAGGGGGGGCCGAACGAGGCCCTGCGCGCCCGTTCCGCCGAACTGCTGTTCCGCAGCCAGAAGGTCAGCGTTCAGGACAGCGGCATCATGCTGGCGGACGAGGAAATCGTCGAGATGTACTCGAAAGACGGTGGTTTCGGCTCACTGGGCAAGCTGCTTGCCGACAACGCCACGCCCATGCGATCGGTCGAACTGGACATCCTCGGCCCCGAAAACCTCGACATCTACTGGGCGCGGAGCGACAGCTTCGATACGGTGATCGACATCGGCTTCACCCGCCCCGGGCTGGACGCGCTCTGCCGGGTGCTCGAAGCCTGGCTCGCGCATGTTCTTGGGGTCGAGGTCAGCATCTCGCCGGTGCAGCAGATCAGCGATGCCAAGTGGTCCTGGCATGTCGGGCTGGATGCCGAGGCCAGCGCGATTCTGAACGATCTCTACAACAGCGTGGACATCGATGAAGCCAGAATGGGGCGCCTGCTCAGCCTCTTCCGGCTGGAGTTCAAGCAGGCGGGGGACATGCGCAGCGATCTGGCCGGAAAGCCGGTCTATCTCGGCCTCGCCATGTCCGAGGGCGAGGTTCTGAAGCTGAAGCCGCAGAATCTGCTGATGAACCTGCCGCTCGCCCGGGAGACCTGAACACGGGCGGGCTGAGCTGGCTCAGATTTCGATCTCCACCTGGCCGATCGGGTTGGAGCAGCAGGCCAGAATGTATCCGGCCTCGATGTCCTCTTCGGAGATGCCGCCGTTGTGGACCATATGCACGTCGCCCGCGCGCTTTCGGACCTTGCAGGTGCCGCAGACCCCGAAGGTACAGCCCGAGGGAATGTTCAGGCCTGAGGCCTTGGCGACGCTCAGGATCGTATCGGTCTCGGTGCATCTGGCAAAAACGCCTGACTCCACGAAGTTTATTTCCGCTGTCGAATCTTCCTGCGGCACCACGTCGTCGTGTTCCGGCACATCGGCTTCGTTCTCGATCGCCGCGTGGAAGCTTTCCTGATGGTAGCGCTCCATGTCGAAGCCGAGCGCATTGAGCATGTCGCGCACCGTCTGCATGAAACTCTCCGGCCCGCAGCAGAAGACTTCCCGTTCGAGATAGTCCGGCGCCATGAGGCCCAGCATCAGCTGGTTGAAATGACCCCGATAGCCGGTCCAGGCGTCGTAGGCGTCATCCTCGGATACCACGTAATGCAGCTTGATCCCGGGTACGCGGGTCGCCATGTGCTCCAGCCGCCGGCGGAAAATCAGTTCCGAGGGCCGGCGGGCGCAGTTGATGAGGCAGACATCCGGCGCAACACCGTGATCGAACAGATAAGAGGTCATGGACATCATCGGCGTGACGCCGGAGCCCGCCGAAATAAAGAGATACTTCGGCGCCGGGTGGTTCTGGAGCGAGAAGAGCCCCGCCGGACCGAAGGCCCGGATCCGGTCGCCGGGCTGCAGATTGTCGAGCATCCAGCGCGAACCGGCGCTGTTCTCCTGCGCCTTGACGGTGATCGAGATCGAGAGCGGCCGGGAAGGACTGGAGGAGACCGTATAGGTCCGGTGCAGCGGACCGCCTGGCGTCGGCAGTTCCAGCGTCAGGAACTGGCCCGGCTTGAATTTGAACCAGGACGACGAGGGAGTCCGAAAGGCGAAGGTTTTCACGTCGGGGGTCTCGGGGACGACCATGACGCACTCAAGGGCCTCTTCGTCGCGCCAGGACGCCGATTCGTCGAGCGAGGGAAACTGGGTTGCCTGCGCCATGGAGTCAGGCCTCCAGCGCTGCGTGCTGGTCTGACAGGCGTTCGCTCAGCCGGCTGCAGTACCAGTCGATGAACTGAATGACGCCGCCTTCGTGCAGCTCGGAATAGGGACCGGGCTCATAGACCGGTGAATTGACGCCGATCTGGTTTTCCTCCACGACCCTTCTGTCCTCGTCGTTGGTCGCCATCCAGACTTCGGTGAGGCGTTTGAGGTCGTAGTCGACGCCCTCGACGGCATCCTTGTGGACCAGCCATTTCGTCGTCACCTCGGTTTCCGTCGGGCTCTTGGGGAGAACCCGGAACACCACCGCGTGGTCGGACAGAAAGTGGTTCCAGCTGGTGGGAAAGTGAAAGAACAGCAGGGAGCCGGCGTTTCTGAACGGCATGTCGCCGAGCAGACGTTTAACCGCGGCCTTACCATCCAGTGTGAAACTTTCCGCCGCGCCGAGCAGCGGGACTCTGGCAAGGCGCCACTGGCCTTCCGGTTCGAGATGAAAGCTTGAGGGCAGGTTTGCCGCCTCGCAGCGCTCCCAATACCCCTTGGCTTCCGCGTCGAGATTCTCCAATCCCACCCCGGTCACCGCCGGAGAGTCCGAGAAGGTCCGGCAGAGCGACGGGTGCGAACCGGTACAGTGATAGCACTCGCGGTTATTCTCCAGAACCAGCTTCCAGTTGCCGTTCTCGACGATCGTGCTCTCGAAAGCCACTTTGGTGTCGTTGAGCCTGTGCGGCGCCAGATAGCGCCGCGCGTAGGCGTCCAGCTCCTCGAAATCCGGTGCTTCCGGGGCGAGGCAGATGAAGACCAGACCGCCGACCTCGCGGCAGTGCACCGGCTTCAGGCCATGGGCGGCCACTTCGAAATCCGACCCCATGTCGCGGGCAAAGAGCAGCTTTCCGTCAAGCTCGTAGGTCCACTGGTGATAGGGACAGACGATTTTGGGCGCGGAGCCGCGCGCGGCGGAACAGAGCCGCGAACCGCGGTGACGGCAGCTGTTGTGAAAGGCCCGGATCTGGCCGTCGGCGCCGCGCACGATCAGAACCGGGTAGCTGCCGACCTGAAAGCTTACGTAGTTGCCCGCCTTCGGAATTTCGCAGGCGGGAGCGGCAAAGAGCCAGTCTTTGTAAAAGATCTGCTGCAGATCGGTCTCGAAAATCTCGGGGGCGTTGTAAAAGGCCTGCGTGAGTGAGTGGTTCGCTTTGCGTGTGTTCAAAAGCGCGAGCGTGTCTTTTGTGCGTGACACTGGTTTCTCCATCGTCCGGCCGCTGCCCCGCGGCCAAGGTTTTGCTGTGCGGAAGGTGATTGCGGTCAGACCCGGAGATTGCGGCGCTTCTGTGCCGCGATTGCACCACTGGTCTTTCCGCACCACCGCTCCGCGATGACGTCGGCTGTAAGGCTGGTTTCCGGGCTTGAGAGTGGCGGCCCGGCCGGCGCAGCACCTTCCCAGGTCAAACGACCCAGTGGCTTTTTGCTGCGCTCATCTCTCTCATACCGTTGCGGGGGCAGCGCCGGACTTTCACCGGCTTCCCAATTCTCTGTCTTGATAACAGCACCTTACGCCGCACAAGCTATCGCGAAGGGACAGGAGCGAGAGTGCTAAAAGCGACACCAAACAGCGCTTTTTCTCCACCGGGGTTTTCCGCTTCGAGCGCTTGCCGCCAGTGCGTCACCGAGCGCAGCCGGCGGCTGAACTGACGCGGGATCTGGCGGCCGATGCCCAGCGCCGGATGAAACGGATGAGCGGCGCGGTCCCGTGATCGCCGGATCGGCCCGCTGGCGGCTCATTTCGGCGGGTTTCGGCCAATCTGGCGTTGGAATTCGCCAGCGGAGTGGCGTATAGTTTTCCACGCTGATGGCCGACTGTGGCACAAGGTGGAAGTCCTGATGGCAGAAGCGGGGCGTCACTCTTCAGCGGGGCCGGGTTGCAAACCTCGCAGGTGAGAGCCTCGTGGTCTGGAACGTCGGCGTCCGACTGTTCCGCGCATTTCTTTTCTGCCGATGGAATTTCCAGGGCGTCCTCGGTGTTTGCTAATCGAGACCAGGATGCAGGGAACGAATTATGCCAAGCGTGCGGATACAGCTTTTCGGAGGATTCCGGTGCGAGACGGAGCAGGGGATTGCGATTGCAGTCTCGGCGAAGAAAGCGCGTGCCCTATTGAGCTACCTTTCGCTGATGCAGGGGATACCGCAGTCGCGCGATAAGCTGGCCACGCTTTTCTGGGGCAACAGCGGCGACGCACAGGCCAGATCCAGCCTGCGGCAGGCCCTGATGACGATCCGCAAGTGCCTGCCACCGGAGCTTCGAGACGCCTTGGAAGCCGACAGCGAGTTCGTTTCACTCCGAAGCGATGCCATCCCGGTCGATGTCTGCCAGTTCGAGCGTCTGGTGCAGGACGACACCATCGAAAACCTCGAGCAGGCAATTTCGCTTTATCGCGGCGACCTTCTGCAGGACATGGCGATTACGGCGCCCGAGTTCGAGGACTGGCTGGTTGCCGGACAGTGGCGCTACCGTCAGATCGCACTGGGGGCCATGGAGCGGCTGATCGCGCTTTTGTCGCAGGACGGACAGATCGAGCGGGCCATCGTGGTCGCGACGAACCTGGTCGGTCATGATCCCTTGAACGAAGAAGGCCATCGCAGGCTCATCGGCCTTCTCGCCGGACAGGGCAAGCTGAACGAAGCGCTGCGCCAGTACCGGACCTGCAGGGATGTCTTGCGCCGGGAACTGGATGTCGATCCGGCTGCGGAAACCGAAAGACTGCACGAGGAAATTCTCGAACGCCGCCGTTGCGTCCCCGACAGCCCGGCGGAAGACGGCAGCGGACAGGTTGAAAGAGCGCGTATCGGACGAAGGGCAGGTGACCGGAGAGCGGCGGAAACGCGCACCGGAGATGAAAGCGGACGGCTGCGCAATGGCGAGAACCCGGACCCGGGCGAAGCCGGTGCATCCACTTCAAAATCCAGGATGCCGGCTGCGGAGCTCCGGCATGTTGCGGTCGTATTCGCCGATCTCTCGAACTTCACCGTGCTCGCCGGGCAGCTCTGGGCCGAGGAGATGCATGAACTGCTGAACCGCTACTTCGAGGTGACCGATGAAGTGATTACGCGCTACGGCGGGACCATCGACAAGCATATGGGCGACAACGTCATGGCGATCTTCGGTGCGCCTGTCGCCCACAGTGACGATTCCGAGCGTGCGGTGCGCGCCGCGCTGGAGATCCGCAGCCGGATCGAAGCCCTGTCGGCGGACGTCGGTCATGAACTGAAGGTGCATGTGGGCATCGCCAGCGGCCAGGTGGTTGCCAGCACCACCGGCAGCCGGCTGCACCGGGCCTATACGGTGATCGGTGAATCCGTCAATCTCGCGGCGCGTCTGCAGGATCTGGCCGGACCGTCGGAAATTGTTATTTCCGACGGTCTCTACCGCTCGGTCTCGCATATGGTGCAGGGCGAGGTGCTTGACGGACTTCTCGTTCAGGGCATCCCGCATGAAACCAGGGCCTGGCGTCTGGCGGGATTGCACCAGGATAAGGATGGCATCGAGGAAACCGCGTTCGTCGGCCGGGATTTCGAACTCGAACAGTTCGCTAATACCGCCAGGACCTGTGCGCATTCGGGAAAAGGGCGGGTGGTGTATCTGCGGGGCGAAGCCGGGATCGGGAAAAGCCGGCTGGCCCGCGAGTTCCAGCGGATCGCCGCGCAGCAGGGTTACGGAATCCACACGGGCGCGCTGCAGGATTTTGGAACCGAGCGGGGGCGCGGTGCCCTCAAGAACATCACCCTTTCGCTGCTGGACCTGCCGTGGGACGCGGAATTGTCCCGGATCGAGGCGGTTTTCGAACAGGCGGTCGTCAAGGGCTGGCTGTCGCGCGATTCCCTGACCTTTCTGTTCGACATTCTGGATCTGCAGCAGCCGTCCGAACTGCAGACGACACATGAGTCGATGGAATCGCCGGTCCGTGTCCGCAGCAAGGTACAGCTTCTGTCCGGCCTGATCGAACGCCGCAGCCTCGAGCGCCCGCTGCTGATTATGGTCGACGATATTCACTGGGCCGACAGCCGTACGCTGTCGATCCTGGCTGGTGTGGCGGCCACGATAAGCAATTCCGCCGTACTGCTGGTCATGACCTCGCGGGTAATCGAGGATCCTCTTGACCGCACCTGGCGTTCGGCGGCGCAGGGAGTCGCCCTGGCGACCCTGGATCTGATGCCGCTCTCGAATGAGGAATGCCTGGAGCTCTCCCGGCACTATTCCGAGATCGATGAAAGCCTTTCGAAAGCCTGCATCGATCGCTCCGAGGGCAACCCGCTGTATCTGGACCAGTTGCTGCGGTGTAACGGACATCAGAGCCGGGAGCTTCCGGGATCGATTCAGTCGATTGTGCTTTCTCGGCTCGACGGCCTGTCGGCGGAAGACAGGCAGGCCCTGCAGGCCGCGTCGGTTCTGGGCCAGCGTTTCAGCCTTGCAACTCTGCGTGAGATCATCGGAAAGCCGGACTATCACTGCGCAAATCTCACGGATATGGCCTTTCTGCGCGCCGAGGATGCCGACAGTTTTGCGTTCTGCCATGCCCTGATCCACGAAGCGATCTACGGCGCCATTCTGAAGTCCGAACGCGATCAGTTGCATCTGCGGGCCGCGCGCAGTCTGAAGACCGAAAACGTGGCGCTCTATGCCGAACATCTGGACCGGGCGAACAGTCCGGAGACCGCCCTGGCGATGCTCGAAGCGGCGCGCAACTCGGCCGCGAAGTATCATTTCGGTGCGGCTCTGGAGCTGGCTTCGCGCGGTCTGGAACGCTCGAAAGATCGGGAGCTGAGCTACAGGCTTTCGCTGCTGAGCGGTTTTCTGTTGCGGGCGCCGGGGACTGTCGCCAGATCGGTGGATATGTATGAAAGCGCCTTGCACTATTGCCAGGAGGACAGCGAGAAGTGCAAGGCCTGGACCGGCATGGCGGAAGGACTGCGTCTGCTTGGTGAGTATCGCCGGGCGCTGGATGTTCTGGAACTGGCCGAGCAGGCGGCGCTGAGCTGCGATGACGACCGCAGCCTGGCCCGGATTTATTCCCTGACCGGCAGCGTGTACTTCCCGATGGGCCGTTTCGACGAATGTCTGGAGGCGCATGAAGATGCGATTCAGGCGGCAAAACGCGGCGGCTCGGCGCTGGATGAAGCCCGCGCCCTGAGCGGAATGGGCGATGCCTATTATCAGCGCGGCTTTTTCAAGACAGCCTATGACTATTTCGATCAGTGCATCGCGCTGTGCGAGCGGGAAAAGATCCAGGAACTCCTTTGCATGAACCTGCCCATGCGCGGGGTGATAGCCTTCTACCTTCTGGATCTGGAGCGCACGATCAACGATTGTCTGCAGGCCATTGAGATCGCATCCAGAGTCAATAACTACCGGGCCGAAATGCTGGCCCATATGGCAATCGGCCCGATTCTGCTTTTCAACGGTAATCCGGTCAGTGCCTATGAGCATTCGGACCGCAGTCTGACACTGGCCCGTCAACTGGGATCTCCGGTTTTCGAGGCCGAGAGTATAATGCACAAGACTCAGGCCCTTGCCAGAATGGGGCCGTTGGACAACGTCGAAGACCGGCTGTTAAAGGCTTATCGAATTTCATCGAGCTCGCAGAAAACCTACGGCGCCGCGTGGATTCTCTCGGCGATCGCCGTTGAAAGCAAGGATGTGTCGCTCAGGAAATGGGCCCTGAACGAAGGTGAAGCTCTGTTGCTCCATGGCTGTGTCAGTCATAACTATCTGCACTTTTATCAGAACGCCATTGATGCGACGCTGGAATCCGGCGATTGGGACGAGGCGGATCGCTATGCCGGCCTGCTGGAAAGCTATTCGAGAAACTCCGAACCCACGCCTTGGTGCGCCTACTTTGTCGCGCGCGGGCGGGCGTTGTCGGATTTCGGCCGCGGGCTTCGCGACGGCGACGAATTGGAGCGCTTGCGGGAGCTGTGCGAAGACGCCACCCGGGTCGGCCTGAAATCCGCCATTCCAAAACTGGAGGCGGCGCTTGCTGAAGCCGAACCAATGCCTGACGCGGTGGTGTCTTAGTTGCTGGAAGGAATCGTGCGGTTGGCAACACCGTCGGGCGATGCCGGTATCCCCGGACTCCGCTGGTATCCCTGGACTCCGACTGCGACCCCGAATCCGGGTCAGCCCCCGGTGACGCTCATATGGCGGCCGACGGCGGGTCCGCTGTGCTCGCGGTCGATAATGAAGTCATGGCCCTTGGGCTTGCGGGTGATGGCCTCGCGGATCGCGGCTTCCAGAACCCTATCGTCGTCGCTGGCGCGCAGGGGGGCGCGCAGGTCGGCGGCGTCTTCCTGTCCAAGGCACATATAGAGCGTGCCGGTGCAGGTCAGGCGGACCCGGTTGCAGCTTTCACAGAAATTATGGGTCAGGGGAGTGATGAATCCGATCCGCTGGCCGGTCTCGACGACGTCGACATAGCGGGCGGGGCCGCCGGTGCTGTGGCTGCTTTCGTTGAGGGTCCAGTTTTCTCCGATCTGGGCGCGCAGCCGGGTCAGGGGCAGATACTGATCGACGCGCTCCTCACCGCCGATGTCGCCCATGGGCATGACTTCGATGAAGGTCAGATCAAAGCCTTCGTCGCCGCACCAGGAAATCAGGTGGTCGATTTCGTCGTCGTTCACGCCCTTCAGCGCCACGGTATTGATCTTGACCTTCAGGCCCGCTTCTTTTGCGGCCTGCAGGCCTTCCATCACCTTGTCGAATTTGCCCCAGCGCGTGATCGCCGCGAACTTTTCCGGATTCAGGGTGTCGAGGGACACATTGATCCGGCGCACCCCGAGAGAGGCCATTTCATCGGCGAAACGGCTCAGCTGGCTGCCGTTGGTCGTGACCGTCAGTTCGTCCAGTTCGCCGCTTTTCAGGTGCTTTGAAAGCCCCCGGAAGAGATACATGATATCGCGCCGGACCAGGGGTTCGCCGCCGGTCAGACGCAGCTTCTTCACCCCGAGGCGGATAAAGGTTCCGCAGAGGCGCTCAAGTTCTTCCAGGCTCAGGACTTCGGATTTCGGCAGAAACGACATGTCTTCGGACATGCAGTAGACGCAGCGGAAGTCGCAGCGGTCCGTGACCGAAATGCGCAGATAGTCAATCTTGCGCTGAAAGGGATCGATAAGTGGCGCCGACAAGGTGTGCTCCCGTAACTCGCGCTATTCCTGCGCCTAATTTCGGCATTTTACCTCATATTTACAAGGAGTCTATTCCCGGAAGCCGGTGGGGCGGGGTGGGCCGTGGGGAGATAAACCGGCCGGAACAGGCTGGAATCGACCGTTTTCGCGCCAGAACAGACCCAAATGGCGCAGAATCGGGGGAAAGGCCCTTAACCGCACGATTGCGGCAGACGCCGCAAAGAAACGATTCCCGTGCCGCCGGTCTCGGCTCGGACCCGTTTGTCAATGTTCCGCCAGGGCTCGGTGGTGACGAACATATGATGTCCCGAGGCATGAACCGCCGTTTCCAGATCGACGAGAATGGCCACATGACCCGGCCAGTAGATCAGGTCGCCGCGGCGCATGGAATAATTTCCGTCCTCGCCGGGGATCTCGATCCCGAGGGATTTTTCCTGAATGTAGCTGTCCCGCGGGCAGGCCAGACCGCTGCACAGCAGCGAAACCTGTACCAGCGCGGAACAGTCGATGCCGAGGCTGCCCTTGCCGCCCCACAGATAAGGCGTTTCGATGAACCGCAGCGCCGTGGCCACGAAATCGGTCTCGTGATCATCGATATCGATGAGATGATCGGAAAAGATCCAGCCGCCTGTCGAGGTCAGGCTGAAACGCTCGTACTGATCGACCACCGTTACCTCGGACGCCATGGAAAGGGCCATGATCGGTGGTTTCTTGATGTTCGGCTCGGGGTAAACAAAGCTCCGCAGCGCTTTAAGGCAATGGGTCGTTTTGGTCACCTTGTCACTGAAAGCGGCGCTTTCAACATAGCCGACATAACCATCGGCTTCGTTCTGGATCCAGGCATAGCCGTCGGCCTCGTCATAGATCTGAACCGTTTCGCCGGTGAGCAGCTGGCTGTCCTGAGAACTGTTCGGGGACGGCGACCGGCGGATTGCGGCGCCGCACTGCAGAACCTGCGCCCGCCGTCCGCACACGAATCGCCGGCCGGAAATCTTGCCCTCCAGATAACTGGCGGCTAGATCATCGCGGTAGCAGTTGACCCTGGGGTCGAGTTTTGTCTCGGAAACAACTGTCATGCCGCTATATTTTCCCGCACCAGGTCAAGATTTCCCTAATTTAGCCGGGTCAAAGGCCTGTGTATTGAAAAAAGCGGCGCAGGCCCGAAGGAACCGGGCCTCGCAGACGGGACGCGACTGTTCAGCCTGCCAGCCAGCCTGCCAGTCTCCGCTCTCCTTGTGCTGGCAGCCGGGTCTGTGATCTGATTGCCGAAGCGAATCCCGGCAGGCCGGATCAGATCCGCTTTGGAATCCCGGCGGCCCCGGATCGAAAGCCAGAAAAACAGGAGCAGAATGCCTGATGGGCAGTGAAATCCCGAGTGACCAACCCCCCAACGGCAGGGAAAACGCGGCAAGAGGCCGGGCGAAGCTTGATAATCCTGCCCTGCTCGCTGAGTTCCTGCTCCGGCCCGATCCCGACGATCCGCGTCTGACCGAGGTCATCTCCGGCATCGATCAGGACGGCAGGGCGGTCGAAACCTCGGTGGTGGTCGAGCGTCCCCTGACCCTGTTTCTGAACGGGCAGGAAATCGTCACCATGATGACGATCAACGACTATCCGGACTATCTGGCGGTCGGCTATCTGCTGAACCAGAACATGCTGCGTCCCGACGATGTCATCACCGCCATCGAGTATGATGCGGAACTGGAACTGGTCGTGGTCCGCACCGAGCGGGAAACCGACTACGAGGAAAAGCTGAAGAAGAAGACCCGGACCTCCGGCTGCGCCCAGGGCACGGTCTTCGGCGATCTGATGGAGAAGTTCGAGGACGTGAAGCTGCCCGGCGATGCCATTCTCAAGACCTCCTGGCTCAATACCCTGAACCGCAAGATAAATTCGGTCCCCAGTCTCTATCTGCAGGCCGGCGCCATTCACGGCTGCGCGCTCTGCGAAAAAGACCGGCCGCTGCTCTACATGGAGGATGTCGGGCGGCACAATGCCGTCGACAAGATCGCCGGCTACATGTTCCTCAAAGGCATCGGCGCCGCCGACAAGATCTTCTACACCACCGGCCGGCTGACCTCCGAAATGGTGATCAAGACCGTCCAGATGGGCATTCCGATCCTGGTCTCGCGCTCCGGCTTTACCGCCTGGGGGGTCGATCTGGCGCGTCAGGCCGGACTGACCCTGATCGGGCGCTCCAAGGGCAAGCGCTTCCTGGCGCTGGCCGGGCAGGACCGGATCGATTTCGATTTCGATGCCTCTGCGGCCGATGACGAAGACAAGCGGCATCAGCGCAAATCGGGCCGTGACCATGACTGAACCGGCATCCGTCATATCCGGCGCCAAGGATCATCAAGGGGCTGCGGGTGTCATTCTCGCCGGCGGTCAGTCCCGGCGCATGGGCGGCGGCGACAAATGCCTGCGGGACCTTGGCGGAAAACCGATCCTGTCGCACATCATCGAGCGCGCGCAGGGCCAGGCCGGGCCGCTGGTCCTGAATGCCAACGGCGACCCGGCGCGCTTTGGCGCATTCGGCCTGCCGGTTGCCGCGGACATTATCGAGGGTTTCGCCGGGCCGCTGGCCGGGATCCTGACCGGTCTGGACTGGGTGGCGGCACATGCGCCCGAAGCCCGGTGGATGGCCAGCTTTGCCAGCGACGCACCGTTTTTCCCCAGGGATATGGTCGCGCGCATGCTGGACGCGGCGGAAGCCGCGGGCGCCAATCTGGTCTGTGCTGAATCGAACGGCCGCAGCCACCCGGTCTTCGGGCTCTGGTCCTTGTCCCTGCGCGCGGATCTGCGGCGGGCCGTGGTGGAGGAAGGCCTGCGCAAGGTCGATCTCTGGACCGCCCGGCACAGGCTGATCACGCTGCCCTTCGCGCCGGTCGAGACCGGGCAGGGGACGCTCGATCCCTTTTTCAACACCAACCGGCCTGAAGATCTGGTCGAGGCGGCGCGCTTCGCCGAAGCCGCGGCGGCATAGCGGCTGCCGGACCGCAGCGGTTGCCGGTGAGGGCGTCCATCGCCCTCAATCGCCGTCACAGCATCTGGTCGTCACAGCACCTGATAGACGAAGAAATGCGCGCGGACATGCTGTTCACCAACGGTGTAGGCGCGCACCGGATCGGTCATTTCCAGCTGCTTCCACCGGCCGGTGCCGGCGAGCAGATCCTGCTTTTCCTTGAAGCCCTTGTCCCGGTAAATATCGTCGCGGACCGTGAAGATGATGTGGCCGCCCTGCCGCGTGATCCGGATCAGCTCGTCGAAGCTCGACGGTGGGGCATGCCCCTCGGTGAAGACACCGGTCGAGATCACTGCGGCGAAGGTATCGTCGTCGAAGGCCAGGGGCGCCCCCAGCTGCATCCGTTCCAGGCGTATGTAGGCGTTGAGGCGGGCGGCCTGATCCAGCATCTTCTGCGAAAGGTCGATGGCGGTGAGATTGCGGTAGCCCAGTGTGGCGAGACTCTCGCCGCCCAGGCCGGTCCCGGCGCCGGCGTCGAGGATGGCAGAGGCGGTATCGGGGACATAGCGGGCCACGAAACCGGTCACCAGATAGGGATAGCGATAGCCGCCCGCGGCAGTATCGGCATTGTAGCTGTCGGACCAACCGTCGTACGCGGCCTCCAGCGCGGTGTCGTCGCCGGTCCGGTAGATGCTTGCAAGACGGGGTTCGTCACCGTTTCCGGTCATCTGCTTCTATCCCTGTTCTGTAAGCTGCAGGTGTCGTTATCCTCAACAGACCCTAGAACAGATCCGCTTCGGATGGAATCGCCGCAAGCGATCCGTCCCTCCGGTGAATCTGCTCCAATCCTGTGACCCGGCCTGGCAGTTGCGGGCCTGGTGACGGCTGCCTGTTTTTTGAGCACGGGCTGATTATGATGTATTGATGGGCAGGCATCACACCCGCCATTAAGTTATGCGCGGAGGCCAGGAAATTGGATTTTCATCGAAGGAAGTTTATTTTTAACCGATTGTTTACCAAGGAAAAATAGAAAAATTAGAGGCAATTTTGTTGTTATGCAAATGGAGCATTGCTGCAATGCACCATAGGTCATCGAATCTGCTTGAAAAGTAAACATAAAAGAAAGAAATAGGAGACATGATGCGGCTGCGAAAAGCGCAGTCTTTGGAGTAATGGAAAATGACGCAGAATATCAGCCTTCGCGGAATTGTTAATTCCCTTGTGATCGATCCCCTTTGGCGCTTGCAGAAGCGCAACGAGCTTCGCCGGGATATGGAATCCCTCGACAGCCGTGCCCTGAATGACATTGGCCTGTCGCGTGCCGACATTTCCCGTGTTGTGAAGGAAGCTTATCCGGCCGGCGCTTCGCGTTTCGGACGGCAGGTTTCCGTTGAATCCGGTGCCCGCGCCGCCTGAGTGCGGCCGGGTCTAATCGGCGTTGCCGACAGGCAGCGCCACAAAATCTGAAGAGGATAGAGATATGTTTGTTTCCGGAGATCTTGGTGGTGTCGTCACCCGCACCGGCCTTAGCTACGTTGCCGCGCTGGCTATCGTTGGCCTGATCGTTACCGTTTTTGGCTGATGGCAGGTAAAGATCGGCGATGGTCGAGACACCATACAGGGCCAGCGTGGCCCGCAGAAACGGCAGGCCTTCTCAACCGCAGGGCCGCTCAGTAAGAAACCGGCAGTGGATCTGATCCTTGCCGGTTTTTTTTGTCCGGCGCCAGAAGTCGGCCCCCCTTCCTGAGTGTCCTGAACGGGTGCCACCTCGACTGCTCCGGAACGATCGGCGTCAGCTCGTCGCCCGGGTAGGCGCGCCTGACTCTTCATGCGCCCGGATCATCGCGACCATCTCGTCCTTCAGGTGGACCCGTTTCTTCTTGAGATCCTCCAGCCCGTCGTCGCTTCGCGCCTCGATCTCCTGTTCGACCCGGCGGATTTCCCGGTCCACCAGATGATATTCGTCGAACAGCTTCGCGAAGTGGTTATCCGCCATCTTCAGTTCATGAATCGCGTCGGCGTGCTCGGGCAGGTCATGGCGCAGATCGTGGTGTTCTCCGCACATCTCAACTCGCTTTTTCTGGGTGATGATGCGCACAGGTATAACGGATCACAGGGGGCGGGCCTTGATGTGGCTCAAGGCGCTGTTGTTCACATGAAAAAGGGCCGACACGGGGCTCTCGGGAAAGAGAACACCTAACCGGCCCTGTTTCGCGGCTGACGAAGCGGGTTGACTTCAGCCCGCCAGCGACTTCCCGGTGGAGCCCAGGTCGTCGAAGGCCTGTTTGAGACGCTCGACGATGGCCAGCTCGCCCTGGCGGAGCCACTCGCGCGGATCGTACTGCTTCTTGTAGGGCTGGTCCGTATCGGGATCGATTTGGTACTTGAAGGCCCGCGCGTGCGCCTCGACGTACTTGCCGATCGCCTCGGCGAAGACGAACTGGGTGTCGGTGTCGATGTTCATCTTGAAGACGCCGTAGCCGACCGCTTCGGTGATTTTGGCTTTCTCCGAGCCGGAGCCGCCGTGAAATACGAAGTCGAAGAGCTTGTCCGAGGTGCCCAGGGTCTTCCTGGCCAGTTCCTGGGAATGGGCCAGGATCTCGGGGCGCAGGATCACGTTGCCCGGCTTGTAGACGCCGTGGACGTTGCCGAAGGCCGCCGCGACCGAGAAGTGGCCGATCGGCGACAGCAGCGCGTGGGCCTGCATGACGTCTTCCGGCTGGGTATAGAGACGGCTGTTGTCGATCTGGTCGACGTCCTGGCCGACGCCGTCTTCCTCGCCGCCGGTCACGCCCAGCTCGATCTCCAGGCTCATGTCGATCGGGGCCAGCCGTTTGAGGATGCGCGCGCATTCAGCCAGATTGTCGTCGATCGGCTCTTCGGAGAGATCCAGCATGTGAGAGGAGAAGAGGGGCCGGCCGGTACGGGCGAATTCCTCTTCGCTGTAGCCGATCATGCCCTCGACCCAGGGGATCAGCTTGCGGTTCGCGTGGTCAGTGTGCAGCACCGCGCAGATGCCGTAGGCCCTGGCGACGCTGTGCACGTGCCGGGCGGCCGAGACAGCGCCCAGAACCTTGGCTTCTTCACTGTTCTTGATGCCCTTGCCGGCGAAGAACTGCGCGCCGCCGCCCGAGAGCTGGATGATGACGTCGGACCCGGCCGCCGCGGCGGCTTCCAGCACCGCGTTGATGCCGTGGGTATTGACCACATTGACCGCCGGCAGCGCATATCCGCCGTCCTTGCAGGCCTTTACCAGGGTCAGATAATCCGGTCCGGTGACCACACCGGCTTCCAGGCCGGTCGTTTTTGCTGAAGTTACTGCTGACATCTCAATCCCATCTCCCCGGTGATCCGGGCGCTGCGCCTGCCTTTGCAGGATCTGCTGCCGACCGGTCATCCGTTGTTTTCTGCCGGCGAAAATGCCGCCCGGCGTGCCAGTCCCGCATCCGGTGGAATGCAGGTCGATTTCGCCCAGATCAGATCCGGTTCAGATGGAATCGCCCGCGGCGATCTGTCGTGCCGGAGAATCTGATCTGACTGTATGATATAGAGCGGATTCACACAGTTCGCCGAAACCACGAAGCGGTTCCGGCAAAACATGATCCGCTCTAGAGGTTTACAAAGCGTACGCCCAAAAGTCCACCGGCATTCAACTGATCACCGGGGCGGCCTCCGGAGCGGGCCTCAAGTCGTTCTTCCGCGCCATACTATCAAAAAAACAGCGGAGTTTCGAATGAAACTCCGCTGCGAGGTCAAGTACAGGGGGTAATGATTGTTGCAAACGCTGCCCTTACTCGGCGGCGACTGCTTGTAGAGGTTCGATCCGCGCGGCGCAGAACTTGAATTCCGGGATCTTGCCGAAGGGGTCGAGCTGCGGATTGGTCAGAACGTTGGCCGCGGCCTCGGCGAAACAGAAGGGGATGAAGAGCATGCCTTCGGGCACGTCCGAATCCTGGCGGATCTTGAGAAGTATGGTGCCGCGGCGGGTCTGTACCTGGGCCAGATCGCCGGGTTTGACCCCCATGCGCAGGATATCCCGGACGTTGACCATGACGATGGCTTCCGGTTCCAGACTATCGAGGGTGGTCGCGCGCCGGGTCATCGAACCGGTGTGCCAGTGTTCCAGCAAGCGCCCGGTGGTCAGGATCATGGGATAGGCATCGTCCGGCAGCTCCGCCGGCGGGATCAGGCTGGCGGGGACGATCTTGCCGCGCCCGCTGGCGGTCGGGAAGCCGTCCACGAAGATGATCTCGTTGCCCGGCTGGCCCGGATCGTCGCAGGGGTAGGTGACCGCGTCTTCGTTTTCCAGGCGCTCCCAGGAGATGTTATTCAGCGACGGCATGACCTGCGCCATCTCGGCAAAAACGTCCTTGGGGTGCAGATAGCTCCAGTTCAGACCGATTCCCTGAGCCAGGGCCTGGGTGATCCACCAGTCCTGCCGGGCGTCGCCGGGCGGCGGCACGACCTGGCGGCCCAGCTGGACCTGCCGGTTGGTGTTGGTGAAGGTGCCGGTCTTCTCGGCATGGGCCGAGGATGGCAGGATCACGTCGGCGTGCCAGGCGGTCTCGGTCATGAATATATCCTGGACCACCAGATGATCGAGCATGGCCAGAGCCTGGCGGGCGTGGTTCTGATCCGGGTCCGACATCGCCGGGTTCTCGCCCATGACATACATGGCCTTGATCTGGCCGTCGTGGATCGCGTTGATGGTCTCGACCACGGTCAGGCCGCGTTTGGGATCCATCGGCTTACCCCAGAAGGTTTCCATGGAATCGCGGATCTCGTCCTTTTCCACCGAACGGTAGTCCGGATAGAACATCGGGATCAGGCCGGCGTCGGACGCGCCCTGCACGTTGTTCTGGCCGCGCAGGGGGTGCAGGCCGGTGCCCGGGCGCCCGACCTGACCGGTGATCAGGGCCAGCGAGATCAGGCAGCGCGAATTATCGGTGCCGTGGACATGCTGCGAGATGCCCATGCCCCAGAAAATGATCGAGGTACGGGCCGTGGCGTAGGTTCGGGCCACTTCGCGGACCGTGGCGGCCGGAATGCCGCTGATCTCTTCCATGGCTTCCGGTGAGTAATCCTTCACCCGCGCGCGCAGATCATCGAAGCCCTCGGTGTTGGCCTGGATGTACTGCTTGTCGTAGAGATTTTCCTCGATGATGGTGTGGAGCATGGAGTTGAGCAGCGCCACGTCACGTCCTGCCTTGAACTGCAGGGTGTAGGCGGCATAGCGCGAGAGATGCTGGCCACGCGGGTCCATGATGATCAGCTTGGTGCCGCGCTTGGCCGCCCGCTTGAAATAGGTGGCGGCGACCGGATGGTTCTGGGCCGGCCGGGCGCCGATGATAATAGCGCATTCGGCGTCGTCGATTGCCATGAAGGGGGCCGAAACCGCGCCGGAACCCACGGTTTCCATCAGTGCGGCGACCGAGGAGGCATGACAGAGACGGGTGCAGTGATCGACGTTGTTGCTGCCGAAACCGGTGCGTACCAGCTTCTGGAACAGATAGGCTTCTTCGTTGGAACACTTGGCCGAGCCGAAACCGGCCAGGGACAGCGGGCCGTGCTCGTCGCGGATGGCCTTGAGCCCCGTGGAGGCCCGCTCCAGCGCCTCTTCCCAGCTGGCTTCCCGGAAGACCGCGCTGTAGTCGCCGTCGCGCAGCTGCATCTCCCAGTCCTTGGGTAGGTTGTCACGGCGGATCAGCGGTTTGGTCAGGCGGCCTTCGTGGGAGATGTAGTCGTAGCCGAAGCGGCCCTTGACGCAGAGCCGGTTTTCGTTGGCCGGACCGTCGCGCCCGTCCACCGAGATGATCCTGTCGTCCTTGACGTGCGCGGTGGTCTGGCAGCCGACGCCGCAGAAGGGGCAAAGGGTCTCGACGTCGCGATCCTCGAATTCGGTCCGCACGCCCTGGTCGTTCAGCAGCGAGGATTCCATCAGCGCGCCGGTCGGGCAGGCCTGGACGCATTCGCCACAGGCCACGCAGGTGCTCTCGCCCATGGCGGTATCGAAGTCGAAGATCACCTTTGCATGACCGCCGCGGTAGGCCATGCCGATCACGTCGTTGACCTGGACTTCGCGGCAGGCGCGCACGCAGAGGCCGCAGTTGATACAGGCGTCCAGATGCACCGACATGGCGGTGTGGGTGACGTCGGGAACATGACCGGCGCGGGCCGGGAAGCGGCTCTCGGTGACGCCGACATCGGCGGCCCAGTTCCAGAACTTGGAGTCCGGATCGTGCGCCACTTCGCGCCTGGGCTGGTCGGCAACCAGCAGCTCGAACACCAGTTCGCGGGATTTCCTGGCCCGATCGCTCGCGCTCTGGACCTTCATGCCTTCGGTAGGTTTGCGGATGCAGGAGGCGGCCAGGGTACGTTCGCCCTCGATCTCGACCATGCAGACCCGGCAGTTGCCGTCTTCCCGGTAGCCCGGTTCCGGCGAATAACACAGATGCGGAATTTCCACGCCCTGACGCTTGGCGACCTCCCAGATGGTTTCGCCGTCCTGCGCGATAACGTCCCGGCCGTTCAGGTTGAAAGTGACACCTTGCGGCGCTGTTGTGGACGCGGTCATTCAGTTTCCTCCGGGCAAAACTACTCTGATGTCAGCGCAATTGTGAGGTTGAGCGCGGAAATTAATCAAATCGCTATTTCGAATGAGGTCATAGGCAAGGCCGATCAGACGAAGATACCGCGTAAGCCCTTGTTTTCCTTATCCTGAATAAGGTCGGTTGCGGTGCCGTCTTGACGGCGGATGCCGTGATTTCCGCTCTGTTCGGCCTGTGGGAGGCCGGCGTCTCGCCGGGCGCGCCGGGTTTTTATGAAAAGAGGTGTTTTTTGGTGTCGGGATTCTCGCGCCGCCACATCACGTTGTCGAGGAAATAGTGGTGGATATTGATGAAGATCCAGCAGATGAAAAAGAACAGCGTGCCGCCGAAAACCTCCCGGTCATAGGTTCCGATGGCGGAAAAAAGAAGGGGGATGATCCAGAAGCATACAGCCCCCAGCGCCGTGCCTGTTGCGACGAACAGGGTGAAGCGTGTGGTCGCATTGGTCGGTGTCAGGCGGCCGAGCCACTTTCTGCGCGGGTATTCCCGGGCCTGTGGTTGATCGTGCTCCAGATTCAGCTGGAACCGCCAGACCACCAGAAGATACTGCAGCGAATGGAAGGCCGGTACGATGAGAATGAACAGCGGATTGATTTTGATGAAGACGATCCAGAGATACAGGGTCGTCAGATAGGCGATGACGCCGTTGATGGCGATCTTACCGCCGTTTTTGCGCCAGGCGGTAAAGAGAGCGAACAGGGCGAGCGCGCTGGTCACTGCCGTGCAACCCGCCACCGCGTAAAACAGCGGATCGGGAATCTCGATCGAATGGGCGCTGATGCCCCAGATATTTCTTTCGGAGACTTCCCGGTTGGCCAACATCCAGCCGAGCATCCAGCAGGCATAGCCGTTCACCAGCATCAGCTTTTTTGTCTGGTCCGAATAAAACAGCCGCTTGAACACGGAATCGACAATCGCCATTCCGTATCCCTGCTTGATGTAGTGCCAGCCGACCAGGAAACCCATCAGGTTCATACCCAGTCCGAGCATCCGCGCATCGGGCTGTGCGACGCTGACTGCAAAGAAGACAAACAGCAGGGCCGGCGCGACGATACCGGCGAAAATATAGCGCCTGCGCAGTGCGGGCGGGGTTTCCCCGCCAAAGGCCTTGCGCCGGAAATTACGGTAGAAGATCTGATAGGAGTGGGCGAAGTGCGGATGGTTGATGACGTTGGTCAGCAGCAGCATGACCAACGTGACGGCGGGCATGGAAGACTCTGCGGGCAGCAGGAGTGCGATCAGCGGCAGAACGATAAGCGATCCGCCGCCCAGACAGAAAAAGTCAACCATCGGGCTGACGAAATAGGCGCGATGACCCGAGTCCGCCCGGGCTTCCGGCGTACCTGTGGTCTGGCGGGGGATTTCCGCAATCGAATTCTCTGCAGTACTGTCTGCCAAAAGGCTCACGGCGTGCTCTCCGGTCCCGGATTCTGATCATTGTTCGCAGAATCAGTTTGGAACGCGCATCCGCCTCTTCCCGAGGGGGAAGGAAGTGGGCGCGCGTTCGAAAGACTCGCGGTTCACGCTATGGGTTAAGGAATAACGAAGGGTAAAGAATTCCCGGCATTGGCGACAATTGGCTTCCCTGGAAGCCGGTCGCTTTCCAGGGGAGCAGCCGGACATCTCCGCACATCGGGCAAAAGCAAAGGCCTCCGATGGAAGCCTTTGTTTGTATTTAAATTTATCTTTTCCTGGCCGGATCGTTACAGGTCTTCGGGAAAGTGCTTCATCACGGTCAGCAGCGGGTTCGGGGCGGCCTGTCCCAGACCGCAGATCGAGGCATCGCGCATCACCGTCGAGAGGTCATTGAGCAGATCCTTGTCCCACTTGGGCTCGGACATCAGCCTGACCGCCTTTTCCGTGCCGTTGCGGCAGGGTGTGCACTGGCCGCAGCTTTCGTCCTCGAAGAAGCGCATCAGGTTGAGCGCCACGTCTTTCATATTGTCATGATCCGACAGCACGACCACGGCGGCGGAGCCGATGAAGCTGCCGTATTCCTCCAGCGTTCCGAAATCCAGCGGGATATCGCCGAGCGACGCGGGCAGGATGCCGCCCGAGGCGCCGCCGGGCAGGTAGCCCTTGAAGCTGTGGCCGTCGGCCATGCCGTCGCAGTATTCCTCGATCAGTTCGCGCACGGTGATCCCCGCCGGTGCCAGCTTGACTCCCGGCGATTTGACCCGGCCGGAGACCGAGAAGGAGCGCAGGCCCTTGCGGCCGTTGCGGCCTTCCGAGGAAAACCACGTGGGGCCGCGCTCGACCAGATCGCGCACCCAGAACACCGTCTCGACGTTGTGGGTCAGGGTCGGAAGGCCGAACAGGCCTTTTTCCGAGGGGAAGGGCGGTTTATGGCGGGGCAGGCCGCGTTTGCCCTCGATCGATTCGATCATCGCGGATTCTTCGCCGCAGATATAGGCGCCCGCGCCCCGGCGCACTTCGATCTTGCGTCCGCCGGTCAGGCCCGCGGACTCCAGTCTGGCGATCTCGCGCCGCAGAATCTCGATGGCCGCCGGATATTCGTCGCGAATGTAGATGTAGACCGTCTCGACCTCGGTGACCCAGGCGGCGACCAGCATGCCCTCCAGGAAGCGGTGCGGATCGGTCTCCAGATAATGACGGTCCTTGAAGGTGCCGGGCTCGCCCTCGTCGCCGTTGATCGCGAAGAGGCGGGGTTTGGGCTGCTGGCGGACGATCTTCCACTTCAGGCCGGAAGGAAAACCCGCGCCGCCGAGGCCGCGCAGGCCGGAATCCTCCATTACCTTGATCAGGTCTTCCGGCGTTTTCTGCCCGGCCAAACAATCGCGCAGCAGGCTGTAGCCGCCGTCTTTCTGATAGGCGTCGAAGTCGATGTAGGCCGGAATCTCCGGATGGGTATGTTTGCTTTCGACCGCACGGGTGACGTTCTCGACGCTGGCGTGATCGACGTGATAGTGCCCGACCTCGGCCACCGGCGCGGTGTCGCAGCGGCCCATGCAGGGCGCACGCACCACACGGACCGAGGCATCGCAGCTGGCCTTCAGACCCTTGAGCAGGGCCTGGGCGCCGTTCAACTCGCAGGTCAGGCTGTCGCAGACCCGGACGGTGATTTCGTGATCGACGGTCTCGCCGTCCTGAACGATATCGAAGTGGGCGTAGAAGGAGGCGACCTCGTAGACCTCGGCCATCGGCAGTTTCATGATCTCGGCCAGCGCCTGCAGATGCCCGGCCTTCAGGCTGCCGAAGTGATCCTGGATCAGATGCAGATGCTCGATCAGCAGATCCCGCCGGGTCGAACGCTCGTCGAGCAGTTCGGTGATGGTCTCATGATCCTGGGGATCGAGCTGCCGTCCCTTGTTGAAGGCCGGCGCCTTGCGCCGCCCGGACCCCGGATGAATCTTCTTGGAGCCGGACCCGCCTGCCGTCATTCCCACGCCTTGAGCCATGTATTTCCCACCTCTGTTCGTCATTCGGCGCCCCTTGTTCCAAAAAGGGCGCGTCAGCAGTGATCTTGCCGAGAAGGCGAAATAATAAGCAAATTGCTATTTCGAATGTGGTGATAGGTGAAGCTGATTAGGCGGCTGTGTTCTTGAGAATAACGTTGCGGGTGTTGATCTTGGCGGTTTTGCCGTTTGTGTTATCGGTATAAAGCGGGTGTGCGACGCGTGACTGATCCTGGTCATAAGTCCCCAGCTAATGCTCGAAACTTTCTTCGCGCTGACTGACTCATGATTTTAAAGGCGCTTCGTGACGGTTGGTGCACGAAGCGGAGTTGGGCCGGATAGAGCGGTCTTGAAAACCTGACCGAGATCAATTCCCGGATCGGAAGGTTCCGCTACTGTCCCAACCGAAGCTCATCCGGCTTCGGATTCGTGGTTTCAAGTATAAAAGGCTTCGCGGAGATGACACACGAGAGAAACGCTAACCCGAAACGTATCGCAAAAACTGTCCTGCTGGGTGCCGCCGCGCTCGGTGCGATGCTGCTGCCCGGCGCTTTTGCGGACCAGGCCGTTGCGCAGGATCCGGGCAGCGCATCGCCCCGCGCCATCATTCTGCCACTGGCCGACGCCAATCGCGGGCGCCAGCTCTTCGTCTCCAAGGGCTGCGTGATCTGCCATTCGGTCAACGGCGTGGGCGGCAAGGCCGCGCCGGCGCTCGATGTCATCGCTCCGGAAGAGGGCGAGCCGCCGCTGCCCGTCGATCCGCTCGGTTTTGCCGCGCGGATGTGGCTTGGCGCTTCGGCCATGCTGGAACTTCAGGCGATTGAACTCGGTTATCAGATCGAGCTCTCGGCCGAGGAACTGGCCGATCTGGCCAGCTTCGCCAGCGATGCGGGCGTCCAGTCCGGCTTTACCGTGGAACAGATTCCCGAGCCCATGCGCGACTGGATGCTCGATCAGCCCTATTGGGAGCAGGACGACTGGCCCGAGAAGCTGTTCGAGGAAAACCCGGCCAGCGACAATCGGGGGTAGGATCCGCTGCTGTCCCGGGCGCTTCAGGAGATCCGGGCAGAAAGAGAGCGGAAAGAGAACGCCCGCCCCTTGGAGGCCCCTGCCGGCGTGCCGCGCGGTCGTCTTATCGATCGTCGGCCGCCCCTTGGAGGCCCCTGCCGGCGTGCCGCGCGGTCGTCTTACCGATCGTCGGCCGGCGGCGCCGGGCGGGTGAAAATGAACAGCGCGACCAGACCGAGAACACTCACCTGCGCAACCAGCGCCCACTGGGGCGCGCCGCCGAAATAGGCGGCGACGAAGGCCAGCAGCATGGCGATCGCGGCCAGGTATTTGGCCCTGGTCGAGATTGCGCCGTGATCGCGCCATTCCGCGATCGGCGGCCCCAGATTCTGATGGTTCAGGAGCCAGTCGTGCAGGCGCTCCGAACCGCGGCTGAAGCAGAAGGCCGCCAGCAGCACGAAGGGCGTGGTCGGCAACAGCGGCAGAAAGATTCCGATGATCCCGAGCAGCAGCGAGATCAGCCCGGCGATCAGCCACAGAAACCGTCCGGTACGCTTGATCACCGCTTTTCCTTTCCTTCCATCACTCCGCCCTCAGGGAGACCAGCTGCGAGAGAGATAGCATGCAGCGGCAGCGGCTGACACGGCGGTTGTGTGAAGCGGCGGTAAAAATCTGACTCCGGAGCGAAATTGGCATGTGGCGCTCTATCCGCAACAGCGGCGCGACACTTCCGGTCACCCGCGTCCGTCATGCGCCGCCTCTCAGTGCTCTTAATTAACATCGATTCAGGACCAGGCGATGCCCAAAAAGCATCGCTATGCGCGCAAAAAATTTCTACCGATCTGGGCGCAAGGTTTGATATTTACAACTCAGGGAATTTTCTGAATCGATTCGCGGAAGCCGGGAGTGGGGACCCGGCAGAGAGATTTGTAAATCAATTCGGGATCGGGACGGCAGCATCGCTACGGTCAGGTCAGGGTTCCAGTCTTTCGACCGTTTCGGCATTTCAGTTTTGGTCCGCTCGGAAATGGCATGATCTGGCGGCTGCGCAGTGCAGCTACCGGTCCGTTTACAACCGCCGCGGCTCGCTTCGCGGGAAGCCCGGCGAACTCGGTTCACCTGTCGAAGGTATCGATATGAGAAAACAGTGCACCTGAAAGTCAAGCATCGGAAGTTCACGCCACAGGAGTCAGTGATGACTGTGCCGCGAAAACCCTCTCATCCTGATTCAAGGTTCTCTCTATACGAACGGACCGTTGAATTCGAGGGCCGTTCCGCGCTCTCCATTCTTGCCCGGACGGTGTTTTTTCTGACGCTGTTCTTCTTTCTGATCGTGCTCGCTGTCTTCACGAACCTTCGCCTGGCCCGGGCGGACGACTGCTACGCGGCGCCGTACAATTGTGTTCTGTCGGGCGATATCGATCCGGCCACAAACAGATCCTATGAGGATCTCTATACCGCCTACGCGAACTTTGCCTGGGATGATTTCATCGCCCTGAATTTTCCGGCGCTGACCGACAACCGGGGCAATCCCGTCGCCGAGCCGAGCCCGACCTTCGGGCTGGATCATAACGGCGGCGATTATATTTCGGTCTGGCAGGTCTATCCCGAGGCCCGGGACATCTTTTTGGACGGCGGGGTCAGACCGCCGCCGTTCAATTCCGGCCATGTTCTGCCCGCCGTCTGCCCGCGTTTCGACAACGACGGCGGCAATCAGGCGCTGTCCAGAAAGCTGAACGTTCTCGACGAGTACATTCAGGCCAACCGCATGGGACCGATCATCGATCGCAACGGTCACTATGCGCGCTTCGGCATCAACTTCAACCGGGTGATCTACGACTACATCGTCGAGAACGAACTCTACAACAGGGAAGGGCAGGAGGCCTTCGACGCGCACGACCCCGACCGCAACAGCTCGCCGGTCGACTGGCCGCGCGGGGTCCACAGCCCGGACAAGGATCCGGCCAAGGTCGGCTCGGTCATGGTCAAGGCGTCCTGGAAAATCCTCACCACCGCCGACGATCCGTCGAAATACTATCGCAGCCGGGCCTACATCTATGAAAAGGTGGGGGGCGCCTTTCACGATGAGCCGACGGTGGTGGAAGCCTGCAGGGTCGAGATCGTCGGTCTTGTCGGTCTTCATATCGTTCACCGCACGAATTCCTCGCCGATCTGGGTCTGGTCGACCTTCGAACATGCCGACAACGCACCCTGGCTGGTGGACTTCGCGCGCGGGACACCGCAGGGTAAATACGACTACTTCGACCCGAGGACCTGCCCCTCCGCGAACGCTGTTCCCTCCTGCGTCTTCAACGACCAGCCGCCGCGTCCGTGGAACCCGCAGCGCGCCGCCGATGCCAATCCCCGGCAGATGATCCGTCTCGCGGCGCCGGGCAAGGTCGCCCAGATCGTCAACGGGAACTACCGGGAGAAGCTCCGACAGGCCTATCCGCGCGGCACGGTCTGGGAAAACTACTTCCTGACCGATGTGCAGTTTCCGACCGTGGTCAGGATGGTCGATGCGGGCAGCGGGCTGGCCGAAATCAATCCGGCCTATCCGGACGCTCTGCCGTCACCGACTTTTCTGGCCAACACGACGCTGGAAACCTACATCCAGGGATTCTACCGGGGCCAGCAAACCACCAACGGCAACCTGATCCCGGCGAGCGATCAGATGCAGAACGTGATCGTCAACGGCGGAACCGTCGATCCTTTCGCCGTCAGCATCTTCAATCATTCCGGCGGCGCCCAGCGCAACAGCTCCAGCTGCGTGGGATGTCACGGCGACAGCGCGATGCTGACCGGCGCATCGGCCAATTTCCTCTTTTCCCTCAATCGCGCGCAACCGAAGAACTGATGTCGGGTAAACACACATCCGGACGATCCCTCCCCGGAGCAATTGGAGAATTCCGATGACCGGCCTGCACCACAGACGCAGCATCCTCAAATCCGCAGGGGCTTTGAGCGGGGTTCTTCTGGCGCCGGCGTTGCCGCTCTGGGCGCTGGCGGATGAAGTGACCGTCACGGCGCCGCAGAGCGAAATCGATACCTACACGCAAATGTCGGCGGCCCTGCTGGGGATCGAGGCGAATGTTCTGGTGCCCGAACTGATTCAGGACAACCTGCCCCTGAGCGAGCTCTACTTTTCGGTGGCGACCGCGACACCGCTCGGCCGGGAAATGGTCGATCGGCTGCTGGTTTACTACCGGATGCTCGTGGATCAGGGCGCATCACCGGCACAGGTCGCCCGGATCCTTCTGAGCGGCAGCACCGGAAGACCCAGCCTTACCATGGAGAGCACCTACGCCCGGCTGACCATGATGATGTGGCTATACGGCATCTGGTACGGCGGCACCGAGGTCTCGACCCTGCCGACATCGGAGCCCTACATCGATCCCGCTTACAGAAGCGATTTCATCGTGTCCGCGCGGGCCTACAAGAATGCCTGGATCTGGCGCATCGCACAGTCTCACCCCATGGGCTTCAGCAACTTCGCCTTCGGCAGCTGGGCGGAAAAGCCGCCCACGCTCGGTGACTACGGAATTGCGCTTTGACCGGCGGTCCCCGGTGGAACTGACGGCAGGCGGACATAGCGGCGCCGCGGACATAACAGAGGTGGATCATGGCCAAGGGTGAGAAATATGATGTTGTCATCGTCGGATCGGGTTTTGCCGGTGCCAATCTGGCGCTGATTCTCGGTCGCGAGGGCAAGCGGGTTCTGATCATCGAATCCGGCGATAACTTCCCGTCGAACCGGGAAGATTATATGGAGAATTTTTACCTCAATACCTTCAAGTCGCCGAACTCACCCTATTCACCGGACAGCAATGCCCTGGACCCGTGCCATACCAACGCCCCGCGACCGACGATCCAGGCGCTGGTCGAAGCGGACGGTCGCGTTCCCGACTGGAACAATCCGGCGAAATCCTACTTCACCTATACCGAGGGTTCGCTGCCGTTCGCCAGTACCTACGAGCGGGGCGTTGCCGGCGGTACCGGAAACCACTGGATGGGCACCTGCCTGCGCATGGGTGACGAGGACCTCAAGCTCAGGCGCGACTTCGGACACGGCCTGGACTGGCCGATCGACTACGACTATCTGGAGCCCTTCTACGGCCTCGCCGAACATCAGATCGGCGTCTCCGCGGATGTGGAGGAACAGAAAATCGTCGGCACCAGGTTCCCGGCGGACTACCGCTATCCGATGCGCGGCATTCCCCTGAGCAACTGGGAGAAGATCGCCAAGGCCAGGGTCGACGGCCCACCCCTGACCAACGAGCGCTACGCCATCGACAGAACAGTGGTGACGGCGACCCCGGCGGGGCGGAATTCCGAACCCTATCAGGAACGCCGGGTCTGCCACGGCAACACCAACTGCACGCCGGTCTGTCCGATCCAGGCAAAATACGACCCGACGGTCAGTCTCGATCAGGCCCTGGCGACCGGCAATGTCGAGATTCGCTACAAAAGCGTGGTCGACTATATCATCCTGGACAGCAGTGGCCGGATCGGCGGCGTCCACTACCAGACCTACGAGGATATTTCCGTGCCCGCGACGCCGGGCCAGACCGGCGAGGGCAGGGCCATGGGCACGATCTACGTTCTTGCGGCCCACGCCGTCGAGAACGCGAAGATCCTGCTTCATTCCGCGCGCATTTCCGGCCGGCCGATCGCCAACTCCAGCGATCAGGTCGGCCGCAATCTGATGGATCACCCGGTCTATCTGGCCTGGGGCCTGCTGCCGCCGGACGCACCGGCCTATGGATACCGGGGACCGATTTCGACCTCTGGCATCGAGACCCTGCGCCATGGGCCGTTCCGCCGCGACCGGGCGGCCTGGCGGATCGAGCTCGGCAATGCGGCCTGGAACTGGCCGGTCGGCGACCCTTACGTCACCGGGCTGGACTACATCTACGGCACCGACAACGGCGCCGCCAATCCGCGCAGGGCGGTTCACGGCAACAAGGATTATGTGAGGGTGCTGAACGACATCCTGACACGCCAGTTCCGCATCGGCTTTCTGGTTGAACAGGATGCGGAGGCCAGAAACCGGGTGCGGCTCTCGACGCGGGAGGTCGACAACCTGGGCATTCCCCGTCCTCTGATCACCTACGATCTGTCCGACTACACCCGCGCCGGCTTCGAAAAGGCCCGCGAGGCCGCGAGGGAATTCATGGCCCGCATCGGCGCGGAAGACTTCACCCGAACCGTCAGTGCCGCCGAGAATCCGACGACCTTCGATTACAACGGCCAGAGCTACAACTACTCCGGCGCCGGGCATCTCTGCGGGACCCACGTCATGGGCACGACTGCGCGCAACTCGGTGGTGATGCACAGCCAGCAAAGCTGGGACCACGACAATCTCTACATTGCGGGTTGCGGTTCGATGCCCAGCATCGGCACCGAGAATCCGACACTGACGATGATGGCGGTGAACTGGGCCACGGCCCGGGACATCATCCGGCGCCTGTGATGATGAAGGAGAAAGCGGATATGGAACAGTGGCACTGCCGTTTCGCCACGCTGAAAGATGCCGAGGCGCTGATTACGCTGCAGGAGGACTGCACCCACAAACTCGGAGGTGAGTTCTACAACGGCTCCCAGATTGACAGCTTTCTCCGCGAGATCGGAACCCTGGATCTGAACCTGATCCATCACCGGACCTATTACGTGGTGGAGCAGGAAGGAGAGATCGTCGGCAGCGGCGGCTGGAGCGACCGTCCCGCCCCCTTCGAAAAATTTCACTGCAATGTCGGCAGTCCGGACCGGCAGCCCAGAATCATGGCCGTCTTCGTCCGCCCGGGCCATACGCGCAGGGGGATCGGCCGGGCCGTGATCGCGCAGGCCGAGGATGAAATCCGGCAGCGGGGATACAACCGGGTCGAACTGACCGCCATGCTGTCGGGCGTCTGTTTCTACAGCTCGCTGGGTTACCGGATCACCGGTAATGCCACGGTCGAACTCTCCAACGGGGTTCTGCTGCCCACCGTGGAGATGGTAAAGGACTTGGACCTGAGCAGGAGGGAGACACTGCCCGAACGTTGGGATCTTTCCTGAAACCCCCCGGCATCGCCAGTCCGCAGAAAGCTGAGCCTGCAGGTGGCTGAATCTTTTTTTTCTTCTTTTTGAATATTTTACGTCGATTTCACGTGGCTTTGACGCATTGCTCACAGGCCGCGCCTAGCTTCGGCTTGCGTTGAGTTCGCGGGTCATGAGGGTGCAGCGCTTCTCCCGGTTTCCACTGCATTCCAGATGACCTGCCCGACAAGCAAGGAAATTCAATCTATGGAAAAGTGGCATTGCCGTTTTGCGACGCTCAGGGACGTGAGAGATCTTGTGGATCTGCAGGTGGACTGTACCCGCAGACTCGGGGGTGAATTTTACAGCAGCATCGAAATCGACGGCTATATTCACGAAATCGGAACCCTGGACATCACGCTGATTTATCTGCGGAGATATTATGTCGTCGAGCATCAGGGCGAGATTGTCGGTTGCGGCGGCTGGAGCGATCGTTCGCCGCACTACGACCAGCAGCTTGAGGGGGGAAGGACAGGCATGAATCTGCCGAAAATTCGTGGCTTCTTTGTGCATCCCGATTATGCCCGCAGAGGTATCGGCCGGGCCCTCATGGAACAGGTCGAGACAGAGGTCCGGCACGCCGGTTACGATTCCATCGACCTGACCGCCATGCTGTCGGGTGTCGATTTCTATCGTTCTCTCGGTTACCGGATCGCCGGCAGCACGGCGGTTCAGCTGTCCAATGGCGCCTATCTGCCGACCATCGAGATGGTCAAGCATTTCCGTGAAGCGGAAGAGGGCAGGTATCCGGATCTGTAGCCGGCATCCGGTTCCCTCAGCTGTCCTGCAGGACTAATACCAAAGAGCAGTG
>Ga0214472_10000280_pt1 | contig 65638 bp, 52 predicted proteins | sample RVTome_6_FD_207662 | JGI IMG/M metagenome (GOLD analysis project Ga0214472, IMG submission 207662) | Soil microbial communities from uranium-contaminated site in the Upper Colorado River Basin, Wyoming, United States - RVT140D175 | ecosystem: Environmental > Terrestrial > Soil > Contaminated >...
AGCTTATTCGAAGAGGCGGCAGTTGCGTTTTCAGAGCGTTGATGAGTTCAAAACGAATCCGCGTCTCCTTGGTCGTTGTGAGCTTTCGTGACCCAGCGGCGATCTGCTTTCGGCCAACCTGGAGAAGCCCATAAGTTCCAAAAACGCAATGGGTTAAATTTTAAAACCTAAAAATAATAAGCATTTGTTCCCTTGTTTCAAGCATTTGCAGCCAAATCGTGAACTACTGAGTCTACGAGTCCGCAAGTCCGCAAAGGTGACCAGGTGGCGGAGCAACTGCGCGGTTATCTCGATGCGATACGGCACCAAAGTGATGTCTCACCTAGCATCTACGACTTTGGCCTCCATTTAGACAAAGTAAGTCGGAGCTATTGGCCGGGCCTCTTCCACTGTTATGACGTGCCCGGCCTGCCTCGGACCAACAATGAGATCGAAAGCCATTTCCGCGATACGGGGCGGCAAATCCTCAGAATCACCGGTCAAAAGGGGCTCACGGGGCGCACCCTGCAACGTCAAGGGGCTTGGGAACTGCTGCCGAGACCTGCGACGGAGGCCACACTGCTCGACGGCTTGAGTCAGATTCCACCAGCGGACTTGGCTCAGGAGAGACAACGATTTGCTCAACACCGTGAGCGATTCCGCATGCAGAGTCGATCCACTCGTCAAACCCAAATTCAATTTGCTCAACTGCGTCAGAGGTGGGCAGCGCTTCCCCCTACAGGCACAGGGTGACTTTTGCGCTACTGCGAATTAACCGCAGAGTTCGGGTACACGACCAATCGCCCCATGATAGGAGATTACACATTACTTTTCAACATGTTAGATATTTTTTGTCGCGTACGGTGACCGGAATGTGGAAATTTCAGTTGACATGATCATTCTGAGCATCTAAATTAAGGTCCGTATCCCCTCCTATACTACCAGATTGCGCCGTTCGTTCTCTTTGCAGCTTGTAGGGGACATACTAATGAAGCAAGTGCGGTTTGCGTCTGCGGGTTTTTTTTGTCTCCCTAGACATCTCCGTTCCTGATAAGGTCGCAACTACTCACGCACTTTTAATTTCTGTAGCGATCTAGCGGACCGGCGGGGGCGTTGGCTCCCAGATCCAGAAACGTTGGGCGACTATGTCTCGGCAGCAAAGGTGATCCGAGTTGTGGTGTACAGCCTGAGCCCCTTACCCCGGTAGCGAGGGATGGGACTCTGCGGCATACTGGTATAGTCCTCTCAAGGGGAAAAGAGAGGTACTTGGTTCTGTATGTGAGTGGGCGGAGCTAGGTCCGATGTTGTTCTCCAGAACCGATGATGCGTCCCCCAACAGCGGCATCCGCACACCCGGGCCCTTGCTGTCTTCTGATCCTGACTTGTATTTATATGGACTGCCGACCGACATGACAGAATGATTCGCGACCTTATATCATATAATGTAAGGGAGTGTTATGGCAGAACTTCTACATCCAGGCGTCTATGTTCGTGAAGTCTCGTCAGGAGTGCGGCCTATTGAAGGGGTAAGCACCTCCACCGCTGCCTTCATCGGCGTGGCGGACAAAGGCCCGGTACCCGGGACGCTACTGCCAACTGGTCGGATGGCCAGACCGGTGATGGTGACGAGCTTCACCGACTATCTGCGTCAGTTTGGCGGCTTTCGTGAAGACAGTTTTTTAACCTATGCCGTACAGGCGTTCTTCAACAACGGCGGGCGCCGGCTATACATTGTACGGGTCGCGAACTTGGTGGCGCCCCCAGGTGTGCCCGTCGCTAGGCGGGCGCAATATCGCCTGAACAGCCCACCGACCAGTCCTCCTGAAATTGTAGACTTACAAATCGACGCGGTCAATGAAGGCCAGTGGGGCAACAAAATCACCGTGGTCTTGTCTGCCAGCTCCGATCGTGATCCCAACAACTTCAAGCTGGTAGTGCAGTACGACAACATACCAGTCGAAACGTACGACAGTATTACTTACTTGACCAGCCCGACGCTGCAGGCCGGCGTCGATAACCCAGCCGAGTATGGCCGAACGGTGATCAACAGCCGCTCGGAATATATCGCCATTGTCGCCGATTTTACCACCAATCCCACCGTGGGCATCGACAGTCCGCCTACTAGCCCGCCGCAGACTTCCATAATACTCCGACTCGAGGGTGGCGCTGATGGCAATACGGCCGTCGTCGATTACATCGGTTCGCCTGCGCCCGACAACACGCTGACAGGCACCGGGCTGTATGCCCTGGATAAAATCACCGATGTGAATCTGATCGCCATCCCCGGCCAAGGCGATGCGGCGACAGTCAGCCACGGCATGAATTACTGCAAGATCGAGCGGCCGTTGCAAGACTGCTTCTTCATTGGCGACATGGGCACTATGAGCTCAGTCAACGCCGCCCGCCGGGACGACGCTACACCTGACGTGTATCGGCTTCAACAAGCGATTGACTTTGCCACCACTAATACCGCACTTGATAAGTCCGTTGGCGATTACGGTGCGCTCTATTTCCCCTGGGTGTGGGTCACCGATCCCATCGGTAAGGGGCGTAACCCGCGTATTCTGCTCCCGCCCTCTGGCTTCCTGGCCGGCCTCTACGCCCGTATCGACAATTCACGCGGGGTGTTCAAGGCTCCCGCCGGTACTGAAGCCGGCGTAGCCGGGGCACTCGCTGCCCACACAACGATCAGCGATACGGAGCAGGACCGGCTCAACCCCATCAAGGTCAACGTTGTCCGCACTGTGCCGGGCACCGGTCTCGTCGTGTGGGGGACACGGACCATCGGTAGCGACGCCGAGTGGCGCTACATTCCGGTGCGGCGTATTGCTATCTTTCTGCGCGTCAGCATCTATTATGGCATCCAGTGGGCGGTCTTTGAGCCCAACGACGAACCGCTGTGGGCCAGTCTGCGCCTGAACATTCGTGCCTTCATGATGACGCAGTTCCGCGCCGGCGCCTTCCAGGGGAGCAAGCCTGATGATGCTTTCTTCGTCAAGTGCGACAGTAGTACCACCACCCAGCAGGATATTGACAATGGTGTGGTCAACATTCTGGTCGGTTTTGCACCGCTCAAGCCAGCAGAGTTCGTAGTCTTGCAACTGCAGCAGAAGGTCAACCAACCGGCACAGTAGAGATAGCAGTGGTATCCTACATTCCATGCCAATCATCATTGAGGCAGTTTTGGGACGGGAATGAGTCACTGAGGAGGAACAGCATCAATGGCACGGATGAATCCCAGTACCAATCGCTTCGATCCATATCGGTCATTCCGTTTCAAAGTTAAATGGGACGGTCAGTACGTAGCAGCGTTAACCAAAATGGGAGCCCTCACACGCACGCTCGAATCGGTGACTTTTTATGAGGCTGGTGAGAACCTGATCCCGCGTAAGTTGCCGGGGAAGGCGTCTGTCGGGGATGTGACGCTCGAAGCGGGAATCTCATATGACACGGCGTTCCAGGACTGGGCCAACCAGTGCTTTGACTTTGCCAGTCATAGCATCACCAGCCTGGGGGAGTTCCGGAAAAATATCAGCGTGGACGTGTTCAACGAGGCTGCACAGAAGGCGTTGTCCTACAATCTGTATCGTTGCTGGGTCAGCGAGTATCAGGCGCTGCCGGCCTTAGATGCGAGCGCGAACGCGGTGGCCATTACGACCATCAAGCTGGTGTACGAGTGGTTTGAACGGGATGAGGCGGTCGTTGAGCCTCAGGGTCCGGCTCGCCTCGGCTAGGGACTGTGATGGAACGAATCGTTGACGAGGTCTGTACCCTGCTAGGCGGCTTGATGCTAGAAGATGGCCGGTGGCTCAGCCGGGCCGAGTTGCGCCCTCTATCTGGCCGCGAGGAGGAATGGCTGGCCCGACATCCCCGAGTCCCGAGCGCCGTGGCTGTCACCCACTTGCTCAGTGCCTGTCTGCTCTGCCTGGACGACCAGCCAGCGCATCGCGATCAGGTGAGTCGCTTGCTCATCGGTGATCGTGACTATCTGATGCTACATCTGCGCCGGCTTACCCTGGGCGAAACGATCCGCGCTGTCCTGACCTGTCAGGTGTGTTCGGCGAAGATGGATGTGGATTTCCAGGCTGCCGACGTACCGGTCGAATACCGGCCGCAAACTGCTGCGAGCTATACACTCGATTTGGTGACCGGGGCAGGGCCGGACCGGACCGTGCACTTCCGTCTGCCAAACGGTGCGGACCAGGAAGCTGTGCTTGGACTGGCAGGCGAGCAGGCGGTGGAAGCGCTGCTAGCTCGTTGCCTGCTGAATGAGGGTGGTGTAGCCCTCGTGTCTAGTGAGCAAAACATGGTGATCGAGGCCATGGAGAAGCTGGCACCTCAGCTGGAACTCGAACTCGAACTGGTCTGTCCGGAGTGCAGCCACGCGTTCATGGTCCTGTTCGACACCACCCTGTTTTTTCTTAGCGAAATGAGCACTAATGTCCGCCAGCTGGTGCGGGAAGTGAATCATTTGGCGTTTCATTATCACTGGAGTGAAGCGGAGATTCTGAGCCTGACGCGTTGGCGTAGGCATATGTACTTATCACTGCTGAGTGAGACATTGCGTTCACAGTGACACCTGGAGGATACTCAATGCCGAACTATCTGGCCCGCGTTGCGGCTGCAGGGGCACGCACCAGTACACCGATCAGGCCGCCGGTCAGTGCCCCTCCAGTTATGCCTGGCCCAGGTCTGTTCGAGCCTACATTGTCCATGGAGTTGGAGGCAGAAAGCATGCCATCCGCTCCAACGGAAACCGGCAGGCTACTGGACGTTCAACCCACGCAAACGTCGCTCTCCTTTGAGGAGACGTCTGTGAGTGCCCCTATACCTGAGCTGCCGCTGGGGGGGGCTCCACCAGTACCACCGCCCGTGGCCTCTTCTGTCTCTCCAGCCGTGACTCGACCGGTGGAAGGACCGGCAGCCCTCCCGCCTGCCGCCCCATCCTCCTCGCTGCGTGCGGAACTCCAACGGGAAATTGAGCAGCCGATGATAGACGAAGTCATCCGTGTGCCCAGGTCGCTACGACCGGCACCGACCCCGGAGACGCTTTCAGCGACAGCGGGCGCCGTGCACAGCGAAAATTTGCCTGCTAATGTACCGGTGCAACCCGGCGCATCCGTGCCAGGTATCAGCGGGCGCGCCGCCGAACCGGCGCTAAGCCCGGCGCTACCACCAACAGCGGCAAGCGTCCAACGCAGCGCAAGCCTGCCTTTTGATACACCGGTGCGGTCCGGTGCACCTCTGCCAGCCGTCCACGAGCGCAACGCCGAATCGATGCCGGCAGCAGTCCGGCAGCACCCGACGCCGGCTGAGCGTTTACCCGACCTGGCAGCAGCGGTTGAAGCTCTGCCGGTCACTCCTGCCGCCGTTGCACCACGACTGGAGGCCTCTCCACTCCTGGGCGGCTGGCCGTCTCTCACAGTGCCCATGCGGGTCGAGGTCCCTGCTATCGCTACTGCGGTGCCAGAGCGACGCTCCGACCCGGAATTTGTGGAATTGCCGCAGCCCCTGGCCCAGGCTGGTCCGCCTGAACCGCTGGTCGCTGCCCAGCGCCAGTCGCGTATTACCATCGGCCGGCTGGAGGTGCAGGTCGCGAACCACCCGCCACCGCCCGCGGCCCGGCCTGTTCGTTTGCCGGGTCCGCCTGACAGAGACATCCTGGCTGGATTGTATCTGGACCGTTTTCGGCTGATGCCATAAATGGGAGCTGCGAGAGCCTTTTATGAGCTACCTGGCTGTACACGACGTGACGAGAGCCCTCCAACGGTTGATCCATAGCCAGCTCGTCCGCGATAACTCCGGTGCGGTGGTGACCTTGTTGCCGCCAGGCAAGGAGTTACCGGCCACAATCGGCGTGAACCTTTATTTGTACCGGGTGGCCGAAAACTCATTCTTCCGCAACCAGCCGTGGCCTGGCGACCGCACGAGGCCGGCGTCAGATCAGCCGGCCCTGGCACTGCAACTCTTCTACCTGCTCACGCCCCTGTGCACAACACCGGAAGAGGGCAGCCTGGAGGGCGACAACGCCCATACCATGCTTGGCCTGGCCATGCTGACGCTACACGAACACCCGATCCTGAATGATGTCCATCTCCCGGGCTTTGACGCCGATACCGAATTGCCGGATTACCTGTTGAACAGTTTCGAGCAGGTCAAAATCTGCCTGGCGCCGACCGGCCTGGACGAGCTGTCGAAGATCTGGTCTACGATCAACCAGCCATATCGCTTATCGGCCATCTATGAAGTATCGCTGGTCCAACTGACGCCCACAGCGCAACCGCCGGCTGGCGGTGGCATCGTCACCTACACGCACGTCGACGTGCGCACCCTCGACCCGGCGCACCTGACCAGCCTGACGCCGTCCATAGGTGCTCTGGTACGGATTACCGGTGGGCTGGTTAGGCCGAACGAGCTACAGATCGACGGCTCTGGTCTGCTCTTCCCGGGCGCGACTACAGTCGTGCGGGTCGGCGGCCGGCAAGTAATGATCAGGAGCGCCCCAGCTCCGACGAGCACGACCATCGTCGTCGAATTGCCCATCGACCTGGATGCCGGCCCTGAGGCTGACGTGGCTGTCACTCGCTTCGGCCGCACGAGCGCGCCATTGATATTTACCGTGCGCCCCTGGCTATCCGAGCTCACGCCCATCCGTACCGCGCTGGACCCCACGCAGGCGACCGATCTGACGCTCGACCTGAAGGGGGTTGGCTTCACTAATCCCCAGGCGGTGCGTTTTGAAGCAGCGGAAAGTGTCACTAATGTTGTAGCGTTCGAGCCCGGTGGCACCGACGCCCAGGCGACTGCGACGATTCCAATGACGCTGGCAAACGGGGAGTACAGCGTGTGCCTAGTGCTGAACGATGCAGCCAACAGCGGCTCGAATGTACGCACCCTGGTGGTTATGCCGCTCATATCGCATGTTACTGTCGCCTTAATACCGGCCTCCAGCCCACCGATCAGCGGTGATGACGTGCACGAGCTGACGGTTACTGGTGCCCGGCTAAATGGTGCAGATGTACGCCTGATTATCGATGGGGCAGTGCACCAGGTCGGTGTCCAGCCAGCGATAGCCAGTTTTGTTTACCGCCTGGGCCGCCAGCTCAGACTGGGGATACACACCATTGCCGTGAACGTCGACGGCTTCACATCGCGTAGTGTGGAACTGGTGGTGTAACATGATGACAGCACACGAAGATACCTGGAGTATTGGCAATCAATGCTATCTCGTCGCAGCACTGGCGGAAGTCCGCGCCTGGCTGGAGCAGCATGCCGCCCAGGTCAGCTCGGAAACCGCTCAGGGCATGCCGACGCGCCGTTGGGGATGCGTGGAGGACGGCGGGAGTCAGTTGACGGCGCCGCCGGCTCTAGAACAGCTGTGCTCCATGTTTCACTTCTCTCCCTTCGAGCGTGCCATCTTACTGCTGTGCGCTGGCGTCGAGTTAGACAGCACGTTCGCTGGCCTGTGTGCCACTGCCCAGGGAGACCCGACCCGGTTGTACCCAACCTTCAGCCTGGCGCTGGCCGCTTTCCCAGACGCGCACTGGAGCGCCTTGACGCCGGAGGCACCGCTCCGCCGCTGGCGGCTGGTCGAGGTTGTCCAGGCGCCAGCCAGCGACTTGGTCACCCGGCCCTTGCGTATTGATGAGCGCGTGCTGCACTTCCTGGCAGGTATTCAAGTCCTGGACGAGCGGCTAGTCGGCCTGGTCGAGCCGGTGTCGAGGCCGCAGGAGCTCGTGCCCTCGCACGCCGCTCTGGCCGAGCGCGTCGCCGCGGTCTGGACGCGCGGGAGCGAGCCGCTCCCGGTGATTCAACTGTGTGGCGCCGATGAGACCAGCCGCCGCGCCATCGCCGCAACCGGATGCTCGGGAATAGGGGTGAACCTGTTCTGCTTGCCGGCGGACGTCATTCCCACTAACGCTGCCGAGATGGAAGCGCTGGCGCGACTGTGGGAGCGCGAGGCAGCCTTAACGTCTAGCGCCCTGTACATCGATGCTGAGATCGTGGACCGCACGGACGCGCGCACGGTAACTGCTGTCTCGCGGCTACTCGAACGTCTGAATGGTGGAGTACTGCTCGGCAGCTGCGAGCGTTGGCGTCCCTTGCGCCGGTCGATGCTCACCCTCGACGTACACAAGCCCACCGCCCAGGAGCAGCGCACCCTATGGCAGGCAGCCCTGGGCGATGCCCATGTCCACCTGAACGGCCACATCCACAGCCTGGTGTCGCAGTTCAACCTCGGCCCATCGGCTATTCATGCTGCCGTCCGCGAGGCGCTGTCTGCGAGTGCGGACGGCTCAGTGCTGATGGCCGAACTGTGGAACGCCGGGCGAGCCCAGAGCCGGCCGCGCCTGGATGACCTGGCCCAGCGCATCCAGCCCGTTGCCACCTGGGACGACCTGGTGCTGCCTGAGGCCGAACGCCGTATACTGGCCGAGATCGCTGCGCACGTCGCCCACCGGACCACAGTGTACGAGACCTGGGGTTTTGGGGCGATGAGCAGCCGCGGCCTGGGCATCAGCGCTCTGTTTGCCGGCGCCAGCGGTACGGGCAAGACCATGGCCGCCGAAGTGCTGGCCAACCATCTGCGCCTCGACCTGTACCGCATTGACCTATCCGCCGTGGTCAGCAAATACATTGGCGAGACGGAGAAGAATTTGCGCCGGGTGTTCGATGCCGCTGAAGACGGTGGGGCGATCGTGTTTTTTGACGAGGCCGACGCCCTGTTTGGCAAGCGCAGCGAAGTGAAGGATAGTCATGACCGCTATGCTAACATCGAGATCAACTATCTGCTGCAGCGCATGGAGCATTATAGCGGCTTGGCCGTGCTAGCAACGAACATGAAAGGCGCCCTTGACCCAGCCTTCATGCGCCGCATCCGTTTCATGGTCAATTTTCCATTCCCCGACACAGCCCAACGGGCACAAATCTGGCGACGTATCTTCCCGCCGAGGATGCCCACTGAGGAGCTGGACATCGGCAAGCTGGCACGGCTGAACATTACGGGCGGCAACATTCGTAACATAGTCCTCAATGCCGCCTTCCTAGCCGCGGCCGAGGGTACGCCGGTGCGCATGAGCCACCTGTTACGCACCACCCGCAGCGAATACACCAAGATCAACAAACCGCTGACCGAAACGGAGCTGGGAGGATGGCAATAAACAAGCAGATGTTGTTCAAAATAACCCACTTATCGGCAGTGACTTCGCGCTCACCATTCCAGGTTAAGGGCTTGCTCGATCATTACACTGATCATGGTTTATCTGGGATGAGCCTGGATAATGCTTTATCAGGCCGATCGTCTGATTCGTTCGTCTCAGATGTCGCGCCGCGGCGCCTAGGCCATGACTTCAGTCGAATGCCAGTCTTTCCTGTGACACGCGCGACGGGACAGACTGAGCGCACAGCCTCCCAGCCGAGAGAGAAGAAACGAAAGGAGGCTCTGACGAGCCGTTTACCGGATGATCAAGTCCACCCGGCGGCAGCCCTCCAGCTTCAGACGGTAACGACTCCGCCGCAGGAGGTTCTTGAGAATCGGGCAGGAGAAGAAGAGATGACGGAGACGCCTGCAGTTCCTGCTTCTGAGGAGATAGAAGACACTGGTGAAGGTGTGGCGAGCAGTGAGGAAAGTTTGCCTTCCGAGGCCATGTCCCCAGATGAGGAGGAAGAAAGTTTGATCCAGACTAAGTCGGATGGCTGCTCCGCCGCGCCCAGCCAGGCGATGACGACTAGTCAGGTCTTCAGCACACTGGAGAGTGGATCCGCAATGGATGCTGGTGTGAGAAATGGGATGGAACACTTTTTGGGAGAGGATTTGAGTGGTGTCAGCATTCACACCGACCGTAACGCTCAAACTCTCGCCTCTACACTCGGCGCCCAGGCCTTCACCGTTGGTCCCAAGGTCGCTTTTGCGGCAGGAAGATACCAGCCTCAGACCACGGAAGGCCGAAAGCTGCTGGCGCACGAGCTAACGCATGTCGTCCAGCAACGGCGTGGGCTGTCAGATGATCTACTGCAGGCGGGGATCGGACGGGCTGGTGACAAATACGAAGTTGAAGCCGATCAGGTCGCTGACCGCATAGCTCACTTCTGGGCGATGCGGCCACCTGCTGCGCCGTCAGTACGGGCTAGCATACCTCCATCGCAACGGGTTCAAAGTTTCATCAGCCAGAGCGCAATTCAGTTGTTCAGCGGCAGCGATGCCGCGGCCTACGCCAAAAAGTGGGCCAAGAGTACAAACCCGACTTACGGAAGGTTCGACAACGATTGCACGAATTTTGCCTCACAGGCGATGCTTGAGGGTGGTTGGTCAATGGTTGGCGGCTCTTTTTGGGATCGCAAAGATGACGATGTGTGGTGGTTCGGCAGAAGTAAAGTTGCCAAAGCCAGCTATACCTGGGGCGGTGCGGAAAACTTCCATCAATTTGTTAGAGTGAGCGGCCGGGGAACGCTTGTTAAGCACGTGATGAATTTAAATGTTGGCGATGTTCTGCAAATGGATTTCACCGGCAGTGGGCATATTGGCCACACGATGGTCGTCACTGGGAAGACTGCAAACAATCTGTTTCTGTCCTATCACACATCGGATCATCTGGACGAGCCATTTTATTCTGATGGGACGAATCCCGGGATACTGTCTCGTAATCCGGACCCGCCAACGAAGTATTATGGGTGGAATATCGTTTGAAGCGCAGGCGAGCTACAGGCTGAGCAATCGTGCTGTTAATCGCGGGAAGATATATTTGCAGTAGACATTGGATTAGCGCATGAACGGAACACCTCCTGTCATCCGATGCCCGCAGGGCGGGATGGAAATAGCACGGGTTTTGGTTGGGATTATCTTTCGCCCGGTGCGTGAAGGGGTGCTTGCGTATCGTGGCCAGGTCCACTCCTTTCCGCTTCCGTGCCGCAGCATCCGTCTGGCGGAATTCGAGGGACACGTGGCCTACCTGACCTTAGGCAATCCGCGACCTGAGAGTTGGCTCGTCGGACAGGCTGAGCGTTATAGCTGGAGTTATGTGGAACAACTGGGCGCAGCGCACATTATGGTAGGCGGAGGATATCGTCTGACGTTCGTTATGCGTCAATGTACACGATACCTGACCCTCTTGGAATTTATTGTCACTGATCAGGCATCACCTCCTTGAATGAGGCGTGCTGAGGCTTCTCGAAAGCCAATCCAGGGAAGAAATATGATGGCTCTAGCATGGCTTGCCACGGTGCCGCGACTGCTACAGCGAAAATGTGCCTGCGACAGCACGACAAGTTTTGGTGAGGAGTGCGCCGAGTGTAGCACGAAGCAATTGAATTCGTCCGGGCAATCACTCAACCCAGCGCCGCGCGAATTTCTGGAATCACGCTTTGGGCGCAATTTCAGTCAGGTGAGGATACAGCCCTGCACCCAGCGGGTGGTCCCAGGTGACTTGACCGTTGGCCCGGCAGATGATCACTACGAGCGGGAATCGGAACGGGCCTCGGAGGCAGTAACGCGGACGCCAGCGCCTGATTCTACGCCTACCACAAGACTGCACAACGGATTCGATTTCAGCCAGGTGCGGGTGCATACGGACGCACAAGCCGCCGAAGCGGCACGCGACGGGAATGCGCTCGCCTACACGATCGGCAGAGATATTGTGTTCGGCTTGGGACAGTATGCGCCGGGAACAAGTCAGGGGCGGCGATTGCTCACGCACGAATTGGCGCACGTGGCACAGCAAGGGAACCGTGTTCAGTCTCCTCCTCTGACTATGCAAAGACAGCAACAGCAACCGCGCACCAGGGTCACGCTTTCAACCGAAGGTCAATGCATTGATGGTTGCGCAATCGCGGAGACTATCCCCGGCGCGCGGGTCATGGCCAATACGGCTTTCAGTTGGTTCCTGTCTCTCAATTCCAGAGACAGAGCACGAGTCAATCTCCTGCTGCACGCCAATTTTCTCTCTGACAGCGAAGATATATTCGAGACAGTCAAGAGTCGGGTGCTCATAATACGAGAGCGTCTGGAAGCGGCTCAGAACGCTCAGGTGACATTCGTTTGTGAGCCTGCAACCGACCCCGAATGCGGCGACCCTACAGGCTATGTCCTGGGTATTGAACGCAATCGCATTCACATCTGCCCTCCGTTCTTCAACCTGACGCCGGAGGGCGACGCTGGATGCTCGTCCACGAGTGCGCGCACTTGGCTGGAGCCTTGCGCTTACCCGAACACTACTGGGCCTTCTTCGGCCCCGTGGGTGAAAGCGAATGCCGGCAAATCACTCCGGCATTCTCAACGCGTGAGGCGCTGGACACCGCCGACAATTATGCTCGTTTAATATGGTGTCTCACACGGTCATCGGGGATCGAGATCACGCCGCCATAGTAGCCCTGAAATAGAGCCTGCGGTGGATCAAGGATCAAGCTGATGAATAGGCAAGCACGGATTACAATTAAAACGCCATTGGAAGCCTCGTCTGTGACCGCAGGCACCGGGCTGCTGCAATGCAAGTGCGCTTTAGGACCCAGACCATGTTTGATCTGACCATTGACCGCCTGCAGCTGAACATCACTAATGCCGTCGGCCACGAGCACCGCCTCCAGCCGATTGCCCTGCTAGCGCTTGATCTGCTGGCCGATAGGTTGGACGAGCACCAAGGGAGGGGGCAGCGAACAAGTATTAATAATCTAGACGTTCCAGCCGTGCGCCTGGACCTGAACCGCATGAGCGACGCAGAGGCGGCCCAGATCATTGCCGACGCCTGGCTCGACGCTCTGGTGCTCAAGCTGAGCGTGTGATGGAGAGGAGATCGACCGCATGGCTGTGCTGAAAGGTGCGTTCATCAACCTGGGCGCCGGGCTGCTGGGCGCCCTGCCCAATATCGTTGTCTTCCAGTTCAACCCGGAGCGGGTCACCCGGACGCCGTCGCTGGTGCAACCGCCGCCGCCGAGTGACGGCTCTGGCAGCCGCGATGCCAACCAGCAGCCCGGCCAGCCGAGCGAATCGTACAGCTTTAGCTTGCGCATCGACGCCACCGACCAGCTCGCCAATGCCAACCCCATCGCCGCGGCCAGCGGCATCCTGCCTACGCTGTCGGCGCTGGAGTTGCTAATGGTTCCGAAGGGTTCCCTGTCGCTTGACCTGTTCAACCTGAGCGGCGGGGCCAAGCCGCACCAGCACCCGCCGGAGCGGCTGCCGACAGTGCTGTTTGTCTGGGGGCCATTTCGCATCTTCCCGGTCAACATCACCAGCCTGAGCATTGTCGAGACTCAGTACGACCGCTTGCTCAACCCGGTGCGGGCCGAGGTCACGGTCAATGTACAGGTACTCACCCCCAGCCAGCTAGCCAAGGACGCCACCTTCGCCCGTGGCGCCTACAGCTACTCACAGGGGGTGAAAGAAGTGATGGCAGCCCTCAACCTGGCCAATGCGGTGGAGATAGGCGTCAGCGCTAGCCTGTCATTCTGAGCAGAGAAGGAGATCGTCACGATGATCTTTAAAGGCAGTCGCTACGAAAAGGTGCCGGTGCTACAATGCACCGGCCCGGATGGGCAAATGGTGAGTTACTTGGCCATCCGCTTCATCCCGCCTACGCCAGCCGGCTACCGGCACACCTTCAAGGCGCACGAACGGCTCGACATCCTGGCCTATAACTTCTACCGCAACCCGGAAAAGTTCTGGCTGATCGCCGATGCCAACGACGCCATGGATCCTGAGGACTTGCTCGTCCCTGGCGAACAATTGCTCATCCCACCGAACAGGACCTGATATGGCGGACAAGGCATACCAGATCTTCTTTAACGGGGATGCGGTGGAAGATGATTTTTACGGTGACGTGGTGTTGCTGACCGTCGAGGAAAACACGACGGCTACCAGCACCTTGCAACTGCGTCTGGCGACGCAGCTCCAGGAAGATGGGACGTGGAGCTACCTGGAGGACGGTCGGCTGACACCCTTCATCCCGGCGGCGGTGTCGGTTGGTTTCACCGGTGGGGCAGGACTCTCCGGGGCACTAGGCGGCTTGACTGGCGCTGGTGGCAACACCGGCCTCGAACCGGTATTCACGGGCTACATCACCGCCGTCCACGTCAACCTGGGCAGCCAGCCGGGTGAAACGTATATTGACCTTACCGCCATGGATACCAGCGTGTTGATGAGTCTGGAAGAGAAGATTGCCACCTGGCCTAATCTTGCCGACAGTGACATCGTGCAGCAGATTGTCAGCGCCTACGATGTACAGGTGCATGCCGATCCGACTCCTACGGTGCATCAGGAGAACGACACCACCATAGTCCAACGCGGTAGCGACATTCAGTTCGTACACAGCCTGGCTCGACGCAACGGCTTCGAGTTTTACTTTGAGACAGATAAGGACAGCGGCGAGGTGACCGCTTTCTTTCGTCCACCCCAACTAGAGGGCACGCCGCAGCCGGACCTGGCCATCCAGTTCGGCGAGGAGAGCAACCTGCGCAGCTTCGCCGCCCGGCTAACTGGCCAGCGCCCACTCAATGTCAAAACCCAACAGATTGATGTGAAGGCCAACAGCGCCAATGCCGGGCAGGCCAGCGATACACAGCTTGCGAAGTTGGGCGCTTCCGACCTGAATACCATCGTTGGTGGGCCGCTCGGCAGTCTGGTTACCCCGCAAGATGCCCAGGCGCAGATGCTGGTCCTTGGCCCGCCCACGAGTGATATCACTGAGTTGCAGACCATTGCTCAGGCGGTGCGCGACGAGGCCGGCTGGTTCATCAGTGCCAGTGGGGAGATCAACGCCGACGCCTACGGCGCAGTGCTCCGTCCGCGCCGCCTCGTGTTGATCAAGGGCGCCGGTACGCCCTACAGCGGCAAGTATTATGTCACGCGCGTGGTGCACGAGTTACGCGAGGACGGCAGCTATGTCCAGCGATTCGAGGCCCGCCGCAACGCTCGCGACCTCGACGGCAGCGAACAATTCGGCGGCAGTGACCTCGGCCTGTCGCTCCCAGGGATTTAGGAAGGACAGAGACGATGGCGGTGCAGATGGACGAGATTCTGACCCGGTTGATTGAGCGAGTGGAGGAGCGCTACTACGGCAAATATCGCGGCCAAGTCACCGACAACGCGGATCCAGACAACCTGGGCCGCATCCGGTCCAAGGTGCCCAGCCTCCTTGGCGACGAGGAGACCGGCTGGGCCTTGCCCGCTTTTATCTATGGCGGAGCCGCTGAGCAGGGCTTGTACGCCGTGCCCGATGTGGGCGCCGGCGTGTGGATCGAGTTTGAAGGCGGCGACCTCAGCTACCCGATCTGGAGCGGTACGTGGTACACCAGTGGGGTAATCCCCGAGTCGGCGCAACCCGGCCAGAAGGTACTCAAGACCAAGAGCGGCCACAAGATCGTGCTCGATGACGACGCGGACAGTGTGGAGATCACTGACAGCAACGGTAACAGCATCACCATGGACTCGACGGTGATCAAGGTCAGCGCCGGCAGTGCGACCAAGATCGTGATTGAAGCACCACAGATTGAACTGGTCGAGAACGCCATCCACCCACTGGTCTTTGGCGACAGCCTGTTACAGTACCTGAATCAGTTAGTCAACCTATATCAGAGCCACGTACACCCTGGGGAGCTGGCCCTGGGCGTCTTTCCGGTCACGCCGGCTCCGCCCGTGCCGCCTTTCCCGCCGGCCGCCCCCAGCCTCTTGTCAACGAAGGTAAAAACAGGGTAGGAGGAAAGCAGTATGTCACTGACACCCACTGGGCTGGCCAACGAGATAGAAGCCGCCTTCAAGACCCTCTGGCCGACCGCTGAGCGCGGCCCATTGCCCGCAGGCACTGAGGCTGACCGTGGCTTGCTATTCATGGCTGTTGCCCGTGGCTTGTTGCAATACCTGGAAGCCAATCAGAACGACCTGATCGACAGCATGCGGCTGACTGTGTCTGGGGTGGGCACGACTGACTATACTGTCGAGTCGTTGAATTTGGACATCACCGGAGTGTAACGCGCACAGCCCTGAGAAAGGTCTGGGAACCAGGAGCAAGCATGGCACAAAACAACAATGACTTGATCCAGACGGATGCGCGTCGGCCGCGTTTTCTCGACTACCCATACCGCGTGAGTGGCAACGGTACGCCGAATACGATCACGCCCTATGCTCATCTCCAGGGCACACCCATTGTGTACACTGCCGACGACCACCTGCGCGACCTGATCGTCCAGGTGCTGCTCACCAATCCTGGCGAGCGGGTCAACCTGCCGGAATTCGGCGTCGGCGTGCAGCGGCTGGTCTTCGAACCGAGCAGTGAGGCGATGCGCGCCACGACCCAGTTCCTGATCAGCAACAACTTGCAGCGCTGGCTGGGCGACCGGATCACGGTCGAGGGGGTTACTGTCAGCAGTGAAGTGGGCTATGAGGAGACGGTGACGATCGAGATCGTGTACACCGTCAAAGTGACGCAAGAGCGCCAGCGTGTACAGGTACAGATTTAAAGCATGGTACAAACGAGCACCCCCAGCATCCACTGCCCAGCCCCCTACCTAGGCGCGACCGAACAGGGCATCGAGCGCGTCGCTGTCGACGACCGTCAGGCGCAGCTCATCGTGACTTTCTACCGACCCCTCGTCTTTCCGCAGCACGATTACCTGCTCCGCCCGCGCAGCTACAGTCTGAGTGGTGGCCAGCGCATCTTTCCCAAAGTGCTGGCGGCAACCCTGCCATCGGACAGTCCACCTGACGCCCCGCCCGACCTGCTGCACAGGCGTGTCATACTGACCCTCGACACCATCGGCGATTTCTCCATCTACACCCTGACGGTGAGTGGTGCGAATATCGATCCGTTCTTTGCCAGCCGCAAGCTGCGCTTCCGCCTGGCCTGTGACGATCCGTTCGACTGCCGCCCACCAGCAGCAGTTTCGCCAGGCGAGCCGGAGCTCCCCGTCACCATCGATTACCTGGCCAAGGACTACGCCAGTTTCCGGCAGGCGCTCCTCGACTTCATCCCCACGCGCCTGCTGGCATGGACCGAGCGCAGCGAGGCGGACATCGGCATGATGCTGCTGGAACTGTTCGCCTACACCGCGGACCAGTTGAGCTACATGCAGGACCGCGTCGCGAACGAAGCATTTCTCAACACGGCTACCCAGCGCCGCTCGGTAGCCGGCCACCTGGCACTCATCGGCTACCAGATGGACGAAGGTGCCGCGGCCTACACCTGGCTGCAATTCCAGGTCAACAGCGATGTGCCGTTGCCGCCCAACCCGGGGCTGCGCGTGACTAATCAACCCCGGCGTGACGACGAGCCGATCATCGTCTTCGAGACCCTCGGCCCGGCCACCCTGCGCGTTGACCAAAATCAAATGTCTCTTTATACCTGGGGCAACCAGCACTGCTGTCTACCGGCCGGCGCGCTCAGTGCCACCCTGAATGACCAGTACGACCAACTGGCGACTGGGGACTACCTGCTATTCGACAATCCGCAGACCGGCCACCGGGACGTGGTGCGGCTCATCGCTGCACCAGAAATTATCCCCGCTCGCCCCGACCAATCCCCACCGGCCGGGCCTTTGACCATTGTGCGCTGGTCGGAAGCCACTCCGCTACGCTATGACTATTGCGCCGACGATGCGATTGTGCGCGGCAACCTGGTCCTGGCCACACATGGCGAAACTGTGCTAGAGGAAGAACTGCGCACGCTGACGGACGCTGAGGCCCAGGCTGTACGCGCCGAGGTGGCGGCGCGTCAGCCGTGGCAACGTGTTCCCCGCCAGCGGCTGAAGCTGAAGCACGGGCCACTGGCCCACCTCGACGCCAGTACCCTCGCCCTCACGGCGCCACCCCGTCTCACGCCAGTCCCCCCCGCCGCGGTCACTGATCGGTCGTCGCGCAGCAGCAGCACGCTCGAAGTCGAAGTTGACGGCGAGACCTGGCAGCAGCAATCCACCCTCCTGGATAGCGATGCTGATGCCAACGTCTACCGCGTGGAGATCGACGACCAGGGCGACGCGACCGTCGTCTTTGGCGACGACGTCTTTGGCCGGCGCCCGGACGAGACCGCGATGGTGGTCGCCACCTACCGCGTCGGTGGCGGCAAGGTCGGTAACGTCGCCGCCGATACCCTCACCCTGGTGCGCCCACGCGCTACGGAGCACATTCCCTGGCTGAACTCGGTCACCAACCCGTTGCCTGCGATTGGTGGCCGGGATCTGGAATCGCGCGATCACGCCCGCCGCTTCGGTCCGGCCACCTTCCAGAAACCGCTAGTGGCCGTAACTGCCGCGGATTATCAGGCGGCGGCCCAGGAGTTTACCCTCGGCGGGTCGCAACTCATTCAGCGTGCCAAAGCTGCCTTCCGCTGGAGCGGAAGCTGGCTCACGGTCACCCTGGTCGGTGATCCTCGTCAAGCGCAAAGCTTGAGTCCCGTATTGCGTCAGGCACTGCTGGACTTCCTGGAGACACGGCGGCTAGCTGGCTATGACCTGGAGCTGCTCCCGCCGGTGTATGTGCCAGTCGACCTTGCGATTGACTTCTGTCCGGCGCCCGGCTTTCAGCCCTTTGACGTGCAGGCTCGTCTCCAGGAGGCGCTGAGCAACGCCGAGCTGCCTGACGGCAGCAGGGGCTTTTTTCACCCTGACAAATTCAGCTTTGGCGACAGCCTGCACATTAGCCGGTTGTATGCAGCCACTATGGCCGTGCCAGGGGTCGAGTCAGCAGAGATCACCCGTCTGGCACGCCTACACGTGGCCCGGCCAGACCAGGAAACCGCCACCAACCTGCGCCAGGGCTACCTAGCGATTGGTGTAGATCAGATCATCCGTCTGGATAACGACCGTAATTTCCCTGAAAACGGCGTCCTGACTCTGCGCTCGAAAGGAATCCGCTGATGGCTTTGCTTGATCCGCTATGCAGCTTGCCGCAGCCACCATCGGACACGTGTTGCGATCCACCCACACAGCCTCCTGCTGCGCCGCTGCGCCCGTACAATCCGCCCGGGCTGACAGCCCTTGCCTACCGCATCGGCACGTTCACTTCCTTCCGCCAGGCCATGCTCGACGATGTGACTCGCGCAGACCTGCTCTACTACCTGATGGACGCAGATCAAGCCACACCCAACCCGTTCGAAAAGTGGCGCGCCGGGACTGAGGGCGATTATCACACCATGCTCATCGAGCTGTGGGCTTACCTGGCCGATATCCTGACCTTTTACCAGGAACGCATTGCTAACGAGGCCTACCTGCCCACTGCCACGCAGCGCGACTCTTCCCTGCGCCTAGCGGAGCTGATTGGCTACCGTCCGAACCCAGGCGCCGCGGCTAGCGCCCTTGTTGCCTTCACTGTCGCCAAAGACAGAGCGGTTACCATCTCCAGCGGCTTCCGCGTGGGCAGTCGAGCCACACCCGAACGGCCGGCCGTGGTCTTCGAGACCGCAGCGGCCATCACTGCCCTGGGTGAGCACAGCGCTATCCCACTCTCAGCCAGAGCGCCTACTAACCAGTTCGCCGCCCTCAGGGACCTGCAGGTCCTGGCGGCCAAGGGCAGGGCGGACGACATGGCACTCGCCCAGGCAGCGGCCAATGTCTATGGCGCGGCCGGTGTGCTCCACCTCCGCACCTTCCCTTTTGCAACGCTGCTCGGCAGAGCGAGCAGCCTGGTCGCGACCGCCACCTCCAGCCGCTCCGTCGTTCTCGCCGGGATCAATAATCGCCTGGCGGCCGGCGATTATGTCCTGGTGGTTGAAAACGCAGGCACAGCCAACCCGCCCGCTACCCTCCGGCGCCTCGACCAGGTCACCACCGACACGGCGGCGGCTACGACTACTCTCACTTGGGGGGGTGAGCAGCCCGGCAGCAGCTATACGAACGTTACCTTGTACGCTTTGCGCGTGACCGCCGCGCCGTTCGGCAGCAACGCCCCGGCCTGGAACACCTTGCCGGCGACGTTGATCGGAACGGTTAATAACGTGGACGGCCCGTACAAGGACAAAAACTGGGACGACAACACCAGCGCGTATTACAACTTGCCAACGATGGACCAGGCAAGCAACTATCTCTTCCTGGACGGTATCTACGATGAGGTCAGGGGTACAGTAGACAATCCTGGCTGGGTAGCACTGACGACCGATGGTACCGACGGCCCGGTCTCGAGCATTTTCCGCTTCACCGATGCCCGTCCGGTCAGCGTCGCTGCCTACGCTATTAGCGGCCGTGTTACTCGGCTGACCCTTGACGGCAGAGATGGCACACTACCAGGCAACACCTTCCCGCTGCGCAATACCGTGATCCTGACCGGGGCCGAGCCATTAACCCTGCAAAACATGTTACCCCTGCCTGACCCATTGACGGGGAACACCTTGATTCTGGACGGACTGTACCCCAATCTCCAGGCGGGGCAAAAGGTCATCGTCAGCGGCAAGCTCTACGACCCGACCACCGTCCCACCGTCACAGGTATCTGGCGCGGAGGATGGCCTTCTGGCCGCCCTGCCGGTCCTGGATCAGGCCAACAACTTAACCACTGTCACCCTTAAAACCGCCCTCAGAGAGGAGTATGTCCGTGCCGGCGCCGTGCTCAGGGCAAATGTGGTTGAGGCTACCCAGGGCGAGACAGTCAAGGACGAAATTCTCGGTAGCAGCGATGGCAGCGCCTTCCAACTGTACACCCTCAAAAAGTCACCGCTCACCTACCTGCCGTCTACCAGCGCCGAGGGTTTAGCCACGAGCAAAAGCACCCTGCAGGTCACGGTCAACAGCGTGCAGTGGACAGAGCAGCCCACGTTACTGGAAAGTGCCCCCAACGACCGGACGTATACCACCGCACAGGACAACGAGGGGAAGACCAGGGTGAGCTTTGGCGATAGTGTGAACGGTGCGCGTCCGCCGTCCGGCAGAGACAATATCCGCGCCCGCTACCGTAAAGGCCTGGGCGTATCCGGCAGCGTCGAGCCCGGGGCGATCCAGCAACTCATCGACAGTGCCAGTGGACTGCAACAGGCGACCAACCCGCTTAAGGCATCAGGAGGCGCGGACCCGGAGCGCCTGGACGAGATTCAGACCAATGCCCCGGCCAGCCTGCGCACTTTCGGGCGGGCAGTCAGCGCTGCGGACTACGCTGTGCTGGCCTTGAGCTATCCAGGCATTGGTAAGGCTAGTGCCGCCTGGGTATTACGTGACCCGATAACCCTCAAGGCCATTACGCACCCATACATTCAACTCACCATCGCCACCAGCGATGGTGCGCCGCTGGCGGATGCAGGCACGCTGCTCACCAACCTGCGCGCCTTCCTAGACGCACGGCGAGACCCCAATGTGTCGCTACGCATTGGTGACTACACTCCGGTGTACATTGAAGTAGCGGCGACGATCGATGTGTTAGACGCCTACCCACGTCAGGGCACACTGGCTAAAGCCCAGGCCGCCTTCAACCCTGGTGTGAATGCAGACGGCACCGCTGGTTTCTTTGCTTTCCAAAGCCTGGATTTTGGCCAATCTATCTACCTGAGTGCGGTGTACGCCGCCTTACAAGATGTTGAAGGCGTGAGCACGGCGACGATCACCACTCTGCGCCGGCTGAGCCCCCCTGATGCCGACGCGGACCCGACGACCGTCCGCGACCATATTTTCATCCGACCAGGGGAATTAGCCGTCATTGCCAATGATGCAACTGACCCTGGCAAGGGCACCCTGACGCTCTCGCTGGGCAAAGGAGGCTACCTCGACACATGAGCCACAATGACGCTGTGGACTTTGCCAAACGATTGTATGCCCGTGTGCCGGCCCATTATCGTGCCTATGACGCGGATCCCGAACAGGGTTTCGCGCTCCTGGCCCTGCTGCGCGTGGTGGCTGAGCAGGCCGCTAACGTGCGCCAGGATCTCGACGCCCTGTGGGACAATTTCTTCATCGAGACCTGTGACGATTGGGCCGTACCCTACATCGGGGCGCTGGTGGGCGCCAATCTGCTGGCCCAACCCGTGGCGCAAAGCAACCGCCTGGAAGTGTACAACACTGTACTGTGGCGGCGCAGCAAAGGCACACCGGCTATGCTACGCTCGCTGGCGCAGGCGATCAGCGGCTGGCCGACTGACCTGGGGGAGTTCTTCCAGAGCCTCGGCTGGTCACAGAACATGAACCACCTGCAGCTCGACGCTCTCCTCACGCCCGATCTTCGCGATGTGTACCAGCTTAGCCTCCTTGGGCGGGCGGCCGATCCGTTCGCCCACGCCGCCGACTTCAAGCCAGCACGGCTCCTCGACGCTCCCCGGATCACGCCAGAGTCGCTCGGTATCAGCCAGGCCGCCTATGGCACCCCGGGCCGCTATCAGATCAAGAACCTAGGCTTCTTTGTGCGCCGCTTGCAGACCTTTGTCCTCAAGGGGGTGACACCAGCGGCGCTGCCCCCCGACGCTTTGTCCCCGCCAGAGACAAGTTGCTTCACCTTCGATCCGCTCCAGCGGGATACCCCACTGTTTATAGACCAAACTGGTGAGCCGCTAACCCGCGCCGCTTTTGAACGCGCGCCCTGGAAGACCTTTGGTCAGGATGTGGCCGTGTGCCAGTTCGGCGTGCTACTGGCGAGCGACCAGCCACCGATACCAGCCGTGTCGAGCAGTACCACACCTTTCAACTTCGGCGACGCTGGAGCCGGCTTGGCGTTGCATCCCACTGTCGGCATGCGCCTGCCAGATGTGTGGGACTTCGGGGCAGGCGGCGTCCATTTTATCATCACGGCCGGTTGGCTACACGCTGGCGGGCTCACCCTGCTGGGCGCCCTGAGCACGCTGCACGCTGCCTTCGGCGGCAGCAACACCTTTCACCTGGGAGAAGCCACACCTGGCCCAGGCCAGGTTGTCATCACCGTGCAGACTGGGAGGCCGGGGGCGCCTGCTTCGCCCCCACCTGGCCTGGGCTGGCCAGACTTGCCACCTGCGCCGCCGGCCCGCTTCCCTGGCGCGGTGCTCGCGGTGCGCGCCGCCAGCAGTGGCCCGCCGCATGCTAGCGATGCTCTATACATCTACCTACCGACGATGCTAGTCCGACCAGCTGATACCCTGATCTACTACGTCGCCGCCGACGGCAGCACCTACACAGCAGCAGTGTTCGACGCTACCACGCTGGCCCGGAGCGCAGATGGGCAGATCTTCCCTGCCCGTCCGCTGACCCAGAGCACTGAGCCGGCCGCCAGCTTCACCGTGTTGAGTCGCTCATCCGGTCGACAGTCCAATGCAGAGCCGGTGAATGACAGGCTGGCAGGCATGATCGTCCTCGACCCTACGCGCTTCGCCGGCGTGCAGGCACTCATCCAGGCGGAAATTTTTACCGGGGCTTTTCAGATTCTGGGCGCGGTCGCCACTGCGGACCAGGCTGCCGCCGACTATCCTGAACTCCAGGCGCCTAATCCCTGGCCGGCCTTCAGTTACGCGCCGAGCCACACCGCCTTGCAAGATGCCTTGCCCAGCGAGGGCTTGCTCACCCTGTATCTCAAGCCTCTGACGGGCAATTTTATCCCACAGATGGAAGTAGTCCTGGCCAGTCGTATGGGTGAGAGCCTGCTGGTCTATCTGCCGGAGCTGCGCAACCTCGACCCAGAAGGCGTGCGCTTCTTCGTGGCTGAAGACGGAAGCACCTATAAGGCTCCAGCGGACAGTGTGACCCAGATGCACGTGCTGGACCAGAAATCCTACACCGGGCTACCCGTGGCCCACGCCAGCGCCGGGCAAGTTCTGCCCATTCCAGGCGTGTGGCCGCTCCAGCACCGCCGGCCAGTGGCCCTTAACCTGTATCACTGCGAGCGTCGCAGGCTGCTCCGGCAGGGCGACCTGGGCATCGACCCAGAACTCGGCCGCTTTGCTCTGGCTCCGGACGACCCGGTAGCCGGTGGGGCTGTCCTGAGCGTGGACTATGTCGAAGCCTTTAGCGACCGCGTCGGGGCGCGGACGTTTGACCGGCAGCTGGAGACACGATCCCTACCGACCCGGCTGGTGGCGTACTCTGGTGACGCGATCAGTGCTCTCAATCGGGACATCCACGCCGACCACATTCACTCTAGCCTGGCGGAAGCGCTGGCGCAGGCCACGGACGAAGACGTGATCGAGATTGTCGACAGCGCTACCCACCTGCTTGACGCCGGGCTGACGTTTAACCGGCCGGCGGTCAAGAACCTGACGGTGCGTGCTGCCGCGGGCCAACGCCCATGCCTGCTGCTGCAACCAGTGCTGGGCTCTCCCGTGTCGCCCGGGGCATGGCATTTCATCTCCGACCTGGACCGGCTGGAGTTGAACGGCCTGTTGCTCAGCGGCGGCCCGCTGCTGCTCGAGGGTCAGGTCCGGCGGTTGCTACTCACCGCTTGCACTCTCGACCCACACAGTGCCAACGGGCAAGCTTCACTCAGCGCTCAGGACACCGACCTGAATCACGATGCTACATACCTGCTGTGCCGATGTATCACAGGCGGGCTACGCGTCGGTGCTGGGGTACGCCAGCTCACTATCGCCGATTCTATCGTCGACCAGCGTGGCGGCCTGGCCATCGGCGGTTTGCCCTGGCTAGTACTGTCGCCACCAGAGGCATTGAGCCCGCCGTCATCGCAGCCTGGTGAGTTAAGCCCACCACTGTCTCTCCCCGGCCCGGGAGATGAATCTGCGGCGCAGTCTGTGCAGTTGGAGCGAGTCACTGTCCTGGGGCAGATCCGCTGCGAAGTCCTGCAAGCCAGCGAATGCCTGCTTGACGACTGTGTGGTGGTCGATGACCAGCAAGCTGGCTGCATCCGCTTCAGCCGCTACGAGCGCGGTTCGGTCCTGCCCCGCCGCTACCAGTGTGTACCCACCGACGACCAGGTTGCCGCCTGTCCACCGGCCAGACGCTGCCTGGCACCGGCGTTCAACTCACGCCGCTTTGGGCGCCCCGACTACGTCCAACTGGCCGCCGGCTGTCCGCCGGCCATTCTGACTGCGAGTGAACAAGGCGCAGAGGTCGGCGCGTTCGCCAGCCGTTTAAATACTATCCGCCTACATAACCTGGAGATCAAGCTCGCAGAGTTTTTGCCAGTCGGCTTGATAAGCCTGGTCATTGCTGAGACATGAGGAGCGAGACCTATGCGAGGCGATTTTTCCCGTCTGACTTTTGATGCATTGAAGCATTACACGGGGGTCTTGCACCAACAGGGCCGTGTCTGGCTCGACGCCGACTGGAACGAGGACGTTCTTAACCGACTCTACTTGCTCCAGCAGGCAACTGCGGATATCATCGGCGCTTGCGGTGCACCCATCAACGGTGCCTGTGACGCGCCGGAAGCGCCGGCCTCATTTCGCATCAGCCCGAACCCGGCATTGGATCATGAGCCGGACGACTTTCTCATCGCCGGTGGACCCGGGCGCCAAGGGCACTACTATGTGGACGGCATTCTCTGCCAGCTCGACGCGCCGACCTCCTATTTAAAGCAGCCTGATTTCCCTGCACCACCGCGGCTCCCGATGCCGGCCATAGGAGAGACGCTGGATGCCGTCGTGTACCTGGAGGTGTGGTGGCGTCTTATTACCTACTTGGAGGACGAAACGCTGCGTGAGGTCGCGCTCGGCGGGCCGGACACCGCCGTGCGTCTCAAAACCATCACCCAGGTGAAAGTACAACAGCTGCCGGCTACCGTACTTTCACCTCCAGATGTACTTTCACCCCCAGACATCGGGGACTTCACCTGCCTCGACGTGGCCCAACACCTGCCACCCCAAAAAGGGTATGGCAGGCTCACCACCCTTCAGACTGAGGAGCCTTCGCCGCCTGATCTTTGCCGTATTCTCGATCCGCAGACCTATACGGGGCGTGAGAACCACCTCTATCGGATCGAAATCTACGACGGCGGCGACGTGCTCGGCGCCCCGGCAGGTGGTGCGTTCCGCCTCGCATTGGCCGCGGATGCTGGCATGGGTGTGCTGTCCGTAACACTGGCGGAGCCCCTAAGCCTCGTTCAGGCCGAGGCTGCCCTGCGCGCGGGTGTGGTGACACTTCGGGACGATCAAGGCCAGATGGAGACCGTGCCACTAGCGGACGTGGCAGGTGATACCCTCTCCCTGGGGCATGGCCTGAGCGCCAGCTATACCACCGCAAACCATACGACTGTAACTGGTGGGACGGCCCGCTTCAAATGGTCTCGCGACAACGCCGCCTTTGCTGTGCGCGTCACCGCCGTAGCAGCCGACCGCCGCACCCTGACCCTCGCCAGCCTGGGGCGCGACCAAGCCACTGCCCTGCGCGAGGGAGACTTGGTCGAAGTGGTGGACGATGTCAGCGAACTGGGCTCGGCGCGCGGCCACCTGACCTCCCTGACGGCAGAACCGGACCCGGATGGCTTCACTGTGACTCTTGCCGAGGCCCTCCCACCCAGCTTTCAGGTCAACCTGTTAGACGAGCGACACATGCTCCTGCGCCGGTGGGACGGCGCCGGCCTGGCCTCGGCCACCTTTGGTGCCACGACCACCCCTGAGATGAACCTGGGCGATGGCGTTCACATCCAGTTCGGCGGCGAGCGGCTGCTGCCAGGCGACTTCTGGACGTTTACAGCGCGTAGTGCCGACGGTTCTGTCGAGTTACTCACCGATGCCCCGCCGATGGGTATTATCCGCCACCGCTGCTCGCTGGCGCTGGTGCGCTGGTCCTGGGTAACGGATAACGGGACTCCCAGGCTGACCTTTGAGGTGCGCAGTGACTGTCGTGCCTTCTTTCCCTCCATGACCAATCTCATGGGGCTGTTTTATGTCAGCGGTGACGGACAGGAGGCAACGCCTGATCTGACGCAGCCGGCTGCCCTTGTCTCGCTGCCCGAGCCACTGTGCGTCGGCGTGGCCAACGGCCGCTGCCCAGTGGTGGCAGCGCGGGTCCGCTTCCAGATCACGCAGGGGGAAGGGCGGCTGAACAATGTCCCAGCCCCAAACCCTGTTGACGTCGTCGTCGTCACAGATGCCAGCGGCATTGCGTGCATACAATGGGAACTGGACTCCACCAACTTAACGCAACAGGTAACGGCGCACTTGTTGGACGCGGCCGGTAACCCGTTGCACTTGCCCGTGCGTTTCACCGCAAACCTGAGTGTAGCCGCTGAGGTAGCCTATGATCCGAGCAATTGCCCCGATCTCGCCCAGGCCGGGGTCCGTACCGTCCAGGCGGCGCTCGACCGGCTCTGTCAGAGAGCCGATAGTGAAGCCGGTATCCACATCAGGGACGTGGTTCTTCCGGCTGCTACTAACGCCCGCTTACGCAACGACACCGAAGTGCCAGTGACCGCATTGGCAGAAGGTATACTCGTGGTGCTTGATACGGCCATAGACCCGATCACCATCCGTGACCTAAATACCGGTCGTGTAAAACCCACATGTTTTGTCACACTGGACCTGCCATATCCCTTTAACGACGCAGACAGAAATCTATGGGACATCACTAATGTGATCGGATACCAACCGCTCATCTTAGAAGCCGAAGTCGATGTTGTTAATAACAATGACCATGTCTGGTGGCGTCCCACTAACTCTACGCGTGACTGGCTACAGGGGGCGCTTTTCGCAATAATGGCAGAGCGGCTACAGAGGGCTCATATACTGGCTCACCTCACGCTCAAGGGGAACTTCATCTGGGACCAGGACAATCCGGAAAGCCCTAAATTGTATCTTGACGGGGAAGCCTTTGGATTCCGAGATGCGGGTGCCACGAATACCGATTTGCAGCTCCCCAGTGGCAGCGGACACCGTGGCGGGGACTTCGAAATGTGGTTCTGGCTGATGTCTAGGGCCATCCTGCCTCCGGATCTGAGCATCGAGGCCACGGTCACAACCGCCACTGTTGGAAATGCCATCATTCGTTCCATCATTGGTACGGTCCGTGACCGGTCGGGCAGCGCCATCCCTGGCGCCACGGTTATCCTGACTGGTCCAGGTGAGCCGCAGACCGCGGTGACCGATAACCAGGGGCAATTCGGCTTTCCGAATCTGCCATCTGGCAGCTATGTTGTGACAGCCCAGTTTGGTGATCTCACCGCAGCAACACCGATTACCGTACCCGGCACGCCAGTGCCGGTTCCACCGATTTTTGATCCAAGGGATCTCCCTGGACGAAGGCTCGACGAAGTGCGCGGTCTTGGTCCAACCTTCATTACACGGTTGGCAGCAAGTGGTATAACGCATCCTGCCGAAGTCGCCGGGCTAGAGCCAACAGCTCTAGCAGAGATACTGGGGGCGCCGGAAAGCCGGGCCAGGACCATTATCGCCGAGGCTCGGCGCCTGCTGGAGGGATAAGCAGCGATGGTTTGGAGGCTTGCTCATGTCTAATCCGCCTATGACACCCCTTGCTACGCTGCCGCTCGTCTCTTGTATCATGCCGACCCATAAACGGCAGTGCTTCGTGCCGCAGGCGATACGCTATTTCTTGCGTCAGAATTATCCTAACAAAGAACTGCTCATCTTGGACGATGGGTCCGAGAGCGTGGCCGACTTAGTGCCTGCCGACCCGCAGGTGCGCTACATCCGGCTGAGTGGATCGCGCACGTTGGGCGCCAAACGCAACGTATGTATCGAGGCCAGCCAGGGCGATCTCATCATGCATTGGGACGATGACGACTGGATGGCGCCGCACCGCATTGCGTATCAGGTTGAAGCGCTCCTTCAAGCAGGTGCTGAAGTGTGTGGCCTACGCTGCATGCTCTTTTATGAACTGGAGACTGACCGGAGCTGGCTCTACACGTATCCAACCAATCAGCGTCCCTGGCTGGCCGGCGGCTCTTTGCTGTACACACGACACTTCTGGCGCCGTTCGCCGTTTCCTAATATCCAGATCGGCTCGGACACGCGCTTTATCTGGAGCCAACGCCTACACCGCTCGGTGGCGCTGCAGGATTACACCTTCTATGTCGCGATGATTCACCCCAGCAACACCAGTCCCAAGCATACGGGTGCGCACTACTGGCATCTCGCCAATCCGGGTGAGGTACGAGCCTTACTAGGCGATGATTATGCCTTCTACTGTGGATTACGGTCCGGAGCATCGACCATGAACTCGGCTAGCCCTTCGTCTTCCCAACTCCAGCATAGGCAGCTGTTCAATGCCAGCACCAGGTCTATCCCGCGTCAGTCTCGGAACGAGTCGAAGCAGAGCGATAGGTCAGGTGAAGCAGCGCCGCCCCCGGTGGGGTTAACGATCAAGTCCACAATGTCGGAGCACCGCGGTATTCAGTTGAAAGGGAGTGTGCGGGGAACGAAGAGTCATTGGCGAGGGGGTTGGCGGAATATTTCGGAATATGGACAAGATAATCTTTTATCTGTGTTGATGTCGGCCTATGGTACGGGTCGTTGGATTGGGGCGGCAGTGGCGTCGGTGTTATCGCAGGATCTACCAAGAGGATGGGAGCTAGAGCTGATCATTGGGGTCGATGGGTGCGCCGAGACGCTTCGGGAAGCATTGCGAGTTGAGGATGCGCGGGTGGTGGTGCTGGAGTTGGCAGAGAACGGTGGCACGTACCGGGCGCTGAATACGGCGCTACGGTATGCGCGGGGAGCACTCATCGCAATATTGGACAGCGATGATATCGCGATGCCTGGGCGGTTTCGTGCTCAGATCGAGGAGCTACAGCGACACCCCGAAATTGCTTTGCTCGGAGGGCAGGTGAGAGCCATCAATGAGCGAGGCGAGTTTCTCCCCAACACATTTCACCTGCCTCTCGACGCTTCGAGCGAGTTTCGCCGAGGTGGGGGTTATAGAAACTATCTGGTATCTCATCCCACCTGGATGGTGAGGCGGAAGACCTACGCGCAACTCGGCGGCTATATTGACAGCAAGGTTGGTTCGGATGCTGAATTTTGCCTCAGGGCTGTGGCGCTCGGTTTGCACTGCCGCTCTCTCCCTGACTATATCACGCTTTACCGCCAGCGGGACGGACAGCTCACAAGGGCGTCAGGAACCAATTTCCATAGTGAGGTCCGGCGCCAGATGATAGAGAAGCTTCGCCGTGATGCCGAGGCATACCGACAGGGCGAAACACCACGACCTATCAAGCCGGTCGGGACATCTGTCAACGCAGTCCATCGCCAGGGGCGGACACCGGTGTTGGCAGTGATGCCTACCGTACCAGCGCGCCAACGCACGGCTCGCCTCGTCGTACAATCATTGCTGCAACAACAGGTGGACCGGTTCGTTGTCTTTCTCAACGGTTACCCCAGCGACTTCAGCATCTCGGAGGATCCGAGAGTGCTCCAGATTCTCACCCCTTTCGGCACTGGTCCGATCGTGCGGTATCGAGAGGGGGCGTTAGGTCATAGCGTTGTGCTCACTGTCGATGATGACCTCGTCTATCCTTCCGATTACGTAAAAGTGGCGCTCCGCCATCTCGCAACCCTGGGACGAGGGATCGCGATTTCCTACCACGCGGCGGTGTGGAATAGCGAGGACAAGAGCTACGCGGCCCGGTCACTGCTTCATTATACAGGGGAGTGCAAAGACTTCATGGAGTGTCACTACCTGGGGTCTGGCGCGGCAGTGTTTTGGGGAGAGGACTTCGAGTCTTTGCGAGGGGAGCCGCCTGCTCTCCTGGAACAGGAAGATGACATCTGGATGTCGGCTCAGTTGCAAACGCGAGGGATCAGATTGGTGAGGCCACCCAGCAAACCGAATTGGATCCGCTCTCAGCCAGAGGCTAGTGACGCGACTTCGCTTTACACTCTTGCTAGCAAGGATGGTTTCAAGGCCCGTGAGCAGGCCATTGCTTTTGCGGAGGCGGAATTTGGTTGGAGCCGTGGGCCAGGGCGTCCATTTCTCCGGGAATTACCCATGGATGGCCCCCTGGCTTCTCGATCTGCCTTGCAGCCGGATACTCGCACGGTTCTGCAGACTGAGGAGGTTCTACCTACATCACGACATCCAGTAGACATGAGAGCCTTCTGGCTCCACCGATTTAAGACTGTCCGTGGCATCGGCGCCGTGGCGAATCTTTCATTCTCCAAGGAGCAGAACGAGCGTGATTATGCGAGCTGCCAGGCGTTCATGACGCGGCAGTTACGGGAGGATTGTGGTGGGCAAGCCCCCGAATCGCTTCTCGATTTGGGCTATGGACAGGGCCATTATGCCCACGTCGCCCATGAGATCGGTGTGCGGCGTTATGTCGGTCTCGACTTTGCTGCACCGCCACTTTCCATGCCAGGAGACTATCACTTTCTGGAACAGGATATCTGTGAAGATGGGTTCGATTTGGGCGAGAAGTTTGAAGTGGTCTTGTTGCTCGATGTGGCCTTTCACGTGATTGACGACCTGGCTTTTGAGCGTCTGTTGGCGAACATATTGCAACACGCCCAAGGGGTGGTCTACGTCACCGGCTTATTTCGCGATCAGCGCATTGCTGCGCACGTGCTCCACCGCAGGCTGGAGTGCTTTCATTGCCTGGGTATTGTGACGGCGATCCATCCCTGGCGGGATGTACTACTGGCGAGGATCACGGTGAGGTGACAGTAGACCTACGGCTTTGTTGCACCAATCGGCCAGCAAGCGGATTGCCTGTCCTTCCCGAATATCGGTGGTGTACCCGGTATCGACGGATAATTCCAGCGTGAGTCAATCCGGTAAAATAGTCTCCTTTCACTAGAAGTGGTTGCGAGTTTTGCCAATCGGGCTAATGCCTTATAATAGTTGAAGATAACGTTTCCGCAGAACCATCTCAGATAGCTTCAAATAAGGCGATTCGCAATAGCGCAAAAGTCACCCTGTGCCAGTAGGGGGTAGCGCAGCCCACCTCTGACGCAGTTGAGCAAATTGAATTTGAGTTTGACGGGGAGAACGACTCTGCATGCGGAATCGCTCCCGGTGTCTGGCAAATCGTCGTCTCTCTTGAGCCAACTCCTTGGGTGGAATCTGGCTCAAGCCGTCGAGCAGTTTGGCCTCCGTCGCCGGTCTCGGTAGCAATTCCCAAGCGCCCTGCCGTTGCAGAATGCGCCCGGTGAGCCCTTTTTGACCAGTGATTCTGAGCAGCTGCCGCCCCGTATCGCGGAAATGGCTTTCGATCTCATTATTGGTACGAGGCAGACCCGGCAGCTCATAACAATGGAACAGCCCCGGCCAATAGCTCCGACTGACTTTATCTAAGTGAAGGCTAAACAGATCGTCCGGTTTTCTCCCCATAACCCAACGTGAAAATGAGTTGGACATCTGATGACCTCCCAGCCTTTTGGATTTTTTGGGTTTTTGTGCAGAATAGAGAGTTCCACAACACTCTGCCACCCCAACCAGGAGGCCATCTCGATGATAAGCGACCTCGTACCTGATGCCAAGACATTGGATCGTTTTGCTGCTCCGCCCTGGACGGAACACTCCGAATCCTGGCGCCAACTTGACGAGCAACTGCCGCCCGATCATTTGGCACGAGAGATCCGAGACGCCATGCCCCTTCTCGACTTATCGCCTCTCTACGCCACCTATCGCGGTCGGGGTAAGGCACCTCATCGCCCCGACCTCATGCTCGCGATCGTGCTCTTTGAACTGCGCCGTGGCAAACGCAAACCCAGCCAGTGGTACCAAGACACGCATGAAGACCTACCCGCTGTGGTGGCTGGGCTTCGGCATTCGTCCCGCCCGCAGCTGCTGGTATGACTTTCGCGACCGGGCGGGTGCGTATCTCGACACCCTCAATGCGACTCTCTTACATCAGGCCGTCGAGGCGGGACTGAGCACCGCCGAACGTGGCGCTCTGGACGGCTCGGCCGTCGCGGCCAACGCCTCTAGGCGGCGCTTGCTCAACTCAGAGCGGCTTGAGAAGCGCTTGCAGCAACTTGAAGCGGCGAGCGAAGATGACGCCCAAGGGGAGGTGCCGGGGGAGGTGCCGGGCTGGATGGCCAAGACCCCTAGCAGTCGCCTCCAACAACGCGATCGCTATGAGCAGGCACAAGGGCAACTGGCGACGCGGCAGGCACTCAATAGCAAGAAAGGGGACAGATTTATTTTTTTTAAAAGAAAGGGGACAGATTTATTTTTTAGTGACACGCGACTGGGTGTCCACGATTCAACAGGGATTAGACACCGTGCCCCATAGCCCAAGGTCTGCACTACGTGCGCCGGAATAAATTGAATAGGAACCTCGGGAGTTGAGCCGGGTAGTCTATGTCATCCTCATTCAACACAGTCGATTGCGTCAATCTGTGATAACACCGAGCTGGGGCCGTATCACTTGAGCGTCTGGAGGAAGATGCCAGTGGCGAGTGCTTCGACACCTTCGCGTGTGCCTGGTCTGATGGGAGCTGGGGCGGAGCCGATCCAAGGTCGATGAAGCGGCTAAGTCCGCTTGACAATACCTGAGAGGCGGGCAAAAATGGCTTTTGAATTTCTTATCCATGGGCTTTAAATGTCTTATCCAGGCGTTGGAGATGATGATGGAGAAACAGAACGGGAGCGCAGCGCGTCGGCCCATGGGGAGTGGTGGGATACACTATGCCTGGTTTATCGCGGCGATAGCAGCTGTGCTTCAGATTACCACCAATTTTATCAGCCAGGCTTTCTCGGTCATTATGGTCACCATACAGAAGGACTTTGGCTGGACGCTGACCGCGATCACACTGGCCTATTTTATCAAAAATATGGTCCAGGCCGTCTCTTCGCCTGTGGCCGGCTGGCTGGGGGATCGCTACGGCGCCCGCCGTACCCTGCTCATGGCCGCTACCATGTATGCCGTGGGCTTGCTGCTGTTGAGTCAGATGCATGCGATCTGGCAGTTATACCTGTACTACAGCGTCATGCTGGGCCTGGCTCAGGCCATGTTTGCGGTGAACATCCCCACGACCGTGGCGGCCTGGTTCCGCCAACGCCTGGGGGTGGCGATCGGCGTGCAACAGTCTTTAGGTGGTATGGGGGCCTCCGTCATGGCCCCCGTGCTGGCTCTGGTGCTGGGCCGTACCGATTGGCAGAGTGCCTTTGTGGGCATCACCATCGTGGGAGGGATTATCCTCTTTACGCTGCTGTTTTTGTTCCACAACGATCCCGCTGACAACGATATGGAGCCCTACGGTGCCACGGCGGCCGATCCACCTCAAACATCTGCGACGCAAAATCCGGCCCTCACCAAGGTGCGGACCCAGGTGTTTTTGCAGCATGTGCGCCGGACCCGGGCCTTCTGGAACCTCATCGCTATTCACCACCTGGGATGCATAGGCCATTCCATCATCATGGTCGGTGTGGTCTACTATGCGACCACCCGTGGCGTGTCGCTTCCACAGGCGGCCTGGATCGTCAGCATTTACTCCCTCTGTGGCGTCGCCAGTCGGTTCGCCACACCCATCTTGGCGGACCGCTGGGGAGCCAAAGGCGTCATGGCCCTGGCTTTTTTTATCCAGGGCATTACTGTGGCGTTGCTTTTCTGGTCCCGCGAGGTCTGGCAGTTTTACCTCTTTGCCGCTCTTTTTGGCATTGGGCTCGGTGGGGAAATGTCTGCCTTCATCGTGATCAACCGCCAGTACTACGGCCTCGGGCCGGTGCGTACGGTTTTTGGCTTCCAGCAGTTTGGCTCTAGCCTCGGCATGGCTCTGGGCGGCTTGATCGGGAGCGTGATCTTCGATGCGTTTGGCTCGTACGACCTCGCCTGGCTCGTCTCGATCGCGGCGAGCCTGAGCGGTGTGGTGTGCATCTTCTTTCTAGAGCCTACGTCCCGCCTCCTCATCCCTGACTGGGAGGCGTCTCTACCCCCTGAGGCTCGCTCTTCGGCGTCGGCTGGGCTGGTATGACGGATACCAAACATCGGGCGCCATTAAGGCGTGGACGTGCGGTAGAACGGGCAACCCGAATATTTGGCCCGGAGGGTGAGGCCTTCCACCTCGGTGTCGAAGCGCAGCGTTTCAGGCGATCGATGATCCTCGCCGATGCGGAACACGCCCTCGCCCAAGGGGATTAATGGCTCGACGACGCCGGAGGGCAAGATCAGGACGAGCGTGCCCTTGCGCAGGGCCACCCGAAAATTTGAGAACTCAGGGACACTGGCCCGATAGTGTCCGGGATAGGGCTCCCAGGCGGCTGGATAATCGAAACGCTGCGGGCCAGCGTAGCGGTTGTGGAGGTACCCATGGGAGCCGTGTAAGAGTTCTACCACGTGCTCACCGGATCGCTTGAATTCTAGCAAAAACAACTCAAAAGCTGGATGCCCGACATAAAAACAGTCTTCAGCACGTCGTTCAAGCGCGACCTCTTGGCCGTCATATATCAAAAATAATCTCTCTCCTTCAGCCCTGAATTGTAGGGTTCTGTCGCTTGCCCGGTAGGTGCCGGCGTAGTCAGCCGCGTTCGAGACACGACTCGGATCCGTTGCGGGAGGCAGGCGCGGAGGTGATTCTTGGTGATGATGTGCAGCTCGTAGCACTGTCAGGGCGTGCATCGCGGCGGGTACGGTCGGGTTGATCTCCCCCACTCTGTTACCCAAGAAGACGACACCGAGTCCAGCCTCCATATCTACCGCGATATGCGACATGTACCCCGACGTCACGCCTTCATGGCCAATATAAATGTGACCATCCACAGGATAGGCCACGAGAGCATACCCATATTGATGCACGCCGCTCGGATCACCGGGCGGCACCATCAAGTCGAAACTCTCCTCTGACACCAGTCGACGATGTGGTCCACGTCCTTGGTTCAGGAGCATTCTCAGATACCTCGCCATGTCTTCGGCCGTGGACGCCTGACATCCATCGCCTGTGCCGTACTCGCCCCAGATGGCAGGCGCGAGCCCATGGCTCGGGTGCTCCGGCCGGTCGTCGTAAAAGTCGCGGTAACCGATGGCGACTCGTTGACGCGTTGCAAAGGTGATCACCGGATGGGTTTGGCTCATCCCCAAGGGCTCTAGGATGCGATCCTGAATGAGATCTCGATACGATTGTCCCGTCAGTTCCTCGAGCAGGAAGCCCAGCAGCGTGTAGCCAAGGCTTGAGTAATGCCAGTATTCTCCTGGCGGCACGCTGGCGGTGGTCTCACGCAAGGCCCAGGCTTCGTATAAGCCGTGGGGGGCGAGATCGGTGCCACGGATGATGCCAGCGGTGTGGTTCATCAAATGGTGTGCAGTGATGGGTGAGTCGTCGGAGCCGACGTGAAACCAGGGCAGGTACCGTTGTATGGGTTGATGCAGGTCCAACTTGCCTTCATCCCGCATCTGCAAAAGGATGAGGCTGGTAAAGGACTTGCCGATCGACCCGATTTCGAACAGGGTGTCCGGGGCGACGCAGAGTCGAGCCGAGACATCTGCAAAACCGTAGGTGGATACCCGAAGCAGTTTCTCCCGATCCGTCAATGCGATCGCCAGACCTGGGAGGTTGGCCTCTTGCATGAGACGTGCGGCGACATGGTCGATATCGTCGAGCGCCATTTGAAGGTCATCGATAGTTAGTGAAGGACATATCAATGCCAAAATCCTTTTCCCTCAAGCTGGCCATCACCGCTTGCAAGTCATCTTTCTTTTTTCCGGTAATGCGTACCTGTTTGTCCATGATCTGGCTTTGGACTTTCACTCCCAGGCCTTTAATGAATTTAGCGATTTCCTTTCCCTTGTCCGGGGGAATACCCTGCTGAATTTTGACGGTCTGGCGGACGGTTCCTCCCGACGCCAGTTCAATTTTTCCATACGCCAAGGCATTGATCGACACCTTGCGACGCACCAACTTGCCCTGCAGGACATCAATAACGGAGTTCATTTTCGTTTCGTCGTCTGAAACCAATACCATCTGATTCTCACCTTTGTCCAAAGTGATTTCACTCTTGCTGTTTTTAAAATCGAATCTTTGCCGAATCTCCATCATGGACTGGTTCACCGCATTTTGGACTTCTTCCAAGCTGGTTTCGGATACAATATCAAATGAAGAATTAGATGCCATCGATCGGTTTCTCCTTGTGATGGGTGATCTCTCGCTGAGCCATCAAATCGACTCCAGGGCTTGCTTGGCGTCATCGTATGCATTCGCATCGAGTTTGAAGGTGTGATGGACGCATATCTCATCTTCAAGATTGGGCTGAACCGGGGGTTGGACTCCGCGTTGGGATCACACCACCATCGCCTGTTTCTCTGGTCTTATTGTAGCAGAGGGGTAGCGCCACTGCTCGCAGCCATCATTCAGAACCTACCCCACACCGGCGCTCGCGAAAGCCCAGCGCATGGGCCACGTTCGCCGCGCCTTTTGCGGTATTGGGCGAAAACGTTTGCGCCCGGTACGGAATGGCGCGGTCATCGAGAAACTGATGGGCGGGTAGAGGCGGGTGTTTTTCCATCGTGAGCAGCAGGGTGTGGTGCTCAAAGACGATATCATCGCCATCGCAATGCCTATCCGATGCCTATCCATGGGCGGGGTAGAGGGCAAACTTTCTCCCCAAAAAGCATTGACTCGCAAAATCAGACCGGCTATACTGCGCGACATTCGTAGCCGACTCTCTACAAACGGATCATATAGCGCCATGTCCCTCACAACTCGCAGCAGCAATTTTTCCTATTTTTATTTTTGGGCCTACGACCCAGGGGGGAAGCGCTGCGCGTAACGTCGATGGCACTTCGGCCCCTGATGGAAACATCGGGGGCCTTTTTTTTGGTCTACACCCAGAGGAGAAACACCATGGAATCGACAGAGGACCTCAACGTGATCGACACTCTGCCTTTAATCCCGCCGTCCATCTTGCGTAAAGAAGTGCCCATGACGGAGGCGGCCAACCGCACGGTGATTGAATGCCGTGAGGCCATCAAACGCATCTTGAGGCAGGAGGATCACCGGCTCCTCGTCATTGTCGGCCCATGCTCGATTCACGACACGGAGGCGGCGCTTGAGTATGCCAAGCGGTTAAACGCGCTGCGGCAGGAGTTGCAGGGGCACTTGTGCATCGTCATGCGCGTCTACTTTGAAAAACCGCGGACCACGGTGGGTTGGAAGGGCTTCATTTACGATCCTCACTTGGATGGGTCTGACGACATGGTAGCGGGACTGGTTCGGGCCCGGCAGCTGCTCTTGGATATCAATGAGATGGGACTCCCGGCAGCCACGGAAACCTTAGACCCGATCACCCCGCAGTACCTCGCCGATTTAATCAGTTGGGCGGCCATTGGGGCACGCACCACTGAGTCCCAGACGCATCGGGAAATGGCCAGTGGGTTATCGATGCCGGTGGGCTTTAAAAACAGCACGGAAGGCGTGTTGCAAGTGGCGATCGATGCCATGGAAGCGGCTCGCAATCCCCATACTTTCTTAGGGGTTGACAAAGAAGGGCGCACCGCGGTGATTCGCACTCATGGGAATCCATGGGGACATGTGGTGTTGCGCGGTGGCAAAGCGCGTCCGAACTATGATTCGGAGAGCATCGCTGCCGCCTGTAAGCAGTTGCGTCAGGCCGATTTGGAGCCCGTGCTCATGGTCGATTGCAGCCATGCCAATGCCAACAAGAAGCACGAGCAACAAGAAGCAGTCTGGGACGCCATTCTGAAGCAGCGAAGTGCGGGTAATGACGCCTTAATCGGCATGATGGTGGAGAGTAATCTGCACGAGGGAAATCAAAAGATCCCGAAGGATCTGAGCCAATTGCGCTATGGCGTGTCGGTCACCGATGCGTGTGTGAATTGGGAGACGACCGAGCGCATGATGCGGCAGGCGTATGCGGAATTTGGGCGGTAATCCCGGGAGCTGGACAGGGGACACAGTGGGCAATCAGAGATTGCCCGCTGTCCTGACATGACATGGCGCGTTTAATGGCGTCTCAAATTATCGCTCTTCAGCTTCTGCACCTTCGCGGGGATAGATCAGCACTTCGGCTAACATGCCGGCCCTGAGGACGGGGGCATCTTCCCCGATCGAGACCCCCACCGACACCTTGCGCTCGCGCCGCGTGAAGAAGCGTTCCGGCGGCAGGCCCGCGACCTCGGAATAGGTGGTGGGATTGATGCGAAAGACACGTCCTTGCAACGGCTTGCCACGCCCTAAGGTGCCCGCTTGTAAGGCGTCTACCCAAATATCTGCAGGGTTTCCAATACGCACTCGGTTGATGTCGGATTCCCAAACATAGGCGGAAATCCAGCGTTGACGCGGATTGTGAATCATCATCACCGGCGGATTGCTCGGGTCGCCCTCAATCATTTCTCCAGGCTCAATCGCCCGTTTGGCAATGATGCCGTCACCCGGGCTGTACACCATCGTCTTAGCGAGCTTGAGCCGGTACGTTTCCACCCGAGCCAAGGTCTCTTGGTGTTTTGCCTCTAGCACTTTGAGACGCTGGCTGCCGAGCTGCTGGGCTTGACGCAAGTTGTTGCGGGTGAGCTCCAACCCGGCCTGCTGTTCCTTCACTTCCGATTGCAGACGCCGCACATCTTGCTCATGTACGCGCAGCATTAGGGGGTTCTCCCCGGGAAAGTGTTCCTTGGCTTGGCTCAGTTGCTCCCGAGCAGCTTCCAGTCTCGATTGCTGCCGCTCCGCGGCGATCTCGGCTGCGTCGAGACTCTCTTGAGACGCGATACCATCGCTGAAGAGTTGGCGCGTGTTCTGCAATTTTTTCAGGGCCTCGCGGGAGGCCGTCTCTTGCTCTCGCAAGTGGGCCTGCGCGGTCTCGATCGTCGCTTGGTGCTCACGCTGCATTTGCTTGCTCTGGTCTTGCTGCACGGACAAAAACACCTGTGCCCGCCGCAGGCTCTGTTGTTTCGTTTCCACCATGGCCTGGGCGCGGACGACTTCGCCTTCCGCCCGCTCGATGCTGAGGGGTATCTCCTGGCGCATCTCCTGGACTTCTTGCGCGATGGCTTCCGCTACCGCGCTCGCTTGTTGCAGCTCAGCTCGAAAGTCATCCTGGACCAGGCTAAACAGCAATTGCCCCTTTTCCACCAAGTCACCTTCGTTCACAAGGACATCAAGCACTTGTGCCGTGACCGGTGGACGGATGGCAAAGGTGTCCATTTGCACGGCCGCATCGTTGGTGTACACGTTGACCACCCGGTCAATTAGCAAAAACTCCTCTACGGCCAGGCGTATAAACCAAATTGCCCCGACCACCAAGAGGATCGCGGCCATAAATAAATAGGGCCGACTGACCGCTCTCCGAATTAACGTGACCGTTGTTGTCAGACGTTCCTCGCCACCAGGTTCTTCAGCCATGCTTGCCTGCTCTTTCCCGTTTAGGACCGCACCCGCTTTTGCCAGCCTAGGAATCCGCTCTACATCGATCTGCCAGCTATCGAGTGAACTTGAGCGACAAAAATAGGACTTCAAAGCGATAGATTTACATACAAAAACGTCTTGTATTATAGGGGTACGCTGAGACGAAGACAATAGCGTGATGCGCACCCCAACAGATGTAAACCTGGACGAATTGACACCTCCAGGGCGATTTTCCATGACCGCGGCCTAACCCACATAAAAAAAGCAAAATGTGACACCGGTCACAGAAATTTTCTCCACATTTTGCAATTTTTTTACACGTCGATGTCCACTGAGGCGATGTGGGGGAACTCAGATCATATGATTAATGCTGCTGACCTCAACCCCTGTGGTTAGCGGTCGTATGCACCCGTCAAGTCATGGCTGAAAGGAATCCTCATGATTCCTCCCTCTAAGTTCTTGATGCGAAAGTTTGCCGGTATGGTGATTGTCACGCTCGCACTTGCAGGTTGCAGTGTACCGGTGGTGATTCTCGCGATGCAAACGGCTCAATACGTTTTTGGCCGGTAATCTTTCAACGCCACGCCTCTTGCTTCGGGTTTATTTTATTCATCCCCAGAGTCTGGGCGGGGTGTTGAGGTATGGGGTGGGAGGCGCCAAAGCCATTAGCGGCATAGGCAATCAGGCCAGCCAGCGCTTGCGCCGGTGGTAATGCTTGACGTCACGGTAACTCCGGCGTCCAGAAGCATTGAGGCCGAGGTAGAATTCCTTCACATCTTCGTTGTCATGCAACACCGCGGCATCGCCATCGAGCACCACCCGGCCATTTTCGAGAATATAACCGTAGTCGGCAATGCGCAGGGCCACGGTGGCGTTTTGCTCGGCCAGCAGAAAACTGACCCCTTCTTCTTTATTCAAGCGCAGGACAATATCAAAAATTTCTTTCACCAACTGCGGCGCCAACCCCATGGACGGCTCATCGAGCAAGATCAGTTTCGGCCGGGCCATGAGGGCTCGCCCGATGACCATCATTTGCTGTTCGCCACCCGACACATAACCGGCCTTGGCATGGCGCCGCTCAGCCAGACGTGGAAAGTAGGCGTAGACCAGGTCGAGATCGCGTTGTATGGCGCTGCGGCCATCGCCTCGCGTATACGCACCGGTGAGCAGATTCTCTTCGCAAGTCAGGTGGCCAAAGGCGTGGCGCCCCTCCATCACTTGAATCACACCGCGCTTCACCACGTTGGAAGGTTCCAACCGGTCAATCCGTTCATTTTGGTAGGTAATATTGCCTTTGGTCACCTCGCCGCGCTCCGCTTTGAGCAAGTTGGAGACCGCCTTCAACGTGGTGGTTTTACCGGCACCGTTGGCCCCGAGCAGGGCGACGATCCCGCCTTCAGGCACTTCTAGCGAAACGCCCTTGAGCACAAGGATCACATGGTTGTAGACGACTTCAATATTGTTGACCGTTAACAGAGGCACAGTTACTGTATTCACCGTTGACTTGACATCCCTCAAAGCTGAATAACGCGAAGGCGTTTAACGCCTTCGCGTTTTTTATGCAGATCTAACCTTCAGAAGCACAATCCCGCGGGGTGATATTGTTCTCCTTGGCGTATTCGGCTGCGGCATTCTCAATCTGCGGCCGCACGACCTCCCGCATCGGCGAAATCCAGTCGCTCACCTTGCTCCACTTTTGGCCGTCCCATTGCTGGATAAACACCGGGCCATTGCCCTCGTGGTCCTCACAGGTCACCTTGAGTGGCTGGGCATAGCCCTCGAGGCCGAGCGCTTTGAGACGCGCTTCCGTCAAGTCGAGGTGTTCCAAGCCCCAACGCACTTGCTCGCCCGACATCACCCCATTGCCGTATTTGCCCATCGCAGTGCGAATCGCCTCGGTATCGTAAACCGCATTGATCAGGCCGCGGTTGTACAGCACCTCGCCGAAGTTATTGCCCTCGGCCGCCGTTTCGTCGCCATTGTAGACATGTTTGAGAATCTCTGCATGTACGCCAAAACCCGAGCCCACGCCGTGGAAATTGCCGGCCTTATACCCCTTGGCGCCCTCACCGGCAGGCACGACATCCGACTCGCTGCCCGACCACCAGACGCCAATAAAATGGTCCATCGGGAAATTGATCGACGCGGCTTCCTTAATCGCCACTTGATTCATCACGCCCCAACCCCACAAAAAGATCCAATCGGGCCGGTAGCGGCGCACTTGCAACCAGGTCGCTTTCTGTTCCTGTCCGGGGTGGTCAACCGCCAGGAGCTTGAGGTCATAGCCGAATTTCTCGGCCAGGATCGTCAAAGTCGGAATCGGCTCTTTGCCATACGGGCTGTTGTGATACACCAGGGCAATTTTTTTGTCCTTCAGTTTATCCATGCCGCCTTCCTGCTCACCCACGTACTTGACAAACGCCGATGCCTGGCTCCAGTAGGTCGTAGGAAAGTTAAAGGCCCACTTGAAAATGCGGCCATCTGCGGCGGCGGTGCGGCCATATCCCATGGAGTGGATCGGCACCTGATCCACTGGAGCTTTGGGGAGTAGCTGATAGGTGATGCCAGTGCTGTACGGATTTATCACCGCGGCACCCTTTTTGAGTTTTTCATAGCACTCCACACCGATCTTGGTGTTGTATTTGGTCTCGCACTCTTCCCACTTGACCGGCACGCCATTGATGCCGCCATCGCGAGCCTGCAGCAATTTTAAATAATCGATGTAGCCATTGGCAGTCGGGATGCCGTTGGGGGCATAAGGACCCGTGCGGTATACCAACAGCGGGATGAACTGCTCATCTTGGGCTAAAACCGGGGTGACCGCCAAAGCCATGAAAAGCCCGACAGCCACCCACACGTTCATTAAAACCTTGATGTTCTGGCGTCGCATCACTCTCAAAACCTCCCTCCTGAGCTCCGAGACCCACCGCGCTTAATACGGAAACGGCCAGCGCCGGAGCTTTTCCTTGCCGATTTGCCAAAGCCGGGCTAAGCCGTGCGGCTCGACAATTAAGAAGAAAATGATCAGGCCACCAAAAATGATGGCCTCCAATTCCTTCGCCAAGTCAACCGGCATCTCAAGGCCGATCCAGTGCGGTGCATTGGTGAGCAAGATGGGCATCAAGGAAATGAAGCCCGCTCCAATGAACGAGCCCAGAATACTGCCCATGCCGCCGATAATGACCATAAAGAGCACTTCGAACGAGACCGTAATATCAAACGCCTGCGTCTCGATACTGCCCAGGTAGAGAAACAAGAACAGAGCCCCGGATACACCGCAGTAAAACGAGCTGATGGCAAACGCAGAGAGTTTTGTGGTCAGCGGTCGAATACCAATGATCTCCGCTGCGATATCCATGTCCCGGATGGCCATCCAGGTACGGCCAATTTCGCTGCGCACCATATTTTTGGCCAAGAGCGCAAAGACCGCCACAAAGGTCAGGCACACCAGGTAGCGCACCGGCGCCGTGGCCTCCGGTCCGGTCACCATAATGCCCAAAAACGTCCTGGGCGGGGCGGTGATCGTGCCAGAAGGGTTGTAGTTGTAGAACCAACCCACGCGGTTGAACAGCCAGATCAAAAAAAACTGCGCGGCCAGCGTGGCCACAGCTAAATACAGCCCTTTGATACGCAAGCTCGGCAGGCCGAAGACAATCCCCACGACAGCGGTAACGAGGCCCGCCGCGAGAAATACGAGCGGCATCGGCACGGCGGGAAACATCGTGGTGAGCTTGTAAGCGGCGTACGCACCCACCGCCATAAACCCGCCGGTCCCCAACGAGAGCTGACCGGCGTACCCGGTGAGCAAATTTAGGCCCAGAGCGGCCATCGTAAAAATCAGAAATGGAATCAGAATCGCTTGCAGCCAGTATTCGTTGGCGGCGAAGGGGATAATCAAGTAGGCCACGGCGACCATGAGATAGATTGCCCAGCGGTCTTGAACGATCGGAAAAATGGACTGGTCTGAGCGGTATGAGGTTTTGAATTGACCGGTTTCACGATAAATCATACAACGCTCACTCGTTTGTGTGGATTACACGCGCTCAATAATCTCTTCGCCAAAGAGCCCATGCGGCCGGAACATCAAAAAGACCATGGCCAAGACGTAGGCAAACCAGTTCTCGATTGCACCGCCGAGCACCGGTCCCCAGTAGACCTCCGCGACTTTCTCCCCCACCCCGATGATCAAACCACCGACAATGGCGCCAGGAATCGACGTCAGCCCGCCAAGAATTAAGACCGGCAGAGCCTTGAGAGCAATCAGCGACAAGCTGAATTGCACCCCGCTTTTGGCGCCCCACATAATGCCCGCCACCAAGGCTACAATGCCCGACACCGCCCACACCGTCACCCAGATGGTGGTCAGTGGAATACCCACTGCAGTCGCGGCTTGGTGGTCATCCGCCACCGCGCGAAGCGCCCGCCCAATCTTGGTTTTTTGCGACAGCACAGCCAGCACTGTCACCAATACCGCCGCGATCACCGCCGCAATGAGATCGAATTTATTCAGCAACATGCCGGCGACTTCAAGCGAATCCTCCGGAATACCCACATCGAGTTTTTTAACGTTGCTGCCCCAAAGCAGCTCGCCCGTGCCTTCGAGAAAAAAATTCAGACCAATGGTGGCCATCAAAAGCGTAAACGGATCCTGATTGACCAACTGGCGCAGCATCACCCGCTCGATGGCATAGGCCAACGTGATCATCACGGCGACGGTCAGGAGCAAGGCCAGCCACAGCGGCACGCCTCGCTCCATGAGACCCACCAACGTCAAGGCGGCAAACAGCACCATAACACCCTGGGAAAAATTAAACACCCCGGAGGCTTTAAAAATAAGGACGAAACCCAGGGCGACCATCGAATACATCACCCCGGCCAACAGGCCGCTGATCACCACCTCGGCAAAAAAAATCGGCCCCGACGCCATGTCCAAAAATGGCGAGATGAAGATCGCGGTGAGCCACTCACTCATGGGCCACCCCTAAATACGCCTCAATCACCTCCCGATTGGTCCGCACGTCGTGCGGGGGTCCATCGGCAATCTTGCGACCATAATCGAGGACCACCACGCGGTCCGAAATGTCCATGACCACCCCCATATCGTGCTCGATCAGCACGCAGGTCACGCCGAACTCGTCGCGAATGTCGAGGATAAACCGGCTCATATCTTCTTTTTCCTCAACATTCATGCCAGCCATGGGTTCATCCAACAACAGCAACTCCGGCTCTGCAGCCAGCGCCCGACCCAACTCAACGCGCTTTTGCAGACCGTAGGGCAAGCGGCCTACCGGCGTCTTGCGAATCGATTCAATTTCCAAAAAATCAATCACTTCTTCCACCCGTCGGCGCTGCACTTCCTCTTCCCTGAGCGCCCGGCCCCAGTACAGCGCCTGACTTAGAAAACTGGTGCGCGTGTGCAAGGTGCGCCCAGTCATGATGTTGTCGAGTGTCGACATGCCCTTAAACAGCGCCACATTTTGAAACGTCCGGGCAATCCCCTGGCGCGCCACCTGATAGGGGCGGAAGTGTTTCGGCCGCTCCTTCTCAAGAAACACGATGCGGCCGTGTTGCGGCCGGTAAAATCCGTTAATCACGTTCAACAACGACGTCTTGCCAGCCCCGTTAGGGCCGATAATGGCCAAGATCTCGCCTCGATAGACATCCACACTCACGCCGATGAGCGCTTGCACTGCACCAAAGGAGAGTTCCACGTCCTCTACCTGGAGGATGGGTTGACTTCCATTCATGCCCACCACTAGCATCTCCTAACGCGCCGCGGCCAGCGCCGCGGTCGGGGTGATGTCGCGAAGTTGCAGATCCGCCCGGATCGTACCGCTGCGGCCGTCTTCAAACATCACTTGCGCCTCGATCGCGACATGATCGCCGTCGCTGTAGAGGGCAGTGATCAGATCGCCGTACTTTTCCGCGATCACCCCTCGGCGAACCTTGCGCGTCCGGGTCAATTCGCCATCATCCGGATCGAGTTCCTTGTGCAGAATCAGAAAGCGCTGAATCTGCGCCCCGGCCATCTGCGGCTCCTCGGCCAAGCTCGCATTCACCCGCTCAATTTCGCCTTGAATCAAGTCGTACACCTCCGGGCGGGCCGCCAGATCGCCATAGCTCGTGTAGGTGAGCCCCCGGCGATCGGACCAATTGCCGACCGCTTCGAGATCGATGTTGATAAAGACCCCGATATAGGGGCGGTCCGCCCCGTGCACTACCGCCTCTTTAATAAACTGGCTAAATTTTAGTTTGTTCTCGAGATAGCGTGGGGCAAACAGCGTCTCATGCTCATCCGCTAAGCGGCTGACATCCCTGGCGCGGTCGATAATTTTGAGATGGGCATTTTCGTCCAAATAGCCGGCGTCACCGGAGTGCACCCAGCCGTCTTCCATCGTGGCCGCCGTCGCCTCAGGATTTTTATAATACCCCATGAACACGCCCGGACTGCGATAGAGTACTTCACCCGAGTCGCTAATCTTGAGTTCAACCTCCGGCATGGCCGTGCCGACCGTATCCGGCTTCACCTCGCCGTCCGGCTGTACACAGACAAACACACTGGCTTCCGTCATGCCGTAGAGCTGCTTGATGTTGATGCCAAGGGAGCGGTAAAACGTAAAAATTTCAGGGCCAATGGCCTCGCCGGCAGTGTAGGCCAAACGAATCCGGCCAAATCCCAAATTGTCTTTGAGGGGTCCGTAAACCAACAGATCCCCGATGCCATACAATAGCCGTTCCCAGGCGTTAATGGGCTCCTTGGCGAGCTTGCGGCTGCCCACACGTTGGGCCACGTTCATGAAGTAATGAAAGATTTTGCGTTTGATCCAACTCGCATCTTCAATGCGGATGAGCACTGTGGTCAAGATATTTTCCCAAATGCGCGGCGGGGCAAAGAAGTAGGTCGGGCCAATTTCATGCACATCATGCATCACCGTCGCACCGCTCTCCGGACAATTCACGGTGAAGCCGGCACAATAAAACATGCCATAGGAAAAGAGGTGATCCCCCACCCAAGCCATAGGCAGGTAGGACACGATCTCCTCATCATCCCGAAGTCCTTCGCGGGCAATGGCATGGCACGACGTGATCATGATGTTGTCGTACGACAACATGACACCTTTGGGAGACCCTGTGGTACCTGAGGTATACAGAATGACTGCCAAATCGCCACCCCGTCCCATCGCGGCCTGTTGCCTAAAAAAGTCGGGGTGCTCGGCATCGTAGCTACGCCCTTGCGTCTGAATCGCGGCAAAGGCGTGTAAAAACGGCTCGCCATACTCCCGCAAGCCCCGAGAATCCTGATAGATCAGTTGCTCCAGCCGTGGGCAATGATCCCACACGCTGAGTAGCTTATCCACCTGTTCTTGATCCTCAACCACGGCGTACCGGGTCTCCGCATGATCCAGCACAAATTGGATTTCATTGGCCACGGCATCTTGGTAGAGCGGTACTGGCACGCCGCCGATGCATTGCACCGCGATCATGGTCCAGTAGAGTTGTGGGCGGTTGTCGCCGACGATTGCTACTTTATCGCCTCGATGCATGCCGAGGGCGGCGAGGCCACAGGCCAGGGCGCGCACCTCTTCGAGCATCTGGCGCCAACTCCATTCCTGCCAAATACCGAAGGCTTTTTCGCGGATGGCAATCTTGTCAGGGTGCTGCTGCGCCCGCTCCAGCAGGCGTTTGGGAAAGGTGTCGAGGGCGGTGCCCCCGATGGCTGATGTGGACATAAGCATACCGATGCGTTGGCTCTGTTGCGCGCATAACGTGAAGCATTTTCATCACTAAGGGGTAGTTACAAGGCAGCATTTTGGCGCAAAGCGGGCAAAAAAGCAATGACAAATTGCGCTTCAACAACGGTCGGCAGGTCAAGATAGGTGATCGAGGGTGCCACGCACCCTCGATCATCCGCGGCTTAAGGCTCTACGATGAGAAAGACTTCTTGCCCCTTTTCATCGCCGGTTTTCAGGTGTACCGGGTGCTGCCATAACTCGGCGATATAGGCAAGGGTTTGGTTGGCGTAGTTGCGATCGAGGAAGGATGCCTCGCGGTTGACGTGGTCGAGATAGAGTTCGTTTTTAACCACATCGGCGACTCGGATAAATGGCACCCCGTAGTTGTAGCGGGCCGAGATGAGCGACTCAATGACGTCATCGCGTTCACGGCTCGTGATCACGATGTCCTGGCTCTGCGTGGCCTGTGGTTTTGTCGCGTCAGCATCGCGATTGCCATAGGAAAACAGTTCCAGTTTCTCCACCAGCTCCGTGGTCAAATAATTGCGCAAAAAAGAAATATCATCCTCAGTGCGCCGCACCTCAAAGAGTTTTTCCCGCCCGGTGAGGGCAGATTCTCCCTTGGCATGCAGGTGATCCCAGCGCTTTTCGATGTCGACTAACATCGTGTAACCGAGGAAGTACGGATTGACCGAGTACCGCGCACCGGCATTGACCACACTGGCATGCAAACGGGCGAATTCGAGCATTTCGTCTGGCGCCACGTCCTGGTATTGGTGAAACAGCTCGGCGTGCCAGTAACTGGCCCAGCCCTCATTCATGATTTTGGTTAAAAATTGTGGGTGGAAATAATGGGATTCCTCGCGGATGATTTGCAGCACATCGCGCTGCCAGGGATCGAGCCGGGCATAGGTGGAGAGAAACCACAGAAGATCGCTCTCCGCATGGGGTGGGAAACGGTCACCTTCGACCTCGTAGGTCACACTCGGGGCGGTGGTGTCGTTGAAAAGGTCGTCATAAGGCTGGACCCGGTGTTCTTTTTCCACCACGCGGCGCTCGGGGTAGGGATGCCGGTTGAGCCCCAGATGAGGATCGATGTGGCGGTCCAGGGCAAAGCCAATGTCCATGCAGTGCTCGACCGTCTCAAGACCGTAGCGTTCGATGTAGTTATCGATGCGCAGGGCGTGCGACACGGCGTCGTTAATCATGTTGCGGTTGGTCTTGGCAAACATGACATTATTCTTGAAAAAATCGACATGCCCGAGCACGTGCGCGGCCACCAACAAATTGGCGATATCCGGGTTGGTGTCGAGTAAAAAGGCCATGCCGGGATCATTGTTGAGAACGATTTCATAAATTTTCGACAGCCCCATGGTGCCGTAGAGACGCTGACTTTGGTAGACCTTGCCGTAGGACCAGTGGCGCGCGCGCGTGGGCAAGCCATAGGCCGCGACTTCGGTCATGATGTCCTGCGGCACGACCTCGAACGAGGTGGGGAAAAAGTCCAGACCTTGTTCTCGAGCCAGAGCTTCGATGTCGGCAACTCGTGCCTCAAACATGGTTTTCCTCCCGCGGTTGTAGAAAGTTCTGCAACACTTGGTAGACCTCTTCCTTGTTGGCAATGGTTGCGCTGAGAAAACGGGGATCAGCAATCTCGCTAAACACCCCTTGGAGGGAGCTGGGACGGCTCGACCCCTGATTCAGCCAACCGTAGAACGAGGCGTCATCGCCATAGCGGATCTCGCCATAGCCGACCATGGCGCAATACCCTAGCAAACTCTCAACCCAGGTCTTGCAGGTGGCATTGTCACTCGGCCAGTTATCGCCATCTGAGAAGTGAAACAAATAGTTGTTCCAACTGCGGCTGGGGTGATGCTGGTCGAGGTGCTCCATCGCGGCCTTATAAGCTGACGAACAACACGTGCCACCGGAACTGGAGAGACCGAAGAAGTCCTGTTCAGAGACGACTTTGGCATTGACATCGTGGGCGATGAACACGGTCGCGATGTTTCGGTACTTCAATTGTAAAAACCGGACCATCCAGAAAAAGAAGCTTTTGGCCACATACTTTTTGCTGGTGGTCATCGAGCCGCTGCAGTCCATGAGCATGTAAACCGCAGCGTTGGTATGCACCTCCTCATGCGCGTCCCAGACTTTGTAGCGCAGATCGTCTTTGTGGAAGTTCTGCACTTTGGCATGCCCCCGGGCGGCATTGCGCTTGATATTTTTTAGCAAGCTGCGACGCTTATCCAGATTGGCGAGCGAGCCGGTGCGACGCACGTCGGTATAGCGGTGCGTCACGGTCGTCACCTGGCGCTCGGGTTTTTCCTCCAGCCACGGCAGCGCTAGGTCCTCCAGCATCATCTGCGTCAGTTCCTCGATGGGCACATCCACTTCCATGGCGTGTTCACCCGGCTGATCGCCCGGCGCCCCGTCGCCATCTCCCGGCCCTTCGCCTTTTTCCCGCCCAATCACGTCACCGGGTTGGCCTTGCCCTTGCCCCACGCCCTGTTGCGGCTGACCGTATTTAAAACGGTATTGATCCAGGTAGCGCAGTGGAATGCGGATTTTTTTGCTCCCATCCGAAGTGATAATGGCTTCTTCAGCAATCAGCTCGCGCAGATTTTTCTTGATGGCTTCCTTCACCCGCTGATCGTGACGAAGGCTGTCTTTGAATCCTCGACGACGGAGTTCCCAGGGAGGCGCCATGGTTATTTCTCCCTCGCCAACAGGCTACTGACGTATTTGAGCAGCTCATTCGCACTGTCAGACGTGTAGCCGTGATGTTCGACCAAGTTGTCAATCACCTGATTGAGCTTGCGAAGCTGCTCGGTGTCGGGGCTGCGCGACGTGATGGTCAGCTTGATCGTATCGCGACGCTCCTCAAAGAGCTGCTTTTCAATCGCATCCTTGAGCTTTTCGTGCGTGGTGTAGTCAAACTTCTCGCTCTTGCGGTGGGCCATCGCGACTTTGCGGAAAATTTCGTTGCGAAAGCTGTCTTTACCGTACTCCGGCACTTGGATTTTCTCCTCGATCGAACGCATGAGCTTTTCGTCCGGGGCGACTTCCTCGCCGGTGATCAGATCCGTCATCTTGGTTTGATCCAGGTAGGATTCGACGTTGTCGAGATAGTTGTCGAGTAGCGTCAAGGCCTCTTGATCGAAAGAGACAAAGAATGCCTTTTGCACATCCGTTCTCGCAATCTCATCGTACTCGCGCCGGGCATCGGCGATGAGGTTGTGCAGCCGTTCGCGCTCGGCCGCTTTAAAATGGCCGTGGTTGTCAAGGCCGTCTTTAATGGCCCGCAGCACATCGATCGGGGTGACCGCACGGGTTGCCGGCTTGATCAGAGACGCCGAGATACGGTTGATAATAAACCGGGGCGAAATGCCGTCCATGCCTTCGCGCTCGGTCTGTTCCTGAATCATTTTCACATCTTTTTGCCGGAAGCCCTCGACCTCTTCCCCGTCGTAGAGCTTCATCTTTTTGACGATGGTGAGACCGTTTGTCTTGGGCTCTTCCAAACGTGACAAAATGGCAAAAATCGCGGCGACGCGAAGCGCGTGCGGGGCGATGTGAACATATTGCAAGTTGGTCTGGCGCAGGAGCTTTTCGTAGATGCGGACTTCTTGCGACACTTTGAGATTGTAGGGCACGCGCACCGTAATCATGCGATCCTGGAGCGCTTCGGACTTTTTGTCCGCCATGAACTCATTGAATTCTGTTTCATTGGTGTGCGAGATGACGCATTCATCGGCGTAGATGAGTGGGAAGCGGCCGGTCTTAATGTTCTTTTCCTGGGCCAAGGTGAGGAGCACGTAGAGAAAGCGCTCATCCGCTTTGAGCATTTCGATGAACTCCATCATGCCGCGGTTGGCGATATTGAGTTCACCGTCAAAGCGATAGGCGCGCGGATCGGATTCCGAGCCATAGTCGCCAATGGTCGACAAGTCAATACTGCCGACCAATTCCGAGATGTCTTGAGACTTCGGATCGGACGGCACAAAGGTGCCGATCCCGAGGCGCTCTTTTTCTGAGAAAAATACACGCCGCACCGGTACCTGGTAGATATCGCCCTGATAGCGTTCGCGCAGATTCAGGGCACATTGCGGGCACAGGTCACCCTCTACAAAAATCCCGGTCTCTTTGTAAAAATCATCGCGCAAGGCATGCGGCAAGAGCAGCAGCGGGTCGCCTTGTTGCGGGCAGGTGGCAATGGCGTAGACCGATCCCTCTTGCGTTTTGGTGTATTCCTCTAAGCTGCGTTTGAGCAAGATGACGAGTTGGCTTTTGCCTGAGGAAGGCGGGCCGTACAGTAACAAAATGCGTCGGCCGACATCGGAGCCCATGGAGGCAGCCTTAAAATATTCGACGACCTGAGCCAGGGCTGAATCAATGCCAAAGAGTTCATTTTCAAAAAAGGCGTAGTGCTCCTTGTCAGCATCATCCACCTTGACTCCCGCGCTCTTGATCATGTTGTAGATGCGGGCGTGTGAGCGCTGCGAGAACGATGGATTCTCGATCAGCAGTGGGAGGTATTCGCGAAACGTACCCTCCCACTGCTCAATGCGATGTTCCTGTAAATGGGCGTCGATTCTTTCCAGGATGTTTATCATGACGCGACCTCTAATGGCGAAGGGCGATGCCGGGGCGAGCAGGCATCGACCGGGGTGGAGCGAGGGTGGAGAAATCGCAGCATTGAGCCCAACGGGACCGCGGGTGGTGTGATCGTTATAATTCCGCAGCATGTTGGGCTAACGAGTGCTCTGAGTCATTAACGGGCGAGATATGGAGCACCGGTTGCAGCTGAGATACCGATTTCTCCGACTACCTGGGGTGCAAGGTTGTATAGGACCGACTTAGTGGATTGCGGAGTCCTCCTTCTGAACAAGTTCAGATCAGCTAGAACTCGTCTCTTAAATGTACCCTATAGATATTAATATAGGTAGAAAAAAATTTCTCCATATTGATATTTACTAGAATATAAGTTGTTAATAAATAAGTAATGTTTTAAGAAAATTTAGCTGAGAATTAGTGATTTTTCACATGATGAGTGTGGTGAAACCAGTTATATAGAAAGTCAATTTTATAAGATTATTGTAATTTATTTATTTATTACAATAATAACTAGATTATATATGTATAAAATACATATAAATATAGTGCTTACATGTATTTTATTGTATATCGAAGGTGAATATTATCTGAGTTTCTTTGGTAAGAACCTATTATTATTTTGTTGAGTCTATCTTCGTAGACATTGAATCCTTTGACCCCTCGGTTCCCCCGGACGCGTTCTCCACATGGGCTCGATACCGTCAAGCCGTGGGAGTAAATGGAATGCGTGATGCGTTTAGGGGAAGTGAGTTTCGTAGACACGATGCCACATAACCTTTAGTCGTAGGGAGCGAACAATGAGCGAAGTCCAAGATACCGTTGATTTTTACTGGGATGTGGTCTGCCCGTGGTGTTGGATTACGTCGCGCTGGATGGAAGATGTGGCGAGCCAAAGAAGCATTGAGGTGAACTGGAAATTCTTTAGCCTCAAAAAAATTAACGAAGGCAGAGATTTACCCGAGCGGTTTAAAATCAGCCATGGACAGGGCTTGCGCGCCCTGCGGGTCGCAGCTGCGGTGCGTGAGACTTACGGCAATGAGGGCGTGCGCAAACTGTATGCGGAGCTTGGTGCTCAAAAGCACCACGACGAGGCGGATGTCGGTCAAACCAGTACGCTTGAAACGGCGCTGCAAAACTGCGGTTTCCCCACCGAGCTGGCCGCGGCAGCCGATGATGAAGCGACATGGGACGCCGTGATTGATGCCGACATGGATGCTGCCAAGGCCAAGGCTGGCACGGATGTTGGCGTGCCTCTCATCGTTTTGGACGGCGGCGAAGGGCCGGGCTTCTTTGGCCCGGTATTCAGCCCGGCGCCGACCGGTGATGAGGCATTGAAGATGTGGGACGCCATGGTCGCGGCAGGGCGCGTGCCGGGATTTTTTGAGTTTAAGCGCTCCCGCGACGTCGGGCCGATTTTCGGCGAGCGGCCCCGAGGGTAAATCGTAGGCTGTCTTAGCAACGGTTGGCTGCCAGCGCATCGGCGCCGCAGTGGGCCACTTTTTCCACGAATCTCGGCCGATTGCCCGGCGCAAACAGAAATGAGCGGTAGATGCGCATGCCGTCTTCCTATTTTAGAGGTGAAGGCGTTTTTTTAAGGTGAATGTGTTGGTTAACGGTGTGATCACGGGTAAGGCCTGAACACACCAAAAGCTCACGACTTGCCAGTCGGGGGGCATTCTGACACAATGCGCCAAGCCTGTCTATATACGAGTGCAAGCGAGGAGGAGACACAGATGCGGGAAAATAAGGCGAAGCGCAAATTGCAAAACGGCGAAGTGGTGACGGTGGTATCCGGTCATCAAAATAGCGACATGATCGACTTCATGGGGTCGCTAGGGCTCGATGGGGTGTGGCTGGAAGGCGAACACGGCCCCTTGAGCTGGGATGAAATCGGCGATATGTCTCGTGCTTGCGACCTCTGGGGCATGACGTCAGTGACGCGAGTGAACAGTCATGAGCCGGGGCTTATCATGCGAAATTTTGATCGCGGCAGCCAAGGGGTGGTGGTCCCGCATGTCAGCACTCGCGAGGCTGCCGAGCGCGTGGTGCAAGCGGCCAAATACGCCCCGATCGGACAACGCGGTATGTACGGTGGCCGGCAATCCTACGGGGCGACAGACTATTTCAAAAACGCCAACGACGAAACCCTGGTCGTCATCCTGATTGAAGAGCAACACGCCCTGGAGAATTTGGCGGAAATCCTCACCGTCGACCACATTGATGTGTTTTTTGTCGCGCCATCTGACCTGGCCCAAACCATGGGCCATATTGGCAACCCCTCCCACCCGGATGTACAAGCCGCTATCGACAAAGCCATCGCGCAAATCGTGGCCGCCGGGCGCATTCCTGGGACGCTGGTCAATGATGGCAATGTCGAGACATACATCGCGGCCGGAGCGCGCTTTTTTCTCACCCCCTGGACCCATTGGGTAGCCCAGGGCGTTAAAGCGTATCAGGAGCGAGTGAAGGTCGCAGCGGCGAGGCGTTAAGAGTCGGGCGGGGAGGGGGCAAAAGAGACATCGCCCGTCTTCGGGTGGATGAAGACGTGGGTGCGGCCCTCTAACACGTCCATCAGCATATGCCCGACGAGTTCGCCGCGCCAACCTTCCAAAAGCGGGCTGCCGACAGCGGTCAGGCGGCCTTGACGGTAGCGGCGCACCAGGCCCTCCAGGTCATTGCGGTTGGCCACGGCGGAGACGGGAAGCTTTTCCCGCACGCAAAGCGCCTTGAGGCAGGCGTCGAGAAACCGCACCATCACCTTTTCGTTTTGCGTGGTGCGGTGCCCGCGTTGGGGCTGCGGGCGCTCGGCCTCAGGGACGGCGAGACCGAGTTCTACCATGGCCAAAATATCGTTTGCCGAACGCTCGATGATTTTTGAGGATAGACCGCGAAAGCGTTGGAGATCGTCTAGGCTACGCGGGGCTTTGCGGGCGATGTCGACGAGTTGCTCATCGTGCAACACACTGCCGGGCGGTTTATCCCGGGTTTGTGCTTCCTGATCCCGCCAAGCGGCCAACTCGCGCAAAACGGCCAGGCCGGTGGGCGACAGGTTATTGCCGCGTCGAATGCGGCGAAAGAGCGTTCGAGGATCGCGCGTGTAGCGTTCGAGCCCTTCGTATTTGCGGCATTCCTCTCGCGACCAATTCGTTCGTTCCAAGCGTTCTAAACGCTCGGTGAGGAGGTCGTGGAGACGGAGTAAATAGCGCACGTCGTTCAGCGCGTATTCGATTTGAGAATCCGATAGCGGGCGCTGGAGCCAGGCAGAGTAACTCTCGTCTTTGTCGAGCCGCACGCCAAGCAGGCGATCCACGAGGTTGCTGTAGGAAAGTTGCTCGCCCAGTCCCACCATCGCGGCAGCGATTTGCGTATCAAAAATGGATGCCGGAGACTTCTGGGTACGCCAGTATAACACCTCCATGTCCTGCGCGGCGGCATGTAAGATTTTGAGGATCGCAGGCGACATTACCAACTCGTAGAGAGGCGAGAGATCCTCGACTTCGAGCGGATCGACAATCGCACAGGTGTCGCCAACCGCGAGTTGGATGAGGGCCAACTTGGGAATATAGGATTGTTCGCGAATAAACTCGACATCGAGGGCTAAACGCCCATCGACTTTGGCTTGTTCGCACAGCTCACGCAACGGTTCAGTGGTGCGTAAATAGATAGGGGCAGGGGCGGATGAGTTGGTCTCTTGGCTCGGCATGTTTTTCTGCTGTGGTCATGCGGCTAGAGGCGGCCGCTAAACAGTAAAATTTGATATTGGTGAGTCAATGTCGCTGAGCACCCACACGAGTTGACTATAACACTTCCCATCTAAGCATACCATCATGTAGGCAAAAGGAGTACCTCCATGTTGCCACAGGCCCAAAAAACGGTCTGCGCTCGCCGCTTGAGTGGCAGCCTCGTGCTCGCCTGCTTATGGCTTTATGCCGCAGCCACGGGTCCGGCATTGGCGATGGAAACCGCACGCGAGCTGGTGACGCGGGGCGATACGCTGTTGCTCCAGGCCCACGCCGAGCCGGATGGCAAACGGCGTGAACAGCGTTTGTCGGAAGTCGTTGACACCTTTTCCAAGGCGTACAGTATGGGACTGCGACGGGACAAAATTCATGCCCTGATTGGCGCTGCTCAGGGATATCTCCTGATGCGCGAGGCCCCGTTACGCTTTCCGTTTTTATGGTCGGCGCCCCCTCTGGATCGGGCTGAAAAAAGTTTGCAACAGGTGCTCGCTCTGGCCCCGGATCATGCCGCTGCAAACTTGCTGATGGGCGTTGCGCTTTGGCGTCGAGCTGCATCGGCAACCGCTGCCGCTGAGCTTCGCGGCCGCAGTGAGCATTATCTGCGTCGCGCTGCGAGGGCTGGGATGAACGTCCAATTGCCGACAAGCGAGCCGGTGCCCGGTCGTTTTACCGTTGGTGATACGATCCTCGCATTGCAGTTTGCGGATGCGCGCGGCACGGGCCTGATCGAGGACCTTCTCTTTGTCTATGAGCGGCAGGCAGAGACGTCTTGCTATGGTGTCGTGGTGAGTGCTGGGACGGCATACCCGCTGGTCAGCGATGCGGTCACCGGCGGCATGGCGTCAACGACGATCTTGACCGATCTTGACGTGGTGCCTCAGGCGTCCGGCCACCCACTGATCACGTTGACCTGGGAGACGGAAGGGCGCCCCAACCACGTCGATTTTCAGTGGAACGGCGCTTCATTTGAAGCGGTACAACGCATCTCGGCACCGCATTAGCCCGTGGTCTCTACCTGTACCGCCTCTGTGTAAAACCCTGTGAAAATGCTGTCAATATCTTGTTGAAAAGTGCCCCTCAATTGTGGGTAGGGTGTGGAAAGCGTTATAATGCCCCTTGCAGTTGGAACGATGCTCGCAGCGGCGCGATCAGAAAGGTGCTGTTTTCATAGATATTCATAGAGAGGAAGACAAGATGGCAAGGCGTTTATCCATTGGATTTAACTGGCAAGGTGCCCTCGATTACGACGTGGCGTGCCGCCGGGTTCGGGTGGCGGACGAAAACGGCATTGATACGGTGTGGGTCCCCGAGGCGTGGGGACGCGACTGTTTTACGATTCTTGCCATCTTTGCCCGTGAAACGAAACGGGTTCAGCTCGGTACGGGCATCGTCAATACCTATTCTCGCACCCCTGCCGCACTCGCCCAGCACTTTGCCACCTTGGATGAGGTGTCCAATGGCCGCATGATCATTGGTCTCGGCACCAGTGGTTACCGCGTCATCGAGCACTGGCATGGCGTGCCGTTCCAGCCGCCGCTGACCCGATTGCGGGAATATGTCGATATCCTCCGCGTCATTTTTTCCGGTGAACCCCTGCGGTATGAAGGCAAGGTATTCAATCTCCAACGCGGCTTCCGTCTTCGCTTTACCCCAGTGCGCACCGAACTGCCGATTTACATCGCCTCCTTGACCCCCAAGAGTGTGGCCCAGACGGCGGCCATTGCTGACGGTTGGATGCCGGTCCTGATCCCCCTGCCCAACCTGGCGGACGAAATTGCCAAATTTAGAGAGATGGTGAAGGCCTCCGGCCGCGATCCCCATGGTGTCTCGGTGCGAACCCCGGGCGTGACCACGGTGACCGATGACGTCGACAAAGTGCGGCATGAAAACAAAGCCCACGTGGCGTTTTACGTCACCAACATGGGCGATTTTTACCGCGAACAGCTCATTCGTTTGGGCTATGAAGAAGCGGTGCAGACGATCCGCAGGGCCTGGGATGAAGGCGGGCGCGCTGCCGGCATTGCCTCAGTGCCGGACGATCTCGTGGACAGCCTTCATTTTGCTGGCTCAGTTGAGGCGTGCCGCGACCGCATGGCAGCGTATGAAGAAGCGGGCATTGATATGATCTCGGTCAATGTCGATAGCGAAGACCCCGTGGAAATCGGCCGGATCTTCAGGCAGTTGCAGGGGTAGGCACTGCAGAGGCGACGATTACTGATCCCAAGCGGTATCTGCGCGCAGCGCACTACCCCCTGCCGTCGGCACCGGATCGTAGGGGCGATCCAAATACTCATATTTGGCGCGCAGCATCAGGCCCTCATCAAAGCGAGCCGCACGGAACGCGGTTACGTCCACAGTGGTGGCCTTGCCTTGAGTCGCCAGTTCGGCCAGGGCGATACCAATGGCCGGCGAAATTTTAAAGCCGGTGCCGCTAAAACCGGTGCCCAAATAAAGTCCCTCGATACCCGGCGCATGGTCCACGATCATCTTGCCATCCGGGGTGACTGTGTAGCACCCGGCATACCCCCGCCGCATCCCCGCCTGCTGCATGGCTGGGATACGGTGTGCCAGGCGCGATGCCCCCTCCATCTGGTAGTTATCATCAACCGCATCGCGATAGGAGTCGGGATCGACGCCGTCCTCTCCAGCGCCGTAGCCGACGAGGGTGAGTCCAGCCGAGTCCGGTCGAAAATACAGCGACCCTGGTGCAATATAAACGTGTTCATGCGGCAGGCTGGCCGGCCGTTCGAGAAGCATGATCTGATGGCGCGACGGCACCAAGGGCAAATCGATGCCAAGGCGCCGCAGGAGCGGACCCGACCACGGTCCGGCAGTGGAGATGACGACAGGGGCCGAGAAGACGCCGGCGTCGGTCTCTACCCCGCGAATGGTATCGCCACGAACCTGAAACCCGGTCACGGTCACCCCTTGGTGGAGCGTGGCGCCACCCCGCCGGGCGGCATCCATAAACGCATTCGCAGTAGAGTGGCCGTCGGCATAGCCGGAGTCGGGCTCGTATGCCGCTGTTTCGACGTCCTGGAAGTTGGTCTGCGGCGCCATGCGTTTGAGATCGTCAGCGTCGATGAGCTCGGTGTTCACCCCAATACGACGCAAGCGCTCCACATTTTGCCGCAACAGCTCTTCCTTGCCGGGATCGACGAGGCGGAAAAAGCCGGTGCGGGTGAACCCACAGCGCCCGCCGACCCGCTCCTCCCACTCCTGGAACCAGGGCAGAGACGCCAGAGCGAGGCGCGCTTCGGGTAAAAAAGTGTAATGCATACGCACGAGTGCCGACGACTTGCCGCTCGATCCGGCAGCGACATGTGTTTTCTCCAGGACCACAACGCGTCGCACGCCACGCTGCACAAGCTGAAAAGCGGTGCTGGTCCCCATGACACCGGCGCCAATGATGATGACATCTGCCGTACGGTCCATCTGGTTTGACCTCGATGAAAATAGGATTTCGTATGATTTCGACTGGCTCGGGCGTATTTTGGACCCATTGCCCATGGCACTGCAAGGATGAATCGAGGCCGCAGAAGCTGAGGAGGTGTGAAGATCGCCTGGAAGGCTCATCGAGGCGCCATGCGGAGAGCGCCATCGAGGCAGATGGTCTCGCCATTGAGCATCGGGTTCTCGATAATGTATTTGGCCATGGAGGCATATTCTTCGGGTTGTCCAAGGCGCGGGGGGAAAGGCACGGAAGCCCCTAGAGACTGCCGTGCGGGTTCGGGTAGGCCGGCGAGCATGGGTGTATCAAAGAGCCCTGGGGCAATCGTCATCACCCGGATACCGAAAGATGCCAGTTCCCGTGCGATCGGCAATGTCATCTCCACCACACCAGCTTTTGAAGCGTGTAAAAGGCGTGCGCTAGCGCCACCCAGTCCTGAGGCACCTCCGGTGATGACTGCAACTTTCCCCTCGACTTGCATAGATGTTCTCCTGTAAACGTATAATAAATGAAGACCCTCGCATCATGCGCAGCCCCGGCAGAAAAGACGGAGCGTTTGGCCTTCTGCCGCATTTCAGAGGTGGCAGCCACGGGCGGTTTGAGGGCATCTCCGCTCTTTTCTTCCGGTGGCAACTTTGATAGCCTGGGGCGTAGGCGTGTCACAGGGAAGTGTTGGACGTTCACGGAGCGAAGCACAGATTGATCGTATGTTGTCTATGGTGAGAGGAACCTCCATGCAGTTTGCGGATCGGATGTCCCGTTTAGGGACCGAGTCAGCTTTTGAAGTCTTAGTCAGGGCACGAGCGTTAGAGGCGCAAGGGCGCGATGTGGTGCATTTAGAGATTGGCGAGCCCGATTTCGATACGCCTCAGCACATTGTTGAAGCGGGCAAGGAAGCTCTGGATCAGGGTTTCACGCACTATGGCCCGACCGCCGGGCTGCCGGAATTTCGCGAGGCCATTGCCCAGTACGTGGCGCACACCCGGGACATTGCAGTCAAACCGGAGCAGGTGGTGGTGACGCCCGGCGCCAAACCCATCATGTTCTATGCGGTACTCGCGCTAGCGCAAGCGGGCGATGAGGTGATTTATCCCAATCCGGGGTTTCCGATCTACGAATCCGTGATTCGCTTTGTCGAAGCCACCCCAGTGCCGATCACCTTGCGGGAAGAGCGCGGTTTTAGTTTAGACGTTGAAGAACTGCGAAGCCTGGTCACGGATCGCACCCGGCTCATTATCCTCAATTCCCCGCAAAATCCGACCGGCGGTATTTTGCCGCCTGAAGACCTGCAGGCAATCGCCGAGATTGCGGTGCAGCACGGCATCCCGGTACTGGCGGACGAGATCTACTCCAGGCTGGTCTACGATGGCGTCTGTCATAGTATTACGGCCTATGAGGGGATGCAGGATCTCGCCATTATTTTAGATGGGTTTTCTAAGACCTATGCCATGACCGGTTGGCGTCTGGGTTACGGGGTGATGTCAGAAGCACTCGCCAAACAGATGACCCTGCTGGCGGTCAATAGCAACTCCTGCACCGCGACGTTTGTACAGCGCGCGGGACTCGCCGCTCTCCAGGGACCGCAGGAACCGGTAGAGGCGATGCTGGCTGAATTCCGGCGTCGGCGGGACTTTTTTGTGGCGGGTCTCAACGACATCCCGGGTTTGACCTGCGCCATGCCTCGCGGCGCCTTCTATGCCTTTCCGAATATTTCGGAGGTGAGTCGCTCTGCGTCGGAAATGGCGGATTTCATGTTGCAAGAAGGCGGCGTGGCCTGCCTGGCAGGAAGTGATTTTGGTGTCTACGGCGAAGGATACCTCCGCTTTTCGTATGCCAATTCGCTTGAGAATCTCAGCAGAGCTTTGGAGCGCATTGCAGATTGTGTTGCGAAGTTGCGAGGTTGAGCGGCCATTGACTAGAACATAGGGGCTCAGATATGCAATCCTTGACTATCAATGCCGAACGGCTTTGGGAGTCGCTTATGACCATGGCCCAAATCGGGGCCACGCCACGCGGCGGGGTTTGTCGTCTGGCGCTCACCGACGAGGATCGCGAAGCGCGCGATCTATTTGTCCGCTGGGCGCAGGATGCTGGGTGCGCGGTCGAGATTGACCAGATCGGTAACATTTTTATCCGCCGCGCCGGTAGGGACCCCGCATTGCCGCCGGTAATGACCGGGAGCCATTTAGATAGTCAGCCTACCGGCGGCAAATTCGATGGGGTGTATGGGGTGTTGGCTGGCTTGGAGGTGATTCGCACCCTCAATGATCACCACTATGTGACGCAGCATCCTATTGAAGTGGTGGTGTGGACCAACGAGGAGGGCTCGCGCTTTGCGCCTTCGATGGTCGCTTCGGGCGTCTTTGCCGGTGAGTTCTCGCTCGAATACGGCCTCTCTCGCACGGCGATTGATGGCACGACCCTAGGGCGAGAGCTCGATCGCATCGGCTATGCCGGCGAACGCCCTTGCGGCGGGCAACCGGTCCATAGTTATTTCGAAGCTCACATCGAACAAGGGCCACTTTTAGAGGCGCAAGATTGTGTGATTGGCGTGGTTCAGGGCATTCAGGGCCAGCGCTGGTTTGACTGTACGGTGCAAGGGGTAGAGTCGCATGCGGGTACGACCCCATTGCCCCATCGCCGCGATGCGTTACTCGGGGCCTGCCGAGTCGTTCAGGCGGTGCGAGAAGCCGCGGCATCGCAGGCGCCTTCTGGCCGGGGTACGGTTGGACAATTCATCGTGCATCCAAACTCACGCAACGTCATCCCTGGCCGAGTCGCCTTCACCATTGATTTGCGTCACCCTGAAGACGGGCCGCTCGTGATGATGGTCGAAGCGGTCCGTGAGACGATGGACCGCGTTTGCGCCGAGATGGACCTGACTGGCGACATGCATGAGATATGGTATCAGCCCCCGACTTCATTTGATCGCAGCTGTATCGACACGGTTAGCCACGCGGCATCCGCCTTGGGCCTGTCCTCGATGCCGATCATCAGCGGCGCGGGACACGACGCCAAATATTTGGCGCAGATCTGTCCCACGGGCATGATTTTTATCCCGTGCAAAGACGGCATCAGCCATAACGAGATTGAAGACGCCAGCCAAGAAGATGTCGAAGCTGGCTGCAACGTCTTGTTACACGCCATGCTTGCCCGGGCGGGGGCCTAACGATAACGGCGGTATCGATACGATGGCCAATCGTAATACTCATAAGGGAATAGATACCAGGGATCATAGCGGTGTAATAGCCACGGGTAAGGGTATATTGGGTACACCGGGTACGCTGTGTCCTGACTCACCCGTGGCCATAAATGCATCTCGACACACGAGATGAGGGGATAGAGATAGTCGGCTTTACCGACTTGTCCGGAGTAACTTCCAAGAACCTTCCCGGCGACCGTAATTTGGCGCCCTTGGTCATAGATGGCCGGGTCGAGATACTGATCACACTGCGCGATAAAACGTCCAGCGGTTTGATCCGTGAGGAGCGGTGCCTCAAAGCGATCTAGGGGTTTTTGCAGGATCTCGATGGAGGTCTGTTGCTGCGTGTTTTGGGTCTTGAGGATATCGCCGGCCAGAATCACGGTGCGCCCCTTGAAAGCATCCGGATCGGCGCGAAGGGTTTTAAAAGAGAGAATGGGTTCGGCCTGCTGACGGAGCGTATCGGAAATCGTGTGCTGGCATCCGACAGCGCTCAGACAGACGATGCTCAGTAGGATTAACCATATGGAGTAAGGACGATTGTGCTTCACATCTACATCTCCTGCTAACGTACAGGCGCATCAATTCATGATCAATAAACCATAATCAATAGGAAGACGCGCCATCTCAAATGGGTAGAACCATGACCTCAGGCATCTCGTCAGGTTGGCGTGTTTGAATGTGCTCAATCAGAGCGTGTTCTTTGGTCGCCATGGTCTTCATAAGCCAAGCAAGAGATGGTTATCATCGCATGCGATCGCATCCTGCCAGTGATACAGAGACATCATGGGACTAAGACGATTGACACCTGTAACGAGAGATGAGTTCGATAGAATTCGTGCAAACTGCTCTGCTCGCTCTCGATTATCGATAGTACTCATGACCACGCGATAAGCCATTTCTGGGCCCAATGGTCTGTAAAAACGCATGCATGGCATGACTATAACATAGACTGAAACCTCTCGCTTCTCCATCAATGTGCCACAAAGCCTGTGCACTGCTGTGCCCTCGTTTTCCTACATCTCGTGGAGGGATAGGGGCTCGGCATGTCAAATTTTTGGCGTTTTTGGCGCTCGCCGTGCCGCGTCGTCTGCGTTGGACAAGGTTTTTTGCTTCCCCTTATCCATCGTGCATAGGTTTTAAGCCGGCGTTAGGGCCGATAGGCATCGTTATACCCGTCATAAATATCTGAATACAATAATACCTATCTCCATAGATGTATCTGTATAATATTTTTTTTTCACTTAGGTATGGATTTTGCAGAAAAAAATGGGTAGCCGCATAATGATGGTGGGGCTATCCAGGGGGGAACGTTAAATACAATCATGTCATGGCCAATCGGCAGCCCTTAGAGGTCGGGAGAGCGAGGTGATTATGGCTTCTCGTAGAGGTGAGGGAATTACGCCGGGGCACTCGGGTCACGATGGGCGCACGCTGACCGTATCGTATGAAGATGGCGTATGGATGGAAGCCGAATCGGAAGATACAGGTTTCGGCGTAGAAGTAGAAACTTCAGAGGCCAAACAAGGCAATAGCGAATTTGATAATCTCGTCGCGCGATATTTTGGTGATGTCAGACAGTTCTCTCTCCTCAACCGCACCCAAGAGAAAGAGCTGTGGCAGGGGATCGAGGACGCCCAAACTCGCCTGCGACGCGCCCTATGCACCTCCCCCATTGCCCTCACCACCTTGATACGACTATGGCATCAGCTGGAGCTGAAAGAAATTCCCATCGATCAAGTTTTTAGCGACCTAAGCGACCTCACGGATGAGGACCTGGCGGCTCGCCACAAGAGTCTTGGCGAGATGGTGGTGACCTTGCAAGAGCTCGACATGCAGTTGCGCAAGCTCAGGACGCGCCGCCGTGCGACCTCACGCTCGGCCTCAAAACGACGTGCCTTGCGCCAGCAGACCGTTGACTTATGGCAGAAATGGATTGCGTCCTGGGAAGAGCAAGAGCTGCACGGCAATGTTTACCAATCTCTGATGCACGCCTTAGAAGGTGGCCTTGAGGCCGCCCCGCATGGCCCCGCAATGAAGGCTGCACACAAGTTTGGGCAACGCTCCCATCGGCAATTGATGCAGGCGAAAACGCGGATGTTACGATCGAATTTGCGTTTGGTCATTCATGTCGCCAATCGTTACCGAGGACGCGGGGTGCCTTTTTTGGACCTGATTCAAGAGGGCAATATTGGCTTGATGCGTGCCCTGGAAAAATTTGAACATCGGCGCGGCTTAAAATTCGTGACCTACGCCCATTGGTGGGTGCGCCAGGCGATCAGTCGTGCCATTACCGAACAGTACCGCACGGTGCGCTTGCCCAACCATGTGGTGGAGCGTAAGAATAAGCTGCGGAGTGTGGGCGATAGGCTCTGGGACATGCATGGTCGGGCCCCGAATACGGCGGAGCTCAGTTCTGAGTTAGGCTGGTCCTACAAAGAAGTGGAAGAGCTGATGCTGGCCGTGCAGCCCATCATGCGTCTACACCAGCCGGTCGCCGACGATGGCAGTATGCTCACGGATATTTTAGAGGATGATCAGGCACCCAAACCCGATGAGATGTTGGCAGAGGAGCAATTGCAGCGTCGTCTGGCGGATTGCTTAGCCAGTCTAACGGAACGTGAAGCGTTCATTCTACGCTTGCGATACGGACTCGAAGCAGACCATCCGCATACCCTGCAGGAAATTGCCGATATCCTCGGTTTGAGCCGAGAGCGTGTGCGACAACTTGAACGACAAGCCTTTGAGAAGTTGCGCCAGCCTCATCGCAGCGCCCTGCTAGCGGATTTCATTGCCGTTTAATCCCCGCCTAGATCTCCTCACGGCCGACTTCATCGCGCGACCATGCGCGATGAA
>Ga0214472_10000281_pt1 | contig 65544 bp, 60 predicted proteins | sample RVTome_6_FD_207662 | JGI IMG/M metagenome (GOLD analysis project Ga0214472, IMG submission 207662) | Soil microbial communities from uranium-contaminated site in the Upper Colorado River Basin, Wyoming, United States - RVT140D175 | ecosystem: Environmental > Terrestrial > Soil > Contaminated >...
AAAAAACCTCGCTACATGACATTGTACTCATTGTTCCCTCTACCTCTTGCGTTCCAGAGTGGTAGAATCGTTCGCTGCGAGCTGCAAAGAGTTGTCGTTTCATTAATTTCGCGACAGAAACTAGCTAGTGAGTCCACCCGTTCCGAAGGAATTAGACTGGCTCTGCGGGACCGTGGCTACATCGAGGGACAGAACATTGCCACTGAGTACCGATATGCGGAGGGAAAGGTCGATCGGTTCCGTGAGCTTGCGGCCGAGATAGTGCGATTCAAGGTTGATATCATCGTGGTAGCAGGAGGGACCCAATTTGTCCGGGCGGCCAAGAATGCGACTAAGACGATTCCCATCGTTATGACGGGCCTGGGGTTCGATCCTGTCGAGGCAGGCCTGGTTGAAAGCCTCGCCCGTCCCGGCGGCAACGTCACCGGCCTTACAAACCTTACCGGAGAACTAGGCGGTAAGCGGCTGGAGTTGCTCAAAGAAGCCGTTCCAAAACTAGCCCGTGTCGCTGTTCTCTACAATCCGGCCAGTCCCGCCAATGCACTCGAACTCAAAGACGTTCTCCCAGTCGCGGCGCGCGCGCTGGGTATAGCTGTTCGGACTTGGGAGGTACGAGCTACGGACGACTTCGAGAGGGTATTCGCCGCGCTGAACAAGGAGCATCCTGATGGACTCTACGTGCTTGAGGGTCCGCCAATGAGTGCTAACGGAAAACGGATCGCGGACTTGGCGTTAAAGAGCCGGTTGCCGTCGGTGTACAACAACAGAGAAGCTGTAGAGACCGGTGTGCTCATGTCCTACGGGGCGAACCGCGCGGACATCTACCGGCGCGTCGCATATTACGGGGACAGGATACTGAAGGGAGCCAAGCCCGCTGATCTCCCTGTGGAGAGGCCGATGAAGTTTGACTTTGTCATCAATCTAAAGACGGCCAAGCAGATCGGTCTGACGATTCCACAGTGGACGCTGATGAAGGCGGATAAGGTGATTCAGTAAACAAGGCAAGCGGCAACGGCAGGCATAGGAAAACTTAATGCCGAATTTTTAGCCGTGGGTAGTTCAGTCTAACGAGCTGCCAGTGCCGGCGTCTCGTAGCGTTTCACCTTGATCTTGCTTTCTTGATTCCGCGCTTGAGCGAGATCGTAAGCGAGCTGCATCCGCATAAGGTGCTCCATTTTCGGCCCAAAGGCCTTTTCAACGCGCAAGGCCATATCACTGGTAAGCGCGGCCTTCTCGTTGAGCAAGCTGGAAAGAGCTTGTCGCCCAACGCCCAGGGCTTTCGCCGCCTTGGATACGGTAAGCCCAAGCGGTTCGATCACTTCGCGGCGGATCAAGCCGCCCACATGCGGCGGGTTTTTCATGGGCATGGTTCAAAGTCCTCCTTCAATGATAATCAACCAAGTCAACGTCGAACGCGTCACCTTTTTCAAAGCGAAAGATAACGCGCAAATTGCCGCTAACGCTAACGCTCCAAAAACCTTTCAAGTCGCCTTTCAAAGGATGCAATCGCCAGCCGGGAAACAGTCCGACTTCGTGCGGACGTGCCGCCTGGTCGATTGCCAAGAGAACGTCGGCTATTTTCTCCACGAGGGCACCAGGTAGGTCCCTTCGCTCGCCTGCTTCGTAAAGCCGCTTTAATCCTTTGTGCCGAAATGAACGAATCGCCATTCGAATAGAGTATTGTCTGTTGTGCACCGCGCGTCAAGCCGTTCTACGCTCGCATTGCAGGGCAACAAGCTCTGCGGAGTTCCACGAGCAGACCCAGGTTGGCCTTTTCGGAGCGTCTCTGTCATCGTGGATGAGAACTAAGGTGAGCGATCACGGTATCATTCCTTCTCCCTTTGGGAGAAGGCGAGGATGAGTTGAAGCGGATCGCCGTTATCTGATACAGGCTAGTGCAATCGCACTACTGGAACAAATCAGTTCGACAGCTTGAACGCTTTGAACTTTTTGAACGCCTTGAACGTTTTGAACAAGAGGAGAGTTTTATGATCGAGACCGAAGGCCTGACCGGCGCCGATACTCTTTTGCGCGTGCTATCACACATGGGAGTGGACCGGATTTTTGCGTCTCCCGGTTCCGAGTGGGCGCCGGTGTGGGAAGCTTTCGCCAAAGCCAAGGCGCAAAGCGAGGGCGTGCCGCTCTACATAACCTCGCGCCACGAGGAAGTTGCCGTCGGCATGGCCAGCGGCTACGCCAAGTCCACGGGAAAACTTCCCGCGGTCATGATCCATACCACCGTCGGCGCGCTGCACGCGACGATGGCGCTGCGCGGCGCGCTGCATGAACAGGTTCCAATGGTCGTGTTCACCGGCGAATCGTTGGGCTTCGGCGAAGAAGCCGGACCCGACGTCGGCGCGCAGTGGCTCGGCGCCCTGGCCGATATCGGCGGGCCGGCGCGGCTCGTCGACCGCTGCGTCAAGTGGAGTTACGGCGTCAACGCGAAATCATTATTTCCTTCGACCATCCAGCGCGCCTGCCAATTGGCGATGGCCAGTCCCAAGGGACCGGTCTTCGTTTCGCTGCCAATGGAATATCTTTTCGATAAGATGACCAATAATGCGGCGGCGGACAACGTACCGATTCCAGCGCCGATGGCGGACCCGGCGGCGCTCGAAGAATTGGCGGCGCTGCTCGCCGAGGCGAAAAACCCGGTCATCATCACGGAAGAGGCGGGCCGCAGCACTGTCGTGGCGGAAAAACTCGTCGAGGTGGCGGAATTGCTCGGCGCGGGCGTGGTGGAGAGCCGCGCTTCGAGCTACGTCAATTTTCCGCGCACTCATCCGCTGCACGCCGGCTTCGAACCCATCGAGTTTTTGCAGGAAGCCGACGTGATTTTTCTTCTCGGTGTAATCGCGCCATGGCACCCAGCTTCAAAGAAGCTAAACCACGGAACTAAAGTCGCGGTCTTGTCGGATAATCCGCTGCGCACGGATCTTCCCTACTGGGGCTATCCGGTCAATCAAATCCTCACGGGAGAAGTTGAAAGCTCCATGAAATTTCTCGTGGAAGCCGTCAAAAAACGCATCGCCAAAGGCAACGCCGACGCGGCGCGGCGGGCGGACGCATGGCGCGGCCGTTACGAAAGACGCAAGGCCGCGTGGAAGGAGGAGGTGTTGGCCCGCAAAGAGCAAAAACCCATCGACACCCGCTGGGTCACCCACGAGCTGGCACAGGTCATTCCATCGGATGCCATCGTCGTCGAAGAAACCATCACCCACAGGCTTTCGATCCATCGCTATCTCGACATGCTCAAGCCCGGCACGTTCTTCGCCGGCTGCCTCGGCGGACTCGGAACAGGCACGGGGACCGCTCTCGGCGTCAAAGCGGCCTTTCCCAAGCGGCCCGTGCTATGTCTTATCGGCGACGGCGCGTTCAATTACGATCCGGGCCTTGCGGCGCTCGGTGTTTGCCAGGAACACAACCTGCCGATTCTGATCGTGCTGTTCAATAATTACGGCTATCACTCGCAAAAGTCCGGCGTGCCCCGTTTCTTCCCGGACGGCTTTGCCGTGAAGAACCAGGATTTCATCGGCATCTCGATCAATCCGAGTCCGGATTACGCGATGATTGCGCGGGCGTTTGACGGCTACGGCGAAAAGGTCGAAGAGCCAGGCGAAGTGCGCGCCGCGCTCCAGCGCGGCCTCAAAGCGATCGCCGCCGGCCAATTGGCGCTGATCGACATTCGTTTGGCGAAGGCGGCGGAGACCAACGAACGGCCAGACAGGGCGAATTAAGAGACACGGTACAACGTCGGCGATCGGACCGTTGGCTTGCCGTTATCTACGCTGAGGGGCGCTTCTGCTTATTGTGCTCGGCGACGCTTTGATTTATACGACGGCGGCGTTTCTTGGTGCACCGCCATTCAGCGTAAATATTTCTACCCAACATCAGTTCTATTCTTGCTGTGGGTTATTCCTGACATATTTCTCGATTCCCTACAGCCTGTAGAAATTACCCGTCCACCACCCTCAGGAATCGCCGGCGAAATTCCTGAACATCTTGTTTTGATCGCCCGGAACGATCGCGTTTTCGCGCGTTTACGATCGACCATAAGCACCACAAACATTTTTGGTACGTCTTTTGCGGTATTATTGGCAAAAAGATTTCCCATTTTGTTATGAGGAAACGAAAACATCGCATTTTAATCTGGGTGGGCGGTTTTTTCGGTCTGGTCGTCATCTCGGCAGCGATCTTCGTTGCGACCATGGATTGGGACACGGCGAAGCGCTACATCGCCGCAGGAGTCAGCAAGGCGACAGGTCGGCAGTTCAGCATCAACGGCGATCTTCAAGTAGATCTCGGCTGGATCTCCAGAGTGCGCGCAAGCCAGATACAATTCGAGAACGCTCAATGGAGCAAGCAGCCGCAGATGGCCGAAGTTGGATTCGTCGACGTTCAGGTCGATCTCTGGCAGCTCCTCACAAAGTTCCGCCTTATCCTTCCCAACGTAACCATTTCCCAACCCAAGGTGTTTTTGGAAACGAACGCCGAAGGGTCGCCAAACTGGGAGCTCGGCGCGGAGTCGCCGGTAACGGAGCCGGTGATGGCGCAAAAGCGCACCGAGGTCCCCGTCATCGAAAAACTCGTCATAAAAGACGGTTCGTTGCTGTTTACGAACCAGGAAACCAATACGCGGATTGATTTGAAGCTCAGTCAGGGAGAAGCAGCCGGATTTCTCGACGAGCCGGTCAAGCTCAAGGTGGAAGGCATCTACCAGAATCTGCCGCTGACTTTATCTTTGGACGGAGGTTCTTACCAAAACCTAAAGAATACGACGGAGCATTATCCACTGCGGATTGACCTTAGCATTGGAAAACTCAAAGCAAAAATCCACGGTAATTTGATTGAGCCTTTGCAATTGAAAGGGGAAGATCTTGTCCTTGATATCCAAGGAGACGACATGGCCAATCTCTTCCCGCTGATTCGACTTGTTTTTCCGTCGACCCCACCCTACAGGCTTAAAGGCCATTTGAGACACGAAGGCGAGGCCTGGTCATTTTCAAATTTTTCCGGACGAGTCGGCGGTAGCGATTTAACGGGTACGATTCGCGTTGACACGGCACCGAAACGGCCCGTGATGAAGGCCGATCTCGTCTCCAGCATGCTCGACTTCAAGGATTTGGCCGGATTCATCGGCGGGAAGCCGGGAACCAAGGAAGAGAAAGCTTCCGAGGAACAATCGGAGCGGGCCGGTGCCGAACAGGAAAGCGACCGGATATTTCCCGATCAACCCTACGATTTGGAGCGTTTGAAAGCTATGGACGCGGATGTGCGGTTGCGCGCTAAACAAATTCTCGCGCCCAATCTTCCAATCGACGACCTCAACGCGAAGTTGAGCCTGAACGATGGGGTTTTAAAGTTCGAACCAGCGGCGTTCGGGGTTGCCGATGGCCGAGTTGAAATCTACAGCACCTTTGACGGATCGAAACGGCCCTCTAAGGTCAACATCGATGCTCGGCTCCGGCAGCTGGACCTGAAACGGTTCCTCAAGAGCACATTCGCCCAAAAGACCATCGGTCCCATCGGCGGACGGATTGCCCTTGCCGGGACGGGTGAATCCTTTCGCGACCTCATGAGTACCGCTTCCGGTGACACCTTTTTCGTGATGTCGGGCGGCGAAATCAGCGAGCTGCTGGTCGAGCTTATGGGACTCAACGTCGCGCGCGCGCTGGGCGTGGTGGTCCGTGGCGACAAGCCGATTCCAATCCGCTGCGCGCTGGTAGATCTCCAGGGAACGGACGGACAAATGGGCGTGCAAACCCTGGTCTTTGATACCGCCAATTCCGTCGTATCCGGCGAGGGGAAGATCGACCTTCGGGACGAGAAGCTCGATATCGTGCTGACACCGGTGCCGAAAAATTTCAGCCCCTTGAGCCTTCGGTCGTTTATCCGCGTGAACGGAAATCTCAACAACATCTCGGCCTTTCCGGACCCGATCAAGACCGGGACCGAATCGCTGCTTGCCAAGATCTTCAATATTTTCGTCATGCTGGGTCTCAGTCCCCTCCAACCGAGGGATTTAGGGTTGGGCCGGGACGCGGACTGCGATGCACTGATTGCCGGTATACAGAAGCGGGACCCGCGCGGAATCGTACTCAAGGACTTTAATCAAACGGGCGCAACAAAAAATGTTCCAGACATGCGCGCGGCCGCGCGATAACGCGCGGGCGTCACCCGGCGCCTCAAGCGCGGCGAGCATCACGAAGTCTATTAATCGATTCGACCGACGGAAAGGAGCAGATCTTATGTTCGTTTTAATTGTTGGAGTCATTTTCGGAATCGCGATCGGTTACTTCGCGACTCAAAATACTACTCCCGTCACGATCCGCATCGCTGAATATGTCTTTGAGGAAGTGCCATTGTACCTGGTCATCATGGGATCGCTATTTGTCGGCCTCTTCATTTCCTGGATTCTCTATGTTGCCAGGTCCGTGTCCTCGACTGTGACCATCTACGGCAAGGAACACGCTGCCAAAAAAGCCATGCGAACGGCAGCCGATCTGGAACTGCGGGTCCTGGAACTCGAAGCCGAAAACGCCAATTTGAAGACGAATCATTCTTCGCGGCTTCATCCCCCTAATCACAGCTTCTCGCAAGGCGATCCGGGGGCTAAAGAATTTCCCCGCACCAAGGCCACGGCATAAACTGGGTCTGGGTGAACTCGACCGGGTCGATAGATCGACCGGCGTTTCTCGGAGCGTCGAGCCTTTAGATACTAGCTCACCGCAGTTTGAGCAGCTCTCGCGCGTTGTCTTCAAGGATCGCCTGTTTTTCCGTCTCCGAACATGGCAGGGCCTCCACTTTATCGACGGACTGCCAGTCGCCGAGCACGTACGGAAAGTCGGTGCCGAGCATCATGTGGTCCGCGCCGACTTTGCGCCGGAGAAAGTCGAGGGTTTCCACGTCGTAAACCAACGTGTCGAAGTAGAGGTTTTTTAAATAAGCGCTCGGCACGGCGGCGCAGCGCGGTGCGTTGGGGCGGTCGGCGCGCCGGGTCGCCTGTTTGCCGGTAAGATATTCGCGATCGAAGCGGCTCACGTGATAGGGGAAGAAACCGCCGCCATGGCAGGTGCAGAGCTTTAAATTGGGAAATCGGTCGAAGACGCCGCTATAAATGAGAATCCCCAGCGAAAGCGTCGTGTCGGCCGGATTGCCGCAAACCAACCGAAGCCCGTAAGCGCCCATCAGCTCGGTTCCGGCGGCGTTGTCTGGGTGCATGAAGACGAGCACGTCCAACTCCTGCGCTTTCGCCCAAAAAGGATCGAAGTCTTCGCTGTCATAGTACCGGTGATTCACGTTGGTGGCGATGTAGGCGCCGCGAAAATCGAGCTGGGTGACCGCGTGCTCCAGGACGCGCGCCGCGCGCGCCGGCTCCTGTATCGGCACGGCGGCCATCGCCGTAAGACGGTCGGGATATTTTCTCAAGAACTCTTTAACGCTCTCGTTGTGAATGCGACACCAGCTCTCCGCCTGGTCGCCTTTCAGATCATAGCCGAGTAGCTGCGTGCTCGGATCGAGCGCCGCCAGCGCGATTTTGCCTTTCTCCATCATCTCCAGGCGCGGCTCTACGTCGGTCAATCCCCGCTGCAGCGGATACCTCGGACCGCCGTTGAAAGAAAAGTAAATCGAGCCGTCTTTGTCTTCCGAGACTTCGATGCCGAGCGCCTTGCCGTGGCGCTTCGCCTCGCCGACTATTTGCTCGGGAACGTAATGATGATGAATATCGATGGCTTGTCTTTGCATAATCTTCTATCTTTTGTCTTCCGCTTGCCTGTTGCCTCGTGCCTCACTCATTAAGTCCTGAGTGCTGAGTTATGAGTCCTGAGTCCGCCCCGTGCCCCACTCAGCACTCGTTACTCAGGACTCGTAGCCTCGTTACTCAGCACTGTTACTTGATCACCTTATTCGCTCTCACCAGCACATTCGGCGGAACCGTCAGGCCGATCTGTTTCGCTGCTTTCAGATTGACGATGAACTCGAACTTCATCGGTTGCTCCACTGGTAAGTCGGCGGGCTTTCTGCCTTTCAAAATCTTGTCCACATACGTAGCGGCGCGGCGGTATAAGTCAATATAGCTCGCGCCGTAAAACATGAGGCCCCCGTCTTCCACAAATTCTGTCGCGTAGTATATCGCCGGGAGCCGGCTCTTTGCCGCGAGGTCTACAATCTGCGTTCGCTGAGAAGTGGCGACGGGGTTCGCCAACACGAGGACTACGTCAGCACGCCCCTTGCGTGCCTCTCGGAATGCAGTCTCAATATCCTTGGGGTCTAGAACGTCCAGGGATTGAAGCTTCACTTTCAACGCCCCTGCGGCGAGTTCCACCTCTCTTAACGTTTGTGCGTTGCCCGGTCGGGTTGAATTCCCGAGGACGGCCGCGCGGGAGAGCCTGGGAACGGTCTCCTTCAGCAGTTCAAGTTGTTTTCCGCTTATCTCCGGGGCAAGGGTTGACAACCCAGTGATGTTTCCGCCAGGCCGCGCTAGGCTGGCGACGAAACCGTTTGCAACAGGATCGCTATCCTGCGCCATGACAATTGGAATCGTAGAACTTGCTTCCTTGGCGGGACGGGTTGCTGGCGGACCAGCCGTGACGATGACGTCTACCTTGAGACGCACTAGCTCGGCCGCGAGGGCGGGGAGGCGATCTAGTTTTCCCTCTGCATATCGAGACTCGATGACAATGTTTTTCCCCTCCACGTACCCAAGCTCACGCAGACCCTGCCGGAATGCTTCGATGCGGGCCGATTGACCGGAAAGGGAGGAACCAGCTAGGTATCCTATCCGGGGGACTTTCGTTGGCTGCTGCGCCGTGGCCACAGCCCCCGCCACCACGAGCACGAAAGCGATTACCGAAAGCCCCCGCCATTTTAGATTGTCGATTGTCGGCCGCCTGTAGGGGCCGACCTGCGTGTCGGCCCTCCGACCGGGCGGACACATAGGTCCGCCCCTACCCTTGCATGTTGCCTTCTTCATCGAATCACCTTATCCGCCCTCACCAGCACGTTCGGCGGGATCGTCAGGCCGATCTGCTTGGCCGCTTTCAGGTTGATGATGAACTCGAACTTCATCGGTTGTTCGACGGGCAAATCAGCGGGCGTTCTGCCTTTCATAATCTTGTCCACATACGTAGCGGCGCGCCGGGCCAAGTCGGAACGGTTCGCCCCATAGGACATCAGGCCGCCGTCATCCACAAATTCTGACCTGTCGTATATCGCCGGGAGCCGGCTCTTTACCGCGAGTTCTGCAATCTGTGTTCGCTGAGAATTGGCGATGCCGCCCGCCACCATCATAAGGACTGCGTCAGCCCGCCCCTTGCTCGCCGCTCGGAATGCGGTTTCAATATCTTTGGGACCTAGCACGTCTAGGTATTGAAGCTTCACTCCGAACGCCTTTGCGGCGAGCTCGATCTCTTCTAGCGCTTGTGCGTTGCCTGCTCTGGTTGAAGTCCCGAAGACGGCCACTCGCGAGAGTTTCGGAATGGTCTCCTTCAGAAGCTCCAGTTGTTTTCCGCTTAGCTCCGGGGCTAAGGTTGACAGTCCAGTAATGTTCCCGCCCGGCCGCGCCAGGCTGGCGACCAACCCTGTTCCAACAGGATCGACATCCTGCGTCATGACAATGGGAATCGTAGAGGTTGCTCCCTTGGCAACACGCGTTGGTATCGGACCGCCGGTGACGATGATGTCGACCTTGAGACGCACTAGCTCGGCCGCGAGCGCGGGAAGGCGATCGAGTTTCCCCTCTGCAGATCGATACTCAATGACAATGTTTTTCCCCTCCACGTACCCAAGCTCGCGTAGACCCTGGCGGAAGGCCTCGATGCGGGCCGATTGACCGGAAAGGGAGGAAGCAGCTAGGTATCCTATTCTGGGAATCTTCCCCGCCTGCTGCGCCTGAGCTGAAACGCTAAGTGCAAAGAGCAAAGCGCTAAGCGCAAGGCAAATAATTTTTTTACTCATGGTTTTTTTCTCCTCGCTTTTGCCGACACCTGATCTCTGACTTCTGTCACCTGATCATCTTATCCGCCCGCGCCAACACATTCGGCGAGAGAAAATAGGCTCCTGACCCCCATTTTCGCTACTTTTCGAACACCCCGCTCTTCTCCAGCTCGACGAGATACCTGCGATCCATCATATCCTGCGGCTTGACGGCCTTTGCCCGCGCATCCAGCGGCGCGATCTCATCCAGCGATGCCTGCAGCGCCGCCTCGTTCAATTCCAGACGGCGCTCAAGAGCCGGGATCTCGGACTGGTACGCCGAGTCGAGAATTTTCGTGTCGGTGATGCGCAGATGTTTGCCGAGAACTTTGTAGACCAGATTCTTATCGGTGTGCAATATTTTGGAGGCCTCGGCCATTACGCGCATGAAGCGGCCGATCACCGGGCCGCGCTTGGCGATCGTCGAGCGCATGGTGACAATTTGCGTTGCCCCGTAGGGAATGCGCAGCTCGGGTCCGTTGATCACGTAACGAAAGCCCCGCGCCACCGCCGCCGCGTCGCCCGGCGCCACGATTGCCCCGGCATCGACGCTGCCGCCGACCAACGCTGCCAACGTCTCGGGACCCCCGCCGGTTTGTATGGCCTGGATATCCCGGCTCGCATCCATGCCCAACCGCTTCAGCGCTTGAATCACGAAGTAATGGGTGTTGCTGCCAAACCGTCCGACCCCGACCTTTTTCCCTTTGAGATCCTCGGGCCGCTTGATGTCCGGCTTGCCGAGAATGCTATGCGTCAAAAAGTTTTTTATGCCGCCGATAAAAACCAAATCGGTGATCCCCTGAACGTACGCGCGCACGTTGCCGATGGCCCCCGTTGCCTGGATCTCCGCGTCGCCGTTTATCGTAGCGGCGGTGGCCACGGGCGAAGACGAAATGAAAACCAGACGAAAATCCAGGTCATATTTCTTAAAGAGCCCTGCCTCTTGAGCGATCCACGGCATCGACTGCGACATGACCTGCGCCGAGTGTAGACCGATGAGCCTGTCGGCGGCGAATAGCTGGTCCACATTGAAGACCGACCAGCAAATAAGCGAAGCTGCAAACGTCACCTTGCACAAGCGTTTATCAAAGTAACCCAGCATAGTTTTCTCTCCTTACGATTAAAGGTTGCGACAAAATGATAGACCGTTGCGTCATCCGTTATCGCTCCGGCCGTGAAGACCGCTGGCGCATCCCTGAACAAACGCCACGACGCCCACTAACATACCCGATTTGATAGTGTCAATGGCGAAAAAGCAATGAGGGCATTATGTCTTGACTTCCGCAGCCCTTATCAATAGGGTCTGCTAGATTTCGCGGCGGGAAATAATCTTCCCGGAATTGATCGTTTGTCAATCAACAGCGTAACGGATTCGTAATTCAAAGGAGGAACATATGGCAGGCAAACACACTTTCAAAGGCATCGTTTCCATCGCCATTGTGGCGCTTCTGGCATCCTTGGCGCGGGCCCAGGCTCCCTATTACGAAGGAAAAGCCGTCACGGTCCTCATCGGCGCCAAGAGCGGCAGTCTTGAGATCGCCGCACAGATCGTCGCGCACCACCTGGGAAAGTATCTTCCCGGCAAGCCGGCCGTGATCGTCCAACATATGCCCGGCGCGGCGCACCTGCTGGCCACAAATAATGTTTTCAATGTTGCCAAGCCCGACGGCCTGACGATTCTCGCCTCCAACCCCAACGTCGCCATCGCCCAGCTATCAAAGGTGGAACAGGTGCGCTTCGACGTGCGCAAGTTTCAATGGATCGGCTCTTCGGGCGCCGACGGTGTGGCGCTCTCGATCCGGTCCGACCTGCCGTACAAAACTTTCGACGAGTTGAAGAAAGCCGACAAGGAGCTGGTCGCCGGCACCACGGGGCCCGGCTCCAACGCCCATGACTTTCCCCTGTTGCTTAAGGAATTCGCCGGCCTTAAGTTAAAGCTGGTTTCCGGTTACCCGTCAAACAGCGACGTGCTTTTAGCGGTCGAGAGAAAAGAGGTCGATTCCTGGTCGGCTCTTGCCACGACGATCAAACTCGCGGCCAACCGCGGCGCCGTGCGCCCGCTGGTGCGGGGGCGCGTGGCCGTGCCGGGGTTCGAAAACCTGCCGGTCGACGAAGAGCTGGCCACCAGCGCGCTTGGCAAATCGTTGATGGCCATCAAATCGATCCCTCAAGCCATCGGCAGAGCCTTCGCGGTCGCGCCGGCGACTCCGGCGGATCGCGTGGCGCTGTTGCGCGACGCCTTCGCCAAAGCGATCAAGGACCCGGAGCTCGTGGCGGAAGCGAAGAAGGCGAAGATCGACGTTAATTTAATTTCGCACGAGCAAGTGCTCAAAGACTTCACCGCCCTGCTCAATCAGACGCCCGAGACATTGAAAGAGATGGGCAAGTACATCAAGGCGGGGGGCTAGCGGTCAAAGCCAAATGCCGACTTTGTTGAATTCTTGCTTGCAGCCCTTGTAAGGAGGTTCTAATGGGACTTTTAAAAATCGAGGGCGTGACCCACTGGTCGATTCCGGTCAACAACCTGGACGAATCGGAGAAGTTCTACGGCGATCTGCTCGGGCTCAAGCATCTGGGGCGGCTCGGCAACTCGGGGATGTCCTGTTTCAACGTCGGCGACCACAACATTTTGCTTTGCGAGCGCTCGGCGGCCGTCGATAAATCTCACGTCGAGGAGCGTAACGTGCACCATTCTTTCACGGTGAGCCCGGAAACGCTGGTGCAGGCGTGCAAGATTTTTTCCGAAAGAAAGATTCCCATCGACCGGCTCTATTACCGCGCCAAGGGTTTTTTTACGGGAAGGGAGCTTTATTTTTTCGATCCCAGCGGCAACCGCCTCGAGCTGCGCGATCCCACATGGAAGGCCGGCATGCCCGAGCCGAGCTTCGACGAACTCGCCCGCTCTTAGCGGGCGAGTTGTGTTCAGGTCGTTCAAAAAGTTCAAGTCGTTCAAACGGTTACCGGACGTTATTCCTCTTATCCCGGTCGTCTCAAGCATCGAAACGTCTTGAACGGTTTGAACGAATCGGCCGACTGGAACGATTGGAACGGAGTTAGCGGCCCAATCGTTTAAGCCTACCTCAGAGTTAACGGCGGTTTAGACGTCGCCGCGGTGATCACACGGTTTCGCGGGCCATGACCGTCGACTTTTCACTACGGGGGGTAGAGTAAAAACTACCGCTTGTCTGTTTCCTCTGCGTACTGCGATCCCCCGCCGGTAAAGATTTGTCCGCGCACTCAATGCCTTACGCTAATCAAACTTTCCACTTCGCTCCTGGCACAGCTCTTGTAAAGAGCTAGTGAACATTTCGCAGCTCGCATGCGGAAAAGATTGTTGACCGTGGGGAAGAAAACTCCAGCCGGCTTTGGGGAGCCGGAGCGCAACGGCGTGAAATCGAATATCGCCTTTGGCTACGCGTCGTAGCCCAGAGTCCGATTAAGACTGCACGAGATTTCAGCACGACACTTGCGGAGTAAAAGTGCCCGCTCAGTAAAATCGGAGGGGCAAATCACATGGGCAATTTCCTTTTGCTCGCCAGAAAAATGACTCTGACCCGATTTTCACACGATTTCTACAACGCGTGACAGACGCAAAGAGTTTGACGCAAAAGCGTTTAATCAAATAGGGCCGGCAGAAAGGCAGAGACGGTAGTAGAGACGGTAGGGAAATAATCTATTTAGGAAAGGAGCAATGTTTATGAAGATTATCACAACTATTTTGGCGATTAGTCTCGCAATATTTGCCTTGCAGCCAATAGCGCTGGCTGGGAGGCTTGTATTAGTTGGTGTGACTTCCGCGACATGCGGTTTATTGTTCGAGGTAAAACAAGTAGAGACCGGGACCGATGCGTTCCGTGATGCGGTCTCCGCCGCAATCGGCGAGGCGAGTGTAGCTCGCAATATTCCGGGGTGCGAAGATGCGCACATACTAATAGTTCCCGCACCAGAAGAGAAAACAATGTAAATTGCTGGAGTACGTTCTGCCGGAAACAGGGCGCTGGGGTCTGAATCGTAACTCGACTGTGCTGGCTAAATTGTTAATTCGTGGAAATCTGACCCCCAGTCTATCTGTCGAACTAGTCAGGAAAATAGAAAAAGATCGGAAGATATAAAGAGCAAGACAACGACTCGAGTCCGGGAGGATAGGATGAGCGAGGTGATACGAGTAAGTAGACTTTTCATTGTCGGCATAGTTGCGATGATGCCGGCGGCTACGCTTGCCGGCGAGGCGCTGGTCAAGGTGCAGGATGGCCTCGTCTCCGCCACGTTCGATGCGACGCCGCGCGCGAACGCACTTGATGCGATCCGTCGTGCCACTGGCGTGGAGCTCATCGTGCCGCCGCCGGTCCGGGAGAAAGCGCTAACACTGGCTGTCGAGCCGGCTCCGTTCGAGCGGTTCCTCGAGCACGTGCTCCAGGCGCTCGAACTCGGGGGGGTTGCTCTTGTGTACGCTCCCGACGGTCGCGCAGACCGGCTCATCGTGGTCCACAGGGGTCAGGAGTCCAACGTGCCGACAGCGGTAAGCGCGACGAAACCAAGCTCGCCTCCCGCCGGATCCATGGGGCGCACTTCAGTCCCCTTCCTCATCGGGAGAGCCGAGGCGGAGTCTATCAAGCTTGGTTCGCCCGGGCAGGTGATACTCGTCCAGTCAGGCCCCTTCGCCAAAGTGCAGACCAGCGGATGTGACGGCAGTAACAACCCCCACCCGGTGCAGACTGTCCTGGTGGCGGACGGAGCGAATACATACCTCACGAGCATTATCGCGTGCGCGCCAGGTGGTCTCAATGTGGGGGACGCGCTGACTCCCGCCACTGCGCCGACCGAAGCGCGGATGGAGGGCGATTCCACCCACTCCAGATTCACGGCGACGGTGCCCTAAGCGAGGTGCGAAATGGACGACCAAGTGAGAAACGAATCAGGCCATAGCTAAACAAGGAGGGTCAAATGCACGGAACATTCGTCAGTAGAGTCCTTTTAGGAATCGCGGTGAGCGCCAGCATCTACTTAGTCGCTCCGACGGCACACGCGCAGAGCCCAGGTGACACGGTCAGCTTCCTCGTATCGCAGGGGACGGAGATAACGGTCCCCACGGGCGGAGATCCGGGTGACAAGGTGGTCTACTCCGGGCGCTCCACCGGCACCACCGACGGCGGCGCCTGCGCGGCCGGAACCGACTTCGCGATCCAGAATGCCGTCCTGGTGGATCCCCGGAATCCGGGGGTACGCACTTCGCGCCTGACTGGAATCATCACGGTGTCACAGAGCGGCTCCGTGGCACCGGGAACGCGATTGACCAGCATCCAGACGCTTGCCACCTGCGTAATTTCGGGTGTCGGCTATGACAAGTACTCCGGGACGGTCGAGTAGCGCATCCTGAACGGGGTCAGGGCGACGGATCGAGCGCTTCCATGCGCTTGCGGGAAATGCCCTATAACCAAAAGGAGGAAATCATATGCGTAACTTACTTTTGCTCGCGAGACAAATAACTCTGGTCCCTTTTAAGACCGTAGCTCCGCTCTCTCACAGGGCGATGAACCTGGCATTTTCGGCTCTCGTTTCGATTGCCGTCGCAGCACCGGGGCCAGTCGCAGCACAAGTATCCCCTAGCTGCGGAGACACGACACCGATCGTTCTGTTCCCACCCACGCATGAGATGGTTTCGTATAATCTCACGGATGTCACCGGTGTAAGCCCCGAGTCTGCCCGGATCTTCCGCATTAGCCAGGATGAACTGTTCGGGCGAGAAGGCTTCGACGCTGTACTCGTGAGCACCATCACGTTCCAGGTACGCGCCGAGCGCGACGGGTATGGCAACGGCCGCGTCTACGTCGTCGAGTACAGCGTGTCGGATGCACGCGGAAGCTCCATTTTTTGCTCGCTGCAGGTACAGGTCCCACATAGCCCGAATAGGATCGCTGTAGACGACGGTCCGCAAGCCTGCATCGGAGTGGGATGCTAGCGTTCTAGGGGTCGCCCGGTACAAGAGAGGGAGAAAATCATATGCGCAACTTACTTTTGTTCGCCAGAAAAATGACTCTGACCCCGGTCTTTTCCCACCCATCCAAAGTGGAAGGGAGATTTTCACATGCTTTCCGAAGATCCAAAGACCACGCCATTGTCGCCAGACAAGCTGCTCGATATTTACAAGGAGATTTGCACCAATATCCGTGTAACGGACGAAATAAGCTTTAAGTTGCTTGGGATGGTGCCGCTTGCGTCCGGCATCGGTTCGGGGGCGCTGACGATTTTGAGGCCAAGCGAGCCTTTGGGAGTGTACGCCGCAGGGTTAGCTGTGGCTGGCCTTTCAGCTCTTGGCGCATTAATTACTTTGGGTCTCCTCCGATGGGAACTTCGAAACATACAAAAATGTAACTGGCTTATTGCGCGCGCGGCCAGCTTTGAAGCGGAGATTCTGGGCAAAAAAAACCTACAGTTTGGCGGCATCGCAAAGCCAGAAGATCTCGCCGCAAAAGAAATGAGCGAAGTCTGTGTTTCTTCATTCTTTAAAATCCCGTGGGGAAAGACACAAGCGGAGAAGCTCGTTTACTTTGCTGCGATCGGATTCTGGTTGCTCCCTTTATTATGGATAGCGATGGACAGGTTTTTCAGCCTACGTTAGCCAGCCCGCTGCGGGCCGTCGCTTACAGGAGCCTCCTTGCTTAGGAATTGGTTTGTGTGGGCGCTCTTCGTAATTGGCCTAGTCGTTACGAGTTTTCTTACATGGCGTGGGCGGTCGTTGAATGGCGCCTTGCTGCAGGGGCTTCCATTCTTTGCGTTATCCGTAACTCTGGGTCCGGGGCTTGCCATGCTTTCACGCCTGGGCAGAGAATTTCCGGATCATCCTTTATCAAGGGCTAACTACTATCGTACAGGAACTAGGAACGGCTTTAAGGATGGTTGCGTTTTACGTGCGGCAGTATGGGCTTGATACCCGAGCGGGGTCTATTTATGTCGGTATTGGTTTGCTTTGCCTGGATATCGTCTATCTGTGGTATCCAGACTACAAGGCCGTGGTTAAGCGTGTGATAGGTTCGGAGTGCTACCGAAAGCGTACGCTTGAAGTGAAATGCGCGGTGAAACTCATCTCTGATTTGAAGGAAGTGTGGATTCTGACGCAGGTTATCAGCAGGCATGAAGGGGCAAGGCCGATTATCTTTGCCGAGTCGGAGTCGGAGCCGGAGCATGAAGCGAGACCAGGAACAGAAGTAGCAGCCTGCAGGATCTATTTCGGCGAAGAACGCAGAGACGAAAAGCTGCGTCTCATGACCTTTTCAATCGACCCGTACAGCGAGGAAATCTTTGTGTATAACCGGCAGTCAGAGCGGATTCCTTTAGAAGAGTGGCGTAAAGGGGAACGCGAGATCAATCCATGACGCGATAGCAATTGCAGTGCTTTGATATCCCGTCACTCCTACAAAGGGTCGCGCTGAACTGAGGGGGAAAATAGGGGGAAAAGGGGACAGGCTGCTTTTTGGCTACCGGACACAGACCCATTCCCCGACGGCGAGATCGCTGTGATCTGCTCTTGAACAAGGCGACAAAGAACGTGGGGATGGGAAAGTTATCACGAGGACCTTAGGTTGACATAACGGTCTGTAATCCAATAGCATCAGCCAACAGTTTTGCCGGCTGAGATCGGTCCGGTAGCAACATTGATGCACAATTTCTGGCCCGACTGGTTTCTTCCCGTCGGGCTTTTTTTCTGGAAGCGAAAAGAAAGGCAACGATCGATGGTTTAAGTCCATAAGCAATGAAAAAACCAAAGCGTAAAAAAATCCTCGTCTCAGTACTGTCCGCCGTAATTTTGACATTTGTGCATTTAGCTGAGGGACAGCAGCCGAAGAAAATCCCTCGGATCGGTGTTCTAGCGCCTGGAAGATCCGATTTGTCATTCCCTATCCTCGATGCGTTCAAACAAAACCTTCGCGAGCTTGGCTGGGTGGAAGGGAAAAACGTTGTCTCTGAATACCGATGGGGCGAGGGGAATGAGAACCGGCTCCCCGACCTTGCGGCTGAACTCATCCATATAAACGTTGATATCATTGTAGCCACCACCGTGCGAGCCGGCCAGGCTGCCCAGCGACTGACAAGGACGATCCCTATCGTTGTTATGGGAATGACCGATCCTGTTGGGGCGGGGTTTGTGAACAGCCTGGGCCGACCAGGCGGAAATGTCACGGGCCCGTCCTTGATGGCTCGAAACTTAGACGGCAAACGGCTGGAGCTACTCAAAGAGATAATTCCTCAGCTCTCACGGGTAGCTGTTTTTTCGAACTTACCTAACGGAGCTCCCGCTAAGAAAAGACCGATTAAAGAAATTGAGGTCGTGGCTCGTTCGTTGAGCTTGGAGCTTCAGATCGTGAACGTGAACAAACGTCACGAGATCGAGCCTGCGTTCTCATCGGTGGTAAATGGAAGGATCGGCGCCCTCATCGTACAGCCGTATTCCATATTCTTTCGAAACCGAATAAGAATAGTTGATCTCGCGGCAAAGAGCCGGCTGCCTGCGATGTACCCCTCAAGCGAGTATGTAGAGGCCGGCGGCTTAATGTCCTATGGGTCAGACCGTGCCGACCTGATCCGACGCATAGCCATACTCGTAGATAAAGTCCTGAAGGGTGCCAAGCCGGCCGACTTGCCTGTGGAGCAGCCGACAAAGTTTGAGCTGGTCGTCAATCTTAACACTGCGAAGAACCTTGGCCTAACGATCCCGTCTGAGGTGCTCATGTGGGCGGATGAAGTCATCCGCTAATTTTAGATCTTGGATTTTCGATTTTGGATTGAAGACACAGATAAAGACAAATCATTTTGGATTTGCGATCCTTCGGCTTGGCTCAGGAGCGGTTTTGGATTTTAGATTGTGGAAGACAGACGAGGATAGCGAAGTAGTAGGCAGGAGGCGATAGACACGAGGCAATAGTAAAGAGAAAAAGCTCAGGTATACAAAGGGATTAAATGATTCCTCGGATAATCGAAAATCTAAAAGCGGCCCCGCGGACCAAAATCGAAAATCGCTTTGGGCGCTGGCGGGGACGGCTCGTACGCCATTACTTTTTTGTCTCGGTGGTCTTGATCGCCGGCGGTTTGATCACCAGCGGTCTTTTGGAGATTTTTTTTCGCTACCGGGAGAGTCGGGACCATCTGGCTGTGCTACAAAAAGAATCCGCCACCGTGGCCGCCCTGAAAATCGACAGGTTCATTCATGATGTCGAAACCGCAATGAAGGCGGCGGCTAGGAGCCAGGAGATCGCTCGCGAAGGAGTTTCATCGGATTACAAGTTTGAACTTAAGAGGCTCCTCTTCCTAGCCCCTGCGATAACTGAAGCCGTAGCGCTAAGCGCTGACGGGAACCGACGGGCGCATCTGTCTCGTTCGCGGGCCGTCTCTCCAGATACGGGAAGGGATTTCTCTGCCTCACCGGCGTTCCAGAAGGCCAAGCACGGGCAATCTTATTTTGGTCCGGTTTACCTTGTAGGCGCGTCTGAACCTTATATGACGATTACCCTTCCCATTGAGAACTTCAAAGCGAACGTCATTGGCGTGCTACAAGCTGAAGTGAATCTCAAATATGTTTGGGACGTGGTGTCGGCCATTAAAGCGGGTAGAGCCGGCTACGCCTACGCCGTTTCTCGCTCAGGAGATCTTCTGGCGCACCCGGACATGAGTCTCGTGCTACAAGGTCGCAAGGTGTCTGAGCTCGATCAGGTTCAGGCCGCATTCCGGTCCGTTACAGATGGCCGCGGCGCGCCATTGACGGTGGCGCGCAATCTGCGCGGGAAAGAAGTGATCAGCTCCTTCGCTCTGGTTCCGCGCCTCGAATGGGCTGTCTTTATAGAGACGCCGGTGGAAGAAGCCTACGAAGCGCTTTACGCTTCCGTGCTGCGCACGTCCAGCCTGCTTCTGATCGGTCTTGGGATGGCCCTTTTTGCAAGCTTCATCGTGGCGCGTCGAGTTATCGGTCCGCTGCGCGTCTTGGGGCAGGGAGTGCAGCGCATCGGTAGTGGCGATTTGCGTTTTCGTGTTGAGCTAAAGACCGGCGACGAAATCGAAGCTCTTGCGGAAGAATTCAACAAGATGACCGCGGCGCTACAAGATTCGTATGCGGATTTGGAAAGCAAAGTCGCGCTAAGGACCCAAGAACTCTCGGTTGCAAATGAGCGATTGAAAGAGCTGGATCGGCTGAAGTCGGATTTCGTTTCCAACGTCTCGCACGAACTAGGCACACCGCTCACGGCGATCAAAGGCGCCGTTGACCTGATACTTCGAGAAGTTGCGGGACCTCTCACTGAAAAACAGATCCACTATCTCGCGCGCGTAAGATCGAATACCCAACATCTGGCCGGGTTGATCCGTGATTTGCTCGACCTCGCTAAAATCGAAGGAGGTAAGATCGAGCTTAATCCGACACGGGTTTCTCTCGTAGGTCTCCTGCAAGAGGTCGTGGAAACCTTGCGACCCATCGCGATGGAGAAGCAGATCGCGCTTGACGTGGCGATGCCGCAATCTTCGATCCTCATTCGGGCCGACCGGGACAAGGTGACGCAGGTGTTGATGAACCTCATCGGTAACGCGATGAAATTTACCCCGCCTCACGGAAAGGTAAAGGTGTCTACGGCAAGCGATGGCGCCGAATGGGTTCAGGTTGTAGTAAATGACACGGGACCGGGCATTCCGACGGACGAGAAGGAGAAGATCTTTGACAAGTTTCATCAGATCACCGGCGAAGGGAGGCCGAAACCGAAAGGCACCGGTCTCGGTCTTGCCATCTCCAAGACACTCGTGGAGTTGCACGGCGGCAAGATTTGGGTCGAGTCCGAGGTGAATCACGGCAGCACTTTTTACTTTACCCTGCCGGCGGCGGTAGCGGGAGAAACGAAAGCGTCGGCGCCTGCGGCCATGAAGGTCGGTTGATTTTGTGTCAACCCCGCCTCTCGAGGCGGGAACAAAATTATGGGCTTTCCAAAGGGGGCGAGCATTCCCTTTGGTCAAGGGCGGGGTTGAATCCCGGCTCGCATAGTGGCTTCATTTGATACAGGTGAAAACTCTCAACGGAACGATACTGGTCGTCGACGACGACCCTGATATCCGCGATATTCTGCGAGACACTTTGGAAAGCCTCGGCGCGAAGATCGTCACCGCGGCTAATGGGCAGGAATGTTTGGATCGCTTCGACCAGGTTGCTCCTGACCTCGTCCTGCTCGATATCGAGATGCCGATAAAAAACGGGCTCGATGTTCTGAAGGGTTTGCGCCAACGCCACGGTGACGCCACCGTGATCATGATTACCGCCTACGGCACCATCGAGCGAGCTGTACAGGCGATGAAGCAAGGCGCGTATGATTTTATCACCAAACCTTTCGACCTCGATCACATCGCACTCACCGTCGAAAAGGCGTTGGAGCGGGAAAAGCTCAAGCGCGGCCTCGAACATTTCGCTGAAGAAGCCGGCGAGCGCTATCGGCTGGTCGGCGGCGATAGTCCCAAGATGCGCGAGGCGATTGAAACAGCCAAAAAAGCGGCGGGGAGCCGATCGACGGTGCTGCTTCTTGGCGAAAGCGGCACGGGTAAAGAAGTCTTTGCCAGGGCGATTCACGAGTGGAGCGAGCGAAGCGCAGAGCCATTCATCGCGATCAATTGCGTTGGCTTGGCTAAAGATCTATTGGAGAGCGAGCTTTTCGGGCACGAGAAGGGCGCGTTCACCGGAGCGCATCAACTCAAGAAGGGGAAGATCGAGTTGGCCAACGGCGGCACGGTGTTTCTCGATGAGGTCGGCGATATCTCGGCGGAGCTGCAAACCAAGCTTTTACGATTTCTCCAGGAGCGAGAGTTCGAGCGGGTTGGCGGCACACAGCCGATTCGCGTCGATGTTCGTGTGATCGCGGCGACCAATCGTGATCTGCCGAGCGCGGTAAAAGAAGGCCGCTTTCGCGAGGATCTTTTCTATCGCCTCAACGTGATTCCGATCGTCTTGCCGCCCTTGAGAGATAGAAGGGAGGACATTCCGGTTCTAGCCAAATATTTTTTGCGGCGCTTCGCCGCGGAAACCAAGAAGAACGTAACCGACATTGTACCCGATGCCGAGGCGGGACTTGTTGCCTACGAATGGCCGGGAAACGTCCGCGAGTTGGCGAATGTCATCGAGCGCGCCGTCGTGCTGGGGGAGGGACCAAACATCACTCTTGAAGATCTACCACCGCGAATCGCCTCCTCGGAATTAGGAAGCCCGACCGACGGACTTTCGTATCGCCATGCGGTCGATGTGGCGAGGGCTGACGTTATTAGACGGGCGCTTGCTTCGACCCAGGGTAATCGGACAGCCGCTGCTAGAGTTCTCGGCTTGCATAAGACCCACCTACTGAATCTGATGAAATCGCTGAGAATCGAATAACGTTACGTTCAAACAGTTCAATTCGAGAGAATGATCAAGTGGTTACCTCTGTTCCAACCGTTCAAGGAATTAGAACGCTTCGATCAATTTAAGTTTGAGGTGTGGAGCCGAAAAATGACGGTTTGAACGGCTTGAACGATTTGAACGTTTGGAACGGCCAAATCGCTCAAGCTGGCTTCGTTAGGCAAGAGATGGAGAAAACGATTTGGCGGCCTATGGCACTCCCGGCGGCTTGGTTTTGCCGTCGTAGTATTCTTGTTGAAATTCCGGTTTGCGCCGTTCGGCGAATGCCGCCGAGCCTTCGTCGTAGTCCTTGCTCTGGCGCAGGTGGGCGTAGAACTCCCGGTGCACTTCGAAGCCTTTTTCCATCCCCTGAATCTCGTAGAGTAATTTGTCTTCGATATATTCTACGGTATGCGCGGCGATGAGCCGGCCGTTGCGATTGATCGTCGTGCACAGCTCGACACAGTCATCGATGAGCTTTTCCGGCTCGCAGATTTTCTGTACGAGGCCGAGACGAAAGGCGGTGTCCGCGTCGATCATCTGGCCGGTGAGAGCGAACCAGTAGGCCCAGCCCGTCGGGAGTTGGCAGACATAACTCGGCCAAGCCGCCATATGCGACCAGCGCACTTCTGAACAGCCGAACTTCGACGCCGGCACGCAATATCGAATATGACACGCCAGCGCCAGGCTGAATCCGCCGCCCACGGCGTAGCCGTTGATGGCGGCGATGATCGGTTTGTGCATCTGCAAAGCGCGCAGATTCGAATACTGGCGCGGCCCGGACCTCGGTCCTTTCATCTCGCCCTTCGCAAAGGCGAGATTTTCTTTTAAGTCTCCTCCGACGCAAAAAGCATCCGCCGTGCCCGTGAGAATGATCGACCAGACGTCGTCATCGGCTTTTGCCTTCTGCCAACATTCATCCAACGCCCAGTAAAGATCGCGGCTGATGGCGTTCTTTTTCTCCGGGCGGTTGAGACGAACGATCGCGATATGCGGATCGCGCTTTTCGAAAATACATAGCGGTCCTGGTTCGGGCATAAATCCTCCTTATGGTTCAGAAGTCAGAGGTCAGAAGTCAGTATTGCAGAACGGAATGGATCGACATCTGACGTTTGATCTCTGACTTCTGACCTCTGGTTAATACAACACCTTCTCTTCTTCCAGTCGAGCGATTTCTGCGTCCGACAAGCCGAGTAAGTTTCTCGCGATCTCGTGGGTATGCTCGCCCATGAGCGGCGCCAGCCCGCGAACTTTTCCTGGAGTCTCGGACAAACGCATCGGCACGTTCTCCGTCACCACATCGCCGGCGTCCGGTTCCGTCATGTTCACCAGAAAGCCGGTGGCGGCGTATTGCACATCGCGCTTGAATTGGTCTTCCACGTCTTGCACGACCGCCGCGCAAACACCGGCGCCTTGAACCCGGTTCATCACATCGTACGGATCATGTTGCAGGGTCCAGCTCGTGACCCACTTGTCCAGCTCGTCTTTGTGCCGCACTCGTCCGAGATGAGTAGCGAATTTGTCGTTTGGTTTCAACCCGGATTTTTGCAATAGAGCCGAGAAACGCTCCCATTCCTCCTGAGTATAAACGGCGATGACGCACCAGCGGTCATTGCCCTTGCACTGGTAAGGGCCGTAAGGCGCGGCAACCAGGCTGCGATTGCCTTCCGGCTTCGGCTCGCGATGATTAACCGAATATTCCAAGTATCTCGGTCCGAGCAGGGACGCGCCGATTTCCACCTGGGCGCTGTCGATCCATTGGCCGCGCCCGGTCTTCTTGCGCTGGATGAGCGCCAGCACGACGCCGAAGGCGCCGGTTACCCCGCCCATGAAATCCGGATGCTGGGTGCGTGGCTCCGCCGTCGCGGTAGTGGCGCCGGGGTAGTTCCATAAATAGGTCGTGCCCATGGTGTTGCCGACGTTGGGGCCGTAAGTCAGATCGGGGGCGTGGGGGCCGGTGCAGCCCATGCCTTTGACGCGGATCAGAATGCAAGCCGGATTGATCTCTTTGAGCTGGGGCCAATCGAGTCCCCACTTTTCCAGAATGCCCAAACCGAAGTTTTCGACGAGAACGTCGGATTTCTTTACCAATTGCGTAACCAGCTCACGGCCTTTGGGCGTCTGCATGTTCACGGTGAACGATTTTTTGCCGCGCTGGAGTTTCATGAAATCGGGATTCTTGTTCCACTTGGCGGGATCTTCGCCGCGGTGGCCGTCACCGCGCAGGCGCGTTTCACAGCGGATGACCTCCGCGCCGAACTCGCAGAGCACCCGCGCCACCGTCGGACCCGCGGCGCCGGTGGTGAGCTCAACGACGCGGATACCGTCTAAAGGAAGTTTGCTCATAATGTGGATCGACTAAAATCCGTTCAATCGCTTCACTCAGTTCAACCGCTACGCTCGGTTCAAGCCCCCACCTTCCCTCGATGGGACTCGGGACAGGCTTTCCTCCCCCGCGTCGCGGGGGAGGATTAAGGAGGGGGTTTGAACGATTTGAACTGCTTGAACTGCTTGAACGGTTTGAACCAAAAACTCAGTACTCCAATGCTCCATTACTCCAACATGTTATTCGCCGCATTAGATCACCCCCGCCGATCGCAGAGCGACGAGATCGTCGTTCGTCATGCCCAGCTCGCCGCCATAGATTTCCTTGTTGTGTTCGCCGAGGAGCGGCGCCGTGCGCGTGATCCCTCCCGGCGACTCGCTGAGACGCGGCACCGGACCGAAATGGGAATATTTGCCGATCACGGGATGTTCCATGTCGATGAATGTCTCGCGGGCTTTGACCTGCGCGCTGTTCATGAACTCGCCCACCGTGTTGATGGGCGTGACCGCGATGCGCCGTTTCTGGCCTTCCTCGTAAAGCTCTTCTTTGGTGTGGCGGGCGCAGAATTCCGTGATCGCGCCGACGACGATCTCCGGATGCTTGCGCCGGTACGCCATCTTTTCGAATTCAGGGCCAGAAATAGACGGCGGGCGCCCTATCCAATCCACCAAGCGGCGCCATTGCTCAACCGGAATGATAAAGATCCGCGCGTACCCGTTCTTGGTCGGGTAGGGGTCGTAGAGATCGGTCTCTTCGCCTTTGCGCGACGCGCGTGCCGGTTTAACGCCGCTGTAGCCGTAGTTGGGAATAAAGTAGCCGGCGATGTGCCCCGCGCATTCATGCATGGAGACGACGATGTGCTGGCCGCGGCCGCCTTCGAGGCGATGGTAGAGCGCCACCGCGATCCCGAACGCCCCGTAGGTCGACGCCATGCCGTAGGCGATCTCGCCCGGCGGCTGGAGCGGCGGTTCTCCCGGTTCACCGGCAAGATAAAGAAGATTGCCGAGCGCGATTCCCGCTATGTCGTTGGCCTTGTAATCGCGCCACGGCCCGCTCTCGCCAAAGGGAGTAATCGAGGCATGGATGAGTCCGGGATTGTCCGCGCTTAGCTCCTGGTAACTCAGGCCGAGTTCTTCTCTGCGTGTCGGGCTATACGTTTCGATGACGACGTCGGCCTTGCGCGCAAGCTCCAGAAAAATTGCCCGCCCATCCGGCTTTTCGACATCGAGGGTGATGCCCCGCTTATTGGTGTTGAAGTGGAGGAAGTAAAGACTCTTCTCCGGGTGCGGCGAGTCGTCTTTGAACGGCGGCACGCGCCGCGACTCATCGCCCGCGGGCGACTCGACCTTGATCACGTCGGCGCCCATGTCCGCCAAGAGTTTCGTGCAGTGGAGCGCCAGCGGCCCGCCGATATCGAGCACGCGATAGCCTGCGAGCGGGCCGTTTGCGTTTACCTGCGCCATGAAATTTCCTCGCGTACGATGGAAGCCTGATCTTGCGAGATTCTTACGTGGACGGCGCGATGCTGTCAAGCCGGCCGCGCACCGACACGACTTGACTTGTCACCCTCAACGGTGTTAACCGGCAGATCGAAGGCCGCACAAAAGGGAGGTCGAAAAATGGCAACCCGAAATCGTTTGCTTAGCTTCTGCGCAGTCATCGCGTCGCTGATTTTTTGTTCGGCGAGCTTTGCCGCGACCAAGCTGGACAGCCTGACTGTTGGATATTCGGCCTTCTCCGGCGCGTATGGGCCGTTGTGGGTCGCGGTCGAAGATCAACTAGGAAAAAAATATAATCTTGACCTCAAGGCGATCTATGCGGGCAGGATTCGCCCGCAGCAGCTCTTGGCGAGCGGCGAGGTTCCTTACGTGGTCGCCACCGGAACGGGGGCTTTGACTTCACATATTCTCGGGATCAAAGACCAGGTCATCGTTTTGACTTTCATCAATAAAGTCGGCTCGGGCATTTTCACAAAGAGTGACATCAAGAACGCTGAGGGGCTGCGCGGCAAGACCGTCGCTACGGGGCGTCCCGGTGCGTTTGCGGATACGATGGTGCGCTATGTGTTGCGCGCCAAATTGGGCCTTACGCCGGACCGAGACGTAAAGTTACTGCCCATGGGCGAAGCGGCGCTGACCTTTCCCGCTTTGGAAAAAGGGATCGTCGACGCGGCGTCGCTTACGATGCCTTACACCTTGATCGCGAAAAAAATGGGATACCGCGAATTGATCGACTACGACAAAGCAGGCGTGGTCTACCCCTACAACACCGTGACGACGCTGAGGACGACGCCTGCTAAAAACCCCGATTTGACCGAGCGGTTTTTGAAGGCGATGATCGAGGGCATCCATGGCTTCAAGACCAACAAGGAGAAGAGCGTGGCGGTTCTAAAAAAATATATGCGAGGCGCGAGTGACGATATCCTTGAGGACACCTACGAATACACCAAGGCCGGACTCGAAGAGGTGCCGATCCCGCCGTTGGAGATCATTAAGACCGCGTTGGATATTCTTTCGTACCAGTACCCGCAGGCGAAACAAACCGACCCCGATCCGCTCATCGATCCCTCGTTCGTGCGCCGCATCGAGCAGAGCGGATTTATCCGCGCGCTCTATAAGAAGTGAGGAGTGAGGGGGGGGGGGTAAGGAGTCAGGGGTAAGGAGTGATTCTGCTGAAAAACCCTCCGTTCATCCTTCGAGAGCCTCAGGACGAACGGAGGAGCGATTGAAATGATTGGAGATTTTCCGTTCATGCTGAGCTTGTCGAAGCATTCCTAGGGGTTTTTCAGCAGAATCAGGAGTGAGGAGTAAGGAGTACAGAGTAATGCTTGACGGAAAACTAAGAATCGCGCCGACCTGTTACCACGTACTGCACCAGGTGCCGGTGATGACGGCGCACGAGATGAATTTCTTTTACGACGAGGGGCTTAAGAGCGCCGACGGCTCGCCGGCCTACGAAATCCTGCACGATTCGATGGTGCCCTTCGGGTTGGAAAAACTCGGCATCTCGCAAGCGATGAAGGAAAAGTCGGTGGATATCGCGCTCGACGTGCAGTCGCGAACGGTTTTCTACCAGCGCGCGCGCGGCGCCGATCTCTATATCATTTCAGGTTGGCGCAACCAGCACACCAATCTCTGGATCGGGCCGCCGCATATCAAGTCGCTCACGGATTTGAAAGGCAAGCGCGTCGGCATCAGCGACTTTAACAGCATCCGCCACTGGGCGATCCAGATTCAACTTAAAAAGGCCGGCCTGGACCTGGAGCGCGACATCGAGTGGGTGAGGATCGGCGTGAACTCGAAGCTCCACATCGACGCCATTCGGAGCGGCCGGGTCGAGTGCGCGCCGGTGCCGTCCTGGTACGCGGAGGACCTCTTAAAGGAAGGCTGCAACACCCTGGTCTCGCCGGCCGATCAATATCCCGACGGCCGTCCGGAGCGGATCATCGCCGCGACCGGAAGAATTCTCGAAGAGCGGCCCGACCTGGTCAAGAGTTTTCTCAAGGGCATGATCCGTTCGTACTGGTTCGTGCGCGATATGCCGAAGAACTACGAATACATTACCAACCTCGAAAAGCGCCTGCGGCTTTTGAGCCCGGACCCTGAAGAGCGCATCGTTACCCATGAGCCGCGCACGAATCGCGATCTCGAAGCGATGCCGTTTCCCCTGGACGGTAAGGCGACGGGCTTTGAAGACATGCTCAAAGAAGAGCAACGGCTCGGCGAGCTTAACTACGAGGTGCCGCCGATCAAGGATGTCTGCGCGCAGGATTTGGTTGCGGAGGCATTCAAGGAGCTGCGGGCGCGCAAGGAGTTGGACGCCGAGTATCAGCGGGTGAAAGCGATAGCGGACCGCTGGGGCTATTAAATCCATTTGGATCGATGACCCGATTGTTCCCTCGCCCGCTTGCGGGAGAGGGCGAGGGTGAGGGTCTTAACGCGCCACCCTCACCTCTTTCCTCTCCCTCCGATGGAGGGCGAGGAGGCTAAAAGAGAGGCGCGTGCGGGTTTTCAAAGGTAATGAGCGGAGAGCGGCTATGCGTAAGCAGGGCTTCTTAAGTTTAATGCAGTACGTGGCGATCAGTATTCTTCTGATCGCAACTCCCGCCGAAGCTCAGTCCCCCAAGAACTTTTTCGAGGGCAAAGCGATCACGTTTCTGGTTGGCTCTTCGGCGGGCGGCGGGACGGATCTGACGGCGCGGTTGATCGCGCGCCATCTGGAGCGCCACATGCCCGGCAAGCCGCGCTTCGATATCCACAACAAGCCCGGCGCTGGCGGCATGATCGCCGCCAACGAGCTTTATAACTTGAAAAAACCCGACGGCTTGAGTATCAGCACGCTCAACACCGGCGCTCTGTTCGCCACGGCCACGGGCAATGAAGCGATCAAGTTCGAGCTGCAAAAGTTTCTCTGGGTCGGCCAGGCTTTCGACGACGCCCAGGTGGTTTATCTCAAGACTTCGACGCCCTATACCAGCTTCGAGGCGGTGAAGAAGGCGAACCGCGAGGGCAAGCAGCCCAAGATGGGCGCCCAGGCGCTCGATCACACCAGCAACGTGGTGGTGAAGATCGTCGAACAGATCTTCGGTTTGGATTTTCAAGTGATTCCCGGTTATCCCGGCACGCCGCAAATCCTGCTCGATATCGAGCGCGGCGCGCTCGACGGCCGGGCCCAGGGCATCGGCTCTTTGATGGCGACCCGCAAGGAATGGTTAAAGAGCGGCTACATCAAAATGTTGGTCACTTCGAAGAAGCGCCGCGACCCCCGCATCCCGGAAGTGGCGACCATGGAAGAGCTGGCGCCGGTCGGCAGCAAGAGTTTGCTCAACGCTTTGTACGCCGGCCAAAATCTCGCCCGGTCGGTGATTCTTCCCCCGGCGGTGCCGGCGGATCGGGTCAAGATATGGCGCGATGCTTTCGCGGCGATGACCAAGGACCAAGCGTTCTTAAAAGAAGCCGAAAAGCTCGGACTGGAAGTGGATCTGATCCGCGGCGAAGAGATGAACCGCGACATCGAAGGCACGCTGCGCGACAAGCGGCTCATGGAGCTGTACCGCATGATCGGATCGGCGAAATGAGAGCCGGATAGCGTGCACGAATCCAAGTATTGGTTTGGGCGATCCCCCCTTTGAAAAAGGGGGGAAGGGGGGATTTTCTTATGCGCACGAAATTCAAATCCCCCTCAGTCCCCCTTTTTCAAAGGGGGATGTTTTGACTTCTTTGAAAGAGGGACTATGAAAAAGAATATTGCACTACTTCTAATCGTCGCAGCGCTGGGTGCGAGTGCCATCGTTGAGGCGCAACCGACAGGGAAAATCTTCCGCATAGGTTTCCTGGATGGAGGCACTGCTGCCGGTATGGCGGTCCTCTTGGACGCGTTCCGGCAAGAGCTGCGCAAGCTCGGATGGATTGAGGGAAAGAATATCACCATTGATTACCGGTTTGCAGAGAACAAAGGAGCTGAGCGCGTGAAAGAGCTTGCGGTGGACTTGGTTCGTCTTAAGGTCGATCTAATCTTCGTCCCAGGGACGCCATCGGCGTTAGTGGCCAAGAGCGCAACCACGACCATCCCCATCGTGGTGGCGGCCGTTAACGACCCCGTGGGTGTAGGTTTGGTTGCCAGTCTGGCGCGGCCGGGCGGCAATGTCACTGGTTTCTCGAGTCTATCATACGAACTAAACACGAAAAGGCTAGAGATACTCAAGGACGCGGTCCCCAAGCTCGCCCGAGTTGGACTTCTAAAGCCGGCGGGAGGATCAGACCGCCAATTGAAAGAGCTCAGGCCTGCGGCTCAGGCATTAAAGCTAAAATTGGAAGAGATCGCGACCCAACGTGACCCCAAAGCTTTAGAAAGCGCCTTTAAAACCGCAAAGCAGAAACAGGTGGGCGCGATTATGACGTCCACTGCTACCACCTTCTTTGCTGAAAGAAAGCGAATCGTCGAGCTTGCCACCAAATACCGGTTGCCGGCTATTTACTACCAGAAGGAGTTTGTCGACGAGGGCGGTCTCATGTTCTACGGGCCGGACTACGATGACTTGTACCGCAAGGCGGCTCACTACGTAGACAGAATCCTGAAAGGGAACGAAACCTGCTGACCTGCCTGTACAGCAGGCGATGAAGATTGAATTCGTCATCAACCTTAACGCGGCAAAACAAATTGGTCATACGATCCCATACGAACTGCTATGGCGGGCGAATCAAGTGATCAAGTGACAGCAGAGAGCATCAGTAGTTAGGCGGTACAACACCTTTTGCGCGGAGACAGTTCAGGGCGTAAACTAATCGTCACGGAAGGAGGAAACTCCATTGCTGAATGAAACCCGCTACGAACACATCGTACTGAATGAGGCGCGCGTGCCGATGATTGCGGGCACGACGATGAAAGTCATTGAACTGGCGCTGGACCATCTCGCGTATGGGTGGAGCCCCGAAGAGTTGCATTTTCAGCACCCTCATCTGAGTCTGGGGCAGATCCACTCTGCGTTGGCTTATTACTGGGATCATAGAGCAGAGCTTGACGAAGATATCGAGCGACGGCTTCAGCTTGTTGACCAGTTACAGCAAACAATGCCCTCGACCTCATTGGCAGAGCGATTGAAGGCCCGTGGGCGGATTTGATGCCCGTTGCCTTCTACATGGATCACCATGTCCCACGGGCTATTACGCTCGGACTCCGTCTCCGCGAAGCGGATGTGATCACCTCCTACGAGGATGGGACCAGCGATCTCGATGATGCCGGAGTACTGGATCGGGCCGGTGAATTTGGGCGGGTGTTATTCACGCGCGATGACGACCTCCTCGCTGAGGCGACCAAACGACAGAGAGAGGGGATCCCGTTTCACGGCATCGTGTACGCTCACCAGCTCCGAGTGTCGATCGGGAGGTGTGTGGAAGATTTGGAACTCATCGCCAAGGTTGGAGAGCCCGTAGACTTGATGGATCAAGTAATGTTTTTACCGCTTTGAAAAGCTGGAAGGCCTCGAGAAAGAAGCTCGCCGAACAACAACGCTGCGCCCACCTGCAACCGCGCAAAGGTTCTAAGTGAACGCGGAAGAACATGGTCTGGCCGCGGCGGATGACCGTCCGCGTCAGCCGTTGGCGAGGAACTGGAGAGGAAAGATGAATAGACGAACCGCCATCCGGCGACTGATAACGCTTTCCTCGCTTTCATAGTCTCTTGAACTCCCTCGCCATCCTCATCGATTTCGGCAGTACCTTCACTAAAATCGTTGCTGTCGATCTGTCCAATGGTCGCTTTGTCGGTAGAAGCCAGGCGCCGTCGACTGTGCTCACCGACATGCGCGAAGGGCTGCGGCAGGCATTGATTACGCTCAACGAGCGACATGCCCTGTTTGACCGTACGCCCAAGGACTTGAACGTCCTCGACGGAAAGGTAGTGCTCGCGTCGAGCAGCGCCGCCGGCGGTTTGCGCATTGTGGTGGTCGGCAACGTTCCCGGCTTGACCGTCGAAGCGGCGAATCAAGCGGCGCTCGGCGCTGGCGCGAAAGTCGTCGGCTCGACGGCGTTCAAACTTTCCGAAATCGCGCTTCAGGGAATCGAGAGAGCGCGCGCCGACATGATCTTACTCACCGGCGGCACCGATGGCGGCGACTGCGCGACGATCCTGCATAATGCGCGCATGCTGGCGCAAGCGCCGCTTTCCGCACCGATCGTGGTCGCGGGGAATAAAGCGGCCGCGTCAGAAGTCTGTGAATTCTTGACGGGCGGTGGTAAGGAGGTCCGCCTCGCCGGCAACGTGATGCCGAAAACCGGAACACTCGCTGTGGAGTCGGCACGGGAAGAGATCCGCAAGCTCTTCATGGAGCGAATCACGCAAGCGAAAGGGTTGAATGCGCTCAGGGGATTGGTTCCAGTGGTGCTGCCGACTCCGATGGCGGTGCTCGAAGGCGTTCGTCTCGGCGCCGAGGGAACCGGAAATGAAGAAGGTTGGGGCGACTTGCTGGTCGTCGACGTCGGCGGGGCGACTACGGACGTTCATTCCATCGGCTACGGGCAGCCGTCTGGACCACAGATGGTGGAACGGGGATTGCCGGAGCCTCACGCCAAGCGAACCGTCGAGGGAGATCTGGGCATCCGCTTCAACGCCGGCACGCTGTTGGAGCGTGTGGGCTTGGAGAAATTTGCCCGCGAGTTCCGCGCCGGCTTCCCGCATTTCGACGTTTCGCCGGCGGAACTTGCCAGTTACATCGAACAGATTAGCCAAGAAACCGCCCGCGTTCCCCTGGAAGACTGGCACGGCGCGGTGGACGCGCAGCTTGCGCGGGTCGCGGTGGATCTCGCGGTGGAGCGCCACGTGGGAAAAAAGGAGCGGGTGGTCACGCGCGAAGGCGAGGCCTGGGTGTACTACGGCAAAGACTTGAGCGAGACGCGCACGGTGATCGGCACCGGCGGCGTGTTCCGCTACAATGACCATGTTCCCTACATTCTTTCCTCGGGCGGTGGCGGTGACCGGGGTTATGACGTTCTCCGACCGAAAAGTCCGGCCCTCTTCATCGACGCGTCCTATCTCCTTTATGCCGTCGGGTTGCTGTCGCGAAGCCATCCGGAGGTGGCGCTGCGAATATTCAAGAGCAACATGAAGGCGGTCAATGCTCCGTAGTACTCTGATTGCTCGCGCCAAGGCGCCAAGACGCTAAGCGACAGGCCCAAGGCCTGTCATCCCGAGCGAATGCGAAGGATCTAGGAAAGATTTCTCTCTTCGTTCGAAATGACAATGTTCGTCCCTTGCGCCTTTGCGGGAGATTAGTCCGAGTTTGGTTGCGGCGTAGCCGCTCTGTGGTGAATAATCTTGCACAGTAATCCCTGAAGCAGCAGATTTAAGACGTACCCCTACGGTTCAAGAGAGTTCACCTTGACTTAGCTGAGAGCCTTCTCTAAGGTTGGTCTCGATGAGCGGAATTGAGGACCGGCTTTTAGAGAACCGAAAAAGAAGGTGGGGAGCAATGGGGTTTTTCAGGGCAACCGCTGCTAATGTGGCGTTATTCGTAGGCGTGGCGTTATTGACGGTCGGAGGGCATCGCGCCGCCGACGCCGCGGAAGTTGAGAAACTCAACATATGCTACTCGTCGATTGCGGCGACCTCCGTGTCGACTTGGGTGCCGTACGAAGCCGGACTCTACAAGAAGTACGGATTGGACGTGAACATCATTTACATCGCGGGGGCGCTGGCGATTACCACATTGCTGTCCGGCGACACCCAGATCGTCCAGGGCTCCGGCGCCGCCGCCGTGCTCTCCCGCCTATCCGGCTCCGACGTGACCATGATCGGCACAACCATCAACGTAATCCCCATGAGCCTGGTCACGACGCAAGACATAACGAGCCCCCAGGACCTCAAGGGCAAGACCTTCGGCGTCACCCGCTTCGGCTCGCTGACCGATTTGGGATTGCGCAAGGCCGCGAGCGAATTCGGTCTCGATCCCAACAAAGATATCAAAATGATTCAGACTGGCGGCGTGCCGGAAAATCTAATGTTCATGCAGCAGGGCGTGATCAAGGGCGCGCTGATTTCTTCGCCGACTTTAGAGAAGGCCAAAGAGCTCGGTTATAAAGAACTGATGAATCTTGGTGATCTTAAATATCGCTATCCGGGTACGGCGCTGGTGACGACGGAGGCTTTTATCCGCAGCCGCCCCCAGACGCTCAACCGTTTTCTCAAGGCGACTCTTGAAGGCATCAAATACGCCAAGGCAAATCCCGACTTCACCGTGCGCATCCTTGGCAAGTATACGCGGAGCGCGGACACGAAACAGCTTGCGAGCGCGTTTAAGAGCTACGTGCTCGGCTACATCCGCAACGTCCCGACGATCACGCCGGCCGAAATGGACGCGGTGCTGGAAGACGTCGCGACCCGCAACCCCAAAGCCAAGGGAGCCGACCCGAAACAGTTCTACGACCCCGCGCCGCTGGAGCAGTTGACGAAAGAAGGTTTCATCAAGGAATTATATCCGCGATAATAGGCGAGTCGAACCGTTCAAACAGTTCAAGCCGTTTCAATCGTTCTAAACGCACTGGGATCAGGGAGCCAGGCGTAACTACGCTCATCTAATCTCTATTATGTCGAATTCGCCAACCTCAACGGATCCGGAGCATGGGAAACTGCGCATGGGACTTTGATTGTGGAATTTGCGAAAAAGCGAATTAGCGTCGAATGCGTTTCGCGGGCGATGCGAGCGTTGGTAGCCGGAGTTGTGATGGCTATGGGTTTCTCGGTAGCATGGGCCGCGGAAAAGCGGCCCATCGACGTGATTTCGGACAATAGTTTTCTGATCGAAGAGGCTTATAACCAAGAACCCGGCGTGATCCAGCATATTTTCAACACCGTCTACAATAATGACTCACGGCGGCGCGGTTGGGCGTTCAGCTTCACGCAAGAGTGGCCGGTCTTTTCCCAAGATCACCAGTTCTCTTTCACGATTCCTTCATTTCACATCGTGGAAGGGTCTGACCGCGTTTATGGCGTCGGCGACATCTTGCTCAACTATCGCTACCAGGCATTGGAAGAGGGCGAGGCCCTGCCCGCATTCTCGCCCCGGTTCAGTCTCATACTTCCCACCGGCAGCCGCGACCGCGGCACCGGCAACAACGTCGTCGGCTACCAGTGGAACCTGCCCTTCAGCAAGAAATTCGCCTCGCGTTTCGCTATGCACGCCAACTTTGGTTTGACCTATTTGCCGCATGTTAGAGCGCCGATGGCGGCCGGCCAGCTTTCGCCAAGGCGGTCGCTGGTCTCCTATAATGTCGGCGCGAGCGGCATCTTTGCGCTTTTGCCGCGGCTTCATCTGATGTTGGAGTGGGTGGGCATTTTCGACGAGAGCATCGACGATGCCGGCGGGACTGAGCGCGCCTTCATGCCGACGATCTCGCCGGGATTGCGCGCCGCCGTGGTCAACGAGGAAAAACTGCAGGTCGTCGTCGGAGCGGCGATGCCGGTCGGCCTAAACCGAAACGCCGATAATCACGGCGCGTTTTTATATCTCTCCATCGAGCATGACTTGTTTTAGGGGATGGGCAGCCTGACGATCAAGAATGTGACGGTGGTGCCGATGACGGAGCGGCGGCGGAGTTTCGCCGGCTATGTTCGAGTCGGGGGCAGTCTCATCACGGAGGTCGGCGAAGGTTCGCCGCAGAAAACTGCCAACGGCGATCAGATCATCGATGCCACGGGCTGCGTCTTGATGCCCGGGCTCGTCAACGCGCATACCCATTTGTATCAAGTTCTGCTGCGCGCGGTTTGGGAAGATCTCGAATTGATGCCGTGGCTGCGGCGCATTTACGGTTGCGCCCGGGCGCTCCGACCCGAACATCTCTATGCTGGCAGCCTGCTCGGCTGCGTCGAAGCGATTCGCAGCGGCGTGACCACAGTGTGCGAGCATAATTTTCTCAACCCCAGTTCAGAGTGCGCCTTCGAGACGATCCGCGCCATTGAAGATTCCGGACTGCGCGCCGTGTTCGCGCGCACGATCATGGATACGGGTGAGATCGTGCCCGACTGCGTCAAAGAAAAACCCGACGCGGCCTTTCGCCATATCGAAAGCATCATGGCGAAACACCAACACGGCCCTGGTTTCAGCCTCATGACCGGCCCCAATACGCCCCCGATCAACACGACGCCCGAGTTACTAAAGGAGATACGCCGTTTCGCCGACGACAAGTCGATCGGCATCAGCGCCCACGTGGCGGAGTCGAAGTCCGTGGTTGAATGCGTCCGCCAACAACATGGCAAGGCCGGTGTCGTCGAGTTTCTGTACCCGTTCGGTCTCGCGGCACCGAATTCGATCTTCGCCCATTCGGTTCACGTCTCGCAGGATGAGATCACTCTGTTAAAACAAACCGGCACGTCGGTGTCGCACAACCCGGTGAGCAACATGATGCTCGGCGACGGCGTAGCGCCGATCGTTGAGATGCTGCGCCAGGGCGTCAACGTTGCGCTTGGCACCGACGGCGCGGCGAGCAATCATTCGCAGGATCTTTTCGACACGATGAAGGCGGCGTCGCTGCTGCAAAAGGTCCATCACCAAGACGCCGGCGTCATCGAGCCCTACGCGGTTTTGCGCATGGCGACGGCGGGCGGGGCGAAGGCGCTAGGCCTGTCATCGGTCTGCGGCACGATCGAAGTGGGGAAGAGAGCCGATCTCGTTCTTGTGAATCTTGAAACGATTCACAATCAGCCAGTCAATGACGTCTTCAGTCAAATCGTCCACTGCGCCAAGGCGAGCGACGTTCAAACGGTGATCGTCGACGGTGAAGTGCTGATGAAAGATCGCGCGCTCACGCGGCTCGATGATAAGCGGATACTGGCCGATGCGAAGATCGCCAACCGCGATCTGATGGAGCGGGTGGACCAGCTCTCGTTCTAATACGAGTGGCCAAGTATCGTGGGACCGACGATCGCGAGATTCTCGCCTATGCCTATGAGCCCGTTAAACTTCGCCGGAGCCCGTGGACATTGAACTTTTGAACGGCTGGAACGACTTGCACTGTTCTAACTTGTCGTCCCTGTACTCCCATACACGGTCGCATGCCGCCGTGTTGCGGCAAGTGCTTTTACCTGCTAATTCACTCTACCATCCATGCAGGACGAACTCGCGAAGAGCTTAGTTCAAGGTCTCAAGAGCGCGGGCATCAATTTCGTCACGTACTTGCCGGAGACGCGCTTGAGCCGGATCGTGCCGTTGATCCGCGACGATGCCGAGATGGAACTCATCGCGGTGTCGAGCGAACAGGAAGCGGTGACCATCGCCGCCGGCGCTACGTTGGGCGGCAAGCAAGCCGCCGTGTACATGGAAAACAGCGGCATCTACGTTTCGAGTTACAGCTTGCTCACCGTCGGTAAACAGCTCGGTGTGCCGCTGCTTCTTATCGTTGGTTATCTCGGCGGCGTGCCCGACCGGCGCAACAGTTTTCTCTACGCGACCGTCGGCACCCACACGATCCCGCTGCTTCAAGGCTTGGGGATCGAGTACATGGTTCTGGAAGACGGCGAGAAACTCGAAGGCAAGATCCAAGACGCGGTGCGGGCGGCGAACGCACTGCGCGGTCCCTTTGCGCTGCTTTTTGCCGGGGACTTTTCCGTATGATCCGTTACGAATGCTTGGAACTCCTTGCCGCCCGGATGATCGACCAACTGGTCGTGACTTCTCAGAGCGGCCAACGCATCGAATGGGCGCACCTGTCCAAGCACGAAGGCAACCTGCTCGTCGGCATGATGGGCTGCGCCATCGGCGTTGCAACCGGCTTGGCTCTGGCGTTGCCGCACAGGAAGGTCGTCGCGCTCGATTCCGACGGCAGCGTGCTGCTCTCCCTGTTCAACCTCGCCACCCTTGGAAATCTGCGCCCGAAAAATCTGCTTGTCTATGTCTTTGACAACGGCGTCTACAGCGGCAGCCGGATCAGCTATCCCACCGCGACCTCGGGCAACACCGATTTGGAGGCGATGGCTCGCGGCGCGGGCATCGCCAACGCGCGCACGATTCGGGACATTGAAACATTCAAAGCGGAAGGTCTCGGCGCCCTGCAGCGAGACGGTCTGGGATTTTACGTTTGCAAAGTGGAAGAGAGTCTTATGCATCGGGAAATTCCGCGTCCGGATCTCGACCTGGCGGAAAATAAGTACCGCTTTGTGAGATACCTCGAGCGCACGGAAGGGAAAACGGCTCCGTTTATCGGGCGGGGTTGACAGTGCTGAGTAACGAGTGCTGAGTGCTGAGTGGGGATGGAACTCAGGACTCAGGACTCAGTCCTCAGGACTCAGGACTCAGGCCTCGGCCCAGCTTTCGGCAAATCCGTTACTATCGCTTGGCGCGCCGGTAAAGGCCGTCGATAAAACCGCTCTTGTCAAACTCCTCGACAAAGCGAGCGTCTACGAAATCCTGCGGTTTGGCCGCGCGGGCTTTGGGGTCTTTGAGCGCGAGCTGGTCCAGTATGGTTTTGATCCCTTCCAGCGTCGGGTACTGCTTCTGCGGCAGTTTATTTTCCGTGATCGAATTGTCGAGGGTCTTTTCCAGGATCTCGCGGTCGTCGGTGCGCAGGTACTTGGCCAGGATTTTTATTCCGCCCTCGCGGTCGGTTTTCATGCGGTGCACCGACTCGATATAGGACTTGACGAAATTTCGGACGACGTCGGGATGCTCGCGCAGGTATTTGCGCGTGGTCACCGCTCCCTGGTGCTGGTAGGCCAAACCCTGGGTGGCGACATCCGCCATGAGATAAAAGCCCTTCTTCTGCGCCATATAGGTAACCGGCGGCACCAGCACGGTGGCCTGAACCCTTTTCGCTTCCAGGGCGACGAGACGGTCCGGCGTGGTGCCGACTTGCACGATGGTGACGTCCTTAAGCGGGTTAAGGCCGAGCTTGGAAAGCATAAAGCGCGCGACAAAATCCGCGGCGCCGCCGAAGCGCGCGATGGCTATCTGCCCGCCTTTTAGCTGGGCCGGTGTCTTGATCTCCGGCTGGGTCATAAGTTGATAGTCCAGACTGACGATGCCGCCTGCCACATAGACCGCCTCCGCGCCCGCTAAACTGGCGCTCACCACCCCCGGCCCGGAGGCCTGAATAATCGGTGTGTCCCCCGAGACCATGGCCGTCACCGCCAGCGCTCCGCCGGTGAAGAACACGAGCTGCGCATCGATTTGGTTTTTCGCGAAGATGCCCATGTCCTTGGCGATCCAGAGAACCAGCTGGTCGGCGCTGACGGCGCCGTAACCCACCGTGAGTTTCATTTGGCCAAAAGCACTGGAACTCAAAACGAGACAGCCCAACCATCCGCAAAGCCAAATTAGTTTAGCGTTGAACTTCATGTAAGTATGCCTCCGGGTTGAATAGCTCTTTTGTTGCCGGCCGAGATATCGTCAAATGGATATGTAGCAAAGATACGCCGCGGGTGAAACCCCCTGTTAGCCTGGATTTTTGCACGTGACAGCAATCGAGGCGTGAGCCCTCTGGAGCGAAGGCAATGGAGTTGTGCCTAGTTGCGGCCTTCAGGCTGCGTTTGTAATGCGAACGCCTGGGAAAAATTCGCGCTCCGTGCCTAGTGCCATGCATGCCATTGAAACTTTTCGCCTCTGTGCCTTCGCTCCTCCAGGCTCACGCCTCGATTGACACAGTGTCGCGATTCTTCCTTGGACGATGAATAGTCCCTGTTAAGGAGATTGACGACAGCGGATATTTCCATCGGCGCTACGCTTGAGCCCCGCGGCGAAATCCCCGTGATAGTTACCGGCATACGTTCCTCGGGTACGGTGTCAGTCTAGGAATCGACTTCGACGCGTCTAGCTCCAATGACCAGATACGGCGGTCTTTAAAATATTCCACCAATTTGCAGTTCTGATCGTCGTCCATCCGGCGCGCCCAAACCACCTTCGCACCGTCGATATCGGCCTCGTTGTACACCCACTCTTCATGAATCGAGTAAGTTGGACTGTAACTCATGATGATCAGGTGGTGCTCGTCTTGCTGCTTCAGTTGTTTTAGCAAGCGCGCCCGCTGATTCTGCCAGGCGGAAGAGTTGTCCCGGTTGCTCGTCCAGCCCAATGACGCCACGAGCATGATGGCGGCCAAGAGCGGGATGACCCATGACATCGTTTGTCCGATTCTTTTATCGCGCCAGCGCCATAGTCGCATCGCGCTCAACACAAAAAAATAGTTAAAGGCGGTGATCGGCGCCAAGTAATGGATCATCATAAACGTTTCCAGGAGCACGCCCGCGATGAGGATGACGTAGGTCAGTAGCGCAAACCGCGCCCAACGGTCGCGCAACGCCCATGTCACCATCAATGGAAGCGTTGCGATGAGCGGAATCGCAAATATGTTTAGAGAATACAATCCCCACCACGATAAATAAGTGATGTTCTTCACGAGAAAGCCCACCACCGATCGCTGGATATCGTACAATCTGCGATCGACCTGCCGGTGACGATCCCGCAAGGCCTGATGGCGGTAAGCGGGTTCGGGAGGAAGGCTTTGCCAAATAAACAAAGGCGCGATGCCGTAGCTTTCCTCGTGGACTTGATAGGGCAGGCGGAGCGGATTTCCGGTAACCCGGAAATTGTAAAGCCCCATGGCCGCGCCCGTCAGCGCGAGAGCGAAAAGCGTGGGCAGGACAATTTGTCCAAGAGAAGCCCGCAGGGGCGGTCCGCGCTTGCTGAAAATCCATCGCAACAAGATTACTCCCGCCGGCAAGCTGATCAGAAGCCCTTCATAGGGGCGGCTGTTTGCAAGAATTGCCAGGCCCATGCTCGTGAGCAACGCATCGTTTACACGGGGCCGGCGCATGAGACGCCGTACTCCGCCGAGGAGCAGCGCTCCCCCGATGGCCGGGACCACGCCCCCCCAATAACTTTGCGCCCAGTATCCGGCGACTCCCAATTGGGGATTGATTACCGCTAGAAAACCTCCGAGCAGAGCCCAGCGAGGCGGTACCCACGCATACAACATCCAGCAAATAGCCGCGCACATCAGCGCAAAACTCATCCACACCCCGACGATCGGCTGACCCGCCAGCACTTGTCCGGCCGCCATAACCAATCCCTGCGCGGGAGGATACTTGGACATGTAAGTTGGCTGCTGGATAATATGGACGCTCTCGAAGTGCACCCACAGCGGATGGGGAGCATTGGTTAAGCGCCCATGGGCGAAGGTGTCAGCGGCGAGAAGGTAGCTAAACTCATCGGTGCCCGCGGGCTCGGGGATTCCGGCCACAATACCGACGGCCGCGCTGCCGGCAAATCCTAGCAGCCCTATCAGCGTTACGCTCAGACACCGCCGCACTGCAATTACGGTGAATTTGCGCGATAGGGTGGAAAACCAGGAAGTAACGGTCCTGGGCATTTCAGGAAACAGCTCTGTCCTCACGAAGACGATTTTCGCCGCGGCTTGAGAGTTGATGGAGCCGGCGTTTCACTTGCCACTTCTCCGCGCGCCTGTCCGCTTGCGGCCGACGTAGACATACTTGCCCCACCGGCTCGAAGACAATTCTGCGGAAAAAAAGCGGTCGAACAGGCGCATGATGATTTGAGGCCGCCCAAGCCATTGCTCGTAGGTGTCCCGCTCGTGATCGATCATGGTCGCCAAAGCGTCGATCTTTGGGACCATGCGTCTGGCGAGGCGGCGCCGGCAAACCCAATGCACACAGACCAGGAAAGGTGTCAGCCAAGGTTCGACTGCCACGAACCGGCCATCGTCGCGCAATACCCGGGCCGCTTCCGAAAACGTCTGCTCCAGATCGTCGGGTAGCTTCTTGAGATGGTGCAAGCCACCCTGGACAATCACGATGTCCTTGGAGCCATTATCGAAGGGAAGGCTTCTGCAGTCGCCGACGTATAGTTTGGCTGGACCTTGGTACCGGGCCACGAGCGCAGCCGATAAATCGACGCCTTCAAGGCTCGTGAAACCAAGTCTGCTGAGTGCATGGAGCCCGTTTCCTCGACCGCAGAAGAGTTCGACGATTTCCGCAGCCCGAGGCCAATCAGCGGCGCCCAGTTGATCGAGCCGGCGGACGAATTTGCGTATCTCTTGGGCCGGAGTTTCAAACCGCGTATAGGCGGCCTCCCACGGATCAAGACCGCAGGGTGGTGATGGCGAATGAAAGGTGGCCATGGGTTTGGCTCGCGGGAAATCGGAGACGGCTAAAACGCATGGAGCATGCGGTTAAAGGCCGTTTCTCCATCAAACCATGTCAAGCCGGGCGACAAAATGAAGAGACCTATCGAATAGCCAAGTTGCGGGGCGCGGGTAAATGCCTAGTTTGCCTGTCCACACGGCGACCCTCAGGCCCAAGGTGTCGAAAGCAGCGAGCCATGTCTCCCTCGTCCAGTAGTTATAGGGCAGCGGGATACCATGCCGCGCGTTTCCTGCCCGGTCCATGAAACGCAAAGTCTGGCCCGCAAATAACCCGTCAAGCAGATGATCCTTGATGACGATCGTAGCGCGCGCCACCCGGGCCGCTTCACGGAGCAGGATCATTAGCCGCGCTCGCGCACGTTGACGAGTTGGGCGTTCAACTTCGCTGCTATATCCTGACTCCCATCCGTGCTGCCGTTGTCGGCAATGATAATCTCACCGGCGATGTTGTGTTCGCTCAGGGCGCGTGAAGCCTTTGCAATACAGGTTGCAAGGGTATCGGCTTCGTTCAAGCATGGCATGACGATCGATACTTCGGGAAAATTATTGTCAGCTTGAAGTATATGATTCATGATCGCTTCCGGGGCCGGTAGAGCGAGTGGAGTTGGCTCTTCCCGTAAAGCGACATTATAAAGCACCGTCGGTCGCAGACAAAGCTTTTTCAAAGACGGCTTTGTTCGGCGGGCAATTCTCGGAATCTGCGGCGGCGATGTCAGCGCCGGGAAAGTCTAGCGATGGTTAAAAAGGGGGAGGGAAAACGACGCACGCGCGATTGGAATAAATAGGAGCGCTAAGATATGTTGCGAAAGCATAATAAGAAGGCGGGATCAAGCCGGGGAGAGCTTGTGATTCCTAACATACAAAGCCGTTTCACCGGCGGCAACAACAATGGCCGGCGGATTTGAGCGCTGAGAACAACGACGCGAGGAGGTTTTTATGAGCGCGGTCTCGGAACCGATCAATCTTTTTGATTTTGAAGTTGCCGCCAGGGAGCGGCTGCCCAAAGTGGAATATGATTATATCGCCGGGGGCGCCACCGACGAGATCAGCGTGGAGCGGAACCGCCGCGCCTATGAATCCTGGGCGTTGCGCCCGCGCGTGTTGCACGATGTGAGCGCGCTCGATCTTTCCACCACCGTGCTGGGGACCCAAGTGAGCTTGCCGGTTCTGATCGCGCCCTGCGGCGGGCATCAGAAAGCGCACCCCGAGGGAGAATTCGCCACCTATCGCGCGGCGACAACCTGCGGCACCGTTTTCGCCGTCAGCGCCAATGCGAGCGCCGACTTTGAAGAGCTGGCGAAAGCGGCGAGCGGCCGTCGCTGGCTCCAGCTCTATCCGTTCCGTGACAAAGAAATGACCAAGGACTGGCTCCGGCGCGCCCAGGACGCGGGCTACGAGGCGGTTTGCGTCACTCTGGATTCCCAATGGCCGTCCAAGCGCGAGCGCAACATCCGCAACGGGTACCGCAATCTTCGCGGCGTCAATTTCCCCAAGACGGGCGGGGATGCCGCCCGCGGGCGACCTGGCGCTCACCCCGGTGGGGGAGATCCGGCGGCCACCTGGAAGGACTTGGAGTGGATCAAGTCGATTGCCGCCCTACCGGTGGTCGCAAAGGGCATCATGACCGGCGAGGATGCCGAGTTGTGCGCGCAAGCGGGCGCCGACGCGGTGATCGTCTCCAACCATGGCGGCCGCCATCTTGATAATACGTTGGCGACGATTGAGGTGTTGTCCGAGGTCGTTGCCGCGGTCAAAGGGAAAATCGAAATTTATCTCGACGGCGGCATCCAGCGCGGCGCGGACGTTGTTAAAGCGATCGCGCTTGGCGCCAGGGCCGTCTTCATCGGCCGCCCGCTATTCTGGGGCCTCGCCGTGGGCGGCGAGCAGGGCGTCGTTCGTGTGCTCAATATCCTGCGCGAAGAGATCGAGCTTACCATGGCCAAGTGCGGCCGGCCGACGATCGCCAGCATCGATGCCGCCGTGGTGGTCAAGGCGCCGCGGTTGTGAGCCATGCGATCGCGGCTCGTGCTCGAAACGATCGAGACGGCAAAGCCGGAATCTGAAAGACATAGCTCCTCTCACCGTGCTTCCCCGTAACCCCCGTCCCTTTGCGGTCTCATTGCCTGCGTAATACGTTTTGACCGGCTTGGAATCCCGGCCTTTTGCCCGCTGGATGGTCGGCCCACAAAAGAAACGCGGGGTGTCAACCAAAACGGCCGCCGATTCGTTATTATGGCAAAAGAAGAGGCGAAAAGGACTTGTAATCGAACGCGGCAGAGAACCTGAATGACCCCTAGGCCAAAACCCGTGTCATACGAGGGCCTCTACGCCGCTCATTATGGAGAGGTCCTGCGCTTATGCCGCCTTTTGTTGGGCAATCGCCACGACGCCGAAGAGATCGCACAGGAGGTTTTTCTCAAGGTGCATCAGGAATTTCAGCGTATGAATCAGCCTCATCTCATGTCCTGGAGACCCTGGCTCGTGCGAGTCAGCGTCAACGCCTGCCGCGATCAGCGGCGCTCCGGGTGGTGGAAGTGGTGGCGCGCGGGCGATCAGGAATTTGAGGAAGCAAACTATGTCAATGCCATCAAGACCCCTGAAGAAACGCTGCTCAGCCGCGAGACCCAGGGACGTATCTGGCGCGCCTTTCAGGAGTTGTCGGCGCGCCAACGCGAGGTTTTCGCGCTGCGTTACGTCGATGAATGGTCCACGGAAGAGGTCGCGCAAATGCTCGGCATAACCACGGGCAGCGTCAAGCGGTATCTTTTTCGCGCGGTTCGTCACCTGCGCCGGGTCTTAGGAGAACGCCAATGAGCCGATGTCTCAGTGATCGTGCGCTCCTTTCAATAGACGAGGGGGAGGGGAGCAGTGTCCAGCGATCTCACCTCCAGGAGTGTGAGGCCTGTGGGGCGCGATATCGGCAGTTAAGTCGGGATCTGGAAGCAATCACCAAAGTGCTCCGGGAAGAACCGCCGCCGCAAACCGTGATTCATCGCACGCGCCCGTTCGCCCTCCGCTGGTTATCCGGGGCCGTCGCCCTGGCGATGGCAATCCTGCTGACATGGGTGGGTGTGACGATGTGGAATCGATCCGTTCGGCCTTCGGTCGAAGGAAAGACTAACGGCGAAAGCCGGAGCATCCTGGATGAATTGCCGCTCAATCCCTTATTGCTGGCCGAGGCTCTGGCCGTGGAGCTGGCGACCGGGGGTGCCGGCTTGTACGACCTGGCTGCTACGGTTCTGGAAGCGGGGCGGCCTTGCGAGTGGTACGACCTGCCCCCGACGGGCGCGGCGGAGTCCTCGATCGAGACGATGGAGTTTTCCGCGAGCGTGCCCTTCGCCGCCTGCGTCGAGATCAACCAAAAGCAATAAAGAGCGTTTGTAAAACCAATAGTCGTCGGAAAAATTTCATAATCGTAGAATGGAGGTATGACGATGAAAACAAGAGGAATGATGATTGGTATCGGAACCGTGGTGGCGGTATCGCTGCTGCTGGTTTCGTTGTCGGCGCCGGTTCAGGCCCAGGTCGATGCCATGACGCAGGCGCGGACGGTCGCGACGTTCGGTCTGATGTCGCCGCGGATGCTCAACTCGTTGAATTTGACGCCGGACCAGGCGACAAAGATCGAAGCCGCCAAGAATGCTTTCAGGCAGGCGCAGCGGGCTTACCTGGACGAGCTGAGAGTGTTGCGCAAGGATGTCGGTGATAAGCTCTTTGGTCCTAACCGAGTTGGGGAGGCGGACGTGGCCGCCCAGGTCACCAAAATCGCCGACCTGCGCGAAAAGATTTTGCGCGAGGGATTCAGGATCGCGCTTGACGTGCGCAGCGTGCTTACGCCGGACCAACTCGCAAAGGCTGCGCAGATCCGCCAGCAACTACAGGGGATCCAAGAAGAAGTGCGCGGTTTGTTCAACGAAAACCAATAGCGTCTTGGCAATACTGGAAACGCAAGTTCATGCGAGTTCGATCCTCTCTCATCCGGCGAAATAAAGTTGCAGGGGCGACCGGCGGTCGCCCCTGCAATAATCCATTACTTGCGACGGCAATCTGATGGCCCGGTCAGGCACACAAGCCATCAGTCCGCGTCGCTACCGGAGACGACTATGAAAGGCGCAATAATTCTTCGGCGATGTTTGTTCGTGCGGCTCGCCCTCCTATTTGCGGTTTCCGTCATTCCCAGCGCGCGCGCAGCTGAGGACGCGCACATCGAGGCGCGGATCGATGCCTTGGCGCAACCCCTGGTCAACGACGGGAAAGTTGTCGGGCTGGCGATCGGCATCATCCGAGGCGGTGAGACTCACGTTTTCAGTTATGGCCGGCTCGCGAAAAATCGCCCTGAGAAACCCACAGGCGATTCGATTTTCGAGATCGGCGCAATCGGTCAAGCTTTCACGGGCTTGCTGCTGGCGGATATGGCGGAGCGCGGGCTTGTCCGGCTCGATCAGCCGATCCAAGATCTCCTCCCCGACACCGTCGCCGTTCCAAAGCGAGGCGATCGGTCCATCACCCTGATCGACCTGGTCACGCACACTTCAGGTCTTCCCAGGATGCCCGATAACTTCAAGCCCAACAACAAGGCGAATCCGTACGCCGACTATACGGTAGCGCAGTTGTATGAGTTCTTGTCCAGGAACTCGCTTACCCGCGACCCCGGTTCGAAGTTCGAATACAGCAACGTGGGCATGGGTTTGTTGGGCCACGCGCTGGCGTTGCGCGCGGGGATGAGTTACGAAGAGTTGTTCAAACGCCGGATCGGTGAGCTGCTCGGTCTGAAGCAGACGGCAATCACGCTGAACGAAGCGCAGAATAAGCGCCTCGCCCAGGGACATAACGCCAGGGGAATGCCGGCTTCGCAATGGGACATTCCGACTCTCCCCGGAGCTGGCGGCCACCGGTCGTCGATCTACGATCTGCTCCGCTTCCTGCGGGCCAACATTGATCCCGCCGGTGTGCCGCTCGAAAAGGCGCTGCGGGCGTCCCATGTCCAGCGATTCGAGGGCTTCAATATGCCCCGCCTCGCGATGGCCTGGGTGTTCACCGATATCGGGACTGAGGATACGCTTGGGCTTAGCGGGGCGACCGGCGGGTTCCGAAGTTTCGCCGCCATCGACCCGAAGCTCAAGATCGGTGTTGTCGTTCTCGCCAACAAGGTCGGCGAGGATACCAACCGCCTCGGCGCCCAGATCCTGTCACTGCTCTCACCGCCTGTCGCCGGGATCGGCACTGGCTTGAACTGGCAGGGAGAAGATGCTGTTTATCCCACTGTCACGGGCATTCTCCCCGGCAGCGCAGCGGCCAAGAGCGGCGCGATCGCCGTCGGAGATCGGCTCGTTGGCATCGAGGCCGAAAGTGGTAAGTTCGTCGACTTCAAAGGGAAGAGCCAACGCGGAGTCCTCGCCCTGATCCGCGGGCAACGCGGGTCAACGCTCCGTCTCGTCGTGGAGCCGAAAGAGGGAAATGGCCGCATGATTCACGAACTGGTCCGCGAGATCATCGAGCCGGTTGCTCCTGCGCCCGCCCCGAACAAGCGCTGAGTCGGAGGCGCGAGCCCTCCGGAGCGAACACGGAGATTCAGAGTTCAAAGTTCAAGGCTCAAAGTCGGAATCGAATTAAAACGTTGAACCCGTTCGCCGAACTCAGGGCAGGCCTGGAACATTGAACCTTGAACATCCTTTTTGCCTTCGCTCCTCCAGGCTCACCCCTCGACTGACACAATGTCGTGATTCTTCCTCGCACCGTGAACCTGCTGAAGTGTCCAACCACAAGTCTCCCGGCTATGCCTTCTCGGACTCCTGGTTCATCTCCGCAGCATGCTCCGCGCAAACAAGAGAGGTATCGAGTATATATTTGGCGAAGGTGGCCTTTTTTCCGCAGGGTTCCCAGTCGGCGGAATCCGGCGCAAAGTAGTCGCAAGTCTCTTCTTGTTGGATTGGGCGGATTTCGAACTGAGAGCGGAACCCCGCGCTATCTAAGAACTCCCCGAAGCCTTCCTCCATCTCCTTTTCCGTCGCAAGCGCGTGAGCGTCGCACAGATGATCTTCAACATACCATTCGGAAACAGAGTACACGGCCAGCTCGGCACAGGCGCCAGGGCCGAATTCCTCCGAGATCCATTCGCATGGCGATTGTTCGTCGGAGTTCAATTTTTCAATGGTGACCTGGGTCTGTTTACAGAATTCGCACATAGCCGAAAACCAATTTTAATCTCTGGGGATAAATTCCCCGCAGCTTGCTGCGGGGTTGTTCATTGTTAGCCGATTTCCACCGGTGGTTATCCCTTGGTCCCGAATAGCTCCTCCGGCGCGATGCGCCGGCTCAGGATTCCCTGCTCGACAGCGTAGCCGATCAGCAGCTTCAGCTCCTTGTGGTTTGCCTCCACGCCCGCCGGCCAAGGATAAGGCCCCAAGTGTTTTTCCTGCTCCAGCCAGTTGAGTTCCGGCCAGACCATGCTTTGCCCGCTGGTCAACCGTTTGCGGTCCATCAACGTATCCAAAGCGGCTTGGATGCCGTGGGAAACGATTTTCGCGATTCCCGGCCGGCTGGCGAGCAAGTCGTTCTTGATGACCATCACGTGCATGATCGGAAAAATTCCGGTGCGGGCGCGGTACTCCTGTTCAGTGGTGGAATAGTCGGAGAAAAGCCTGCGAATGCGCGCCATCTCCTCGGGCGGCAGCTCCGGCGGCCGCGGCAGCATCAGAGCATCGATGTCACCGCTCGCCAGCATTTGATCCAAGGAACGCTCGCGCGGCTTGGTCGCGATGCGCGCCCACTTGGCTCCTCCCGCGCCATGCGCGGCCGATTCCGCCACCCACTCGATGGATGACAAATCGACGCCATAGTCTTGCGCCAGAAGTCCGCGCTGCCAGACGCTCGCCGAATTGGTCCAGCTCTGGATTCCGACGCGCTTGCCGGTTAAGTCTTTCGGCTCTTTGACGGCGGCGACGCCGGACACCCAAATATCTCGGTGGCGAAAAATCCGGTGCGGAAAGATCGCAATCGCGGTGAAGGGCAGGCCGCGCTCGACGCCGTTCAGATAATCGACGAGGGAAAACTCGCAGATGTCGAAGGCGAGCGACTCGGCCATGCGCTTGTGCCGCTCGCGCGGCTGTACGCGTTGGATTTCGACTTCGAGATCGCCGAAGCGTGCTGCTCCAGCCTTGAGGAGCGCCAACTCCGGCGCGTCGCACGCCATTATCACTTTAGTCATTTGAGCTAGTGAGGAGGCACGTGACCTCGTTGCGCATCGATGCCAAAAAAGTCATGTGCAAATTACCTACACGTTAGGCGCTTACCTTGGAAATGTTGAACAGAACGACTCCAGGAAAATTTATCCCGCCAAGGCGCCAGTGAAACAAAATTCGAAATCCGAATATCGAAATCCGAAACAAACCCAGAGTCAACTAAATCTCAAAACGGCATAATCCAAAACACTGAATCCGAAGGAAGCGTGTTTGGAATTTGACTTATTTTGATCATTCGAATTTGTTTCGAATTTCGGATTTCGTGCTTCGAATTTTTTGTTCTTTGCGTCTTTGCGGGAGACATGGTTTTTTCCGATCTCTTCTTCGTTTCCGAATTTCAGACCCTTTTGGCTAGGTCTACGTCGCCGGACGAAACTTCGGTAGCGTATAGTCCTCGAAATCTTCGTAGACGATCTCCACCGGCATGCCTATCTTGACCGCATCGGAAGGGCAGTCAACCACGTTGCTCATTATTCGCACTCCCTCATCCGTTTCGATGAGAGAGACGTTGTAGGGAACTTTGTCTTGATAGGCCGGGTGCCACGCTCGATGGTAGGTCACGAAGGAATAGACCTTGCCTTTACCGCTAAGAGGTATCCACTCGTACTCCGACGCTAGGCAATGAGGACAGAGAAACTGCGGCGGGAAGCCAAAAAACTTCCCACACGCCGAGCAGCGCTGGGAGGTGAATTTATGTTCTTTCAGGCTGGCCCAGAATGGCTTGGCTTCAAGTTCATCCAGAAACGGTCGATCCTTCGCAGCAGGCCGGCCTCGTTTGTCTTGCGTCTCGCTCATACCGCCCCCAAAATTAGAGTAGAGTGCATGCACAGATTGCCGCCATGGCCGCTGACAATACCCAATGCGGCGTTCGAGACCTGACGCTCAGCTTCAACCTCGTTGCCGCGAATCTGCTTGACGGCCTCAGTGACATGAAGCATTCCTTCGAGATGAGCTTGCGACAACAGCCCGCCATGGGTATTGACCGGCAATTCGCCGCCGATCTCGATGCGGCCCCCCTTGACAAAGTCCTTGCCTTCTCCCTTGGCGCAGAAGCCGTAATCTTCCAGAGTAATCAGCGTCGTGATCGTAAAGCAGTCGTAGATTTCGGCAAAGTCCATCTCTTTGGGTGACAGCCCGGCCATCCGATAGGCCGTTTCCGAAGACTTCTTGCCGCCCAGGGTCGTGAGACTGTGCGCATCCATGAGACTGAAATGTGGGTGGTGTTGCCCCATTCCCAAGATCACGACCGGAGGCTTGGGAAAATCTCGAGCGCGTTCAGCGCTCGTCACCAATACAGCCCCGCCACCATCCGATTCCAAGGAACAATCAAGTAAGCGCAGCGGCTCGGCGATCATGCGCGACTGTTGGTGATCCGAGACGGTCATCGGCTTGCGCATCGTGGCGTTCTTATTGAGGCAAGCGTGCTTGCGCGTGGCTACGGCGATCTCTGCCAGGTCCTCGCTTCGCGTACCGTATTCATACATGTGACGCTGCGCCGCAAAGGCATGAGTTGCCACGGCCGAGAAGTGTCCCCAGGGTTGTTCCCAATGCTCATCCCCAGTCCGGATCGCGTAGCCGGGCGAGGGGTCGGGAGTGGAGCGCTTTCGAGCGTGGACACACATGACTGTGCTTGCCATGCCCGCGTTGATTGCCATGACGGCGTGCTGGACCAACGCAACCGGTGTTGCGCCGCCAAGCGCCAGATCGGTCGCATAAGTGGGGTCGATGCCCGCCATATGCGCGAGGCGCACGGCGTAGCTTCGATGCGCGTCATTGAGGGGCTGGTTGGTTAAGAAACCGTCGACCTGAGACGCTTTGATTCCGCCATCCTCCAGGCAGTTTCTGATGGCCTCCAAGTGAAGAGAGTTGGTGCTGGCCTCCGGCCGTTTCCCGACCACGGTCTCGCCGAGTCCAACGATGGCGAATTTACCGCTAACGTTTGCCATGTTTTGCTCCTTGCCCTAGGGCGCCCGTCTGCTATCGGTCCGCATGCTTAAGTTGGCGGATACCACGCGGCCTCTGGCTGTGTCAAGGTCAGCGAGAACATCCGCGAAATAATAGCTTGACATCTGTTTTGCTGTTTCACTATGCTTCGCGGCGTAATGTTAGAACGCTTCATTTTGGCGGCAAATAGCAAAAAGGCTCGCGCTTAATCGCCTCTCTGCAAGGAAGAGTGTGCCATGAGAAAACCGCTACTGACGATTTCTGCGAACATGGTTCTCTTGCTGTTAGTGTTTATTTCTTCTCCCTGTCGGTCCCAGGAGAAAGTGAAGTTTCCAGTGGGCGCTTCCAGTAAGACCTTGGGTTACGGACCTCTTTGGGTCGCCTGGAAGCAGGGTTTCTTCGACCAGCAAGGTCTGGATGCGCCGGTCATTCTCCTGCGCGGTACGCCGCCGTCGGTTCAGGCGCTGGTGGCCGGCTCGGTTTACGTCGGCGGCGCCAGCCCCGATGCGATCATCGAGGTGACGGAACGCGGACTCGATCTCGTGATGGTTGTGGGCGTCATTAACGGCCTGTCGCACGCGATCATGGGCGGGAAAAATTATAAAACCTACGAGTCTCTGCGCGGGGCGACCATCGGCGGCCAGAGCCTGACCTCTGGAATCACTTTCCCATTAAAACAGGTGCTTAAATCCAAGGGGCTTGAATATCCGCGCGATTACAAGCTGGTCAACGTGGGCGGGACCGCCGACCTCTTCGCGGCTCTCTCCAGCGGGCAGATCGCCGCCGCGCCGCTTGCCGTCCCGCTTAACTTTGCTGCCGAGGAAGCGGGATTCAACGTGATCGGATGGTATCGAGACGTGCTGCCGAACTATCAACTCACCGGCATGACGGTGAAACGCTCCTGGGCGGAAGCCAACCGGCCGCTGCTGATCCGTTTCGTGAAGGGCATGGTTCTGGCGATGCGCTGGGTGTACGAAAACAAGGAGGCGGCGATCGACTTTTTGACCAAGGAAATGAAGCTCAAGCCGGCGCACGCCCGCAAAGGATGGGAACACTACACGGCGAATCGCATCTGGTACCCCGACGTGGATGTCAATGTGAAGGGATTCAAGACCCTCATACAAATCTACGGCGAGCAGGGACAGTTGAAGGGGCCACTGCCAAGTCCGGCAAAGTACATCGATCAGAGTTATTTGAGGGAGGCGTTAAGAGAACTGGGCAGCCGTTGAACAAGTTCAGACCTCGGATCAATGGCGTCCGGCTTCGAAATGTCGGACTAAACGACTGCAAGAAAATTTATCGCGCCAAGCGTGGTAACGAAACAAAATCCGAAATCCAAATTTCGAAATCCGAAACAAACTCAGAGTCAAATAAATCTCAAAACGGGAAAATCCAAAACACTGAATCCGAAGGAAGCTTGTTTGGAAATTGAGTTATTTTGGTCATTCGAATTTGTTTCGAATTTCGGATTTCGTGCTTCGAAGTTTTTGTTCTTGGCGTCCCCTTCGACTTCGCTCAGGACATGCTTTGCGCGAGAAACAATTTTTTCCGATCTGCGTGTCGACGGTAAAATTCAATATGTTTGGCTAGTATTAAGATGAGGTGAAAGGAAATCATATGGCAAATTTGAATCTCGACCGTGCCAAGACCGCGGTTCTCTCCATGGACATTCAAAAAGCTCCCGTGAGAAGAAGCTCCATGTTCCGGGAGCGCAATGTGGGGCCGGCGGTCAAACAAGTCCTGGAGGCGGCGCGCAAGGCCGGCGTCCTGGTCATCCACGCGGCCATCGATTATCAGCCGGCGTTTTTTTCCCCAAAGAATAAATTTTTACAGAAAGTCAGGATTCCGATCTTGTCGGCCCCGGGCGTGGACGTGGCGGAACTTTTGGAAATCGTCGACGAGGCCAAACCCGTAGGCGACGAGCCTGTGGTTCGAAAGCCGCGCATGAACCCCTTTTTCGGCACCGCTCTCGATAGCATGCTGCGGAGCCGGGACATCGACACGGTCGTGTTGATGGGCGTGGCCACTGAATTCGTCGTGGAGGCGGCGGCGAGACATGCCGCCGACGCCGACTATCGCGTGATCGTCCTGGAGGATTGTTGCGCCGCATTTTCCGACGAGGCCCACCGGGCGTCGCTCCATATCATGGATCATTTAGCGACCCTGGCCCGTTCCGCAGACTTTCTTGAAAGCGTCTGATAATCCCGGATTCCGCAGTTGAACGGTAATGCACTGAGCGAGGCGCGAGCCTTCCGTAGCGAAGGCAATGGAGTACTACCTCTAAGAGCGTTGAGGTCACCGGTGCCGTGAGTGGAATCCGTAACCCGCTTGCAACAGATTGCCAAGCACCAAAAAGGACTTTGATCCTGCGGATTTGGGTGCCTTCGCTACTCCAGTCTCACACCTCACTCAGTAGAGATTGTAGCTTCAACTGCGGAATCCGGCATGATCGTTTGGTTGCCGGAAAACGAACCGTGGCTGAGCCGCCACTCGGCGATGCTGTGGGGTTTTCTCAAGCTTGTAGCGCCGCTTGGATAGCGCGCGAGGTGTAAAGCCGGGCGAGGTGCGAGCGGAATTTCTTCGACGCGTGGAGATCCTCGGCGACGTCGACTCCGTCAGTGACGCGGGCCGCGGCTTCTTCGATGATCTTAGTATTGAGTTTTTGCCCGCGCAGCGCGTTTTCGACCTCCATGCAGCGGTACGGCCTGTCGGTCACTCCGGTTACACCGATGGCTATCTGCTCACATGTTTGATCCGGGCTGATTTTTAGCCGCAAGGCGATGCCCACCATCGCAAAGTCCGAGGGTCTGCGGGCCGCCTTGAGGTAAATGCTTCGTTCGCCGTCCAGGACCGGGACGCGGATTTCGGTCAAGACCTCATCGGGCGCCAAGGCGGTGCAGAACATCGCGACGAAAAAATCCTCCGCTTTGATCCAGCGCGCGCCTTTGGGCCCAACCGCCTTTAGTTCCGCCTCGAGTGCCAGGGCGGCCGCAGGCATATCGCCGTGCGGGTCCGCATGGGCCAGACTGCCGCCCAAGGTTCCGCGGTTTCGAACTTGCGCATCGCCGACGACGGAGGCGGTCTGGGGCAGCAGGGGGCACTTATTTCGTAACAGATCGGATTGCTTTAGCTGCGCATAGGTGGCGAGGGTGCCGATGTTGAGTTTTTCGCCGTCGGCGCGGAGATAATCGAGATCGGCGATGCGCCCGAGGTCGATGAGAACCTTTGGGTTTGCCAGGCGTAACTTCATCAGGGAAAGAAGGCTCTGCCCGCCGGCGAGAAGTTTGGCGTCGTCCTGATAGGTGGACAGTAGCGCCAAAGCTTCTTCGAGCGATCGCGGCGCGAAATAATCAAATTTGTTTGAAAACATCCGTTTGATTCCGAACTAGATACTAACCACGTAATTGCTTCACAAAACGAGTTTAAGAAATTTATCGCGCCAAGCCATGTCCTGAGTCCAGTCGAAGGAACGCTAAGCTCGCAAAGGAAAGAGCCTTGTCATTTCGACCGAAGGGAGAAATCTTTCTTAGATCCCTCGCGTTCGCTCGGGATGACGGGCCTCGGCCCATCACCTTGGCGTCCTTTGCGTTCTTTGCGCGAGAAACAATCTTTTCCTATCTTCTTGTCGTCGGTAAAATTCAACATGTTTGTCTAGATTTCTTTGCTTTCGGTTACCGCTCGCACGACCTTCTCGGGCGTGATCGGTAAGGAGGTAACTTTGACTCCGAACGGCGCAAGCGCATCCTCCACGGCGTTGGCGATCGCCGCAAGGGAAGGTAAGGAGCCTCCCTCGCCCACGGCTTTGGTGCCGAGCAGAGTATAAGGACAGGGAGATTCCATATGGGCCAACTCAAACTTCGGCACACCCATCGCCAGCGGTTTCATATAGTCCATGAAAGTTGTCGCCAGCAGTTGGCCGTCCTCGTTGTAGACGAAATCCTCCAGGAGGCTGGCCCCGACACCGTGCACCGTCGAGCCGATCGCCATGCCCTCGACGATGCCCGGATTAATTTGCCGGCCGCAGTCATGGACGATGCCGTACTTGAGAAACTCGATCATGCCGGACTGCACATCCACTTCGACGACGGCGATATGGACGGAATTGGCGTGGGTGAGCTGGATGTTGAAGTCCTTACGGTTCGGCAGCTTGGCGATGGGGTTTCGGTAGTAGGCGATCTCTTTCAGGCCGGGCTCTTCGCCCTCGGGCAGGAAAACAATTTTTTTGTAGGCCAGCGAGGCGATTTCTTTAAACGATACCGCTTTAGCTTCGTCTTTTGCCGAGCAAATCTTTCCCTCCTTGAGCTTGAGCTGGTTTACGTCAAGCTCCAACATGTGGGAGGCGAGCCTGAACATTTTGTCGCGGATCTTCCTGGTGGCCATGACGACGGCGCCAAGATCGACGTCGTTGAACTTATTCGAGTAGACCCCGGAATGACCCAGGAAGGGGGAAATCAGCGAGTCGACGTGGGAGTTCATCGAGACGTTGTCCGGAGTGATGGCGAGCATGTCCGCGATCACCTGAGCGGTGGTCGTTGCATGCCCCTGTCCGGTATCGGCGGAGCCTAAGAGCACGTTCACGTTGCCGTCGTAATCCACGCTGACGATGGCGCCCTCGGCGTTTCCCGTGTATTCCGGGGTGCCCCGGGCGGTGTAATAATAACCGAGGTTGGAAGTTCCCGGCTCGACGCCGGCGCTTATCCCGATGCCCAGATACTTGCCGTTTTTTCTTTCCGCGTCGCGCCGCCGTTTCAGCTCCTCGTAACCGACTAGTTCCAAGGCTTTCCTCAGACATTCGGGATAATCTCCACTCTCGTAGATTTCACCCGACGGCGTCGTGTAGGGCATCTGCTCCGGTTTGACGAAGTTTCTGAAGCGGATCTCGCTCGGGTCCAGGCCGAGCTTTTTGGCCGCCAGATCGACCATCCGTTCCAGGACAAAGATCATGGTGGGTTTGCCGACGCCGCGGTTTTGCACTGTGGGGCCCTTGTTGGTCACGACGCTCAGTAGTTCCGCCTTGGTCGCCATGATGTTGTAGCATCCAACCATGGTGGCGAATTTGATCAGACCATAAATGCCGGCGGTGTGAACGAAAGAGCCGTCGTTCTGTATATCTTTGATGCCGACAGCGAGCAGCCTGCCGTCTTTTTTCAGCGCCAGCTCGATCTCGACGTTGGCATCCGGCGCGTGGCTGCCCGCCATCAGGTGCTCTCTTCTGGTTTGAATCCATTTGACCGGCTTGTTCGCTTTCTTGGCCAACAGGGACAGGATGACGATGTAAGGCCAAAGCGCCAGCTTGATACCGAAGCCGCCACCGCTATCGGGGACCATGAGACGCAGCTTATGAGTGGGGATGCCCAGCGTGTTGCAAACGTTGGTGATGCTCCTGCCATGTTGCTGGTCGTTGGCCCAAACGAGGAAAGCATCGCTGCCTTTTTGGTAATCAGCGATGATCGCCCAGGGCTCCAATGGAGTGGAGCTGTAGCGATGGACCTTAAAGGCTTCTTTTAAGATCAAGTCAGCTTCCTGACAGGCTTCAGCGAAGTTTCCATGCTCCATCAGATCGTGCATGAGCACGTTGCTGCCGGCCTCTTCGAAGACCAGCGGAGCATCCGGCTTGAGCGCGTCCTCGAGCGTCACGACCGGCGGGAGCGCTTCATAATCGACCTCGATGAGCTCCAGGGCGTCTTCGGCGATGTAGCGATCCTCGGCGGCCACAGCTGCTACCGGCTCGCCCATGTATCTGACTTTATCGACGGCCATGACATACTGCGTAGCCGGCCGGGTGATGGCTCGGGCCGAGATCGGCTTGGTCTGGCCGGCCGCTTCTTGGCCGGTGAGGACCGCGATGACCCCTCTTAAAGCCAGAGCCTTGCTGACATCGATTTTCTTGATGCGCGCGTGCGCGTGGGGGCTTCTCAGGATCGCGGCTTGATGGCAATCCATGTCCAGATCATCGACATAAGAACCCTCTCCTTTGACAAATCGAAGGTCCTCCTGCCTTTGAACCGGCTTGCCCACCCAATTGCGCGTGACCAGGATCTCATCCAACTTCAACATGGCTATTTCTTCCCGGCTCGCTTCAAAGTCTCGGCTGCATGGGCAACGGCCTCAACGATCTGCTGATAGCCCGTGCACATGCACAGGTTTCCTTCGAGGGCCTCCCTGATTTCCGCCTCATCGGGCGTTGGGTTGGCGGTTAGCAAGCCATAGGCGCTCATGATCATGCCGGGCGTACAGTAGCCGCACTGTATGGCAAACTTTTCCATGAAAGCTTTTTGAATCGGGTGCAGCCCGTTTTTGGCGAGCCCCTCGATCGTCATGATTTCTGCGCCGTCGGCTTGCGCCGCCAAGGTCATGCATGACTTGACGGCTTTGCCGTTAAAGACAACGGTGCAGGCTCCGCAGTTCCCCGTGTCGCAGCCGATATGGGTCCCGGTGAGCCGCACTTTCTCTCTGATGTAATGAACCAGCAAGAGCCGCGCATCCACCTCATGCTCGAGCTCATTGCCGTTGATCCGCAATTTGATTTTATGCATGTCCTGTTTCCGATGCGCCGGGGGGCGCGCGCGTCTACAGAGAAGCGCCCGACGCTTGCCGCCATAGCCCTCGCTTCAGACGAGCTTGGCGATCGCGCCGTTGATCTTGAGTTCGATAATGATGTTCTCCTCTTGGGAATCGGGCGGCGGCAGCGAACGGTGGGCGATTCCTTTGGGAATAACGAACATCTCGCCCGACTGGAGCGTGATAGGACCGAGCTCCGTTTCCCAGTGAATCGCGCCTTTGTAACAAAAGATCAGCTCGTCGCAGTCCATGTTGCGATGCCAGAAATTCATCGGCTCCTTGGTGCGTTTGGAAAGATCGAGGCGAACACCTTCGGCTTGAAACAGCGGCAGGACGGTGCCTTCGGCGCGCGCGTAATTGGATGGACGCAAGGCCGAGTCGTTGATGTCGAGCTTTTCGAGCTTGATTTGGGCGCTCTCCGCGGAAAGGACCTGGACAGGTGAAGTCTCGCGCTTGATGATCAGTTCCTTACCGGCCCAAGTGAATTTCTCTGTGTAACTCATGGGAGCCTCCCGAATTGGTAGGGTTATCGCTGTGGAGGTATACAAAGTCTATGCCGCCCAAGTATTTCGACTGTCAAGAGCTATGACCAAAACAATCAGAGGATTAGCACTATAGGCGGGCCGCGTGTTTCTTGGATTTAGTAATTCCGCGGGTTTATTTTCTCAACTCTAGCGGGATTGTCGTTCTATTACAGCCTGAAAGCAGCGCTCACCTATGAGGCTCGGTCAAAAACGGGGATTGGGCCTCCGTGGCATACTGATTGCTGAAATTCACAGAATGACCTCTAACCCGACTATCGACATTCACGCGCATTTCTACCCCCAACCTTACCTCAAGTTGCTTGCCGAAGAGGGAGAAAGGTTCGGGATCAAGTTGAATCGAAAGCAGCCAAAGGAAGTTGTCATCGACATCAAAGGGAGCCGCTTGAGCCTTGGGCCGGCCTTTACGGATCTCGACGTTCGGCTCAAGGAGATGAAACGCCAGCGCGTCGACGTTCACGCTCTTTCACTGACCCGGCCCATGGTCTATTGGGCCGATGCCGAATTAGGCTTGAAGCTTTCCCAGGCGATGAATGACGCGATGGCCGATGCGCATACTGCGTTTCCCGATCGCTTCCTAGGTCTTGCCGTGCTTCCCATGCAAGATATCCCGTCGTCGTTAGTCGAACTTGAGCGGGCCTCCAAGCTGGCGGGCATCCGCGGCGTTTACATCGGCACCAACGTCAACGGAAAAGATCTTTCAGATCCCGAGTTCCTCCCTTTGTTTCAGCGCATCGAGGCGCTGCGGCTGCCGATATTTCTTCACCCGACCCAGGTGATCCCGACCGAGCGTTTCAAGCCGTATTTTTTTTATAATCTGATCGGATTTCCCGTCGATACCGCGATCGCGGCCGCGAATCTTATCTTCAGCGGGATCCTGGACCGCTTTCCACGTCTCAACATCTGTTTGCCCCATGCCGGCGGCGCGCTTCTATCCCTCATAGGGCGCATGGACCGAGGCTACAAGATTACCGAAGAATGCCGGCAGATGAAACATAAGCCCTCAGCTTATCTCAAACGGTTTACCTACGACACGATCAGCCACGATCCCGGCACGCTCCTCTATCTCATTCGTTTGGTCGGCGCGCAGCGGGTCATGATCGGCAGTGATTATTGCTTCGCCATCGGTTATGACCGGCCGGTGGAGGTGGTGACAAAGCTGGCGGCTCTTTCCCGAGCCGACCAGGCGCGGATTCTTGGATCGAACGCGGCTCGTCTTTTCAAGCTCGGCTAACCAACTCAACCCGGATTCTCGATTGAAGCAGTGAGCCGGCATAAGTGAGGAGCGGACCTGGAGTAGCGAAGACACCCAGCCATGCGATTTCAAAGTCAATTTCGCTTTTTCGCACACAGTTGTGGTGGGTTTTAAATTTGTCCGCAAACCACCGATGATCGATGTCCGCTTAGGGGCAGTAATCCATTGGCTTCGCTACGGAAGGTGCGCTCCTCGCTCTGTACGTGAAATGCACTGGCGGAATCCGGGCTTAACGGATCGCGTTATTAGCTCGCTCTGCGTATGCGCTATGCCAGAAACAAGTACGTAGCGGTCGTCAACTGAAAGGGGCGTTTGTATGGCTTATCGGGATTTACGCGATTACCTGACTGCCTTAGAAGAGAAAGGGCTTCTGTGCCACGTCCGATCCGAGGTCGACAAAGATTGGGAAGTGGCCGCGGTCTGCCGGCGGGTCTTTCAGAAAATTTCTGAAGAGCGTCGTCCCGCGTTGATGTTCGAGCGCATCAAAGGATCGGATATCCCCTTGGTGATAGGAATTCTCGGCGGCTCACGGGCGATCTATGCCACCGCCCTGGAAACGAAACTTGAAGGAGCATTGGAAAAATGGGAGCGCGGGCAAAAGAATCCCGTTAAACCTCGTTTAGTCGAAGGCGGTCCTTGCCAGGAGGTCGTGCACACGGGGGAAAACGTGAACTTCGAAATGCTGCCCGCGCCCATCTGGACGGTGGGAGAAGATCCGGGTCCTTATCATACGTCGCCATTCGTAATTTCCCGAGATCCCGAGACAGCTATACAAAATATGGGGGTTTACCGCGTCCAGGTCAAAGGACCCAAAAGGGCGGGCCTGATGATCAACCCGCCGCGCAACATGAACCAGCATATTCGCAAAAACGAGGCTCGCGGCCAGGGTACGGACGTGGCGGTCGTCTTCGGCGCCGACCCTGTCGTAGGGCTGACGGCGGTCACTCCCTTTCCTTATGGAGTCGATGAACTCGCGATCGCCGGCGGCATCCGCGGGGAGCCGATCGAGGTGACGCGGTGCCGGACGGTCGATCTGGTTGTGCCGGCTACGGCAGAGATCGTGGTCGAAGGGAAAATTCCGTTTCAGGGGCGCGAGGCCGAAGGCCCTTTCGGCGAATATGGAGGTTACATGGGTAGCGGCGGCAACCACCCATTTATTGAAGTCACCTGCATCACCCACAGAAGAAAGCCTATCTATCAAGCGTTCTTGAGTCAGATGCCGCCGAGCGAATCGAGCTGCATCAAAGCCATCGGTCGAGAGGCGGTTATCCACCGGCACCTGAAGGAGAACTTGGGCATTCCGGTCACCGACGTTCATCTTACCGAGAGCGGCGGCGCGACGGGGATGCTCATTATCTCGATGAAGAAGCAGAACCGGTTTCAGCCGTTCAAGGCGATGATGGGCGCATGGTCGCACCATGATGTGTTTGGCAAGGTTGCAATCGTCGTGGACGACGACATCGATATTCGCGACTCCTTCCAGGTCGAATGGGCGCTGAGCTTTCGCATGCAGCCGGCGCAAGACGTCTACGTCATTAAAAACACCGATCCGCTCACGCTAGATCCGTCCCAGCCCTTGAAGGATGGGGAGAAAGTCAAACCGGCGGATCAAATAAGCTCCAAGCTCGGTATCGACGCAACTAAGAAGCATCCATTCCCGCCCCTCGCCGTTCCTCCCAAGGAGCATCTGGAAAAGGTCGATGCTCAATGGGAACGATACGGTATCCGACCGGTCGATGGGCATTCCATAAAACCGTAAAAAGACTTTTCAAGATGATTGAGGAGATCCAAACATGAATTACGACTACCCTGGCTGTGCCTATTGCCCGCCTGCCGTTCGGACCTGCCGCGACGGAGAAGCCGAGGAGCTGCGACCCGGTTTTTGTCCATCAAAGGTGGACCAAGAAGCGATCGATGCCGCGTGGGAGACCTATGACAAAGATCCTTTCGTGCGCCAAGTAGCTCAGGCCTCTGCCTTGGTGGAAAGCGAGGGTTACTGCAAGTGGACGCGGGTGGAGGAGATTTGCGCCTTTGCCAAGAAGATGGGTTTCACCAAACTCGGCATCGCCACCTGCATCAGCTTTGTCGACCTCGCCCATACGCTCAGCGGGATTTTTGAGAGTCACGGTTTCGAGGTCGCTTCGATCGCTTGTAAGAACGGCGCCGTTTGCAAGGAAAAGATCGGGCTGCGCGATGAGGATAAGATCAGGCCCGGCCAGCATGAGTCCATGTGCAACCCCGTCTCCCAAGCAGAATTCTTAAACCGCGCGGGCTGCGAGTTGAACATCGTCGTCGGGCTGTGCGTCGGCCACGATAGCCTTTTCTTCCGTTACTCCAAGGGGCTGGCGACGACGCTCGTGGCAAAGGACCGCGTGCTGGCGCATAACCCGGTGGGCGCGCTCCACCTGGCGGAGAGCTACTACCAGCGCGTCTGGGGACCCAAGCGGCGCCAGCCTAAACCCAAAAAACCTGTCGTCAAGGGAATTAAAGCGGGGAGAGATTAAAGGCTGGCTTTCCTAATTTCTAAGTTCCCAAAAATCAGCTTGCCCTATTTTTCCCCCGCCAGGCGATTGGGGGGCTTTTTAAAGGAATACATGCGCTGTAAAAGAGTCAGCGCGGGTCGCGGCGTGAGCGAAACGTACACAGTGCCGGAAAAGAGAATCTCGCGCGGATTATTTTGGCGGCTAATGTGTTGCGCTGAGGCCGGGAACCAGTGTCTCTTGGGCGAAAAATTCTAAACGTACTCGCACTTATTGATTAACTGCGGATTCCGGGTTCAATCCTTGTCGATCCGGCACAGCAGCGCGCGAAGCTGATACGACCCCATGGCCGGATCGTAGGGCCCCGCCTGGCTGGTGAGGACATTGGCGTTCGATTCCCAGATGCCGTGTTCCCAGCCCCCGCGCTCGGGAAACCACCAGCCGAATTGGCAGTCGATCAGGCCGGGATGAATGTCCTTGTTGAAATGCGCGCGCTGCCGGATGGTGCCGTGCGGCGTGCTGATTCTCACCCAATCGCCGCGGCCGATGCCATGCTTCTTCGCGGTGTCCGGGTGGATTTCCACCTGCGGCTCCTTGCACCCCCGGCGCAAAGCCGGGAGGTAACGGTGCTCGGAATTGAAATACACCGGGATGCGGGTTCCGGTGTTGAGGATGTAGGGGAATTCTTTGGCGATCTCCGGCGTGCTCACGGGGCTCACCGGAGGCTCCTCGTAGTACGGCAGCGGATCGTAGCCGAGCTTTTCCAGCCCGGTGGAGTAGATCTCGATCTTGCCGGTCGGTGTGGCGAACCCCTTCTGCTCGTATTTGCGGTATTGCATCGGCACCTGCACCGGGCCGCGCGCGGCGAGTTCCTTGAAGCTCATGCCGAGCGGGGCAAGCATGCGGTCATAGATGTCGTGGAGTTCTTCGTCGCAGTGCGGCAGACCGAGGCGCCGGGCGAGCTCGATCATGATCACCTCGTCCTGCTTGCATTCGCCGACCTGCTCGCACTTCTGCTGTGCGAGCACCACGTTTTCGCCCATATACGGCATGCCCACAACTTCGTCGATCTCGGGCCAGGCCGCGGCGGGCAGCACCACATCGGCAAGCTCGGCCGTGGGTGTCATAAAGAGGTCCGCCACCATCAGCAGATCGAGCTTCATGAGCGACTCGTAGACCTGGCGCGAACCGGCGTAAGTCGACAGCGCGTTATTCGCGAAAACAAGGAACCCCTTGGTCCAGTAGGGCTCGCCGGTGCGCATGGACTGGAACACCGAGGGCATGTGCGCGGAGGGCAAGGGTGATCCTGCGCCCGCGAGCACGCGAAATTGCTCGGCCCCCAGGCATTTTGCGGCGATCTCCTTCGGCAACAGGTCGGCTAGCGGCGGCAAGGCGGCAAGACCGTGCATGCCGAAGCACCAGCCCCCCGGGGCGTCGATGGTGCCTGCGAGCACAGGGAGCATCGATATCGCCCGGATGGTCTGGGTCGCGTTCACGGTGTGTTCGATCGCGACGCCCCACTCCAACCCGCCGGGCTGTGCTTGCATCCACAGCCGCGCGGCGGCGCGTATCTTTTCGGCGGGAACCCAGGTGATCGGCTCGGCCCATTCGGGCGTGTACGGCCTGACACGCTCGGCGAGCAAGTCGAAACCGAAAGTCCATTTTTCGATGAACTCCCTGTCGTAGGTGCCATCGGCGATGATGGCGTTCAGCATCGCGAGCGCCAGCGCATCGTCGGTGCCCGGACGCAGCTGCAAGAACACCTGCGCGTGCTTGGCAAGCCAGGTCTTGCGCGGATCGACCACGATAATCTTCGGCTTCGCTTGCAGCGCATCGCGCACCTGAAAACCGACTTCGCCGTCCGGGCTGGATGCCAGCGGGTTATGGCCCCAGAACAGCAGCACCCCGGGCGCGCGCTCGCCGCCGTAATCGCACCAAGGCAACTCGCCCAGGGTGATTCCCATCGTGTTGGCGCGCGGGAACAGGCATTGGGCGCGGCCGGAATTCCCCGAGTTCGGTGTTCCCATCATATTGGCGAAGCGCGGAATCCACTGCATGTGATGCCGCCCGGTACCGGTACCGATGGCGATCGCTTGCTTGCCGTACCCGTCCCAGATGTCGCGGATCTTTTCGCACAGATAGTCGTAAGCCTCATCCCACGAAGCGCGGCGCCACTTGCCTTCGCCGCGGGCGCCGGAGCGGATCAGCGGATGGGTGAGGCGTGCCGGGTGGTGCACCAGCTCCATGCTGGCGGCCCCCATGGGACACAGCCGGCCGTGGTTGAGGGGGCCCTCGGGATCGCCCTCGATCTTGACTATGCGCCCGTCGCGCACGTGAACGAGCGTGCTGCAGCCGCCGTGGCACATGCGGCAAGTGCTCTTGAACACCTGCTCAGCGCCGGTTTGGCGATGGGCCGTCGTGTGCGTTACTGCATCCATTCCCAAGTTGCCAAGGAGCGTATCCGACAAGGTAGCGTTATGTCAACTTCGGTTTCGGGCTGTGTTGTAGCAAAGTGAATTTGTGAGGATTGGTGGCAACGCAATTATGTCAGGAATAGTTCGCAAGACCGGAGGGGGCGCTGCTGTTTGCGGTTCTTATCTCAGTGATTCCCAGATCGCCCCTGCAAGTTCGCCGAAACAAGAACCGGTTCCTCAGGACCGTTGGGCTTACTCGTTCCTTTTTCCTGCGGTATCTGGGACGATGATTCCGCGGTCCGGAACAGTGATGGCGAGCTGGAGTTGAGTGTAAGCGTGAACAGATCCGGCCGATTGTAGTGCCCGGCAAAATCCTGAATAACCTTACGGGTAACGATTTCGTTCAGGTTGATGTCTGCGTACAGGATTCCCTCTCCCGGTCCCATAGGCCCGGCAATGAACCGACCGCGCGGACCGATGATCGACGCTCCACCGTTCTCCTCCTGCCGGCGCTTCAGAAACCGGCGGTCCTCTTCGCTGCTTGCAAGCATCTCGATCATCTCATCGCTGACCAGCCCGACCGAATTAACGACAAACACGCCGCCCTGATAGGCCAGCGCCCGTGTGCTGATTTCGATGGCATCGAGCATCGGCTGGGTTTCAGAGAAGTGTGACGGCCAACTGGCAACATGAACGCGTGTACCCAGCGCCTGCAACGTAAAAACAGCCAACGGATTGGAGTTCTCGCCGCAGATCAGCCCGCTCACCGGCCC
>Ga0214472_10000282_pt1 | contig 65461 bp, 71 predicted proteins | sample RVTome_6_FD_207662 | JGI IMG/M metagenome (GOLD analysis project Ga0214472, IMG submission 207662) | Soil microbial communities from uranium-contaminated site in the Upper Colorado River Basin, Wyoming, United States - RVT140D175 | ecosystem: Environmental > Terrestrial > Soil > Contaminated >...
TACGAGGGAACGGCGGCTGCCGACACCGCACTCGGTCCAGGCTTAAACCGCGTCGGGGAGAAGGCCAACCGGAGGCCGATCCCGGTCAGTTCTTAGGGGAATTGCGCTCCGTGGAAATCCAGGCTAGAGTCCGCACCGCAACGACCTCTATGCCCTTGCGCTTGTCTTCAAGAGACTCAAGTTTCAGCTCGACTCCAGGAGGACTCTCAAACTGGATATACAAACCGGGCGTTGCGCCGTGAACTCTAATATCAACCGACTCGCGGCTTTCGTGCGATTCACGTTCGGCGGTAGCCAAAGCGGCACGGAGCTCTCTGGCATGTCTTCCCCTGTCGGGCGGTTCTGGCAAGGGCGGGACCGTTACTTTACGGGCATGTCTTCTGTATGCCTCTGTTGACGGAGGTGTGGGAACTACAAGGTGCCTTCGGTTGCGAGGAGCTGCCATCAGTTGTTAGCCGTGGGCTAGTTTGTGGGCAGTGCGGCGTTCACTAAGGGTCCGAAGGAGTTCCTTTGTCTCGACACGAGTGCGGTGGGCGAGAATTGCCTCTTTGGCCGCGTGCTCACATGCACGGGCGATATCCGCGTGACTGAGTCCGGTTGCAGCGTGAACAACCTTTGGCCAATCCAGCCCGGTCGTATCCAACAGCGCAAGCCTAGACCGAAGCACCTTCTCCGCCACGTCTTTAGAAGGCAGACGAAATTCGATCACGGCCTCAAACCTTCTGAAGAGCGCACGGTCCAACAACGTCGGATGATTCGTTGCAGCGACGATGATGCTTTCCGACTGATCCTCCTCAAGAAATAAAAGAAAGGAATTTAGAACCCGACGGATTTCTCCAACTTCGTTTCGCGCCGCTCGTTCGCCCCCAAGGGCATCGAACTCGTCGAATAAGTAAATGGCTCGGGTCTGCTGGATTGCGTCGAAGATGAGCCGCAGCTTAGCCGCAGTTTCCCCAAGGTATTTTGTGATCAGCCCATCGAGCTGAATTGTAAAGAGCGGTAACCCAAGCTCGCCAGCCAGGATCCCTGCGGTCATCGTTTTCCCCGTTCCGGGCGGGCCTAAAAAGAGAACTTTACGGACCGCCGTAAGACCGTGTTGTCGAATCCGGTCTCGCTGCCGTTGTTCTAGAAGAACACGTTCGACCCGGGACCGCACCGCATCGTCTAGCGCCATATCTGTAAGACGCGTTTTGGGGTAGGCGGCGGTCAAAATTCCTGCAAGCTCGCCGCGAGGTTGAACGAGCGGAACAGGCCTGGTTCGCTGACCTGTAGAAATGGTATTTCCACGAGTCTTCGCTCGGTCAACCAAGTCGCGAAGCTCCGTGGCAAACCTGGTGTGTCCTTGGCGTGCGGCTTGTGCTGCGACCTGCATCGCGATTGTGTAAAATCGCTCATCATCACCTTCAGCGTGACTTTTGATGAGCGCTTTCACTTGGTCCGCACTGGCCATTGTTCTAATTACTGTCCTTGAGATAAGGCTTATCCGCTTTTTTTAGTCATTTTACAAGATAATTCAGTCTACTGCCACGCATCAAGATCCCGAGCAGGACGCTATCGGGGCTCGGGGCGACAACCCGTATCCGCTTCGGCATCAGGTGCACTCTCGAAATCGCAAGTGCAATGACGCGGTTGACGCACACAAAAGGGAAGTGATAGAGGTTCGCTGTCAGCAAGCGTGATTCTAGAAAGGACGCCGCATGGCCACAAATCCAATTGAAATTTTGAAACAACGATATGGCAACCTCGTTCCGACGGCCCGGCTCAGGGACGGCAAGCCGAGAAGCATTCTGTTCGACGCGACGAAATGCATCGGCTGCCGCCACTGCGTGCAGGCGTGCAAAGATTGGAACGAGCATGACCGCACGAGTCTTTACGAACTTTCCCCCACCAACTGGATCACCATGGAGCCGCCGGTGCTCGAAGGGCTCTCGCCGATTTGGGCGCGCAACAGTTGCATGCATTGCGACTTTGCCGCCTGCGCCGCCGTCTGCCCCGTCGAAGCGATCACCAAGTACGAAGAAGGCCCGGTGGTGATCAACCAGCAGGCCTGCATCGGCTGCGAGTACTGCATCCACGCCTGCCCCTGGGAAGTCATCACCAAGAACGACATCACCGGCAAAGCGAGCAAGTGCACCATGTGCAGCGATCGCGTGAGCGAAGACAAGCAGCCCTTCTGCGTCCAGGCCTGCCCGGTGAGCGCGCTCGATTTCGGTTTCACCGAAGAGATCGCCGACAAGGCGAGAAAGCAGGCCGAGGCCGTGGGTGGCTACATTTACGGCGAAAGAGAAGCCGGCGGCGGCGGCGTGGTTTACGTCCTCAAGGAGAGGACGGAGAAGTACGGTGTGCGCAACATCGGCGCCGCGAAATTCCCGAAGCATAGGGTTCCGCTCGGCCTTATGCTCAAGGATCTTTTCACGCCGCGCTGCGGCATTCTCGGCAAGCTGCGCGCTCTGTACCTGGCCATCATCCACCCGAAGCGTCTCATCTACCGCTATTGGTCCTGAATAGAAGCGATATAGAAAGCACGCAACCAGACTCAGGGAGCAGAACGATGCCCTCGGAAAAGGATTTGCGCGAACAACTGGCGGCCTGCGCGCGCATCTTCGCGATGCAAGGGATGATCGGTTTGTTCGGCCATGTGAGCGTATATCAACCCGAAACCAAACGGGTATTGATCACGCCGGGCATGGGTTCCGACAAAGGCAGTTTGCGCCCGGAGGACATGGTGCCCACGGATCTCGACGGCAAGCCCCTGGAAGGAGAAGAAGGCCCGCCCGTTGAGTGGCCGATCCACACCGCGCTCCATCGAGCCCGCGCCGACGCTCTCGCCGTCGCGCACCTGCACACGCCGCACGCAACCCTTTTCGCCATTGCCAAACGCGAATTTCGTCCCGTGACGTTGCAGGGCGCGATCTTCAGCGACGGCGTGCCGCTCTATTCGGAGGCCCAACTGATCACCAATCCGCAGCGCGGCGAGGCGTTGCGCAAGGTCGTCGGCGCCAAACGCGCTGCCCTGCTGCGTGGCCACGGCATCGTCGTCGTCGGCCAAAACCTTCAGGAAGTTCTCTACGCGGTTTTGGTCTTGGAAGACGATACCAAGAAGACGCTTCAAGCGGCGACGTTGGGCGAAGTTGGCACGATGACCGCCGAGGAGTGCCGCGCCTTCGGCGCGGAGATCGCGCTCGAGCGGCGCGCCCAGCGGGCATGGAATTATTTTCGCAGTCTCGAAGCCCGCTGGGACCGCCAGCCCGGCACGGGACGAAGCGAGCTGTTTCCGTGAAGAGAATACCGTTCAAGACGTTCCAAACGTTCAAGCCGTTCAAGCCCCCACCTGTTTCCTCCCCCACGTCGTGGGGGAGGATCTAAGGAGGGGGAAACGGTTTGAACGGCTTGAACACCTTGAACGATTTGAACGAGGTTACGGCAAGATACTCGTAGGAGATGCCGATGCGAGAAACGACGCGAGGAATAACGTTCCTTTTGCTGCTGGTCTTTGCCTTTGTGGCGCTACTGGACTCCAAAGTCCACGCCCAGACGTTGAAGAAAGTCCGCATGGCCAGCTCGTCAACGAATGTTGCCTTCCTGGCCCTCTACACTGCGCTCCATCGCGGTTTCTTCAAGGACGAAGGCATCGAACTTGAAATCATTTATATGCCGGCCAATCTGGGCAGTACGGCGGTGCTCAACGGCGACATCGATTATAACGGCGCGGTGACCGGCACCATCGGCGCGGCGGTGCGCGGGCAGCCGATGAAGGTGTTGCTCTTCACGGTGGCCAAACCCTTGCTGTTTCTGATGGGCAAAAAAGAAATCAAAGACCTCAAGCAACTGAAAGGACGAAAAGTCGCCGGCAGCTCGCCGGGCGGATCGGCGACCTTGATCGCTGAAAAAATGCTGAGACACTTCGGCCTGGAACCGGGGCGGGACGTCTCGCTGCTTCCCATGGGCGGCTCGGCGGCAAGCCGCTACGCCGTGCTGGAAACCGGCGTGGTCGACGCATCCTTTCTATCCGTTCCGGAGAACATTATCGCTCTCGAAAAAGGCTACAATGAGCTCGTCTTTGCTGGCGATGTCGTCGAATTTCCCCAGAACGGCTTCGGCACCTCGGAGAAGAAAATCCGCGAAAATCCAGACGAGGTTTACCGCATGGTGCGCGCCACGCTGCGCGGCCTGCAATTCATTTGGGATAGGAATAACCAAGAGGCGGTCATCAACGTTTTGATGAAGCAGTGGAAAGTAAACGATCGCAAGATGGCCGCGGAAATGTCCAAGCAGGTCTCCCGCGTCCTGACCAAAGACGCCACCGTCAAACCCGAATCGGTGCAAGTGCTCATCGATCTGGCGCGGGATAGCGCCAAGGTCACCAAGCCGGTCACCGTCGCCGATGTGGTCGATTACAGCTTCGTCGATAAAGCGAGGAAGGAATTGGGAATCACAAAGTAGTCTCGCGTTTCGAGTCTCGGGTCTCGCGTTCTTCAACTCGAAACTCGTAACCCGAGACTCGTAACAGATCAGATCAAAAACAGTTTCCCTGTCAGGCTGCTTTTTTCGTTCGGATCGGACGAATTAACACCTCGACTGATATCCCTAACCTCTCATGCAAACGGCGGATCATGTTAATCGATAGGCCGCGACGACGGTTCAGCACCTCGGCCACTCTGGCACGACTTCCCAATATGTCTGCCAAATCTTTACGATCCAGCCCTTGTTGCTCCATGCGGAATTTGATCGCCTCAATCGGGTCCGGTGGATCCATGGGATAGTGCTCGTTCTCGTAGGCATCAACAAGTGTCGCGAGAATGTCGAGGCGGTCACCCTGCGGAGTGCCAGCACGAGCCCCCCAGAGACGCTCGATTACTACCAGAGCTGCCTGGTAATCAGCTTTGGTCCTAATAGGTTTAAGATTTTTCATGCTCCACCTCTCTGACATCAATCTTGTCGTACTCTTTGTGAGTGCCGATCCACTTGATCCAGACAATTCCTTTCTCAAAATCAACCGACGTTACGAGACGATAATCGTTGCCCTTGATATTGAAGACGATCCGGTCGGCAGTCACGATACTGGCCGTTGCGTACAGCCGTTTCACCTCCGCGGTACTCGTCCATCTGGCTTTACGCACTTCATCGAACCAGGCATCAAGTCCGGCTTTCAGTGCAGCCTGGTCTTTATAGCCCGCACGAGAGTGGAGAAATTCACGCAACGTTCGACGGGCAATGACCCGCATGAAAAAACATTACTACGTGCCCATTTTGGGAACAAGTGGATGGAGGAGGTGCGGGAACGCGACAAGGGCGCGTACTACGGGGCGGGGTCAACTCTAGAGTTGACTAGTCATGGTCTCTGTCTCTTGGGTCGACCTGACCCCCAACACAGTACTTTCGGGTTTTATGTTTCGAGTTCGGAAACCCGAAACTCGTAACCCGAGACCCGAAACTGATTCAAATCAACGGATCGATAATCACCTTGATCGAGTCCTGCCCGCTCGCCGTCAGTTGGAAGCCCAAACCCGCTTCGGCCAGAGGCAAGCGGTGCGTGACCATCTCGGCCACGCGCACTCGCTGCGCCCGGATCAATTCGATGGATTGCGCGAGATCCTCGCCGCTGCCCGCGTAGGAAGTCACCAGCGAGATTTCATCGCGCCAGAAATCGAAGAGCGGGATCGGCACATCGACCCCCGCGGCGGTCGGAGCGAAGAACAAGAGCGTCCCGCCGCGATCGATGGACTTGACGGCCTGCTGGATCGCCGGCATGGCTCCCGTGCAGACGATCACCGAATCGGCCAACCGACCGTCGTTTAACTCGCGCAGCCGCGCCGTCACGTCTTCCGCGCTATGGATCGCCGCATCGGCGCCGAATCGGCGCGCGGCGTTCAACCGGAATTCGCTAATGTCGGTTGCCATGATACGAGCCGCGCCGCTGGCTTTCGCGAGCTGAATATGAAGCAAACCGGAGATGCCGCTGCCGATGACGAGAACGGATTGGCCTGCCGTCATGCGTGCGAAGCGCTGCGCGCGCACCACGCAGGCCAGGGGCTCGATAAACGAGCCTTCGTCGAATGTCATCTCCTCCGGCAAACGATGGGTGCCTAACTCGACGTTGATTTTGGGCACACGGATGTACTCAGCGAAACCGCCCGGCTCGAAGTGGGTCGTGCGCAACATGTCGCAAACCGATTGATGGCCGGCCCGGCAATAGCGACATGCGCCGCAGGGCACATGATGCGAGGCGAAAACCCGGTTGCCGACCCGAAAGTTTTCGACCCCTTCGCCCACTTCAACAACTTCCCCGGCAATCTCGTGCCCCAACACTAACGGTGCTTTTTTGATGCGGTACCATTCCATCAAATCGCTGCCACAGATGCCGCTTGCGCGAATGCGCACGAGCAACTCACCCGGCCCGATTTTCGGAACAGCAACCTGCTCAAGCCGCACGTCGCGATTGTTATAATACACCGCCGCATTCATCGTGGTGGGGTTCGTCGTAGCGCTCACGAGATAGCACTCGGGATCAACAAAGGACCGCGTTTGACTCAACCTGCCGCACGTTTCTGCTTCGCACCTTTGCTGCTCTCGTAAATTTTATAGGCTTCCTTCGCGGAAACATTTTCGTGTACGATAGCACGGACGGCCTGTATCATGCCCACCGGACAGTCAGACTGAAAAATATTCCGTCCCATATCGACGCCGACGGCGCCGTGGGTAACGGCATGATGCGCCAGCTCCAGCGCTTCCATCTCCGGCGTCTTCTTGCCCCCGGCGATGATCACGGGAATCGGGCAAGATTCAATGAGCTGCTCGAAGTCGTCGCAGTAGTAGGTCTTGACGATATGCGCGCCCAGCTCGGCGGCGATGCGGCAGGCAAGCCCGAGATAACGCACGTCCCGCGCCATGTCTTTGCCCACGGCAGTGACGGCGAGCACCGGAATGCCGAACTTTTCCCCTTCGTCGACGAGCTTGGTCAAGCTGACCAGAGTTTCCTTCTCGAACTCGGAACCGACGAAGATCGACAGAGCCATGGCGGAAACGTTCAAACGAATGCAGTCGTCGATGGACACGGTGATATCTTCGTTGGACAGTTCCTTGAGAATGCTCGTGCCGCCGGACACACGGAGCACGACCGGTTTGTCCGACTTGGGATCGACGGATGTGCGCAGCACGCCGCGCGTCAGCATGATCGAATCCGCGTACGGCATGAGCGGTTCGATGGTCTTACGCGGCTCTTCCAAGCCGCTTGTGGGACCGAGAAAGTAGCCGTGATCCACGGCGAGCATGACGGCCCGGCCGTCCTCCGGTTTGATGATTCGCGCTAAACGATTGGCCATTCCCCAATTCATAGACATGTTATCCTCCTTGTTTCCGGCGTCGAGGTCAGCAAAACCTATCATAAAAGCGCCTTTGAATCTAAATGGCTACGCCGCTTGCGCGGATTCGCCAGCCAACGGCCAAAGATAACGTACAGCGAGCGCCGCGACAATCAGGCTACCGCCGGCAAGGGTCGCGAACGACGGGATCTCGCCCACGGTTAGAGCAACCCAAAGCGGATTGAGCACCGGCTCGATCAGGGCGATTAGCGACGCCTCCTGAAGCGGCACCGATTGCAACCCTTTCGAGAACAAGAAATAGGGAACACCAAGCTGAACCGCTCCCATCACCACAAGAATCCCCAGCTGCGTTGAAGACAGGTCGAGCTGAGACTTGACGACGAGCAAGAGCGACAGCGCGCACACAACGTTGTTGATCAACGTAAGGTAAACCGGACTCACCGCTTGCGTACTTCGCAAGTTGACCATGTACACCGCGAAAAGCAGGCCGCTCAAGAGAGCGAGTAGCACACCTGCCATTTCCGGCTGGCCGGCGCTGTCCAACGAGATAATGCCCACACCGATCATACTCACCGCCAGGGCGAACCCGTTTAGTTTCGAAACCTTTTCACCCAGCACGAGCGCGGAAAAAAGGAAAACGAAAAGAGGCGCGGTGTACTGCAATACGATAGCGTTCGCCGCAGTTGTCAACTTGTTGGCGGAAACAAATGCGCTGATCGCCGCGGTATAACTTATGACGGAAATTAGAATCGGCCGGTCAAACCGCCAATCATTTCCCCGCAAGAACGGAATGAAAATCAACGCCGCGAAAAGGCTTCGGTAAAAGACGATCGTAAGCGGAGGGAGATCGAGAAACTTGATGAAGACCCCGGCCAGGCTCCAGAGCAAAGCCGCGCCGACAATCAGCAGCCGGCCGCCAGCGGCGCTTCGAACAGTGAGGACAGTTGATTCTGGAACTGACATTGAACCCGAATTCCGCAATTAAAGTTACAATCTGTACTGAGCGAGGTGTGAGTCTGGAGTAGCGAAGGCACCCAGCACCGCAGTGTCAAAGTCTTTTTAGGTGCTGGGCAATCTGTTGTCACCGGCATAAACAAATACAGCTGCAACACGACCGGCATGGCCGCTAGACACCACATTTTTAGGGATTAATTAATCCGGAATGGCTCAATGGGGCTCGAAATTAGCTCTCGGCGACGACGGAGACCTTCAGCGACACCGTGAGATCGGCGGAAAGCCGGACCGCGACCTCATGATCCCCCGCCATTTTAATGGGCGCTTCTAGGTGGATCTTGCGCCGATCGACGTTGAGACCTTTGGCTTTTAGCGCCTTCTCGATCTGGATGGTGGTCACCGAGCCGAAGAGTTTACCTTCTTCGCCGACCTTCATCGGAATCACCAACGACACGCCCGCCAATTGATCGCCCACGACCTGCGCATGCCGCGTGAACTTTTGCTTCTGATCGGCGACGATTTTCTTCTGATGTTCGAAAGTCTTGAGATTCTTTTTGTTGGCCACCAACACCAAGCCGCGCGGCAGCAGATAATTGCGCGCGTAGCCGTCGCGCACGCGCACGACTTCGCCGATCTTTCCCAGGGTCGCGATGTCTTCCTTCAGAATGACTTCCATAGGCCCTCCCTTTTACGCTGCTTGGCTCGGCGTGAGATTGTTTTTGTCCAACCGGCGGAAGTCGCCCCACAAGTCAAAGAGCCCTAAACCCGCCACCAACAGCGTAAAGATTTGCTGAAAAACAATCAGTATATAGGTCAAGCCGCGTAGAAACCGCGGCACGTTATTCTTGTGGAAAAAATATGCGACCACAGCCAGGCCTTGCGCAAAATAGCAAGCACCGAGGATTACGAGGAGATTAATCGCCAACAGCCGGGCGAACTCCATGCCCGGAATGAACAGGACAAAGCCACATACGATGAGGGCCCAAACCAACGACTCCGGACCTTTCCATTCCCGCAAGTTCTCCACCGCCAGCCAGTGCGTCCGCCGCTCGGGAAAGCGCCGGCAGAGGAGAAGGACATTAACCAAGACGATAAACGCAAGGCTGATGAATATTAATGCCGGTAAAAGCCGCAGTGTCATATCAATGAATTGCGGCGCCGTTTCCATGAATAGATCCAGGCCGTCACGCGGAAAACCTATTTTTTCCTGGATGCGCAACGCCGACATGGATTGATCATTCAGGCTTTCACGAAAATCGTCGACCATCGCCGTCCATGAGCCAAATAAGTAAAGCAACAAAGCCCCGGTAGCGGCGAACATCGCCGCAGCCACGCCGGTGACAAGGAATTCAATGGCCCGCAGCCGCCCCAATAACCCGAAGAGCAACGCCGCCATCAGCGCCGAGACGCCATAAAGAAGCGCCAACTCCTCCCCATCGAAAACAAAGAACAGGAGCGGCGCCACCAGCAGCACTCCGATTCCCCAAGCCGTTCCATACTTGAGGCCAAATCCCAACACCGGTTGGACGACAAGCGGCAACAGGATAATCGCCGCGAACGGTGCGCTGATGCCACCCACGAACAAAACCACAGTGGATGCCAGGGCCAGGAAAAACCTGCTGATGACTTCTAGCCGCCGCATAGAAAACGAGACGAAACGATTTTAGGCGCTTACCTTGGAAATGTTGAACGGAACGACTCCAGGAAAATTTATCCCGCCAAGGCGCAAAGGCGCAAAGTTAAAAATATCTTCCGAATTCTCTGAACTTCGCGTCTTTGCGTCTTTGCGGGAGACATGGTTTTTCCGATCTCTTCTTCGTTTCCGAATTTCAAATACCTTTGGTTAGTTATTCGCCGTAGTGAACGGTAGCAGTGCCACACTGCGCGCCCTCTTGATGGCTGTCGTGAGGAATCGTTGATGGCGGGCGCAATTGCCCGTAATCCGGCTTGGGGTCATCTTGCCGCGCTCGGTAACGAACTGCGAGAGGGTTTTAATGTCTTTGTAATCGATTCTTAGCGTCTTATCGGCGCAGAAGCGACACACTTTGCGCCGGAACATGGGCCTGCGACGCTGTGCTCCCTTATCGTCGTCAGAGCGTTCCCGATAAGGTCTCCCGCCTATTTCCCTTTGTGCCATAAGAACAACACCATCTCTTTCTCCAAACTCTGCCGCTCCAGAGTTACTCGAATTTGCCGATCTTTCCGCGGATACTCGCTCGGCTATGCCCCGGGTTCCGGCTTTCCGGCCCCATCCTCCACGTGGTCGCGCGGAGTGGTCGGGCCGGCAGCCGACGGCTCCTCTTCATCCACACGCACGGTAAGGTATCGGAGGATATCATCGGTAAGCTTTAGGTTTCGTTCCAATTCTTCGACGGCGTGCGCCGGTGATTGATACTGGAGCAAGACATAGAAACCTTTACTTTGTTTTTCGACGCGATAGGCAAGGTCACGCAGACCCCATTCATCGACATGGGATACGTTGCCATTTTGTCCTTCGACAACCTTCTTAAACCTATCGATCAACTCTTTTATTCTCGTTCCCTTTTCCGGGTGAACGATGAACATGGTCTCGTATCGTGACACGGCTTCTTCTCCTCCACGGGAAGTTGTTTTCTCTACCATAGTGTCGGCGCATTTACAACGAAACGTCGAACGGTCACGGCGCGCGGTTAAATCGTTCCATAGCCCTTTGGCTCCCCTCGCACAGCAAAGACATTACCGCTTTGCCGGCCCTGGAGATCACATCGCCAAGTGCGGCGGTCTCTTCAGCATTGAACGGCTGCAACACGTAGTCTACCGGATCGACTCCTTGCGGAGGCCGCCCAATGCCGACCCGGACACGATAAAACGAAGCCCCTGCCAACTCCTCCATGATAGAAAACACGCCACGATGGCCCCCGGCACTGCCTTTGGACCGAATGCGGATGCGCCCGAACGGTAAATCCAGATCGTCGTAAACGACCACGACGTCGTTCGCAGTGGCGTGAAACCTACGCAACAGTTCTTTGACCGGTTCCCCGCTGCGGTTCATATAGGTTTGCGGCTTGACGAATAGGAACCTTTCACCCTGGTTCGACCACTCCCCGACCGACGCGCCGCAAAGTTTCCGTTTGACCGCGACGTTGTCTTGTCCGGCAATATAATCGACGATCAAGAAACCCAGGTTATGCCTTGTCCGCTCGTACCTCTTCCCGGGATTGCCGAGGCCGACGACCAGTTTCACCGATCAATTCCCAACTGCTCCGGCCGTGCCGCCAATTAAGACTCGCCCTCTTTCGTTTCCTCCGGCGCCGCCGGGGCAACCGCCACCGCCTCAACCGGGGCCGCGGTTGGTGTCGGGGCCTCTTCAACAGTCGGCGGCACCACGGCCACCAACGCTAAATTGGACTCGTAAATCGCCTTGATACCCTCCGGCATCGTCAGGTCTTCGATATGCGCCGAATCGCCAATGTCCAAGTGGCTGACTTCGACGTTGAAAAAATCCGGGATATCCAAGGGCAAACATTCGACCTCGATTTCGCGCACAATCGGCTGAAGAATTCCGCCGCGAACCACCCCCTCCGCTTTACCGACGAAATGCAGCGGCACCTGGACCCTGATCTTGGCCGTGAGATCCACCTCGTAAAGATCCGCATGAACCACTTCACCGGTGATCGGGTGAAATTGCATCTCTTTCACCAGGGCAACCTTATCGAGCAGAGAGGCGGAGTTCGATTTTAACCGCACCAAGTGCGAACCCTCAAGTCCGGCGACGCGGCTGGAGAACTCTTTCTTGTTGAGTTCCAGAGCGATCGTCTGGGTCTTCGGCCCATAAAGAACGCCGGGAATCTTTCCGCTGCGCCTGAGCCTGCGGGCTCTTTGCTTGCTGCCCGGATCGCGCGCGTCCACTTGTATTTCCAGAGTTTCCAAGGGTCATTACCTCCTCATACGACGGTGGCAAACAATTTTTTCAGACAAATAAAGAACTGATCGATTCTTCCTCATGAGTGCGCCGAACCGCTTCGCCGATCAGATGAGCCACGGACAATACTTTGATCTTGTCGCACCGTTTCGCGTCGGGACCCAGGGGGATGGTGTTGGTGACGATTAATTCTTCCAACGCGGACGCGTCAATCCGTTGGATCGCCGGGCCCGACAACACAGGATGCGTGCAACAACCGAGGATTCTCTTCGCGCCTTCCTTTTTTAAGGCATCGGCCGCCATCGTGAGCGTTCCCGCCGTATCGATCATATCGTCCAGCAATACTGCAATTTGATCCTTGACCTCGCCGATGATGTTCATTTCCGCGACCACGTTCGGTCCCACCCGGCGCTTATCGATGATCGCCAACGACGCATTCAAGCGCGTCGCGATCGCCCGCGCCCGCTCGACGCCGCCCGCGTCCGGCGAAACGATGGTGACTTCATTGTGATTCAACCGTTTCTTGAGATGCTGGAGCAACACGGGAGTGGCGTACAAGTTATCAACCGGGATGTCAAAAAAACCCTGGATCTGGCCCGAGTGAAGATCCATCGTCAACATGCGCGAGGCCCCAGCGGTGGTAATGAGGTCGGCAATCAGTTTAGCGCTGATGGGGACCCGCGGAATCACCTTTCGATCCTGCCGGGCGTAGCCGTAGTAAGGAATGACCGCGGTGATACGCTTTGCGGACGCCCGCTTGAAGGCATCCAGCATCAGTAGCAGCTCCATCAGGTTATCGTTTCCCGGAGCGGACGTGGATTGGAGCACGAAAACGTCCGCGCCACGGACATTCTCTTTGATCTCGACTTTGCTTTCCCCGTCGCTGAACGTCTCTACCACCGCCTCTCCCAGCGGCACTTCCAGGTATGCGCTGATTTCCTTCGCCAGCGGAGGGTTGGAGTTGCCGGCGAAGATCTTTAGCTCTGGCTCGTGCTGATTCATGGTTGATAATCGAATTCTTTCGTTAACGATCAATGCGCTCCGCAAAAATAAGGAACGCCGTTCGATGGCGAACGGCGCCGCCTGGAATCCTTACTATCGCAGTCGCTTGCGCCGGTTTAGGGAGGAGAAACTGGCTGGGCGGGAAGGATTCGAACCTTCGATACCGGATCCAAAGTCCGGGGCCTTACCGCTTGGCGACCGCCCATCCCCGAACCTCTACATGAGAAGTTCATCCGCCCCCGGGAAAATTCGGCTCATTCGTTTTCGGAGTCGCTTCACTCCCTCCTTCGGCTATGACCTTATGGTATTCCGCTAAAATTTTCTCCTCAATCATCCTTCGCGTTTCATTGTTGATCGGATGAGCGATATCCTTGTAAGTGCCGTCTTTGCGCTTTTTGCTGGGCATCGAGACAAAATAACCGGTCGTGCCCCGAATGATCTTGAGGTCCCGGATCACAAAACAGTGATCGAGAGTGATGGTTACGTAAGCCCTCAGTTTGTCTTCGTCGACAGGAAAGACCCTAACCTCCGTGACCTCCATAGGGACCCCCTCTTGGAACAAGCCAGATGTGTTCCTGGCGGTTAATTTGACGGGCTTCTGTATTGGCTTCGCTAATTCAAAACGTGCGCCAAAAAAGCTTGGACCCCCTTCTCTTGGTTCAGCCGTTTAAAAGCTCGGATAGCAAATCGTTTCGCGGCAAAAATACCGAATACCGACGATCCACTGCCGGACATGAGAACCCTATCAGCCTCCTCGCACCGCAGCCGCTCCTTTAGTATTCCGATGCGAGGATGCCTGGCGATGGTCACCGCCTCCAGATCGTTAACAACTATTTCTCCCAGTTTGGCAAAACTGCTCCAAGAGGACGTAATGCTAGTATTTACCTTGGGTTTTGTCAACTTAGGGCGCGAGTGTCGGTACACCCAAGCGGTGGATACTGGAAATCCCGGATACAGGATAACCAACCAAAGAAGGGGGAAGTTCGCTAGAGGGGTCAGGCGCTCACCGATCCCACGGGCCCGCGCCGGCCGCCGCCGGATGAAGAACGGCACGTCGGCGCCAAGCGAGAGGCCGAGCTTCTCCAATCTTCTCATCGAATACCGCAAGCGAAATAGCCGGTTCAGAGCGACCAGAGTTGCCGCGGCGTCGCTGCTAGCTCCTCCTAACCCGGCGCCCACGGGTATATTCTTGCGAATATGGATCGAGATCGGCTGGTCGATATTCGCCGTTTTCATGATCAGATCAGCGGCCCGAAAGACAAGATTCTTCTTTCCAACAGGCACCAGGGGATGGTCGCAGGTTATTTTTATGAGTGACGCGCTCGGTCTCGTGCGATGGCGAGCCGCTTTGAGCCTTTGAATTTCAATTTCATCGTAGAGCGAGATCGGCACCAAGATCGTATCGAGCAGATGGTAGCCATCCTTGCGTCTCCCGACTACGCGCAGATATAGATTGATTTTCGCCGGCGCTCGAATCTTCACGCGCCATTAGGTAACATAGCCGCCACGGAATTGCGAAGCATCCGGCTCCACATGTCAAAGGAAACAACAAGATTTCTCAGCGCCGCCTGGCAGGCCGCCGACGCCGCCGGGACGCTGATACGGGAGAGCTGGCTAAAGCCCAAAGAGATCGATTTCAAGGGCGCTATCGATCTGGTTACGTCGGTTGACCGCGAGTCGGAGCGCAAGGTCGTTGAAATCATCCAGCGCAATTTCCCCGACCATTCGGTTCTGGCGGAGGAAGAAACCGATCACCGGGGCGCGCAGGGCAAGTACCGTTGGATCATCGATCCGTTGGATGGGACGACCAACTTTGCTCATAGCTATCCGCAGTTTTGCATTTCCATCGCTCTGGAGTACGAGGGCGAAGTGATTCTCGGCTTGGTGTATGATCCGCTGCGAGGGGAGTGCTTTCGCGCGCTAAAAGGCCAGGGCGCCACGCTCAACGATCGTCCCATCCGGGTCTCCGCCGTCAATATTCTGGATCGTTCTCTGCTCGCCACCGGTTTTCCCTACGACGGGCGAGAGTACGCGGATTACTATCTGACTTTTTTCAAAACGTTCATGACGCGTGCCCAGGGCATTCGGCGCGCCGGCGCCGCCGCACTCGATCTTTGCTATCTTGCTTGTGGCAGAATCGACGGCTTCTGGGAGCTGAAGCTTCGCCCCTGGGACACCGCCGCCGGAGCGCTGATCGTCGCCGAGTCCGGCGGCAGGCTGACAGACTTTTCAGGAAACAAATTCTCGATCTGGGGCAGCGAAACTCTGGCCTCCAACGGCGCCATTCATGACGAGATGGTCAAAGTCGCAACCGCAGCGACGCATCAGGCGTCCAGGCTTCAAACGAACCTGTAGATTTACCTGCTTCGACCGAAACTCAGGACTCAGCACTTTCTACTCAGCACTGAATTTATTGACTCAACGGCGCCCCGATGATAGTTAAGTTCGAGACGCGCCCGTAGTGAAAAGGATATCACGAGGGTCTCCGGAACCCTAAGTACAGGTTCGATTCCTGTCGGGCGCGCCAGCCACTTTTCAAAAAAGAAAAGGCGGGCGCAATATCATTCGACGGTTCATGTTTTTATGTTGGTTGTGACCCAAAGAGCTTTCCCGAGTTTCCGTCATCATCCATCGCTACCGAATCCGTCCTGCAAAACCTACGGATGTACAATATTCTCTCGCCCGTGAAGGCTAACGAATCTCGCCAGCTCTGCGTCTGTCCGAGTGGCCGTTACTTCTCTCCCGGCTTCCTCCCCATCTCCTTCAGCACTTCATTGACGATGCTGCGGTCGACGAACTGGTCCAAGTCAGGGAGCGGTTTGCCCTGCGGCCAGCCGAGTTCCGGAGTGGTGCGCGACTCGAACAAATCACGGATCAACTCGGGCGGCATCTCGGGGCTGTACCTGACTCACTACATCGCCTTTTGTTTGATGACCTCCTTAGCACGGGATGTGGACCTATTAGGTGGCATCCCTATCACCCTCAGGCACCCGTTGCCGTCAACGCTCGCCTTGCCACTTCTGGCAGTTCGATAGGTGCGAACATGGAAGCGGGGTAGAGATAGCCGTCTAGCTCCGACTTATCCTCGTCAATTACGCGCAGCATGTTGCGCGCCTCCGCCTCTGCATCCGACAGCGTGCGGTAAACTTTGCCCAAAATCAGACTGGCTGGATTGCTTTCGTTGTTGATGCAAATTACAAAATCGCTCATCGGATTACCCTCTTGATTTTGAAATCCTTACGCCCTACACCATGCGCTTCAAACCAGTGTATCTCGGCTTCGCAGATTGTACCATCGACAATTTTCACAGTAGCTCTACCTTTCCTCTTCCGCCAACGGCGCTTTGCCATAACCGCGTTTCCAAATAGCGCCTGATGTACACGGCCCGACCTGTGGCGATTGTCTCGATGTCTTTAATCTCGCTGAGAATCTCAAATTCCGTCATCAGCCATCGCCACCGTATCCGTCCTGCAAAACCTAAGGATGTGCAATATTCTCTCGTCCATGAAGGCTAACGAATCTTGCCAGCTATGCGTCTGTCCGAGTGGCCCTCACGTCCCTCTCGCTGTAATCGGCGGAGCCGGGCCTGCCGAGCCCTAAAGTCTTGCCGCGCAGATCTTCCACCCGCTTGCTGTCCGGCGTGGTCGTCAGTGTCCACTGGGAGATCAACGACTCGCCGACGAAAAAGACCAGTGGCGCGCCCTTGAGCATGGCCTCGGAACCCCCGCCGGGTATCGGCGTGAATTCGATTTCCTTGGCGATGGTCGCTCTGACCAGCACACCGGCCGTCGCCGCGATGAAATTGGCGTCCAACCCCTCGGCCTTGAGAAAGCCCTTGTCGATGGCGACGTAGGACGGAATGTGAAAACCGCTGCCACCGGTGGTGGTGCAGCCGATCTTGATCGGCTGCGCGAAAGCAGGGTTACCGGCGGCCAGTATCACGCCTGCGGCTGCCAGTGTCACACCCAGCTTGAAACAAAAACGTTGCCTCCGAATTTCGTTGAACAGATTCATAATCTGTCTCCTTTCACGAACCCCGCATGGTTCCAACAACCTAGCATAGCGCCGCTCCTGCCAGATAGGCAAGCTCGCTTTTCACTGTTTGACAGCATCGCGGCGCCAACCTAATGTACGTGTTACCTACCTTCAGGAGGAACCATTATGAACATTCTCATCACTGGCGCCGGTCTGATCGGCAGCCACACCGCGCGACAAGCCGTCGAGGCGGGTAACAAATTCGTTCTCTTCGATCTCGCTCCCAATCGGGAGTACATCGAGAAAGTCGTCGGCAAGGGCCGCGCCGACGCGGTCGCCGCCGACATGCGCGACTTACCGGCGTTGATCAGCGCGCTGGATCGTTTCCAGGTCGATACCCTCGTTCACACCGCCGGGCTCATCGGCAAGCGCGTCGCGGAGAATTCTTACACGGGCGCGACCAATAATATCTTGGGCACCATCAACGCGCTGGAGGCCGCCCGGCTGCGCAAGCTTCGCCGCGTCGTCTACGTGAGCACCTTCGGCGTCTACGACCGGTCTAAAATCAGCGGCAGCGTCGTCCGCGAAAGCGATGCCGTCGGCGGCCACAACCTCTACACCGTGACCAAGCTCTGCTCCGAACATCTGGTGCATTCCTACACCGAGCAATACGGTCTCGACACGATCATCATCCGGCCGGCCGGCGTTTTCGGCCGCGGCCACTACGTCGGCGGCTCCACCGTCGGCATGATCATGCGGGACCTCGCGCTGGCCGCCGTCAAGGGCGACCCTTTCACCATCGACACCAAAGTCTACGCGCCCAACGAAGTCGTCTACGCGAAGGACGTCGCCTCAGCGATTCATCTCGCGTGCCAGGTGAAGAATCCAAAGCAGCGAACCTACAACGCCGGCAGCGGCGTCGTCACGGGGCCGCAAGACCTGGCCCGGATCGTCAAAGAATTGGCTCCAAACATTGACGTGAAGGTCACCGGCTCCAGTGCTGGAGAGACAGGCAAAAGCGCGCCTCTCGACCTTGGCGTATCCAAAGCCGAACTCGGCTACGCGCCCAAGTATCCGCTCAAGGAAGCGTTGCGGGATTACATGGAAGAGCTGTGGGCAGATCAGAGGAACTGAGGTCTCAGCTTCGAGGAATCTCTCGCAGCGTGTCCGAGTAATCTTAGACGTTTTCTTAGACAAGGCTGACGAACTGGTGTTTCTATAGTGCGACAATCTCATCCGGAAGAGGCCGGCCGCCGTCCCCCACATTAATCGCGTGACGCTTCTTCGATAACTCATGTTGACACCTCCGAGCCGCCACAATAGTATGACTTCCCAGCACGGAGGTTCTCATGCCTGATATCACTGACATGCGCGGATACATCGAAACGCTCGAAGCGATGGGCGAGGTGCGCCGGCTGGACGGCGTGGATTTGAAACTAGAAGTCGGAGCGCTCACCGAGCGGTCGGCCGAGCAAGAAGGGCCGGCGCTGCTGTTCGGTAACTTCAAGAATTACCCGGCCGGCTTTCGCGTGATTTCCAATGTTTTTCGGACCTGCAAGCGCACTGGCCCCGCGATGGGAATTCCATCCGAACTCAACGGTGTCGATTATCTTTACGCCTGGAGAAAAAAACTCGCCGCTTACAAACCTATTCCCGTGGAGCAGGTCGAAGGCGGGCCGGTGTTCGAAAACCAGATGGTGGAGGGTGAGGTCGATCTGTATAAATTTCCCACGCCGAGCTGGCACGATCTCGACGGCGGGCCTTACATTGGCACCGGCTGCGGCGTCATCACCAAAGATCCCGAGACCGGCAAGATCAACATCGGCACCTACCGTGTCATGGTCCAGGACAAAAATAAAGTTTCGGTCAAGATGAACATGGGCAAGCATGGACGGCTAGCTTTTGAGCGCGCCCGCGACGCGGGCAAGCCGTTGCCTATCGCGATTACGCTGGGACAAGGTCCCGCGGTCTTTCTCGCGGCGCAGATGCCGCTGCCGCCGGATGTCAACGAATATGAATTCGCCGGCTACCTTCAAGGCGCGCCCGTGCCCGTCGCCCGCGGCGCGGTGACCGGCTTGCCGATTCCCGCCAACGCCGAGATCGTCCTCGAAGGCGAACTGCCGCCGATGAAAGACGAAGAGATGCCGAAGGAGGGTCCGTTCGGCGAATGGCCGGGCTATTTTACCGATGCGAATGTCGGCGAAACACCGGTCATGAACGTGAAGCGGGTTTACTATAGAAACGATCCAATCATTCTTGGCGCCCCGCCGCTCAAACCGCCGGCAAGCTACCTGCCGCTTCCGCTGGGCGCGGCGACGTTGTGGGAGCAGTTGGAAAAGGCGGGCATTCCCGAAGTGAAAGGCGTCTGGGGTTTCGTTTATGGCGGGCAACCCGGGCCGTTTACGGTGATCGCGATCAAACAACGCTACGCCGGTCATTCCAAGCAGGCTTTGCTCGTCGCCGCGGGCGCGCGGGCCGGAGCCTACGGCGGCAAGTTCGTCGTGGTAGTCGACGATGACATCGACATCACCAATCCCGCCGATGTGATTTGGGCGGTGGCGACGCGCTGCCATGTGCGCGAAGGATTGGACGTTGTCAAAGGGGTCTGGGCGTCGGTGTGCGAGCCAGCATTGCCGCCGGAGGAACGCTCGCCGCGCGGCTACACCTCGGACCGCGTGCTGATCGATGCCTGCCGGCCGTATAAGTGGATGGACCAGTTCCCGCCGGTCAACGCGTTTACCAAGGAATTCAAGGATCAAATCGCCGCCAAGTGGAAACTCTAGATTTAACTTTTGCGGCGCAGCGAAATTATCGGCCCGGAGAGACGTCAAACTAAAAAGAGCGGCGCTTACAACGCCGGTGAGGAGACTCGGCATGGGTACTCTGGAAGCTTTAAGTTTGGCGATGGGAACCGCTTGGACCTCGGGCATCAATCTTTACGCCACGGTCGCGGCCCTCGGCATCGCCGGGCGCGCCGAAATGATCAAGCTGCCGCCCGACCTGCAAGTGCTCATGCATCCCGCGGTGATCGCGGTCGCCTGCATCATGTACGTGATCGAATTCTTCGCCGACAAAGTTCCTTACGTAGACAGCGGCTGGGACGTATTGCACACTTTTATACGCGTGCCCGCCGGCGCCATCCTCGCGGCTCGCTCGTTGGGCGATATGAATCCCGCATTGGAGCTGGTCGCCCTCCTGGGCGGCGGGGCCGTCGCGCTGGCGGCCCACGGCACCAAAGCGACCACTCGCCTTGCCATCAATGCCAGTCCCGAGCCGTTCAGCAACTGGTTTGCGAGCGTCACCGAAGATCTCGCCGTGCTGGGCGGCATATGGATGATCTTCAACCATCCGGTCTTGATGTTGATTCTGATTCTTAGTTTTCTTGCGCTGGTGGCCTGGCTTGCGCCGAAGCTGTTTCGCCTTGCCAAGCGCGGCTTTCAGGCTCTGCGCGACCGGCTGCGCGGCGTCAAGCCCGATCAGCCGGCGCCCACGGGTTCACCGCAACCGGGGTAGCGCAACGGTGCAATCAAAGTGCTGCGATTGAAAATTAGAAGATATGGCTTTCCCGGGTTTCCTGTGGGTAAAATGCTGAAAAGAATCTCCACCACGAAGGAACGAAGAACACGAAGTTTAAAATCATGGTTATCCGAACCCTTCGTGCCCTTCGTGAGCTTCGTGGTTTGAAAGGGTTTCGTCGTTGAAACAGCGTTGGCCATATTACCGGCATGAGAGTCTGAAGGGCCGAAAATAGAAAGCTGCTCGCTGACATGGCAAACGAGAAAAACAAATCACCGGCAGGCGCTCTTCCCGCCACGCCGCTCACCCTGGACGGGTCCTTTGTCTTGCATCAAATGTTCCGCGTGCGCTGGTCGGCGTGGCGCGCTCTGGCGGATTCGGATCAAAAGCATATCCTCGACCGGACCGTCGCCAGATTCGCCGCGATGGAACAGAACAAAGAGGAACCCACCGCGCTGTTTTCGCTGTTGGGCCATAAGGGCGACCTGATGATTGTCCATTTCCGCCGCTCTCTGGACAATCTCAACCAGGCGGAATTGCAAATCGCCCATTCGCGCCTCCATGAATTTCTCGAACCAACGACCTCTTATGTGTCGGTCATCGAGTTGGGACTCTACGAGGCGTCGGTGAAGCTTTACGCGGAATTGACCGCCAAAGGTAGCCAGCCCGGCACGGGTGAATGGAACCGCGAAGTCGAAGCGGAGCTCGCCAAACAGCGCCAGGCTGCCGCGCCGCGTCTCTGGCCGGAGATTCCGCAGCGGCGCTATCTCTGTTTTTACCCGATGAACAAGTATCGCGGCGAAAGCAAAAACTGGTACAGCGAGCCGATCGCCGAGCGCCAGCGCATGATGCGCGAGCACGGCCTGATCGGTCGCCACTACGCCGGGCGCGTGACGCAGATCATCTCCGGCTCCATCGGCTTCGACGACTGGGAGTGGGGCGTCGATCTGTTCGCCGACGATCCGCTGGTGTTCAAGAAACTGGTTTATGAAATGCGCTTCGACGAAGCCAGCGCCGTCTACGGTTTGTTCGGCGCTTTCTTCGTCGGCCTGCGTTTTCCCGCGGCGCAACTCGGCGCTTTACTCGAAGGCAAGACGCCGAGCTTCACTTGATCAGTCATAGGCGCAGTTTAAAACGATCAATCCGTTCAAGCGGTTCCAAACGTTTTGAACGATTGGAACTTTTTGAACGAATGGAGCGCCTGTTATTGAGGAGGAGTTATGCGACTCAAGGACAAAGTTACGATCATCACCGGCGCGGCCCACGGCATCGGCAAGGCCTATGCGCGCAGATTCGCCGAAGAAGGCGCCCACGTGGTGATCGCCGACGTTGATGGAGCGGGCGGCGAGGCCACCGCGAAAGCGTTGCTCGACGCCGGCGGCTCCGTTTGGGCGCGCGCGACCGATGTGACCAATTATTCCAACGTGGAAAGCTTGATGCGCGAGACTGTCGCCCAGTTCGGAAAAATCGACGTGCTGCTCAACAACGCGGCGATCTACGTCACGCAAAAACTCTGGAAAGGGCCGGTCGAAGAGTTGGCGTTGGAGGAGTGGGATCGGGTCATCGAAGTCAATCTCAAGGGAGTCTTTCTCTGCTCGAAAGCGGCGATCCCGATCATGAAGCGGCAGAAGAGCGGCAAAATCATCAACATCGCTTCGGGCACTTTCTTCAGCGGCTCGGGCAACATGCCGCACTACACCACGGCAAAAGGCGGCGTCGTCGCGCTGACGCGGGTGATGGCGCGGCAACTGGGCGAATTCGGCATCAACGTCAATTGCATGACGCCGGGATCGACGATGAGCGAGGAATCGGTTTCGGACGAAGTGCGCAAGCGCCGCGAAGGCAGCATGGACAAGCGCGCCTTCCGCCGCGTCGAAACTCCCGCCGACATCGTCGGCACCGCGCTCTTCCTGGCAAGCTCCGACAGCGACTTTGTTACCGGACAACTACTCGTCGTCGAAGGCGGCGGGATTATGCACTAGGAGCAACGACTGATCTTGGCGTTAGAAGGACTACTCAAAACGTCTTCGCCGTCTCGGGACGCCAACTGGCGAGACGGGATTCGAGTCGCTTGACGGCCAGAGTGAGGATAACGGAGAGCGCCATGAAGATGGCGACGCCGACGAAGACGACGTCCACTTTATAGTTGGTCGCGGCGGATGCGATCATGTAGCCCAAGCCCTGGCTCGAGCCGAAAAACTCGCCCACGACCACTCCTAAAATCGCTCGCCCAATGGCGAGCCGTAGCCCCGCAATGATGTAGGGCAGCGAATTCGGTAGCACCACGACCTTCATCAATTGCCACTCATTGGCACCGAAGGAGCGCACGACGTTGACGAGCACGCGGTTGACGTTCTTGACCCCGGCGTAGGTGTTGATCAGCAGCGGAAAGACGGCGCCGGCGAAGACGATCACGATCTTCGACCAGATGCCGATGCCGAACCAGAGAATCAAAAGCGGCAAGAAAATGATGCGCGGAGTTGCATTGGACGCCGTCACATAAGGATCGAGCAAGTCCTCCAGAGTCGTAGACCTTCCCATGATCAATCTCAAAGGTAGGCCGACGACAATCGACAGGCCGAGGCCGGCGAGAAATGCGATTGCGCTGACGTAAAAGTGCTTTTCGATCTCGCCGTTGAAGAGCAGTTCGCGGAATGCCGCGGCGACGCTGTCGTTGATCTTGCCACGATCATAGACGCCGCAGGTGCTTACATAGGCGACGCGCCAGAGATTGCGCAACCTGGCGGCTTCCAGGACATTGATCGTCCCCGGGATGTTGTTGGTGGAACCGGTGTAGGTGTTTTCGGTAACGCGCTTGCCGATCAGACAGGGGGACCAAGACTGTCATAGCTTTGCTTCCTTTGATGAGTTCTCGCGGACTGCCTTAGGTTATGGGAAAGCCCGTTGTCAATGAGGAAAAATTGTCTTGCCTTTTCATATCGTGGGAGATATGTATAGCTCCAAAAGAGGCGACAGGGAAAACTGGTATGCTGAGGCAAACAAGCGAAGAAAGGAGAACGTCCATGCGAACGCGTAGTGCAAAAGCCCTACCGTATCTGGGCACGGCGATATTCGTCGGCGTAATTGTGGCCGCGCTGGCGGGATTTGTTGCCGACGCGACCGCTCAGACCAAGGTCAGAATAGGGAGGACGATTTCAGCCAGCGGCTTTCATATCCCCTCCTATATCGCTCACGAGAGAGGCATGTTTAAAGAGCAGGGCTTTAGTGTCGAGTTTATAGCCACACAGGGAGGCGCGCTCGTCAGGGCGGGAATTGCCAAGGAAATAGCCTACGTTCCGATTCCGGGTGGGGGTTCCCAAGCGATGCTGAAGGGCGCACCGATCGTATTTGTCGTCGGTCAGTCTCTGATCTCCCAATGGACAATCACGACACAACCGAAGATCAAAACGGTGGCAGACCTTAGGGGTAAAACCATCGGCGTCGAGAGACCCGGCTCCGCGCCTTACGAAGAAACAGTGGTAACACTGGGCCAATTTTTCAAGATGGAGGCCGGCAAGGATTACAAGCTTCTCGCTTTTACGGCGGAGTCCGACCGCGTAGCGGCCCTTATTACAGGGTCCATAGACGCCGCCATCCTGTCATTCGGGCCCGCGGCAGCGGCCGAGCAAGCAGGTATGAGGATTCTCCTGCGGACAGGGGACTATATTCCCAGGTTAGGCGGGACCTTCTGGGTACATAAGGACCGGATCAAGGAAAAGCCCGATGAGGTAAAGCGGTTTATCAAAGCTATAGCTAAGGCGACCGATTACATCAAGACAAACCGGGAGGGTACTATACAAGTTCTCCTGAAGTACTTCGAGGTAATAAAAGAGCCAAAGGTTGCTGAGACGTTCTACAAGCAAATCCAGAATGCCTTTGGGCCGGAGATTCCCCACGACTTGCTGAAGGTGCTGTTCGACTCGCGATTGACTCCGGAAGCGGGATGGCCAGCGGGAAAGCCTGCGCCGGACTTCGAGCAATTCGTGGCGCGCGACATCTTAAATGAGACTCTGAAGGAGATGGGGAGGAAATCCTCGAAGTAATCAGTAGGCAGACAGCAAAAGATAGGAGGCGGTCGGCAACAGTGCAGACTTCTGTCTCCTGGCTACGGCGGCTCACCAAAGCATTCGTAAAATCTTTCAGAATGTCTTCACTGCTTCGGGACGCCAGCGGGTGAGGTTGGATTCGATCTTCTTTACGGCAAAGGTGAAGATCAGAGAGATGCCCATAAAGATCGCCACCCCGACGAAGACAACATCGACCTGGAAGGCGCTTGCCGCTCTGGCCATCATTGCGCCCAGGCCTTTTGTGGCCCCGAAGAACTCGCCTACCACGACGCCCAGCGCGGCCCGGCCGATAGCCAGCCTCAAACCCGCGACGATATACGGGACCGAGTAGGGGAGAACGACGATCTTCATGACTTGCCATTCCCCGGCCCCAAAAGACCGCACCATGTTGACCAGAACGCGATCGACGTTCTTTACGCCTGCATAGGTGTTAATCAAGAGCGGAAAAACCGCCCCGAGAAAGACGATCAGGATCTTCGACCATATCCCGATGCCGAACCAGATGATCAGAAGCGGCAGCCAGACCAACCGCGGCGTCGCGTTGAGGGCTGTGACATAGGGGTCCAGAAGCGCGTCCATGGTTCTTGACCTGCCCAGGATCAAGCCGAAAGGCAACCCCACGGCCACAGACATCCCCAGCCCGGCGACAAATTCCCAGGCGCTCACGTAAAAGTGCTCCTCGATCGTTCCGTCTACGATGAGCTGGTAGAACTTCACAGCGATTTGTGAGGGAGTGGTAAAGAACAGGCTGACGCCCCTTGAAACGGAAATCCACAGAGGGCTAATTTCCCAGACCACGAGAAATAGGACGATAAACCCTATCCCCAGGATATGGGGTTCCCGCTCCCTGTAGAATTTCACAACCCCCGTCATCGACTCTCCATCCCTGCCCGGTACGGGGCGATGATAACCTCGAACTTTCTCAACGCCTCGGTCAACAGCACCGCTATTACAGACAGTGCGATGATTCCCACAAACATCTCGGGTAGCCGGTAGGTATCTCCGAAATACGCTATGGCAAATCCGATCCCCTCGGAAGCAGCGTAGAACTCGCCCACGATAACGCCCACTATCCCTCTCCCAATTGCGAGGCGTGCCCCTGCCACGATGTAAGGGAGGGTGCTCGGCAAGATGACGTTGATGTAAAGGTGCCGCTCTTTTCCGCCAAAGGACCGGACCACATTGATCAGCAGCTGGTCTGTGGATTTGACACCAGTATAGGTGTTGAAGACGAAAGGAAACACGGATAGGAGAAAAACCAAAACGGCTTTGCCGGAGAGCCCTACGCCGAAAACAAGGATGATGAGCGGCGCCAGGGCCACAAGAGGGCTCGCATAGAGCCCGGTGAAGAAGGGGTCGAGCGTATACTCAACTCGCCTCCGCCAGCCCATGACAGCGCCGGTGGGAATCCCGACGATGACGGCCGCGCTAAAGCCCCAAAGAAACGCCCGGCTGCTGATGGCCAGGTCTCGCCACAGTCGGGCGCCGAGGAGGAGTTCTTTTGCCGCAGCTCCTATGTGGGAGGGTTTGGTAAAAAAGAAGGGGTCAAACGTGATGACGTAAGTTAGGGCGAATTCCCACAGCGCCACAAGGCTGATTAGAGAGATAACTCCTAGGACGAGCCGCTGGTACTTTTGGTATATTTCTTTAACGTCCATCGCCTGTGCCCTTAGAGATAAGCTCTTCCTTGAGCGAATGCCAGATGTCGGCCTTGATGTCGTTAAATTCCGGAGACAATCTCATCTCGTAGTCTCTTGGCCTGGGGAGCTTGATGTCGAGAACCTTTTTAGCCCGCCCCGGCCTGGAGGTTATCACCACCACCCGGTCGGAGAGGTAAGCGGCTTCTTCGATACTGTGGGTGACAAAGATAACGGTTTTCTTAGTCCGGTCCCAAATCTGCAGCAGTTCCGCCTGCATCAGATCTCTTGTCTGCGCATCCAGAGCTGCGAAGGGCTCGTCCATAAGGAGCACGTCAGGGTCAGTGGCCAACGCTCGAGCAAGTCCAACCCGCTGCTTCATGCCGCCCGAAAGCTCATGCGGGTAATGATGTTCAAACCCCCTCAGTCCGACAAGATTAATAAGCTCACCTGAGCGCTGCCGCCGTATGGAAACCGGCATGCCTTTGAGTTCCATGCCCAGCTCGACGTTCGCCAGGACTGTCCTCCAGGGAAGAAGACCGAACTCCTGGAAAACCATGGCCCTATCGTATCCCGGGCCGGTTATTTTTTTTCCGCCTAGCTGAAGATCTCCCTGATCGGGTCTGAGCAAACCGAGAAGAACATTGAGGAAGGTGCTTTTGCCGCACCCCGAAGGGCCCACAAGGCTCAGGAATTCTCCATGTCCAACCTCGAGGTTAAGGCCCTGAAGAGCGGTGACAGGATCCCGGTTCTTCGGCTTAAAGGTGAGGACAACGTTTCTCGCTTGTATGTACGGTGCCATGGCCGGTAAATATCAATTGCGGAAAGAGTTTCAAGCCCTTTAACGAGACAACCCATATCGAAGTGCACGTGGGATTGCAAGCATTGCTTCAGTGTGTCAGTGTCCGCCGCAACCTCTTAACCCCTCGGGCCTTTGCTGCCAGCCTCCTGACCACTGGGATAAATCCTGTGTCAGCGACTATGCGATGCTCCGGGCGCTGGCTGTCAAGCTCGCCAGTAGCGATTCACATGCAATGCGCCCTGCGCGTGACGATCTGGATGGGGTGCAATATATCCTTGCTGCGCGATGCCTGGGGCAAAATTGCTTCAGGTCAGGCCGCCGCGCCAAGCGTTTTCCGCGAGGTCGCAGAGGGAATTCCAACTGGCGCTTCAGGCGGTTGCAGAAAAATTTTCACGAGAGGGAGCAAACATGGGTAGACCGAGACAAATTGAATGGCCGGACAAAGCCAAAATCTGCGTAACCTTCATCATTCCGTGGGAAGTTTGGCCGGAGAACTTTGCTACGCGCGAGTCGCTGCAACGCCACGGCACGCACACGATTCCGCCGGCCAATGCGGTTTTTAAAAAAAACCTGGCCGCCGTCACCGAGAGGGAATATGGCGACCGCATCGGCATCTGGCGCATCATGGATCTCTTCGAGCGCCATAATCTCAAAGTGACCTTTCTTATGAACGGTTTGAAGGTGGAGCAGTTTGCCGAGGAATGCCGGGACTTCAAAGCCCGGGGCCATGAATTTTCGTCGGAAAGTTACGAGCACGAGTACTCTTTCATGTACACCCGCGAGCAGGAGCGAGAGTCGATCCAAAAGACGGTGGCGGCATTCGAAAAGGTTTTGGGGCAGAAGCCGACGGGTTACCTCTCCCCGGGTCATGCCTCGACGCCTGATACGCTGGAGCTGGTAGCCGAGACCGGCTTTGTCTGGTGTTCCGATCCGCTCAACTCCGATAATCCTTATACCGTCGAGTCGAAGGGCAAGAAGGTCGTCGTTGTGCCCTATAACTTCCAGGATGCAACGATTACTCGACCTATGGCGCCGGGCGCACGCCACGAGATCTGTTGCAGATCATGAAGGATCAATTCGATTATCTTTATTGGGAGGGAGAGCAGGGAGCGCCGAAGTTCTTCGCTTTCAATCTCCACCCCTTCGTCTCCGGCGTGCCGTTTCGGACCAAAATTATCGAAGAGTTCATTCAATACGCCAAGGGCTTTTCCAAAGTCTGGTTTGCCCGGCGCATCGAAATCGCCAATTGGTGCCTGGAGAAAGGATATTAGCGGACGCGGACGCTCTGCGTCCGCGGTTCTAAGGTTCAATGTTCAAAGTTCAAGGTCAGAGTCGTAAATCGAACACCTAAACCTGAAAACTGACACCTGAAAGATGATCGAGTTCAACGCTCAATGTTCGAGGTATTTCGTTCGTTTGCAATAATTCTCGAACCGTTTCCTACCTTTGAACCTTGAACGTTGAACTTTGAACGAAGGTTCAAGGTGCGCGCGGGATGTCTTTTTGGCCGTCCGCTAACCTGCGCGCCGAGGTGATAAATCCCGTGTGGGCGACCATGCGGTGCTGGGGCCGGGCGCTCATGCCTTTGAAATGCCAGAAGCGCATCAAACTCTCGCTGGTCTCGATGCAAGCAAAGCGGTTGTCGTCCCGCAGCGCGTCCACCAAACTTTTAACTTGCAGCACCGTCGGCAAATAGCAAAGAAGTATGCCGCCGGGCCGCAGCGCCTTCCAGGCCGCGTCGATCACCTGCCAAGGCTCGGGCAGGTCGAGAACCACGCGGTCGACATCGGTTTCCGCCAATTCGGCGGCCACGTCGCCGATCTTGACCGTCCAGTTGGGCGCGGGGCCGAAGTAGCGGGCGACGCTTTTTTGCGCCAACTCGGCGAAATCCTCGCGGACTTCGTACGAAATGAGCTGCCCGTCATCGCCGATCGCGCGCAAGAGCGCCATGCTCAGCGCGCCGACGCCGACACCGGCTTCGACAACACGAGCGCCGGGAAACAAATCGGCCCAGACCAGAATCGGGCCGATGTCTTTGGGGTAGATGACCTGGGCGCTACGCGGCAGATTGGGGATCAGTTGCGGCAGGCTGGGGCGAAAGACCAAAAACGGTTCGTTGACCGAGGAGCGCACGGCAGTGCCTTCATCCCGACCGATGATGTCGGCCACGGCGATTTTTCCACCACGGATGGAAATCGGCCGGCTGGGTTCGAGGCGCGCCAGATACTCACGCTCCTTGCGGTCGAGAAGCACGACAGGCTCCCCTTCTCGCAGCGGTCCTTTGCGGTATTTAGAATCCACGGTTGCGCGCAGCGGGTTACTTGGCGGTATAGGCGCCGTAGCCTCTTTTGTTTAGCTCATTGACGAGCTCGCGGACTTCTTGAGAGCGATTGAGATCGCCGACCAGCAAGGCGTCGGGAGTATCGACGACGACAGTGTTCTCAAGGCCCAAGAGCACCACCAGCCGATCAGGCGCGTGGACCAGGCAGTTCTTGGCGCCCATACCGATCCAGCGGCCGTTGCCGGCGTTGCCGTGCGCATCTTTTTGCATCATCCGATGCACCGCGGCCCAACTGCCAACATCGCTCCAGCCAAAGTTCGCCTCAAGGGTTAGAACACGCCCTTCGGAGCCGGCCGGCTCGAGCACCGCGTAGTCGACGGAGATGCTGGGCATTTCCCGGTATTCCCTCGCAATGACTGAGCGAAGCTTCGAATTATTTAACGATTTCCCTGTCACCGCTCTGCCGATGGCATCAAGCCCTCTGGCTATCGCAGGTAGATAGCGAGCAAGGAGTTCGAGCAGCGTCGCCGCTTTCCAGACGAAAATACCGCTGTTCCATAACGAGCCCTGGCGCATGAGTCGCCGTGCTGCCGCGACGGTCGGTTTCTCCGTGAACCGTTTTACGTGAAAGGCGCCGATGCCGCTCCTTGCGCCGAGAGCTTTGCCCTTCATAATGTAGCCGTAGCCGGTTTCCGGATAGTCGGGCCGAATCCCGATGGTGATCAGCTGGTCGTGCCGTTCAGCCAGATCAACTGCCACCGTCAAGGTGCGCTGAAAAGCTTTCACGTCCGCGACCCAGTGATCGGCGGGAAGGATGATCATCACGGCGTCAGGATTTCTCCTGACCACTTCAAGCGCGGCCAAGCCGATGCAGGGGGCGGTATTTTTCCCTTGCGGTTCGGCGAGAAAATTTCTTGCGGGCAGTGTGCGCAGTTCTTTGCGCAGTGCGCGCAGTTGCTCCGCGACCGTTACCACTAGGGTTTGATTTCGCCCGCCAAGAGGGAACGCGCGCTCGGCGGTTTCGACGAGCAAGCTCTTCGGACTCAGTATTTTAAGAAGCTGTTTGGGCCGCTGTGACCGGCTTAAAGGCCAAAAACGTGTTCCTTTGCCGCCGGCGATGATGACGCTGTAGCAATTCCTGATCATTCAGAGGCTCCGCTGCACGACAACAGCAAATATAGTACGGTAGGAGTCATGGAGGATCAAGCAGAGCGCGGTCGAGTTGAGTCTTGGGCGGTCCCATCTGACGCCGACGCGGTTCGCCTCGACGCCTTTTTGCGTAAATGTCTGCCGCAACTTTCCCGTGGTGCGTTGGCGAGCGCGATCGACAATAAATTTTTTTGGACCGGCGGCCGGCCGGGACGAAAAGGAGATAAACTCAAAGCCGGTCAGATAGTGACTTTTCGCGGACCTCAAGAATGGCTTTTCACTCAACCGTCTCCCGCTAAACAACTTGACGTACCGATCATCTATGAGGACGCGTCCTGTCTAGTGGTAAACAAACCGGCCGGCATGGCGACCCATGGGTTCTCCGGAAAAGATACTCAGACGCTGGCGAATTTCCTGGTGGCCCACCGGCCGGATCTACTAACGGTTGGTAAGAGTCGCTGGGAGCCGGGATTGGTTCACCGTCTCGACCGCGAGACTTCAGGACTCGTCCTGGTCGCGAAGACGCCGGCGGCATTCGATAGACTGTGGCTTCAGTTTCGCCGGCGCGAGGTCAAGAAAACCTATTGGGCTCTGGTTTGGGGAGCGACCGCGGCAGCGGGGACGATCGATTTCCCCATCGCCCATGACTCCCGCGACCGAAGACGGATGCGCGCATTGAAAACTTCAGATCGCCGGCACGAACCGGTGAGGCACTGGCAAGCAATCACTCATTTCAAGCGAATTAGTCGGCGCGAGGGTCTAAGTCTAGTCGAGGTCGAAATGGTAACCGGCGTGATGCATCAAATTCGGATTCACCTAACAGCCATGGGTCATCCCATCGTAGGGGATGTCTTATACGGTCAGGCGGGTTCGGAAACATTCGGACTCAATCGGCACTTCCTGCACGCACGGGCCTTGGAATTCCGCCACCCGAAAGATGACCGGAGGATCAAAGTCGAAGCCGAATTGCCAAAAGTGCTTCAGCAAGTCTTAAGCCATCTGAAGATGAAGTTTTAAGCCGCGCTGCTGCGAATTCCCTTGGCTTTGGCGCAACTGCTGCAAAAGTTGTTTAGGGTTCCGGCTTCTTCCAACCAGCCTTCGTCGAGGTTGTGGCAGATTTTTTTACATTCGAAACAGATAAAATAGAGGCCGTCGATGCTCTTGTTGATTTTTTCGCGGTTGAGGACTCGGCCCCTCAGTTTCTCGATTCGGATGCCCAGTAGCTCTTCGTAGTTCCTTTTGATTTTGCGCCTGCCGGCCTCGTCGCTTGGCAGATCTTCGTCGTCGGCTTCTTCCTGGCTGCCATCCTCGATGTAGTCGTGAGCCCGGTCCTTTGCCGGCCGACCAGCGGTTTTCTTTTTCGGTCTCGCCATTTGCTTTAGCTCATTCTCCCGTCAGGATTTTTTTCTCGACAGAGGTCTCAGTATGAACCATGTTTGGATTCGCGCCGGGGCGTGCGAACGGGTCTATTTCATAATGAACGGTCGCAAAGATGTCAATAGCGACGGCACCCATCACAACCTTAGTGCCCGGGTTAACTCGTGCGGGGTTGCTCACGCTTGAACGCGGTATACGTTAGAATGCTTGTTTTGGTCTTGCTGGAAAAATCGCACGGCGGACCGACGGATCCGATTTTGGAGCCCCACGGCCAAAGCCGGGGATCAAGTCGAAGGGTCGAGGATGATGGAAAACGGTTCGGAATAGAGTCGTGTTTATCCCATCACCCTCATCGTCGTTGGTTTTACTGCCTGATGGCTGCCGCCCGTCTCTGCAGGTAGGCGTTTCGCACCGCGCTGTATAGATCCACGGTGGTCTCGGCGACTCGCTCGAAACGATCAAGGTTCAGCGAGCGCTCGTTAACGACATTTGTCGCCGTACCGCCGATGCTGGCGTACCAAGGTATAAAATAGATATAGGGAGTCATCGCCGCATCGAAGGCGTAGCCGATGCCGTCACGAACCGTGAGTGGCGGCAAGAACGGCAGAACTAAGTACGGGCCAGGCCCAGCCCCCCAGACTCCCAAGGTCTGCCCCGTGTCCTCGTCGCTCTGTTCGATGCCGAAGCCAACCTTGGCCATGTCGAAAAGCCCGCCGACTCCGATGGTGCTGTTAATGCTAAAACGGGCCAGTTCGGTAGCTGTTCCGGTCGCCTTACCTTGAAGGGCATTGTTCACGACCCGACGCACCACCGCTAGATTATCGAAGAAATTTTGAACGCTTTTCTGCACTAGATCCGGAAGCAAGAAATCCCATGCGGTTGCGGCTGGTTTAAGCAAGTACCGATCAAGCACTTCCCGGTTAAACGTAAACATCTTCTCATTAAAGCCTTCCCACGGGTCTTGATCGAAATCATCGCCGGCCGCCGCCAGTTCCATACTGTAAGCCGAGCTTGGTTGAGCCGCTTGCTGGTTATCAACAAACGAGGAGCCAGCCATAATCTCTCGCCGATTGGATGCCTCATGGCTCGCTTTAATATCATCGTCGGCATAGCCTATACCGGTTCCGGCAGACGAAACGGCGAGCGCCATCGCTAACCAGATAAAGATCAACGGACGCAAAATCGACGCGTGATTATGTGTCTTCATCTAACACTCCTTTGCCATTCAATTACCTTAACTGACATTCTTGGTCAAGCCTGATTTTTTGGAATCGTATCTCTGAGAAACAACATGCTCCAGTTTGAGTTCTGTTTGTCAAGCCAAAACCATGCCACAGTTCGCGCAAGCCGGGCTTTCGGTAAGTACCTGCGAATACAGGCCTTTCTCGCCTGGAGAAGAAATCGCGGGCGACCCTTTGGGGCGTGTTCGGTGACCAATACTAGCATGAATGGTATTAAAATGTCATTTTCCCCAACGGGGATAGATAACTAGGCCGTTAAAAAATTTGCAAACCCCTGTTTGATCGGCTATTTTCGTATCATGGTCAGGGACCGGGAAAAAATAACCGCAGTGCTGGGCGTAACGGGTGGAATCGCCTGCTACAAGGCCGTCGAACTGGTCCGGCTCTTGGTCAAAGACGGTTTTGTCGTTCGTGTGATCATGACGCATGGGGCAAGAGAATTCGTCACCCCTCTCACGTTTCAAACCCTTTCCGGTAATCCCGTGGCAACCGACACATTCGACCTAACGCAAGAATCGGAGATTGGGCATATAAATTTAGCCGACTCCGCCGATATTTTTGTGATTGCGCCGGCGACGGCGAACGTGATTGGCAAGATCGCCGCCGGCATCGCCGACGATCTCTTGACGACCGTGCTCATGGCGACGCGGGCACCCGTCTTGATTGTCCCGGCAATGAACATTCACATGTACGAAAATGCCATCCTCCAGGAAAACATTCGGAAGTTGCGCAGGGTGGGATATCATTTTATCGAGCCCGCCGAGGGCTTCCTCGCCTGCGGCTACGAAGGCAAAGGAAGGTTGCCGGAACCGGAAAACATCTTAGAACAGATTCAGCGCCTATTGAGAAAGAAGGACTTGGCGGATGAGAGGTTTTTGATCACTGCCGGTCCGAATCGCGAGCCCATCGATCCGGTGCGTTATATCTCGAATCGCTCTTCCGGAAAGATGGGCTACGCCTTGGCGCGCGCGGGATTGAGCCGCGGAGCGGCGGTCACGTTGGTGAGCGGTCCGACGGCCCTGGAGCCGCCGGGCGGAGCCCGGCTGATTCCGGTGACCACCGCGGCGGAAATGCGGCGCGCCGTCCTCGAAGAATTTCCCAACTGCACGACGGTCATCATGGCTGCGGCGGTCTCGGACTATCGCCCAACGGAATACTCAAGCACCAAAATGAAACGGGGCAAAACTCCGCTGGAATTACGACTCGAGCCCAATCCGGATATTCTCAAGGATCTCGGGGAGATGAAGGACGGCAAGCTGCTGGTCGGTTTTGCCGCGGAGAGCGAAAATCTTGCCGCGAATGCCAAGAAAAAACTGCGAAAAAAAAATCTCGACATGATCGTGGCCAACGACGTTACCCAAGACGGCAGCGGTTTCGACGGCGACACCAACATCGCCACCATCGTCGACCGCAGCGGCGCGAGCCGCGCGCTGCCACTGATGACCAAGGACGAGCTGGCGGACCAGATTCTCGACCATCTCCTGGCCTTTAAGGGCAGACGCTGAATGGGGATCCTCAGGGAACCCAAACCGGCGAAGTATTTCGTCGCCTTGCTCTCGTCCGACAGCGAACTTCTCACCCTCGTCGAGTCCGACCTCGCAGCGATCCTGGGCGTCGTCGACGCACGCAGCGAAATCCTGCATTGGACCGTTTCCAATTTTTACGAGAAGGAGATGGGCGTCGGCCTAAGGCGCCGATTTCTCTCCTTCGAGCCGTTGATTTCGCCTGGCGAGTTGGCCCGGATCAAATTACTAACCCAGGAGATCGAGGACAGGTATCGCGACCCTTCGACGCGAGCCCCGGCCTTGGCCGGGGGCTCTGGCTCAGGATTTCGCCCCACGGGCGTACTGGATAATCCTACCGGCTCGCCCGTGGCGCTCCACAAGACCACCGATCGCTCAGGGCGGCGAATCAATCTCGATCCCGGCTATATCGACGCTTTCAAGATCGCGCTGGCATCGACCAAAAACGCCGGCCAACGCGTCTACCTTCATTCAGGCATCTACGCGGAAGCCACGCTGATGTATTTCGACGGCGCGTTCCACGGTCTGGCGTACACCTACCCGGATTACCTGTGGCCGCAGACGTTGGCCTTCTTCACCTCGCTCCGGTCGGTGTATGTCGATCAGCTTCGTCGACTCGGCTGAACGCCGAATTACGGCCGTAACAAACCGTATTCGCGCGATTGCTTCACATCGGTCTCAAGTGCTACGATCTGTCACTGAAAGGATCCGTACCCATGTCTCAGGGAAGCGACTCCGAAGAGCTGGTCAGCGTGGCGGCATCGCTGCGCCGCCACTTGCAACGGCGCCAGCGCGCCGGCATCCGCGTGATCGACCAGGGTGTAATGAGCAAAGCAAGCTCGGTCACGACGCGCGACGGGAATCTCCTTAGCGGGACCGAGAGCGATCTCTTCTCTGATTCGTCGACGGCGTTTCAATCCCAGAATCTCGCAGAGCTGCGCGCGGCCATTGGCGATTGCCAGCGCTGCAAGCTTTGCGCGGGCCGAACCCATATCGTCTTCGGTGTGGGCAATTCCCAAGCGACGCTGATGTTCGTGGGCGAAGGGCCGGGGCGCGATGAAGATTTGCAAGGGGAGCCGTTCGTCGGCCGAGCCGGGCAACTCTTGACCGATATCATCACCAAAGGAATGGGTCTCAAGCGCGAGGATGTTTATATTGCCAACGTGGTCAAGTGCCGCCCGCCCGAGAACCGCAATCCGGAGCCGGACGAGGTGGCGGCCTGCGAGCCGTTTCTAAAAAAACAGATCGATCTCATTCGGCCGCAGATCATTGTCGCTCTGGGAAAGTTCGCCGTGCAGACCTTGTTGCAGAGCAAAGTTCCGATCTCCAAACTGCGCGGCAATTGGCACAGCTATCACGGCATCAAGCTGATGCCGACCTTTCATCCCGCCTATCTCTTGCGCAATCCAGCGGATAAAAAACTCGTTTGGGAAGACATCAAGAAAGTTTTGAGTGAGATGCGCGGTGAAAACGCTTAAATTCATTTTATCGCTGTTCTTCATGATCGTCGGTCTGTCAATGCCGGCTCAGGCCGCGTCGGCACCCCATGTCGATCTCATCGTGATTGACGGGAGCATCAACCCGGCGGTGGATGATTTCATCGGGGAAAGCATCACGAGAGCCAAAGCGGGGGGCGCGCAGGCGTTGGTCATCCAACTGGACACTCCCGGCGGGCACTTGAGTTCGACCCAGACCATCGTGAAGAAAATCCTCGGCGCCACCGTTCCGGTCATTGTCTATGTCGCGCCGACTGGCTCGGGGGCGGGTTCCGCCGGCGTTTTTATTACCCTGGCCGGCCATATCGCTGCGATGGCGCCGGGCACGAATATCGGCGCCGCCCATCCGGTGGCCGGCGGTGGGCAGGAAATCAAAGGCGCCATGGGCGAGAAGATCGAGAACTTCGCAGCGTCCTTCGCTGAAACCATCGCCCAGCAACGCGGGCGCAACGCCGAGTGGGCGATTCAGGCGGTGCGCAAGAGCGTTTCGATAACGGAAAAAGAGGCGCTCAAGAAAAACGTTATTGATATTATCGCGCGGGACATCGACGATTTGCTCAAACAAGCGGACGGCCGAAAGGTCGATCTCGACGGCCATCCGGCGACGCTGGCGCTCAAAGACGTGCGTATTGAGCGTCACGAGATGAGCTTGAAGCAAAAATTTCTCAACGCGTTGGCCGATCCCAATATCGTTTATCTCTTGATGATGGCGGGCATTCTCGGACTCTACATGGAGTTCTCTCATCCGGGCGTCATTTTTCCCGGCGTCGCCGGCGGCATCTGTTTGCTCTTGGCGCTGGCCGGACTGCAAATCTTGCCGATCAATTACGCCGGCCTGGCGCTGATGGTGCTCGGCATCGGCCTGCTTATCGGAGAAGCGTTCGCGCCAAGCTTCGGCATTCTTGGGATCGGTGGGATTATCTCCTTGACCCTGGGATCTTTTTTCCTGTTCGACACGGAGGGCTCGGATCTGATCATCGATCGTTCCATCATCTTTACCTCCGTGGCGACGCTTGGCACCTTCGTTCTTGCCATCAGCTATCTGGTTTTTCGCTCGCAAAAATCCAAGCCGACGATGGGATTGCAAGGACTCATCGGGGAGATCGGCGAGGTGCGCGGCAAGCTCGGTCCGACGGGCAAGATCTTCGTGCACGGCGAATATTGGAATGCCGAGGCGGACGGCGAGATTGACGTCGGCGAAAAGGTCCAAGTGGTTGGCTATGAAGGGATGAGTCTCAAAGTGAAGCGGCTGCACGAACAAGCGTTGTAAATCGGCGGAGGAGGTAACTATGTCCTTTCTTAACGTTCCGATATTTCTGGTCATCGTCGCTGTCGCGATAATCAGCGGCATCAAAATTCTCAAAGAGTACGAGCGAGCTGTGGTTTTTCGGCTTGGCCGGATGGTGGGCGCCCGCGGTCCAGGGATAACCTATATCATCCCGGGGATCGAGAAGATGGTGCGGATGGATCTGCGCACCGTCACCATGGACATCCCGCCCCAGGACGTCATCACCCGCGACAACGTCTCGGTGAAGGTGAACGCCGTGCTTTATTTCCGGGTCCTCGATCCCAATCTGGCGGTCAGGGAAGTGGAGAATTATCTTTTCGCGACCTCCCAGCTTGCCCAGGTTACGCTGCGGAGCGTTTGCGGGCAGGGCGAGCTCGACGAGCTTCTGGCTGAGCGGGAAAAGATCAACACCCGCATCCAGGACATCCTGGATAAGCAGACCGACCCCTGGGGCATAAAAGTCGTGCTGGTTGAGCTAAAGCATATCGATCTGCCGCAGGAAATGCAGCGGGCCATGGCCAAGCAGGCGGAAGCGGAGCGTGAACGGCGCGCCAAAGTGATTCACGCCGATGGCGAATTCCAGGCTTCGCAGAAACTTGCGGATGCCGCCGGAGTCATGGCAAAACAGCCGATGGCGCTGCAGCTCCGCTACCTTCAGAGTCTCGTCGAGATCGCCTCGGAAAAAAATTCGACGACGATCTTCCCCGTACCCATCGACTTGCTGACGCCGTTCCTGAAAAAAGAACAAACCTAGCCTGGATTATTTGCGGCAAACCAGCGATCGAGGCATAACCCTTCCGGAGCGAAGGCAAAGCAGTTGTGCCTTGAAGCGGCAAACGGACGATTCGCTTTTGTAATTACCAGTGAAAAGGTCAAACATTGTGCCGAGCGACGATCAACACGATGAAACATTTGCGCTGATGCCTTCGCTCCTCCAGGGTCACGCCCCGATCGACACGGTGTCATCGGTTTTCCTCGTAACGTGAATAATTCGGGCTTGTAGATTTTCACGATGCGACGCCGTTAACTCCATTCATGTCTCGCGCGCGAAGTTTGGCCCGTTAGGTACTCAAAAAATAAGTTTTCCCTCTCCCCGGTCGCGGGTTAGGGTGAGGGGACGGACGGAAACAGATCGCCCTCATCCCGACCTTTTCCCTGTGGGAGAAGGAGAGATTAGTCAACCGCGTGGCCAAGCGGAACAGGGCCTGGATGCAGTGCATCCTATGTTTATCGAACGATCATGGATCTCGAAGAATTTGATTACGCGTTGCCCGAATCTCTGATCGCGGCCTACCCGAGCCGGGAGCGGGAGGCGGCGCGTCTCCTTGTCATTGACCGAAAGAGTGGCGCGCTGACTCACAGCGTGTTTGCGGAGCTGGAAAATTTCCTGGATCCAGGGGACATGTTGGTGCTCAATGACACCAAGGTGTTTCCCGCCCGCCTGTGTGGCGCCAAGGAAAGCGGCGGCAAGGTGGAAGTGCTCTTGATCGAGCGCTTTCCGGAAAAAGACCGAAGCCTTTGGATCGCCATGGTTGACGCGGCCAAGAAACCCGCGGTGGGAAGCCGGCTCGGTTTCGGCGCAGAACTGGCGGCGGAAGTGATCGGCGACTTGGGCCGTGGTCGATTCGCCCTTGAGTTCCATCACCAGGGCGATTTTGACGCGCTGCTCGAGGCGCTCGGCGAGCCGCCCTTGCCGCATTACGTGAGGCGCAGCCGCGAGGCGGAAAAGCTGGACCGGGAACGTTACCAGACCGTCTATGCCACACATTGCGGCGCCATCGCGGCACCCACGGCCGGGTTTCATTTCACGCCGGAGCTGCTGGGCAGACTGCGCGCCAAGGGAATCGACCATGTGCTGTTGACCCTGCACGTGGGGCCGGGTACGTTCCAACCGGTGCGCGCGCATCAAGTTGAAGATCACCGGATGGAAGGCGAACGTTACGCCGTGCCGGCGCACGCGGCGGAGAAAATTCAGCGCGCGAAAGCAGCCGGCCGCCGCGTGGTCGCCGTGGGCTCCACCACCACGCGCACCCTCGAATGGGTTGTCCGGCAGAGGGGCGAGATCGTGGCGGACGAGGGCATCGCGCGCCTTTATATTCGCCCAGGCGATTCCTTTCGCGTGCTCGGCGCGTTAATCACCAACTTCCATCTGCCCCGTTCCACGCCGCTCATTCTCGTCGCGGCCTTCGCCGGTTTGGACCTGGTTCGGCGCGCTTACGCAGAAGCGATCAAAGAGCGCTACCGGTTTTACAGTTACGGGGACGCGATGCTGATCCTATAACATTTTGGATTTTAGATTTTGGATTGCCGGAAAAATAATCAGCAATTCGCTTCGAAGAACTCACTTTCAGGCGTCTTCTCCCCTAATCCAAAATCCAAAATCTAAAATCCAAAATCGATCGATGGCTACTCATTTCACTGTCACCAAAAAAGACGCATCGTCCAACGCCCGCCTCGGCCGCCTCGTCACCGCCCACGGCGTGGTGGAGACTCCCGCCTTCATGCCGGTGGGCACCCAGGGAACCGTCAAGGCGATGTTGCCGAGAGATTTGAAGGAGCTGGGTTGCCAGATTCTCCTCGGCAATACCTATCATCTTTATTTGCGCCCCGGCCATGAATTGATTCGCGAGCTGGGCGGCTTGCACAAGTTCATGGGTTGGGACGGTCCGATCTTGACCGATAGCGGTGGCTATCAGGTTTTCAGTCTTGGCGCGATGCGGAAAATCACCGAGGAGGGCGCGCGCTTTCAGTCCCATCTCGACGGCTCCTCCCATATGCTCACGCCGGAGAAGACGGTCGAGGTTCAAGAAGCTCTCGGCAGCGACATTGCGATGGCGCTCGATGAATGCATTCCCCACGACGCCACGCGCGAGTACGTGCGCGAGTCCACTGAACGGACGATTCGCTGGGCCGAGCGCGGTCTAAAGGCTCGCGCCAGGAACGATCAGCTCATGTTCGCCATCCTTCAGGGCGGCCTGTTCGAAGACCTGCGCCGGTGGTGCGCCGAAGAGATGATTCCCATGCCCTTCGACGGTTTCGCCGTCGGCGGTTTGGGGGTGGGTGAAGGGGAGGAGCTGCTTCGCTCCATCGGCTCGTTCACCGCTGGCCTGTTGCCGGAAAATCGCCCCCGCTACCTGATGGGCGTCGGGCGGCCCCAGGATATTCTCGCCGCGGTGCGCGCCGGCTTCGATCTGTTCGATTGCGTGATTCCGACGCGCAACGCGCGCAACGGCACGCTTTTCACCTCGCAGGGCAAGCTCAGCATCAAGCGCGCCGAGTTCGCCGATGACCCGCGGCCGTTGGATGAGACCTGCGCCTGCTATACCTGCCGCCATTTTTCGCGAGCCTATTTACGCCACCTTTATGTGGCGGGGGAGATCCTGTCGGCGCAATTGAACAGCCTGCATAACCTTTACTTTTACCACCAAATCATGAAACGTTGTCGGGAAGCGCTTGGCGCGGGCCGTTCGGACTGTTGGTCGTTGCCGGCCGAAGCCGGCGTCGAGCCGTGAATTCATCGTTTGAGGAGGAAAAATGATCGATATCGCATACGCGCAAACGGCGCCGGGGCTCGGCGGCCCCGGCCCGATGATGACTATTTTCCCGTTCATCTTGATTTTTGTCATCATGTATTTCATGGTCATCCGCCCCCAGCAGAAAAAGAGCAAAAAACACCAGGAGATGCTCGCCAAATTGAAAAAGAACGACGAGGTGATGACCTCCGGCGGAATTTACGGTAAGGTGATCGACTTAAAGGATACCGTGGTGACTTTGGAGGTTGCGCCTAACGTGCGGATTCGCGTTCACCGGCCGCAGATTTCACTTGTCATCACCGCGGACAAAACGCCTGCGAAAGAAGCAAAGGAATAGAAGATGCACCGGAGCGTTCTAACTCGGCTTATCATATTTTTGGTTGCGAGCGTCGCCGCACTGATCTATCTGACCCCGACTCTCGTCAAGGATCCGGCGAAAAGCCTGCCGTCGTGGTGGAGCAGTTTTCTGCCGTCGGACCGGATCCACCTGGGGTTGGACCTCCAGGGTGGGAGCCATCTGGTCCTTGAAGTGAAGGTGGACAAGGCGATCGAGAACAACGTCGAACGGGCGCGCGGCGAGCTGACCAATTTGCTGCGCGAGCGCGGCATCTCGGGCGTATCGGTGGAGCGACAGGGCACCCAGATTCAGCTCAAAGCGCCGGCGGCCAACGTCGAGCGGGTGCGCGGCGTGCTCAAAGGCGATTTTCCTAACCTGGCGGTGGTGAACACCCAGCCTAGCGATGGGACCACCGACTTTTTTCTCACGCTCAGTAAGGAAGAGTTGAAGTCCCTGCGCGATTACGCCGTGGACCAGTCGCTGGAAACCATCCGCAACCGCATCGATCAATTCGGCGTTAGCGAGCCGATCATCCAGCGCCAGGGGCAATCGGATATTCTGATACAACTGCCGGGCATCCAGGACCCGGAAAGAGCGAAGGAGATCATCGGCAAGACCGCGCTGCTCGAATTCAAACTGGTCGATGACAACGCAAACGTAGAAGACGCAGTCAAAAACGGCCCGCCGCCGGGACGCCAGGTATTGTACGGCCAAGGCGGTAAGGGTGAGGGGGGCCTTGGAGCGGAAAAGGTCGCCTATGTCTTGGAGGCGCGCACCTTGATGACCGGTGAGTATATTACCGACGCGCGCGTGCGGCCGAGCCAGCAGTTGGAGGGACCCTACGTCGAGCTGATCCTCAACAGCACTGGCGCGCGTCTGTTCGAGCAAGTCACCGCGGCGAACGTCAAGCGGCGCATGGCCATCGTACTGGACAACAAAGTCTATTCGGCGCCGGTCATTCAAGAACGGATCGGCGGCGGCCGGGCCTCCATCACCGGCAGCTTCGACATCAAGGAGGCGAGAGATCTATCCATTATTCTGCGCGCGGGCGCGCTGCCGGCGCCGGTGGAGATTGTCGAGGAGCGGACCGTCGGGCCCTCGTTGGGTCAGGATTCCATCAATCAGGGCATCATTTCATTCATCGTCGGCGGCGCGCTGGTCGTTGTCTTCATGATCGCCTACTACAAGGGAGCGGGATTACTGGCCAACGTGGCGATCATTTTCAACATCCTTTACATGATGGCGGTGCTGGCCGGTTTCCAGGCGGTGCTGACCCTGCCCGGCATTGCGGGCATCGTGCTCACTATCGGAATGGCTGTGGACGCCAACGTGCTGATCAACGAGCGCATCCGCGAAGAGCTGCGCGGCGGGCGGGCCCTGCGCTCAGCCATCGAAGCGGGCTATCAGAATGCGCTGCCGGCGATTCTCGATTCCAACGTTACAACGTTTCTTTCCGGCATGATTTTGTTTCAATTCGGCACGGGCCCGATCAAAGGCTTCGCCGTCACCCTATGCATCGGTATTCTAACGACCGTGATCACGGCCGTATACCTGACCCGGATCTATTACGACTATCGCCTCGGCGCGCGCAATCTGGAGCGCATCAGCATCTAAGGGAAAAACATGGAACTGATCCGACCGGGAACCAAAATCCCCTTCACGAGCTATCGGAAAATCGCCGTCATCCTCTCCACAATCGTCAACCTCGCGGTGCTGATGATGTTATTCATCAAGGGGCCGAATCTCGGCGTCGACTTCGCCGGTGGCACGATGGTGCAGCTCAAGTTTCAGCAGAAGGTCTCGATTCCGGACATTCGCCAGGCGCTGGACAAAGTCAATCTGGGCGGCAGCACGATCCAGGATTTCGGCGATGCGGGCGCCAATGAGTTTCTCATTCGGTTGGACAAAACCTCCGTGGAACTCGGCGCGCTGGGCGCCCAGATCAAGAAAGCGCTAGCCGGGGAGTTCGGCGGCGACAAGTTCGAGGTTCGCCGCATCGAGTCCGTCGGCCCGAAGATCGGCGAAGACCTGCGCTGGCGCGGCACGGTCTCCGTTATCGCCGCGACGATCATGATGGGGGTATACATCTGGATTCGCTTTGGCGCCGCCTTTGGCGCGAGATTCGGTTTGCACTTCGGCCTGGGCGCGGTGATCGCGTTGATTCACGACGTTTTAATGACGGTCGGCGCCTTGCTGCTGGCCGACTATGAGTTCGATCTTACGGTCATTGCCGCATTGCTCACCATCATCGGCTTTTCGGTGAACGACACCGTGGTGATCTGCGATCGCATTCGGGAAAACTTGCGCAAGATTAAGCGCGAGACTCTTGAGAGCATCGTCAACACCAGCATCAACGAAACGCTGAGCCGAACGATTCTGACCACAAGCACTGCCCTCATGGTGCTGTTCGCGCTTTACTTGCTCGGCGGCGCGGTCATTCGACCCTTTGCATTTTCCCTGCTGGTCGGGTTTGTTTCCGGTGTTTACTCGACGATCTTCATCGCCAGCCCGGTGATCCTGTTGTGGGATAAAGGGACAAGGAAGCGATAATGGAAGTCAGAGGTCAGAGGTCAGAGGTCGGAATGAGAAATGAAGCAATGAAAGACAGGGACTTGAGACAAAACCCTACATCGTATGGTCGGTCTCTGTCCTCCCTAATTCTGACGTCTGACCTCTGACTTCTATTGTCAACCGCCGATGCCGACCGACTTGCCCAAACGCTGGGTTCTCAAACAGGCCGATGAGGCGCTCATCGCGCGCCAAGCCGAGCAGCTAAAAATCTCTCCTTTCCTGGCTCGCCTCCTGGTTTTGCGCGGACTCGCCGATGCCGATTCGGCCAGGCGCTATCTTTCTTCCAGCCTGCGCTCGGACCTGCCTTCGCCTTTCGAGATGGCCGGCATGGAGGCCGCGGTGGAGCGCATCGTCCGCGCCGTCAAAAACAAAGAGTTAATCGGCATCTGGGGCGACTACGACGTCGATGGAACCACCGGCGCCGCGGTATTGGTTTCCTTCCTGCGCGAGATCGGCGCCGTGCCCGTCTATCACGTGCCGCACCGCATCGAAGAAGGCTACGGGCTGAACATCGAAGGGCTTAAACGGCTTAGAGAGAGCGGGGTTGATTTGGTGGTCACGGTCGACTGCGGGATTTCCAACGCCAATGAAATCGATGCCGCGCGCGGGTTTGCTCTCGACATCGTCGTGGTCGATCACCATCAGCCGCCGGACGAGCTTCCGCCGGCGGTCGCGGTCATCGATCCCCACCGCCGGGATTGTTCGTTTCCGGATAAAGGACTCTGCGCGGCGGGGTTGGCCTTCTATCTCGTCATCGCCCTGCGCGCCAAGCTGCGCGAGGCGGGCCGGTTCGCAAGCGGTGACGATCCCGATGTGCGCCGCTACCTCGATATCGTGACGCTGGGCACCATCGCCGACATGGTTCCACTGAAAGGCGTCAACCGGACGTTGATTCGGCGCGGTCTCGCCGAGTTGGCCGGCTCGACGCGGCCGGGAATTGTCGCCCTCAAACAGGTTGCGCGCATTCAAGCGGGCGAAGTCAGCGCCGGGCAAGTGGGATTTCAGCTCGGCCCGCGCATTAACGCGGCGGGGCGGGTCGATTACGGCATCAAAGTCGTCGAGCTGCTGACGACCGACTCGACGGAGGTCGCGCTGCGCATCGCCCAGGAACTGGACGACCATAATCGCGAGCGGCGCGCCATCGAGTCTGAAGTCTTGGAGCAGGCGCTGGCCCAGGCCGAGAAACGCGTCAATGGCGCCGACCGCTATTCGCTAGTTCTGAGTGGCGAGAGCTGGCACGCGGGGGTGTTGGGCATCGTTGCGTCGCGGATCGTCGAAAGGTTTCATCGCCCCACGGTGGTGATCGGCTTCAACGGCGGCGCGGGCAAGGGCTCAGCGCGGAGCATTCGTGGTTTTCACATGGTCGAAGGATTGCGCCGCTGCGCCGGCTGTCTGGAGAAATTCGGCGGTCACGAGTACGCCGGCGGGCTGTCGATCAAGGCGGAAAAGATCGAGCCCTTCGACGGCGCCTTCGAAGGAGTCGCCCGCGAGTGGCTTCGAGCGGACGACCTCCTGCCGTTGCTCGAAATCGATGCGCCGTTGAGCGTGCCCGACATCGGGTTTTCTCTGATGCGCGAGATCGAAGCCTTGAAGCCGTTCGGGATCGGCAACCCCGAGCCTTTGTTCATGACCCGCGGGCTCGAAGTCTGCGAGCGCAAGCTGTTTCCCGCCGGCGCACGGTTTCGCTTCCGCCAGGATGGGCGGGTGATCGGTGGCGTCGCGTTCGGCGTTGGCGATGACTTTCCGGGAGCGCCGGGTGCCACGGTAGATGTCGCCTACCGGCTGAGCGGAAATGAATGGAACGGAAACTCGACCGTGGAAATGAGGATCGCCGATGCGCGGCCGTCCAAATAGCAGTCTCTAGTTTCGGTTTGCCGCAGGTCTCGGCGCAGGCCGTGATTTCGGAACAAGCCGACTTCTACACCGACGGCCCCTATGACGCCTTTGCGCCCTACTGGGCGATGAGTCTCGCCGTTCGGCCGGAAGCGATCAAGGGGCAATTTGAGTATATTGACGAAAAGGAATTCCCCAACGTCAAAAACGCCGATCCCAAGGATTTCTACGACAACTCCTTTGTCGATACGTTGGCCAGGTCGGGTTTTCTTAAGAATTTGGGAATGAGATAGCCTGACACGGCATTTTTTTCGCGTGTAGCGAGAGCGGGGCTCCCGCGACTACCTTGCTCATTCGTGGCCATGACCCTTGGCGGAATTTATCCTCAGCGAAGCCGAAGGGCACAGGCTGAGTTCATCTTAGATTTGCGCTGAGGCAAGATCCTTCGCTCACGCTCAGGATGAAATCACCTCAGTCTATCACTGAGGTGATTTCAGTTGCAGATCATCAAATGGCAGTCGCGCGGCAATTTCTTGGTCAAACCTTTGAGCACGTGGCCGCGCAGCATATGATAGAAGGCCGAGCGGCGCGAAGCGCCGATCAAGACCGTGTCGACATCGAGTTCCTTGGCGGCGTGGGCGATGGCGATGGCGGCGTTATGGGACACGGTCCAGATCGGAATGATCTCGATGTTGTTTTCCCGGACCGCCTGAAGCGCCGCTTTTAAAGTCGCGATTCCCTGTTCGTTGGGAGCGTGCGGCGTATCGCCGGCAAAGAGCCCGGGCCACTCCTCGACGTAAATGCAATAAAGCGCCGATTCGCCCTTGCCCTTGGTCCGCGTGATCCCCTCCTGGATCAAGCGCGGGCTCTCGTCGCGCAGCGCCAGCAGCGTCGAAGAAGAATAGAGCGGTTTGACTTCCATCGCTTCGGCGAGCGTGACCAATCCCTTCAACTCGTCCTCGACCAGATTCTCGGAGGCGCGGTAGGCGCGCGCCTGGAGGCGCTGGATGAAGGGAATCTGCGCGAGCAGGTCGACGAACCAGGCCCGGCGCACGCCGATCGCCGTGAGCATGCCGATCATTGTGACTGTGCCGCCAAAATAGGTCGCCAGTTGTTTCTCGCCAAGATTGACGCCCCACGCGATGATGACCATTCCCGTGGTCAGCGCGCCGATCCAAAAGCCCATGTCGCGGCGCCCCAATCGCCAGCGGATCGTATCGAGACTTAAGGACGAGAAAACAAAGGCCCCGAGCAGACCGAAGGCGTACATATCGCCAAGGATAGCCATTTGCCCTTGAGTCAAAAGAATGAGCAGCGCCGGCACGACGGTAGCGATGAGGATGGCGATCTGCGGTGTGTTGAAGACACGGTTGCGCAATTCCATGATCTTGGGTAGAAACCCTTGGCGCGAAAGAGCGAGAAACACGTGATAGGAGCCGATGATCGCGGTATTCGAGGCGAAGAGCAAAAGACTCGACGCGGTGAGGACAACCGCGAGTTTGATTCCTAAACCGCCGACGATGAAGCCGAGCTCGGAAATGAAGCGCTCGCTTTGGGCCGCCTTGACCTCTGCCGACAAAAGCCCGACGGAAAGGGCCGTCAGGATCGGCGAGGTAATGACCATCGTGATCATGACGGCGGCCATGGCGTAGCGGGTCGTGCGGCGCAGCGGCAAGCGCATGGTCGGGCTGAGTTGGCTGATGCTCTCCAGGCCCGAGAAGGCGAGCCAAGCGGCAGCGAACCCGACCAGGAGTTCGTAAGAGGTAATGCCTTTTCCCATGCTCAGGTGGCCGAGGATCGTGCGCCATTGTCCGGCGTTCATGTTCCAGAAGGCGCCGCCGATGACGGCCAGATCGACGAGGAAGGCCGAGCCGGCCATGACGAGGGAAGCCGTGGCGCTCTCGCGAATGCCGATGATGTTGAGCCCCGCCAAAACTGCGACGCCCGAACAGGACAGGAGCACGACGTGCGCGTCCAAAGCGGGAAACACACTGCCGATGTATTGCAGGCCCGAGACCGTCGAGATCGCCGTGGTGAGAAAATAATCGACGGTGATCAGCATCCCGCCGAGACACCCCCACATGGGGCCGAAGGCTTTGGTCGTAATCGTGACGACCCCGCCGCCCTCGGGATTGCGCCAGGAGATCTCGATGTACTTGAGCGAGAGCAGGATAAACCCGCCCGTGGTCAGCAGCACGAAGAACGGCGTGGCATCTTTGACGTGGCCGTAAAGGATGCCTGGAACGTAGTAAACCGAGGTTCCGATGTCGCAGAACACAACCGCCCAGGCCAAAAACCAGTTAAGCTGCCGGGTGTCTTTGGTCGGTTGCATTCTTGGGCTAATTTTGCGAATTTTCGGATCGGTCGGGGAGTGTCACCGGGATGCTTGCGCCGGCTCTTGCAATCCTGCGATTGAAGGACTTATGATGTTCAAATCCCGTTAGCCCGATATGTCTTTACCTCTACAATACTTTCAGAAACTCGTCGAGAGTTGCCCCGATATTATTATCGCGGTCGATAAGCGCGGCACGATTACTTTTTACAACGACGGCGCCCGGCAAAACCTGGACTTCAGCCCGGATGAGGTCCTCGGCAAAAACGTCCTGGAAATTTATCCAACGATGGAAGAAGCGCGCCGGGTGATGGCCGCGATGCGCGCCGACGACGGCGACGGAAAAGGCCGGGTGCGGAACTTCGAGACGATTTTCAAAACCAAAAAGGGCGACAAGATTCCCGTGGCGATCTCGGCGTCGATCATCTACGACGAACTCGGCAACGAAGTGGGTTCCATCGGCTTCGCCAAGGACATTCGCGAGATCAGGCGGCGGGATCGTCTGGTGACGCTGGCCGAGGTCGCCGTCAGTTTGTCCCACGAGATCAACAACTCATTGGAGGTCCTGGTTAACCAGATCGAGATGCTGAAGAAATACGTCGGCCGGGTCGCCGCCGACGAAGATTTCATCGTAGAATCAGACCGGCTCGAGTCGGCGGCTTCGCAAGTGAAAAAGATCCAGGACATTACCGCGCGCATCGGCCGAATGGCTGAAGAAGGAGAATACGGCACCAAAGAGTATTTAAGTGGAAAATTGATGACCGATCTCCACCTGGACGACGAGAGCGATCCATGCAGCAACGCCAAACCAGACGTGAATTTTCCGCTGAGCGGCTTACGAATTCTAGTCGTGGATGACGACGCTGGGATCTGCCAATCCTTAAAGGATCTTTTGGAAGCGGAGCGCTGCTGTATCGACACGGCGGCGTCGGGGGTTTTCGCCATGCAGTCGTTAAAGCGGCGGCAGTTTGACGTGGTACTGAGCGATGTGGTGATGCCGGACATGGACGGCTATCAACTGTACCAGGCCGTCAAGCAGGCCACACCCGACCTTCCGGTGGTGTTGATGACGGCGTTCAATTACGACAAGGACCACGTGATCAAGCGCAGTTGTCTGGAAGGATTGCAGGGCGTCATTTTTAAAAAGCCGGTCAATCCCGCCATGCTCAAGCAAGTTCTCGTACAGCAATGCCGTTCTCAGGTTGTGGCCCAGGCAATCTCGGATTCCGGGCTTACGCCCGCGTCGATTCAAAAAATCGAGTAGCCGAGTCCGTGAACAAGGAAGAGTTTTACAATCAAGGGATGGAGCTTTTCGCCCAGGATAAACTGGAGGAGGCGGTCGCGGCCTACCAGCGTGCGCTGGAAGAGGATGCCAATTACGCCGATGCTCTGCATGCCCTCGCCATGACCTATGCGCAGCTCGGCAGGCTCGACGACGCGATCGCGGCAGGCAAGCGTCTCATCGAAGTGGCGCCGGATGACGAGCTGGCCTACACGAGTCTGTCGATCTTCTACCAACAAAAGGGCATGATCGCCGAGGCCGAGCAGGTGGGCGCGCAAGCGAGAACCCTGGGGTGGAAGCGCCAACTTGAGGAAGCGAAGCAGCGTAAGAGAAGTTAGGCAGAAAGCTTGACGCCGCACAAAGCGCCAAATCGTGACAACGCTTGACACCGTTGTCTTTCGGGTCCCGTGCTCCCTGCCGGCGTTGCAGCTTTCCCAGGCCCCCCCGAACAACAAACGCTCTACGCTTGGCGGTTAGAGACCCAGAACGTTCTTGCTGTTTGAATTCTAAATCGATAATAATGAAGACGTGATGTTGAAAGGAACGCTGCGCATAAACTGAGCCGGCTGGGCAAACGGAGAAGCAATGCCGATGACGTCCATGTTAGGCCCGGTTGAACGGTTGGCGAAGTTGCTGGCCGATGCCACGCGGGTTGATGAAAAAATTTACGATGTGACGACGGCGCTGTCGTTGATCAAGAAACGCGTGTCGGAATCCCTGGCGCAACACTACGTCGCCATGAAAGATTATCGATTTCAAATGCCGGAGGATCTCATGAAAGAGGAACAATCATACGAACGGTTACTCCAAGCGCTACAAGACATGAAAGCTGAGATCGCTAAGCAAATACGGCCGGTGGAAGAACAGATCATCCAGGCGAATGTCGACCACTTGCGTCAAACGTTCAACCAGGAAAGCCGAAGACTGAGTAAATGTCTCGAGGAAATCGACAATAACATCTTGGCTTGCCGGCAATACTTACAGGACTATGAGCGCATCCGCTCCAGCCTTCACGGGCTCAACGAGAAGCTCTGCCAATTGGGCGCCGATGCGATTCAAGTTCCGGATGGCTTGCCGTCCGCGGACCTGGGAGATACCGTCGGGCGGCGAATAGATCACCTAAGATCCGAGGGGAAGATCTAACTGTTGGTGACGGATTTCCATGGGCGCGCATTGATCGCCTCAGGGCGACGGGTGCCGCGCACACAGCCACACTTCTTTAGCCAAGTCTCGCTGATCTGATGATCTAAATTCGCCCGGCGTGCATCAAGGCGATGCCCCCGGGCGCAGCAAGGTGTGGAGCGACCACGGTACAGGGCAGCCGAGGAGAAAAAAATCTGATAGAGTTTGAATCATGGCAAAACATCGCATCACCCTGGGGTTGCCCTACCATCCGCGCACGCGCGCGCTGATCGACGGGGAGATCGCGCTTGACGGCTACGAGCTGGAGATCACCCATGACCCAAGTCCCGGCGAGCGCCACTACCGCTTCGCCCAGGGGGAGTGGGACATCGGTGAATATTCCGCGGCCACCTATTTGCGAACCCGGGAGAAAGGCTTCCGTTATATCGCGCTGCCGATCTTCTTCGAGCGCGGCCCGCGCCAGCGCAACATTTTTTATTGCGAAGGGAAACTGAAGCATCCTAGTGAGCTCAAAGGGAAGAAGATCGGCTGCTTTCGCTACGGCGCCACCGCTGTGGTCTGGGCCCGCGGTTTTCTGCTCGACGAATTCGGCCTCAAGACCCCTGACATGCAGTGGTACGTCTCCGGCAAAGAAGTCTACATCGGGCGCGACCTGCCGGTAAGGGTCGAGCGACTCGATCCGCCGCCGCCCTTCGGACAAGAAAAATTCCATCTATCGAAGCTGCTCAGCCAGGGCGAGCTGCACGGCGCGCTGGTGGCGGGCGACTCGGGATATCTGGGACTGTTCGGCGGCGGCACGTTGCCCAAGGCGATGGGTGAGTTTCCCGGCGTCAAACCGCTCTTCGACGATACCGACACCATCCTGCGATGGGTCCGAGAGAAGCGCATCTATCCGATCATTCATTTAGTCGCTATGAAAGAAGAAACCCTCGAGCGCCATCCCGACCTGCCGGCCAAACTGATCGAGGCATTTCGCGAGGCGAAGAAACTCGCAACCCAGCATTTAAGACCGGAGCAAATAGCCGGGTATGAACGGGAGAAAACCGTCTTGGGAGAGGATCCCTACGCCTACGTGTTGGGCGAAACGGAAAAGCGCACGATATCGGCCTTGGCCCGATATCAGGTCGAGCAAGGTCTCATCAATGAAGTGCCGCCGATCGAGAGTCTTTTCGTCCGCGAAGCGCACCACTAAACTGGAGTTTTGAGATAGCTCCTGGCCGCTTCACCTGACGCCGGAATGGCAAAAAAAATCCACGCCACCCGATAATTCCCTACCATCGCCCAAAATTCGTGCTATACTCGGCCAAGCAACGGGCAAAGCTCATATCGAAGCTTTGAAGAAGGAATCATCAAAGAGCGGCCGAGCGCAAAGCGAGGCCGTGGCGGCGGCGCGGGAAGAGCGCCGGCGCATCTTTCGCGAGCTCCACGATCGGGCGCTCCAGCTATTGTCGAGCGTGAGGCTGAGAGCCGAAGTTTGCCGCCGCGAATTCATCCGCGATCCCAAGGCGCTCGAAAAAGAACTCCTTATAATCGAAGAAAACACGGAACTCGCGGTCGCGGAAATTCGCCGCTTACTGTCCGAAAGCCAGGCCGACACGGATCTCGTCGCGGGAACTTTGGAGCGGCGGCTGCGGGAGGAGCTGGAGATTTTTCGCTCCCGGTCCGGGCTGCAATTGACTTTTCACTGCGCCATCGACAGCCACAGCCTGCCGTATGCGGTGGAGCGCGAACTTTATTTTACCCTGAGGGAAGGGGTCATCAACGCCGTCCGGCACTCGCGCGCTTCAGAGCTACGGTTATCTCTTACTCACGACAACGGAACCTGCAGGGCATCCCTGGAGGACGATGGAACGGGATTCGATTTGGCATCGACCGAAGGCGGCAGTCACTATGGACTGCGGATCATGAGGGAAAGAATCGAAAAGCTCGGCGGCCGTTTCGTGATCGACACAGCGCCCGGCAAGGGCACCCGGATCTCCATGACCGTACCCACCGAGTAATCCAATCGGCGCCCGGTTGATTGCAAAGTGTGCCCATGGGCTTACCGGGACACGATTCACGCAGGTTTTTTTATACCTCCGCCAGCTTGCTTAGAGCCTCCCCCGTTACGCGGTAAATTGTCCATTCGTTCATCGCCACCGCGCCCAGCTTTTTATAAAAGTTGATCGCCGGCTTATTCCAATCGAGCACCGCCCACTCCAACCGCCCGCAGCGCCGCTCGTTCGCAAGTTGCCCGACGTAAAGCAGCAGCGCCCGGCCGAAACCGCGCCGGCGGTGGGCTTCATCGACGAACAGATCCTCGATGTAGAGTCCCGGCCTTCCTAGAAAGGTCGAGTAGTTGTGAAAAAACAACACGAAGCCGACGGGCTTGCCCTCGCTATAACCGATGGCGACTTCAGCGGTTCGCAGCGAACCGAACAAGGTCTCGCGTAGCAGCGTCTCCGTTGCCAGCACTTCATGCGTAAGTTTTTCGTAAGCGGCGAGCTTCTTGATGAATGAATAAATGACCGGCACGTCGGCCGCAGCCGCGGCACGAATCTCAAAACCCGGGACGTTTCCAAGTGGTGCCATGTTTCCTCCGAGGCAGGGGGTCGCTTCGGCCGCGGGTTATCGCGGCGCTGTCCTGTGATCGAAGCCTGGTGAAAAGGCAGCGAATACCTACTATTTTTTGTTGTCTCTCAGCGCCCGCCACACCCGTTCCGGGGTGAGCGGTAAATCTCTGATGCGCACGCCAGTGGCGCGGGCAACTGCATTGCACACCGAAGGTGCCACGGAAAGAATGCCGCCTTCCGCCATGCCGCGCACGCCGAAGGGCCCGGGGCCGTCTTCGTTCTCGACGAGAACGGTATGAAACTCTTGCGGAACATCGGCGAAAGCCGGGATGCGGTAATCGACGAGATTCGGGTTGATGAGCTGCCCGTTCTCGTAAAGCAGTTGCTCAAATAACGTGTGTCCAATGCCTTGCATCGCCGCGCCTTCCTCCTGCGCGATGCAGTGCTCCGGATGAATCGCCTTGCCAACGTCGGCGACCGAGGTGAATTTCTTGAGCTTCACCGCGCCGGTCTCATGGTCGATTTCGACCTCGGCGGCGCCCATGCCGACCTCCCAGAAAACCGGCAATTTGTTGTCGGTGATCTCCGGGCCCGTCTCCCCCCGGCCGATCATCTCGCCGCCGGCCCCCTTGCCGAAGCGCCGTTCGAAGGCTTCTTTGAACGTCAGTCTCGATTCGCCACAGATGAGCGCTCCGTCCACCACCCGTACTTGGCCCGGCTTCACGCCGAAGGTCTGCGCGCCGATCTTGATAAATTGTTGCTTTAAGTCTCGCGCCGCCTTTTGCACCGCCGTGCCCATAAGCGTCGTCGAGCGGCTGGAACCGGTGGAGCTGTCATACGGCGTCACTTTAGTATCGGCGCCGGTGACGCGGAATTGATCCATCGGCAAGGTCAATTCCTCGGCGGCAATCTGCGTCAGTGTCGTTCTTACGCCCTGTCCCATCTCGGTGCTGCCCGCCGCGATATTGGCGATGCCGTCGGACTGCATGCGCACCAGCGCCACCGAAACCGGCGTCGCGCCCGCGTTGGTGATCGCGCAGCCCATGCCGATGGCCGCCGGTTTTTTTTTCAGCGTTTTTTTCCACCCGCTGGCGCGCATCAACCGCTTGAGGCTTGACGCCAGGTCGGCATCGATACCCTTTAGTCCCGGGCGCAACTCCTGGCCGGGCTTGAGTAGATTTTTCATTCTCAGCTCCGCCGGGTCCATGCCGATCCTGGCGGCGGCGATCTCGATCTGCGACTCCCCGGCGTAGATCACCTGCGGAGCGCCGATGGCACGGTAAGAACCAGCCGAGCCGGTATTGGTGTAGACCGCGTAGGCGTGGGTGCGGATGTTGGGAATCCAGTAGGGTCCCAACACGCGCGTCGCCGAGCGCGCCGTGACCTGGGGCCCGTTGTCGTCGTAGCCGCCGGTGTCGAGATAAATCTCCGCTTCGCGCGCCATGATCATGCCGTCGTTTTTGACGCCGGTCTTGATCCACACCTGCGCGCCGTGGCGCCGCACGGTCACCATCGACTCGCCGACGGAGTTGCAGATGCGCACCGGCCGTCTCGCCTTGCGCGCTAGCGCCACCACCAGCGGCTCGAACTTGGTGTACGACTTGCTGCCATAGCCGCCGCCCAGGTAACTGATGATCATTCTCACCTTGGCCGTGGGCACGCGAAAGATCCGTGAAATATCCCCGCGCACTTGAAACGGATGCTGCGCCGAGGACCAGACGGTAATCTCGTCGTTAGCGTCGTATTGCGCGATGGCCGAGTGCGGCTCCATGGCGTAGTGATAGACCATCGGAAAGGTGAACCTGTCCTCGACGACCACGTCGGATTGCGCGAAACCGGCGTCGACGTCGCCGCGATTGACCGTTTCATGGGCGCAGATATTGCCGCCCTTTTCTTCGTGGATTAGCGGGGCGTCTTTGCGAAGCGCCGCATCGATGCCAATGGCCGCAGACAGCTCTTCGTAATCGATCTCAATGAGCGACAGCGCCTCTTCCGCTGTCGCCAAGTCCGTCGCCGCCACCGCCGCCACCGGCTCGCCGGCGTAGCGGACTTTGTCCATGGCGATCACCGGCCGCCCGTTGTAGATCGGATTCAAATCGACGATGTCCGCGGCGGTCAGCACCGCGATGACACCCGGCAGAGCTTGGGCTTGACGTGAATCGATGGAACGAATCCGCGCGTGAGGGTAGGCGCTGCGAAGTATCTTGCCGTAAAGCATCCCCGGGATGACGAGATCGCCAACGAACTTGGCCTTGCCGGTGACTTTCTCGATGCCATCGACTCGCGGCACGCTGTGCCCGACATATTTCAGTTGTCGCTTCGCCATGGATTTCCGGACCTCTAAGAATCGCTCTTCGAACCTAACAAAGCCATTCCGCCAGTTCAAGAAAGCTCGCCCTGTATTAGCCCGGATTATTCCTGGTCCGAGGAAGAATTACGTCGCTGTGTCGATCGAGGAGTGAGCCCGGAGGAGCGAAGGCACAAAGGCGAAAAGTTTCAATGCCGTGTATCGCGCTCGGCACGGCGCTCGAATCTTTCCCGGCCGGCCGCTTTACAAACTCAGCCTGCAGGCCCCTCCAAGGCACAACTCCATTGCCTTCGCTCCGGAGGGCTCGCGCCTCGATTGCTGTCACATGTGACTAAGCTAGGTTAGGATTCGATGACGTCTTCCGCTATAACATCTGCATGCGCTTTCGCTCGCGCCTGATCCGCGGCACGCTCATCCAGCGCTACAAAAGATTCCTCGCCGACGTCCATCTCAACGACGGCCAGATCGTCACGGCGCACTGTACGAATACCGGCAGTATGCTCGGCTGCAAGGAACCTGGCAGCGCGGTTTATCTTTCCCGCAGCGACAATGAGAAGCGAAAGCTCGCCTATACCTGGGAAATGATCCGGGTCGATCGCCATTGGGTCGGTATCAACACCTTACATCCCAATCGTCTGGTAGCGGAGGGAGTAAGAAGCGGGATCGTTCGCGAACTCGAAGGCTATCAGACGATTCGCCGCGAGGTCATCACGCGTCGGGGAACGCGGCTCGATCTCTGTTTGGAAGGAAGCAACGGCATGTGCTTCGTCGAAGTCAAGAACGTCACGCTCGCCATCGGCGGTGCCGCCGCGTTTCCCGACGCCGTGACGGAGCGCGGCACCAAACATTTGAAGGAACTCATGCGCCTCAAGCGCAAAGGTTACCGCGCAGCCGTGCTTTTCGTCGTTCAGCGGGAAGACTGCGAATACTTCAGGCCGGCCGACGAAATCGACGCAGTGTACGGGCGCTGGCTGCGCCGAGCGATCAAGGCCGGCGTCGAGGCGTTTCCCTATCGGGCGCAGGTGACGCCGAGAGAGATCGTTCTAACAGCGCGGCTTGAGACCAGGCTGTGATTTGAGAGTGCGCCATCGGCTGGGTCGGTGGAAATCCTATGTGTCGGCCCACCATGCGCCTGATGAAGATTTTGCCGCAGCAGCGCTCGGGCTATTCGACGTCATGAGCCTTCACCGCCCCAGACTACTTCCCCGCGCTCTCTAAGAGATCCGTCGCTGTTTCTCTTACGTCTTCGTCGGGATCGGACTTGGCCCGGCGCAACGACTCAAGATCGCCGCGCTCGGCCAGCGCTTCGAGCACCTCGATGCGAAAGTCCGGGTCGGCGTCGTTCAAGCCCCGCCTGATGATCGCAGTAACGTCGGCGCCCTTTCTTTCGGAGAGAGCTTCAAGCGCGGCTTCTTTCACCTCGGAATTCGGATCGGCCAGAGCGTTTCCCAGCGCCGTGAGGGTCTTCGGGTCTCTGGAATTTTCCATTGTCTGGATGGCCTCGATCCGCGCCGCCGCGCGCCGCTCTTCGAGATCCTCGGTTGCCATGGCCGACCCGCCCGCCGCCGGCGATTGGTTCGACGGATCTTCCGCCCGGGCGGTAGCAGTTTTTGGCTCAGATTCAGCGGCGGGGCCACCGTCCGAGGTTGTTCTTTGCAGATAAATCACCGCAGCGAGCGCCAGACCAAGAGCCAACAATACCGCGACGTACTTGATATTCATGACACCTCGGGCTGAGCCGGGGCATGCGGCGTCACACGGCCAATTCTGGTCCGTTTCAGGCTCGACGGCGTGATCAGCCGCGGTTCGTCCTTTGCGTTTTGTACACGAAGGCCAAGGCGTAGAGCAGCCATCTCGCTAATTTACAATATAATCACCGTCGAGGAAACCGCGAACAGACTTGGGACTCTTTCAAAACCAAGAAATATCTTATAAACGCTGGGCAGTATCTCGATTTGGAAATTGACAGCCCACAAGGAGATATCACGATGAAACTCGCTGGTCAGGTAGCTATCATCGTCGGCGCCGCGCGCGGAATCGGCGAAACGATCGCGCACAAGTTCGCCGAGGAAGGCGCAACTATTGCTTTGGTAGATTTGGAGAAGATGAAACCGCAGCTCGATGGCGTCGCGCAAGCGATCACTCGGAAAGGCAACAAAGCGATCGCCATCGCCGCCGACTGCACGGAGGATCGTCAAGTGAACGCGATGGTCGATGAGACCGTGCGGCGCTGGGAAAAGGTCGATATCCTGGTCAACAGCGCCGGCTTTCGCGGCCCGCTGGTGCCGGTGCAAGAGATTACGGAGAAAGAATGGGACGACGTCCTTACCATTAACCTAAAATTAGTGTTCCTCTGCTGTCGCGCCGTGCTGCGAGTAATGATGCAGCAGAAAAGCGGCAGCATCGTCAGCATCTCCGGCACCGCCGGCAGAGAAGGCATGGCGCTGCGCGGCTCGCTCTGCGCGGCCAAATGGGGCCTCGTCGGCCTGACCCAGACGATCGCGAAAGAAGCGGGACCTTATGGCATTCGCGCCAACGTCATTTGCCCCGGCGGCATGGACGAACCCGACCTGCGCGAAATGTACGCGGAAAGAGCCAAAGGGTTGGGGATGGAATTTTCTCAATTGGAAAAGCAAGTCTTGGAGCTAACGCCGCTGAGAAAATACGCCAAGCATGACGAAGTGGCCAACGCCGCGCTCTTTCTCGCCTCCAGCGACTCCTCGCATACGACCGGCGAGTCGTTGAATGTCTCTGGCGGGCGGTTGATGAGTTAATCTGAGAGCCTACGGGTCATACGGGACCCCCACGCTGTAGCCCCAAGGGCAAGCCCGTGGGGCGAAATCCTGAGCGGGAGCCCCGGCCTTGGCCGGGGTCGAGTCGAAGGGTCGCCTACGATAGTGAAGGATTCGCTGCCGCCACCGCTTCCGGCAATTGCTCGTCCATCTTCATTTGACCGAAAAGAGCCAAGCCCGAAGCCAGCAAGATCAAGCCCATCACTACCATGAAACCGTCATAGCTGCCGGTCTGGTCGAAAACGACGCTCGCGATCATCGGTCCGCCGGCGGAGCCGATCTGATGAACGATGAAACTGAGACCGAGAATGACTCCCGCCATCCTCGGCCCGACGAGTTCGTAGAACATGACATTTTGAATCGCCACGGTGCCGAACGTCGGGCCGATAGCAAGCCCGACGACCGCGTAGAAACAAAGCGCATTCGGCATATCGAGGGACAAGAGCAGCGTGCCGACACCGCGCACCAGATAGCTGAGACCGAGCATCTTCGCCCGCCCGTAACGGTCGGAAAGCCAGCCGAAGAGCAGCGCCGAAACAACTGCGGCGCCGCCAAACACGCTCACCGCCCGGGCGCCGGTGGCGCCATCGAACCCCTTGCTCATCGTCAAAGCGACCAGATGGGCGATCTGAAAAAACGCCACGCCGCAGGAGAAACGCACCGCGAAGAGCAAGAGCATAGAACGGTTGCGGAGATGGGGCAAACAGGCCGCCCATCCGATGCGGCTCTCCCGGCCAGCGTGAGCGGTTTGCGGATCGCGCGCGCCGATCCAAGCGAGCGGTAAAGCGACACCCATCAAGATTGCGCTCGCCGCCAAAGCCGCCGCGCGCCAGTCGTAGGAGCGGATCAAAAAGTAAATCATCGGCGCGAACAGCAACGGGCTTAGCGGCGGCGCGGTCTGGATCACGCTAACGGCTAAACCGCGGTGGCGCGCCTGGTAATGCTTCGACACCAGCAATGATACGATCACCAAGCTGGACGCGCCCATCGCCATGCCGACGCACACACCGTAGGACAACGACAACTGCCAAAGATTCTGCGAGAGGCCCATGCCGAGAAACCCCGCGGCCATGAGCACGATGCCGCCCAAGACCACCGGCCGCGAGCCGTAATCGTCAGCGAGCTTGCCGAACAAAACGGCGCCCGCCGCCCACCCCATCATCGCGACCATGTAAGGCACGGTTACCAGCGCGCGTGACCAACCAAATTCTTTCTCCATCGGCGGCAGAAACAGGCTGAACGTGCTCATGCCGATCGACGTCATGGTGACAACGACGGCGCAGAGAAGCAAAATCGAAGTTCGTGAAAGTTTCATCGCGCTGGCATGGTTATGGCAGACGCGCGGACCAGCGTCAATCAACGAGTGGACGCGCTAGTGAAACCGGATATTTCTTGCGCCCAGCATGCCTGAGCAAGGTCGAAGGGACGCTAGGTGAGAGCCCCAAGGCCTGTCATCCCGAGCGAATGCGAGGGATCTAGGAAAGATTTCTCTCTTCGTTCGAAATGACAATTCGTTTTTTTCTTTGCGCCTTTGCGGGAGATATTCCGAGTTCTTCTTTTGCGTTCTTTGCGGTTAATTTCTCCGGTTCCGAGTATTTGATTGCGGCTTAGCTACGCTCTGTAAATGTCGTTCGGAACTGGGATGGAGCGGATCGTGAGCGGCCTGACCGCCGCGCGCACGCAGGGTCAGGCCGCTCAGAGTGGGCGGGTTATCTCCTGCGCAGGTCGTCTCTAAGCTCCTCACGCGCCGCACCGAGTTTGTTCTGGCTCTGTCTGACCTCTCGCCTGCTGTCGGCGAGTTTTTGCCGGTCTTCGCGGATCTCCCGGCGGTCCTGGCGAATCTCTTTCTTGCTCGCCCCGGTGAGAATATCCCGGCGTAGCTCGGCCCTGTCGCGCGCCAGCTCGTTGCGATTCTTTTGCAACTGCTCGCGGTCTTCTCGCAGCTCTTGCCGGGCCTGGCGAACCTCTCTGATGTCGTTGCGAATCTCGCGCCCGCCCGACAATCGACGTCCGTCAAATACGCGGCGCCTGTAACGGTAGTCGCTCAATTCGTCGTAGTCCCATCTCCGGCCATAGCCGATGAGATGTGCGCCGCGCGGAACCTGGCGGCTGAGCGTTCGGCAATCGCCCGGCGGCGGCTGATGACCCGGAGGTCTGCCGGGAATCCAAACTCGGCACAGGCCCGCTGGCGGCATGTGGCCCGGCGGAATACGAAAGTGGCTGTGCTTGTGGCCATGGCCATGGTCGCGGCCGTGATCATCATCCCGGTCGTGCGCCGATGCCGTAACTCCGGGGAGGGCCAAGGCGCCGGCGAGAAGCCCTGTTACGATGGCAAGTTTTACGTTTTTCATATCGACTCCTTCTGCGTCAGTTAGTGACGGCTAACGACCGCAGAGAGCAACTGATATGCCAGCGGTTCCATACGGCCAACTCGTTGATTTTTCAGCCTGCGTCAAAAGAAGAAGGGAATGCGCTCTGGAAAAAATTACCATCCGACAGCGAAAATGTTCGACTCCGGCGAACGGCTGCAAATTGAGCCGGCGGCCGCCAAGTAATTTTGGCCGTTGTTGTCAGCTTACGAACCAAATTGAGAATGGAACGGGAAAAGAATTGCCGTATCAGCAATCAAGTTTGTAAGGCCGCATAACTACGAGTAAGTAATTATCCCTCGACCGAGAATCCGACCGTGCTCCAAGTCGTCGACCGCCCTATTGATCTGATTTAATGTGTAACGGCGCGTCACCAGCTCGTCGAGCTTGAGCTTGCCTTCGCGGTACCAGCGCACGAAGATCGGAAAGTCGCGCTCGGGACGGCAGTCGCCGCCGCTGGTGCGCATGAACGAACGATTGCCAGCGAACAAAGCCGTATCCAAAACCGCTTTGGCGCCCGGCGGCGTAATCCCGACGAGCAGCGCCGTGCCGCCTCGATTCAGTCCCGAATAACCAGCCCGCACGGCACGGAGAATTTGCCCCTGGGTCTGCGGCAACCCGATAGCGTCGATAGCGTAGTCGACGCCGCCTTGAGTCAACTCTCGAATCGCTTGCACGGCGTCGGCCCGGCGCGCGTTGACCGCATGAGTGGCGCCGAAACGCCGGGCGAAGGCGAGCTTATCGTCGAGGACATCGACAACCATGATCGGGTATGCGTCCACGACCGCCGCCGCGCTGACGGCGCAAAGGCCGATGCCGCCCGCGCCGAAAATCGCCACCGACTGCCCCGGTCTGATCTGAAGCGTGTTGACGATCGCGCCGGCGCCGGTCATCACCGCGCAGCCGATGATCGCCGTAACGTCCGTGGCCACGTCCTTGGGCATCGGCAACACGACGCGCTCGGAGGCGAGCGCGTACTCCGCCCAAGTGGCGGCGGAGTGCGACACTTCCTGCCCTTTCCATGTCGCCACATATTGCGCGCGATCGTTCAGCGTGTGATCGACGAGCGGCAGCGGCGTGGCGGAATTGTCGCGGTCGACCCATGTCGTCATGACATGATCGCCTTCCTTCACGTGGCGCACGTCGCGGCCCTTCGCGGCCACGATGCCGGTAGATTCGTGCCCGAGCAATGCCGGCAAACGGCGGCCCGGCCGCGGCGGCCGGCTCATGGTGTGAAGCTGCGAGTGGCACACCCCGCTGGCGAACAGCTTCACCAAAACCTGGGCCGGTGCCGGATCGGGCATCTCGACTTCATCGACGACCAGAGGCTTGTTCGGTTCCACGAAAATCGCGGCGCGACATTTGATGCTCATCGATCCGTCCTCCTCTTCCCGGGGAGATTCAACGTTCAAGGTTCCGAGTTTGAATCCTAGCCAAACATCTTTTAAATTTCGAGCTGAGGGAAGATCGAATAAGACTATGTCTTGCGCAAAGAACGCCAAGCATGCCCTGAGCAACGTCGAAGGGGACGCCAAGTGACAGGCCAATGCCTGTCATCCCGAGCGAATGCGAGGGATCGAAGAAAGATTTCTCCCCCGTGGAGTTGCGGCCCATTACTCCACGGGGTCGAAATGGCAATGCGCTTTCCTTTGCGCCTTGGCGTCTTGGCGGGAGATATTTTCTCTCAATTGTTCTGTCAAACAGTTGGAAGGTAACCGCCTAAAGCTCGCGGAATCGTACTCAAGGAGGGATCATGTTGGATGCCGTGCAAGCGCTAAAAGAGAAAATGGTTCTGGCGTGCAAGGTGCTGCAAAAGCAAGGCGTGCTCGATGGCTACGGCCATCTTTCGGCTCGACTGCCCGGCGACCGCATTTTGAGCACGCCCCACATGCCGCCCGGCAAAGTCGCGCTGCGCGATCTCATCGTCATCGATATGCAAGGGAAAAAACTCGAAGGCTCCGGCGAGCCCAACGGTGAGACGCCCATGCACACGTCGATCTACAAGGCGCGCCCCGACGTCCAGTGCATCCTGCACTACCATCCCGACGAGGTTGTCGCCGTAAGCGTTGCCAGCCAGGGCATCAAGGTCGTTGCCAACTGCGGCGTGCATTTTTATCGCGGCACGCCGATCTACGACTCGCCGTTGCTGATCCGAAACCATGAGCGGGGAGACCAAGTCGCCGCGACCCTCGGCGACCGCAACGCCGTGCTGCTGCGCGGCCACGGCGGCACGGTGGTGGCCAACGATCTCGACAAGCTGCTGCGCTTGGGGATCGACTTGGTGCGCGCCGCGCGCATCCAGGTCATGACCGCTTCGCTGGGGCTGGTAAAAACCCATACCCAGGCCGAGTGCGAGGAAATGATCAAAGGCCATGACCGGCCCAACACCAACCGCCGCTACATCGATTACTACATCTCCGAGGTCGTCGACTGAGTCGGCACGACCGAGACGTCGCGAACCCGGTTTTTTCGCTTGCGCGAGCAAGGCTCTGGTAAGCGTTTGTGTCCCCAATTAGCTCGTGGGCACAAGGATGTGAGCACCACGATTTACACACACGTGTTGAATCGAGGTGGTAGAGGCGTGAACAGCCCGGCTGATCGTCTATGATAACTGGAGCGCTGGCCGAAATAAACCGCCGCCCGTTAGGGAGATAACCCGCCGCCCCGGCAGCTTTTGGCGGGGAACTTTAGGTTGACAAATTGAGGTAGCCGATGGATATTGCAACCGATTTTGATTTTACTGTCGGAGCCGCCGCCGGAGATAAGCCGCCCGGCATTTGTCGCCGCCTACGGCGGCTCCCTTAATGGTTAGCCAACTTAACGGATTGTCTTTGGTATGAGCAACTCAGCCGACATAAAACCTCTTGTGCGTCTGCTCACTTTTCTTCCGTCTAATGACGTGACTCTTATGGTGCTCAAAGGACACCTATTGATCGAGGAGCAGTTAGTTTCGATTTTGAAAAGTAGAGTTAGCTATTCGAAGGCACTCGAGGAGGCTAGACTCAGTTTTTTCCAGAGGCTTTGTCTTGCTAAAGCCCTCGGCTACCGCAAAGAAAACGAATGGGTCTGGCACTCAATCAAGAAGTTGAACAGCGTTCGGAACGATTTAGCCCATAAGGTAGAGCCTGCGAAACTAAACATAAAGTTACGAGAATTCTTAGAGCTGGTCGAAGATTCAGGTCTGAGACGGCAACAGGGAAACCTTCAGTCCCGCTTGAAAGCGTGCTTCCTTTTCCTATGCGGAACCCTTCAAGGTATAGGCGAGAAAAAGAATGGTTAAACAGCGTGCCCGGGGGAAGAGAAAAGGGGAGAAAAGGGGACAGTCTACTTTTCCTTGCGAAATGGTTTTTGCTATGGCAGAAGCGGAGCATGCCAAGAACGGCGCGAGCTTCGGTCGGTGGGATTTGCTACCAGGTTATCAATCGCGGCAATGGCCGTCAGGAGGTTTTTCGGAAAAGCGGAGATTACAAAGCAGTCGTTGACTTGCTCGATCGTGCCTGGAGCATCACCATGCGAATACTCGGCTACTGTGTTATGCCGAATCACTTTCATCTCGTGCTATGGCCTCACTCGGACGGAAATCTCGGAAAGTGGATGCAGTGGCTTTTGACGGCGCACGTCCGACGCTATTATCAACACTATAGAAGATATCCACCTCGCGAGCTATCACCTGAGCTGAATCGTAAAACACCTAACAAATGAAAGCGCCGGAGGTGTCGTATGGAGATGATCAATAGTAAGCCCAGAAAAATACTTCCCAGCCGGTTTCGCATCGTCAGGCGATCGCCTATGTGGATTACGGGTGTACTGCTTCTTGTCCTCCTTGATAATGCGTACGCCCAAATAAAGTTCGGAGAGACCGTCTTTGTAATAGGAAGCGGCAACGTGTCATGCGGTAAGTGGCTGGAGGAAAGGGAGAACAGGACGCTCCGGGCGCAGAGAATGCAGTGGTTACTTGGGTGGGTAAGCGCGTATAACTGGTCGAACGTGTCCCGTCAAGTTCAACTTCAGGACGGCCAGAGCGCCCTTGCCTTCGTTGATCGGTACTGCACCAACAATCCGCTTCAGCCAGTCCTAGGCGGCGCCGAAGCCTTGATTGAAGAGCTGGGTGGTCCGAAAGTGCCTTACCCGTGGAAACGTTGAGCGATTTAACTAACAGTCGCGAGAGCAAATAGAATTAAATAATTAAATGCCTGGTACCGTGCTATGTCACCGTGCCAGCGACGAATGCCTAGAGGAAACCAGCTTTGTCGATGACGTAAGGGAACAAGCGATGGAGAACGATGAGATCGGCCAGGTTTGGAAGGAACATTTCCCCAAATGGCAGCATGATCGGGAGTCAGATGAAATCTTCCGGCATCTGTGCGCGTTGTTGCGAGACAAGGCGAAGCATATGACGATTCCGCCTGGGCTCACTCTTGACCAGCGACTTCAGCGTGTGCTCGACGCGTGCAGAATTCCTCGGGATCAATTTGACGACATCTGCGGCGCTAATCGGCGCTAAGGGTTCACGCAACAATAACGCGCGCGAGTAGAGTAGAGGACAGGTTCAGCGTCCGTTAGGTAGATCCTTGGCTGTATCCGCCGTTTCCAGCTTCGTGCCCGTTTAGGATCGCCATAGAAGAAGGGAAGAAGGAGGAAGAAGGAGGTCACCCATTAGCCGGCAGGTCAAGTAGGCACAGACATTCCCGTGAAAAAGAATTCTCTTCTTTCCCCCTTTTTCCCCTTCTCGCACAGGCCGTGATCTTTCGGTTACGCGCCCCTGTTTTCTTTTCATGCGGTGTCGGACGCTGGGTCGGGTAAGGATGCGGCGTTACCGCCGCCTCCTCCCCTAAGAACCGGACTGGAACGTTTCCGCTCATCCGGCTCAAGCCGTTA
>Ga0214472_10000283_pt1 | contig 65405 bp, 75 predicted proteins | sample RVTome_6_FD_207662 | JGI IMG/M metagenome (GOLD analysis project Ga0214472, IMG submission 207662) | Soil microbial communities from uranium-contaminated site in the Upper Colorado River Basin, Wyoming, United States - RVT140D175 | ecosystem: Environmental > Terrestrial > Soil > Contaminated >...
CGGTGGATACCACCGTCAGCTACACCGCCTTCGGGGAGCTGGCGGCTGAGACCGTGACGGTCGCAGGCGCCCCGGTCTACGCGGTGACCTACACCCGGGACGGTCTCGGTCGCATCACCGCCAAGACCGAGACCGTGGGCGGGCTCACCACCGAGATCGGCTACGAATACGACACCGCCGGGCGCCTCATCCAGGAGACCCGGGATGGCCTCGTCACCGGGGCCTGGACCTATGATGCCAACGGCAACCGCACCTCGGCCAACGGCACCGCCTCGACCTACGATGCCCGGGATCGGCTGGTCAGTTCAGGCGGAGTGAGATTCAGCTACACCGAGGGCAGGCTGGCGTCCCGCAGCGACGCCGCCTGCACCACCCACTACCAGTACGACGTCCTCGGCAACCTCCACCAGGTCACCCAGCCCGACGGCACCGTCATCGAGTACGTCATCGACGGTATGAACCGCCGCATCGGCAAGACCATCGACGGCACCCTCACCCAGGGCTTCCTGTACGAGGATCAGCTCCGCCCCATCGCTGAACTCGATGGCGCCGGCAACCTCGTCTCCCGCTTCGTCTACGGCTCCCGCGTCAACGTGCCGGACTTCATGATCCGGGATGGCACCACCTACCGCATCGTGGCCGACCAGGTCGGCAGCGTGCGCCTGGTGATCGACACCGCGCCCCCCTGGGCCGCCTCCAGAGCGCGTGGCCCAGCGCCCGGGACGGCCGACCCGACGCCGGCGGGCATGACCCGTATAATCCCCTGTCCTGCCCGGAGGCCCTGCGACCGTGCCCCCCAAAGTGCCAGCCACCTTCCAGGAACTGATCCTCAAGCTCCAGGCCTTCTGGGTGATGCACGGCTGCGTGCTACTCCAGCCCTACGACATGGAGATGGGGGCTGGCACCTTCCACCCGGCCACCTTCCTGAAGGCGGTCGGCCCGGAACCCTGGGCCGCGGCCTATGTGCAGCCCTCGCGGCGCCCCACCGATGGCCGCTACGGCGACAACCCGAACCGCCTCCAGCACTACTACCAATTCCAGGTGGTGCTGAAGCCGTCCCCGATGGATATCCAGGACCTGTACCTGGCCTCGCTGAAAGCGATCGGCCTGGACACCCTCATCGACGACATCCGCTTCGTCGAGGACAACTGGGAGTCCCCCACCCTCGGCGCCTGGGGCCTGGGTTGGGAGGTGTGGCTGAACGGCATGGAGGTGACGCAGTTCACCTACTTCCAGCAGGTCGGCGGCCTTGAGTGCAGGCCGGTGACCGGCGAGATCACCTACGGCCTGGAGCGCCTGGCCATGTACCTGCAGGGCGTGGAGACCGTCTACGACCTGATCTGGACCGACGGCCCCTTCGGGCGGATCACCTACGGCGATGTGTTCCACCAGAACGAGGTCGAGCAGTCGCACTACAACTTCGAGCTGGCCGACGCCGAGGTGCTGTTCGCCGCCTTCGAGACCCACGAGGCTGCAGCGAAGGCGCTGATCGAGGAGAACCTCGCGCTGCCGGCCTACGAGCAGGTACTGCGCTGCTCGCACACCTTCAACCTGCTGGACGCGCGCCACGCCATCTCGGTGACCGAACGCCAGCGCTACATCCTGCGCGTGCGCGAACTCTCCCGCGCCGTGGCCCAGACCTACTACGAGAGTCGCGACGCCCTCGGCTTCCCTATGCTGGACGGGGAGGATCGCGACGATGGCTGACGGCAAGGTCCTGCTGATCGAGATCGGCACCGAGGAGCTGCCGCCCAGGGCGCTGACCACGCTCGCGACCGCGTTCCGTGATGGCGTGCACGAGGGTCTGAAGGCCGCCGAACTGCTGAACGATAAGGCCGAGAGCAAGTGGTTCTGCTCACCGCGCCGGCTCGCGGTCCTGGTCTCCAGCGTGCGCAGCGTGCAGCCCGATCGCGATGAGCACCGCCGCGGCCCGAGCATGCAGGCCGCCTACGGCCCGGACGGCAAACCGACCAAGGCGGCCATCGGTTTCGCCCACTCTTGCGGCGTCGCGGTGACGGACCTGGACACCGAGTCCACCGACAAGGGCGTGTACCTGGTGGTGCGACGCACCCTGCCCGGCGCACAGACCATCGATCTGCTGCAAGGCATCGTCGAACAGGCGCTGGCCAAGCTGCCGACGCCGCGGCGGATGCGCTGGGGCGCGTCCGACATCGAGTTCGTGCGCCCGGTGCATTGGGTGCTGATGCGCTTGGGCCGCGATGTGGTGGACGCTGAGATCCTGGGGCAACGCACTACCGGGGTGAGCCGCGGTCACCGTTACCACCACCCCGAACAGGTGAAGCTGCGCCAGGCCTCCGACTACCCCTCCGCCATGGTCAAGGCCAAGGTGCTGCTCGAGGATGAAGCTGGCCACCTGCGCAAGCGCATCGCCGAGCTGGTGCGCGCTTCCGGCAAACAGGTCGGCGGTGAGGTCGCGGCGGACGCCGACGATGCGCTGGTCAAGGAGGTCGCGGCGCTGGTCGAGTGGCCGGTGCCGGTGGTGGGTCGCTTCGTGGAAGCCTTCCTGACCCTGCCCGAGGAAGTGCTGATCTCGGTGCTCGCCAAGCACCAACGCTGCTTCACGGTCCGCGACGCCGACGGCGCGCTGATGCCCTACTTCGTGGCCATCGCCAACATCGAGAGCAAGGATGTGGACCGCGTTCGCCACGGCAACGAGCGCGTCGTCCACCCGCGCCTGTCCGATGCCATGTTCTTCTACAGCCAGGATCAGAAGTCCAAGCTCGTGGATCGCGCTTCGCACCTGAGCGAGATCCTGTTCCAGAAGGATCTGGGTTCACTCGCAGACAAGACTGCGCGCGTACGCGATCTGGCGATGTTCATCGCGCCACGCGCGGACGCAGACCCCGAGCGCGCACGCCGCGCCGCGGAGCTGAGCAAGTGCGATCTGCTCACCGACATGGTCGGCGAGTTCCCCGAGCTGCAGGGCATCATGGGGCGCTACTACGCGCTGGCCGATGGTGAGGACCCGGATGTGGCTGCGGCGCTGGAGGATCAGTACCGCCCGCGCTTCGCCCGCGACTCGCTGCCGGAGTCCGACACCGGCGCCGTGCTCGCGGTGGCTGACAAGCTGGACACCATCGTCGGCATCTTCGCCGTGGGCCAGGCGCCCACCGGGGTGCGCGATCCATTCGGCGTGCGTCGCGCGGCGCTCGGCGTACTGCGCATCTGCGTCGAGTCGCAGCTGGACCTGGACACCCAGGAACTGGTGCACGAGGCGATGCGCATCCTCGATCCCGCCAAGGTCGCGGGGGACACCGAAGCGCTGGAAATGCAGATCCATCAGTACCTGATGGAGCGCCTGCGCGGATACTTCATCGAACGCGGCAACCGTGGCGATGTGTTCGACGCGGTGACCGCCGATCGCGGACTGGGCTTCGACGCCCTGCTCTCGCGCCCACTAGATATCGGCAAGCGCATCTCGGCGGTGGAGGACTTCCTCGCGCTGCCGGCTGCCGCCAACCTGACTGCCGCCAACAAGCGCATCGCGAACATCCTCAAGAAGGCCGGCGACGAGGGTCACGACGGCGTGGACAGGTCGCTGTTCCAGGAGGACGCGGAGATCGTGCTCAATGGCATCATCGAGCGCCTCGAGCACCGCATGGTCCCGCACCTGGAGAATGGCAAGTACGCCGTGGGCCTGGAGGCGCTGGCCGACCTGCGCGAGCCGGTGGACCGCTTCTTCGATGACATCCTGGTGATGGCGTCCGATCCCAGGCTGCGCACCAACCGCATCGCGCTGCTGCGGCGTCTGCGCGAACTGTTCCTGCACACCGCCGACCTCAGCCTGATCCAGGCCCCCGATGCCAGCGACAGCAGCGGGGCGGACGGCGATGACGGCTGAGGCGGCGACGCCCCGCCTCGTCATCCTCGACCGCGACGGGGTCGTCAACCAGGACTCACCCGAGTTCGTGAAGTCCCCCGACGAGTTCCTGCCCTTGCCCGGATCGCTCGAGGCCATCGCCGACCTCTCCCGCGCCGGCTACACCGTGGTCATCGCCAGCAACCAGTCGGGCCTCGCCCGCGGTCTGCTCGACGACGATGACCTCGAGGAGATCCACGCCAAGCTGGATGTGCTGTTGGCCGAACTCGGCGGCAGCATCGACTCCGTCTTCATCTGCCCCCACGGTCCGGATGACGGTTGCGAGTGCCGCAAGCCCGCGCCCGGCCTGTTCGCGCAGATCGCCGCGCACTACGGCGTGTCCATGGATGGTGTGCCGGCGGTCGGTGATAGCGTGCGCGACCTGGTCGCAGCGCGCGCGGCCGGTGCCACCCCGGTGCTGGTACGCACCGGGAACGGTGCCGATGCGGAATCCGCATCCGCCGCTGCCGGTGTCAATACCTACGACAATCTCGCTGCCTTCGTCGAGGCGCTGCTCGCATGATCTGGCAGTACCTTAGCTCCGCGCTGTTCTTCGTGATCTGGGTCCCCTACACGATCTTCTTCTCGATCCTGGTCAGCCTGCTGGCGCTGCTGCATCGCTACACCGCGATGAAGGTGATCCGCTTCTGGGTGGACAGTTGCTTCTGGATGCTGAAGGTCCTATGCGGCATCACCTACGAGATCGAGGGCCGCGAGAACGTCCCCGATGGCAACCACGTCGTGTACATCAAGCACACCTCGACGTGGGAGACGATGGCGCAGATGAAGCTGTTCTACCGTCAGAGCTGGGTGATGAAGCGCGAGCTGCTCTGGATCCCGTTCTTCGGCTGGGCCCTGATGACCATGACCCCGATCGCCATCGACCGCAGTGCGCACCGGCGCGCGGTGCAACAGGTGCTGACGCAGGGTGCACAGCGGCTGGCCGACGGGTTCTGGGTGCACATCTTCCCCGAGGGCACGCGGATGCAGCCCGGCACCACGCGCCGCTACGGGATGTCCGGCGCGATCCTGGCCAAGGAGAACGGACGCATGATCGTGCCGGTGGCACAGAACGCTGGCGACCTCTGGCCCAAACACTCACTGCTCAAGCGGCCGGGCCACGTGCGCATGATCATCGGCCCGCCGATCTCCACCCACGACAAGGAACCGGCGGAGATCAACCAGGCCGCGCAGGACTGGATCGAAGCGAAGATGCGCGAGATCAGCGTCGCTTACTCGGACGACGCGCAGCTCTAGCGCGACGCCGCACGCCGCACGCCGCACGCCGCACGCCGCGAGCCGCGAGCCGCGAGCCGGGGGCAGCGCGATAGCGAGTCAGGGACAGCGCAGCAGCGAGAGCAGAACAGCATCCTGCCTCTCGCCTAGCTGGAAGTACCGCTCCCGCAGGATCCCCTCGCGCTCGAATCCCAGCTTCTCCAACACCCGCAGTGAGCCCGGGTTGCGCGGGTCCGCGTCGGCTTGCAGGCGGTGTACATCCAATGCTTCGAAGGCGTAGTCCACCGCCAGGTCGGCGGCGCGGCTGACGATGCCCTGGCCCCAGCGATCGCGGCGCAGCGCGAAGCCGAGGTCGGCGGTCTGGTGTCGCGGGTCACTCATGGCCAGGGTCACGGTGCCGACCAGCTCGCCGTCATCCAGCTCGATGCCCCACTGGTAGAGCCGGCCCGCCGACGCGAGGACGCCGATCTCGGCGATGAAATCGCGGGCCTCATCGAGTCCCAGCAGCGGCGGTCGTGCCATGTAGCGCATCACTTGCGCATCGCCCCAGATCGCCAGCACCGCTGGCGCATCGTCGGCACGCATGCGGCGCAGGATCAGCCCTTCGCCCTCCAGCGTCGGCAGCTCATCCTCGCTCATGCACTACCCCCCATCACCCCTGCCCTGGAAATCCATATTGAGCCAGAATGATGCCTCAGTACTCGCATCCGGTCAGGGGTATCACCATGCCGCGTTACGACAGCATCCTGGACACCGTGGGGAACACGCCCTCGGTACGCCTGAACCACCTCGCGCCGGACGGCGTGACCATCTATGTGAAGGCCGAGGCCTTCAACCCGATGGGATCGGTGAAGGACCGGCTGGCGCTGGGCATCATCGAAGCCGCGGAAGCTTCCGGCGAACTGAAGCTAGGTCAGACCGTGGTCGAGGCCACCTCCGGCAATACCGGCATCGGCCTGGCGATGGTGTGCGCGGCCAAGGGCTACCCCTTGGTCTGCGTGATGGCCGAGAGCTTCTCCGTGGAACGCCGCCGCCTGTTGCGCTTCCTGGGCGCCAAGGTCGTGCTGACGCCGGCTGCAGCCAAGGGCAGCGGCATGGTGGCCAAGGTCGAGGAGCTGGTCGAGCGCAACGGTTGGTACTGGACCCGGCAGTTCGACAACCCGGCCAACCCGGATTACCACAGCCGCACCACCGGCCCGGAGATCCTCGCTGACTTCGAGGGCGAGCGGTTGGACTACTGGGTCACAGGCTTCGGTACCGGCGGCACCCTGACCGGCGTCTCCCGTGTACTCAAAGCCCAGCGCCCCGACATCCGCGTGATCGTGGGCGAGCCAGACAACTCGCAGCTGCTGGGCTCCGGTATCGCGCAACCCGAGGGTGTCAGCCACCCGAACTTCCGGCCCCATCTGATGCAAGGCTGGACCCCGGACTTCATCCCCGGCATCACGCAGCAGGCGGTGGACGAGGGCACCATCGACGGCATCGTGCCGGTCGCAGGCGAAGATGCGCTGCGCCTCAGCCGCGAACTCGCAAGGCGCGAGGGCATCTTCACCGGCATCTCCGGCGGCGCGACACTGGCTGCCGCCCTGCGCATCGCGGAGACGGCGGAGGATGGCTCGGTGTTCCTGGTGATGCTGCCGGACACCGGCGAGCGCTACCTGTCCACGCCGCTGTTCGCCGACATCCCGGCCGACATGACCGATGATGAGTGGGAGATCTCGCGCTCGACACCGACCGCCCGCTTCGACGCGCCCGCACCGACCACGCCGTCGCCCGCGCCCATGCCCTCGATGGCGGTGGTCACCGACGAGGCGCGCGCCTTCGTCGAGGCGGCGGTCAGCGCCACCGATGAACCGGTGGTGCTGTTCGCGCACCAGTGGTGCGAGTTCTGCTGGTCGGTGCGCAACATGTTCCAGGCCTACGGCATCGCCTACCGCTCGGTGGACATGGACTCGGCGGAGATGGCTGAAGGGGGCTGGGGTGGCCAGGTCCGCGCGGCGCTGAACAAGCGCACCGGCGCGGTCACGGTGCCGCAGCTGTTCGTCGCGGGGGAGTTCATCGGTGGTGCCACCGAGGCTTTCGATGCCTGGCGCGAGGGGACCATGCAGCCTTTGCTGGATCGTGCGGGCGTCAGCTACACCAAGGACGGCGCGGATCCGTACACCTTCCTGCCCAAGTGGTTGCAGTCGCGTAAGGGCTGAGCCGGCTCAGCGGTTGAGGTACCAGATCGCTGCGTTCAGGTAGCTCGCGAAGCTCACCCAGGCCGCGTACGGGACCAGCAGCCAGGCCGCCAGCGGACGCAGCCGCATCCCGACCACGATGGTGGCGATGATGACGATCAGCATCGGGATGATGTCGAGCAGCGCGAGATCTGCGCGCTCCATGCCGAAGAACAGCGGCGACCAGGCGGCGTTCAGCAGTAGCTGCACGGTCCACAGCGTGAACGCGCTGCGGCCAGCGGCACTCGTGCGCCAGATCAGCCAGCCGGCGATCGCGATGCAGATGTAGAGGGTGGTCCATACCGGCGCGAACACCCAGTCCGGTGGGTTCAGCGGCGGCTTGATCAGCGCGCGGAACCAGTCGCCTGGCATGAACAGCGCACTGAGGCTTGCGACGCCGGCGACCAGCACCAAGCAGAGCGCCAGCCCGATCAGAGATCGTCTGGAGGTGGCGGGTTCCATGGTGGCTAAGGACATCGACCGCGGTCTCAGGATCCGGCGGGGCCCTCGGTTTCGGGTGCCTCGGGATCAGCTCCGGCCTCGGTTCCAACGTCAGCGCTGGGGTCAGCGACGCCTTCGGCGAGGCGCTGGGCTTCCGCCTTCTGCTGCTTCTTCTCCTCCTTCTTCTGCTTCTTGGCCAGTTCACGCTGCCGCTTCGCGAAGGAGTAGTTAGGTTTCGCCATCGTGTCGGATCCTTGTCGGTATCGGCTGGTGCCGGGTGCCCACAGGGTACCCGTTCTCATCAGCATGGTGGGTGTTCGGCACCCTGGAACGAGAACGGGCCGCCGCGATTACTCGCGACGGCCCGTAAGGGAGGGGTCAGCCGCTCTTTAGAGCAGTACGACCTTCTCCGCGGACGGACCCTTGTCGCCCTGCACGGTCTCGAACTCGACCGCGGCGCCATCGGCCAGGGTCGTGAGACCCGCAGCCTTCAGTGCGCTCGAATGGACGAACACGTCCTTGTTACCGCCCTCGGGTGCGATGAACCCGAAGCCCTTCTGCTCATTGAACCACTTAACTGTGCCTTTGATACGCATCTTGCGCTCCTGGTGTTGATGGTCGGAGCGACGCTGATACGTGCTTGCCGATCACTATTTTCTCGCCGCGGAGATTCCGCGCCGTGGTGCCGACCCGTCCCCTGAGGTCCGGGCAGGTGTTCGTGCTGCCCCCGCGTGGATCACGCGCGGACATGGCGGTCGAGTCCCGGGGAGCCTCACCTAACACTGCGGCGGTGCTCAGGTTCCGGGACCTGTACGCCGTAGGTCTGTAGGTGGGTGGTGGGCGCCAGCAGCGTCTGGTGCCAGACCTCGGACGCGGTGGTCCGGGTCATCAGGTGGATGCACCCTAGTCCTTTACCAGCATGGAGTCGAGGGAAATCTGTCTCAGACCAGCTGCGCCAGCATCAGCCGGTAGCCTCCGCGACGCTCCCCCAGATCAGTGAATCCCATACGCAGGTACAGGCTGATCGCCGGGTTGGCGGGGTGCACGGTCAACGCGACCTGCGCATGACCGACCCGGCGAGCAGCCTCCAACGCTGCCTGCATCATCGGGCCACCGAGGCCACGACCCTGGTGACCGGGCTCCAGGGCGATACCCAACTGGGGCGTGGCTGCGTCCACCCAGCCCAGGCCTTGCCCCTCAGGCATCAGCCGCATCCAGCAGGCCCCGACCGCCAGCTCGCCATCCATCGCGACCACCCCGACATCGCCGGCGCGACCCCAGGCCTCGGCGTAGAGGCGCACCTCCGGTACCTGCAGGATCTCGATCGGGCGCAGCGGCGCCGGCGGTGGGTCCCACAACGCCACATGCAGCATGTGCCAGAGGAAGTCCTGATCGTCAGGGGTCAGCGCGCGGTGGCTGATGCGATCCGAGGGCATGCGCGTCTCAGGCTTTCTTCACGAACTCGGATTTCAGCTTCATGGCCCCGATGCCATCCACCTTGCAGTCGATGTCGTGGTCGCCGTCCACCAGGCGGATGTTGCGTACCTTGGTGCCGACCTTGAGCACCGAGGATGAACCCTTGACCTTGAGGTCCTTGATCACGGTCACCGAATCGCCATCCTGCAGGACGTTCCCGTTGGCGTCCTTGACCACCCGCGCATCGGGATCCTGCGCGGTCTCGTCCGGCGCCCACTCGTGCGCGCACTCCGGGCAGATCAGCATCGCGCCATCCGCATAGGCGTAGTCGGAACTGCATTTCGGGCAGGCGGGTATCTCGTTCATCGTAGTTGGCTGTCCTTGCTGCCGCGGCGGTTGAAACCGGACTGGGCCTGTTGCTCATCGCGCTCGCTCTGGCAGGTCACGCAGAGCCGCACGCCGGGGATGGCCTCGCGCCGCGCTTCCGGGATCTCGGCGTCGCACTCGGCGCAGCGCTTCGAGCTCGGACCTTGCGGTAGGTTCGCACGCGCCTTGCGCACCGCGTCCTCGACGCTGGCGTCAATCTGGTCCTGCACCGCGCCGTCCTTGGACCAGCCGCCGGCCATGCCTTAGTACCCCACGCTCATGTGGCCACCCCGAACAGCGTACCGACGCCGGCGGTCGCCGCCATCGCCAGCGCACCCCAGAAGGTCACGCGCACCACCGCGACCAGGACGGGTGCGCCACCCGCGCGAGCAGCGAGCGCACCGAGCAGTGCCAGCGAAGCGAGCGCGCTGCCGGACACCACCCAGATCAGCGAGGTCTCGGGAACCAGCAGCGCCACCAGTAGCGGCAGTGCCGCACCGACCGCGAAGGTCGCGGCGGAAGCCAGGGCTGCCTGCACCGGGCGCGCGGTCAGGGCCTCGGAGATGCCGAGCTCATCCCGCAGGTGTGCACCCAGCGCATCGTGTGCCATCAGCTGCTTGGCGACCTCGTCGGCGAGCTGCTCGTCGAGGCCGCGCTGTTGATAGATGCCCTTCAACTCCTGATGCTCGTGATCCCATTCGGTCTCGAGCTCGCGCTTCTCCTTCTCGGTATCCGCAGCTTCGGTGTCGGCCTGCGAACTGACCGACACGTACTCACCGGCCGCCATGGACATCGCGCCGGCGACGAGACCAGCGACGCCCGCGACCAGGATGCTGCCCTGGCTCGCGCCAGCGGCAGCCACGCCCAGCACCAAGCTGGCGGTGGAGACGATGCCATCGTTGGCGCCGAGCACGGCGGCGCGTAGCCAGCCCGTGCGGTAGGTGCGGTGTCGTTCAGCGTGTCGCATTCTTTGGTCCGATCATCCCAGCGCTGGTGCCCTATTGTGCACCCGTCACCACTAGAGGTGCTGATCGATCAAGATCGGGTTGCCGTCCGGATCCTCGGCGACGATGCTGCCCGGCCCCGAGGTCCCGTCCTCCACCTCGCGTAGCAAGGTCACACCCTGGGACTTGAGTTCGGCCTGGAGCTCACGCACATCGGTGAACGAGGCCAAGGGCTGCGCGTCGCTGTCCCAGCCCGGGTTGAAGGTCAGGATGTTGCGTTCGAACATGCCCTGGAACAGGCCGATCACATGGCTGCCGTTCTTCATGATCAACCAGCCCTGCGACGCATCACCGTGGAACTCTGAGAAGCCGAACTTCTCGTAGAAGGCCTTGGAAGCGGCCAGATCCTTCACTGCGAGACTGACAGAGAAGTTACCTAACTGCATACCCCGCCTCCCATCGACGATCCGGGTCAGGCGAGTACTTGCGCACCGCCATCCAGCTCTCAGTCTAAGCCGTACTCACAGGCATGAGGAACTAGAGCGCGATCGCTCTCCGCTCAACCACGACGACGCCTGATCTTCACGTGCCACAGCAGCAGCGGCCGCCCGAACATGGCGATGAGCACCAGCAGCGCCAGGAAGACGAGTGCCATCGGGTCGATCCGGAGCAAGCGGTCGAACAGGGCGATGGCGGTGGCACTCGCCGCCACGGCGCCGAACCCTGTCACCCCTCGTGAACCCGCGCCCTCAAGGAAGGCCAGCCCGCACACGATGGCGAAGGTGAACAGGAACGCCAGGCTAGCGGCTTCGACCAGCGTGGTGAGCGACCCCACCGCGGCGAGCACCGCTGCAGCGGCGCCGAGTCCGAACACTGCCCGATCCGGTATGCCTCTACTGTTCTTGTGAGCCAGGACGGCCGGTAGCTCGCCATCCTCAGCCACCCGGTACGCCAGCCGCGCGGTAGCGAACAGCGTCGCGTTGATCGCGGACCCGGTGGATGCCGCCGCCGATCATGCCGCCCACGGCCATCGACCATGTCGCGTGGAAGCTGAGTTTGGTTCCGGTCTTAGGCACTGCAAACGCTCAGCTATGACCATGTAGCGAGGGGGGAGCTCTGATCCGTCGCGCCACACTTACCGTGAGCGACGTTGCCCGCTACGCTTCTCGATCACGCGGCCCGATGAGGAGCCAGAGTACCAAGCCGATCACCGGTAGCAATAGGACGACGATCACCCAGATCAGCTTCTGCAGGCTGGGGACCCGGCTCTGGACGATGTTGATGATCGCCCAGATATCCCCGATCAGTATCAGGATGCCAAGGACGCTTCCGTATCCATATCCGTAATGCATCATGCTAGTTCCTTCCCGGTTCATCGGGAGTTGTTGATCGATCACGCTCGTTGGATGTGCGCCCGGACCTCGGCGTGTCTTCGCGCTGAGCATCGTGGCGCGAAGCATCTGAGGGAGCTGTCGGTCGGGCGTCGAGCCCAACGTACAGCCCATGTCGCCTCGGCGAGAGATGCCGGTGCGTAACTGGTCTTGGCGGCGGAGCTAGACTTGTTCACTGCACAACTCGCTCACCGCTAGATAACGCGCTTCCACGGTGACGCTCACCAAGGCCATCGCCACAGCCATGCAGGCCATGACGGTCGGGATGAACCAGAAACCCGACCGGATACGCTCCAACACCTTGAGGAACCGCCCCCTCATGAGGATGACACCTCATTCACTCGCTCGCCCTCCGCGGTCGAACTCTGACGTCCGCCACGCAGCGAGCTCCCGGCGCGCCGCACCGAAATCGCCGAGCTGGTAAATCGCGACACCAACTGGCGCCACCTCGAGTGCTGCGACTGGTTCGGCGAGCAGTTCACGCACCTGCTCGTCGCCACCGATACCTACGCTGAGGTGCGGGTTGTATTGGTCACCGGTGGCATCGGGTACGAACCGACCTACGTACGCCACCGTCGCAGCACTCGCTGGCGGCTCCGCCGGCATGGTCAGGAACGCCGCCGCAGTGCCGAGTGGCACCGTGTACGGCGCGAGCGCATCCATCAGCCGCCGCTGGAATCGCAGCACCGGCTCACTCGGCTCCATCATGATCGACACCAGGTTCGTACCATCCCAGGGGATGGCGTAGCGCTCGTTCGTCTGCAGTCGCCAACTGGCAGGATCCTCGCTCGCGACGACCTGGCCGACCACCGTCCTCACCGCATCGAGGTCGGCTGTCAGGACGTAGCGCTGCAACACCGAGATGTGGGGCTGATGCGTCGCATCGAACGCATACCCTCGCGGAGTTTCGAGGCGGAGCCGCGTGTTGATGGCCAAGGCTTGCGCGCGCAGTGCAGCGTCAGGCACCAGGGCGACGACGATCGCGGTCACTTCAGCCGGCACCGGATCTGACGCGACGACCGGCGACAGGCCGCAGCCGCTCAACATCACGACCACCCACGCGAACCCAGCGGTGTACCACCGACTGCGCCCATGCAGGTCGAGGGGCGCAACGAGGCAGCAGCCTGGTTCCGTCAGGTGGCTGAGCGTACCCACTTTTCACCTCCCGGTTGGTCGGATCGGTGCCCCCGCCCGCGCGTACTGGCAGTCAACTGCACCGAATGGCTAGGCTAGGTTTCGGTTGACGAAATCCCAGTTGATCAGGTTCCCGATGAAGGCATCGAGATAGTCGTTCCGCCTATTCTCGTGATCGAGGTAATAGGCATGCTCCCAGACATCTACGGTCAACAAGGGCTTCAGGCCATGTGCGATCGGTGTATCGGCGTCGGAAGTCTTCAGGATCTCCAGGCCATCATTCCTCAGCACCAACCAAGCCCAACCGCTACCGAATTCTGTGAGGCCGGCGTCTTTGAACTCATCGATGAATTCAGCGTAGCCGCCGAAGTCGGAGTCGATCCGCGCTGCGACCGGGCCAGAAGGCGGTCCGCCGCCGCCCGGCGTCATGGAGTGCCAGTAGAAGGAATGGTTCCAAGCCTGGGCCGCGTTGTTGAAGATCGTCGCTGTCTCGATGCGATCCGTTGACCCCTTGACGATCTCCTCCAGCGTCATATCAACGAGGTCGGTCCCCTCGATCAGCATGTTGAGGTTCCTCACGTAAGCACGATGGTGCTTGCCGTGATGGATCTCCAAGGTCCTCGAGCTGATATGCGGTGCGAGAGCATCCTTCCCGTAGGGAAGCTCTGGAAGAGCAACAGGCATCACATTCTCCTATCCACTGTGCATTGCGTTACGGATCGATCTTCATGAGTAGCGCTGCTGCCACCCACTCAGATCCGGCTGATCAGGATCATGGCCAGCAGGGTCAGCCCGACCAACAGGCCGGCCCGGATCAGTTCGAGAAGATGGGGGCCATGCAAGCGATAGAGGAAATCGTCAGCAGTGCCGATCAGCCGCATCCAGGTTGGCTGGTACTGCGGCAACACGGTGATCGCCGGTTCGATCTGCTGCGCCGCACGTCGGCCGCTCTCAACCGCGGCCTCGATACTCCAGACATCGGCTGCGGTCTTGGTGTGCGCGCCTGCGAGCAACAGGTTCGCCACCGGGGTGGCTTGCGTCGGTTGCCACTGCAAGGTGCCGGTCGCATTGACCCACTTCGGCTGGCGCGAGCGGATACCTTCGGCTGCAAAGATCCATTCGTGCCAGACCTCGAAGCGCAGGATCTCGAACGAGTCCAGAGGCCGACCGCCATTCGCATCGCGGATCAGCGCATCGAGCGAACCGCAACGCAGGAGCTGCGCTTTGACCTCGGCGACGAACTGCTCTTTGCTGCAGCGGTCCACCGGCAGTCCGAACAGGCGGCCGGGGATGCTGGAGACACACGAGGTACCTGTCCAGAGCGATGCGACTTCGTCACCGAGCGCCACGCTCGGCGCCCATACCTGTTCTTCGGCGAACAGGGTCAGGTTGAACTCGGAGTCAGCGACCACCAGCGCGCAGCGCGGCCGTGGCCAGCGCAGACGCTCTGCGAATGCGATCCGGAATGACACCTGAGTATGCGGGCCTTGCTTAACCAAGGGTTTGAACATGCGCAGCTGCCCGAGGCACTCCAGCGCAGGCGTGCGAGCGAGGATCTCCGCCGCGGCGAACGGGTCCGTCGCCAGCACATGCACCGCGGCCTTGACCCTGGCTCCGGACTCGAGATGTGCGCCAGTGACCCGCTCTCCGTCGAAGTCGAGGCGTCGCAGGGGCTGTTGCCAATGGAAGAGCACGCCGCTTGCCGCCAGGTGCTTCAACCAATGCTCGAACCAGTACTCGCTGCTGGGGCCCCGTAGTAGCAGCCAGCCGCTGCCCGCACCCTGCTGCCATGCAGGACCGTCGCCGTCGCCGGCATGGTCGTGGGTGGGCCGGCAGAAGAGCTGCTTTCGGAAGAAGTGGCCAGCATGGTGCAAGGACACCCGGGTCCAGTCCGAGCCGATCCACGGGCCGAAGCAGGCCACCCAGGTCGACCACCCCGTCGCGCTCAACAAGGGCCGCCATTGCGCAGCCGCGTTCACGGTCGAGTAGCTCTCTCTGCTGCGCCGGTTCGCGGTCCAGACCTTGAGCAGCAGCCAGCTCCAACGCAGCCGGTCGCGCCATGTCATCCGGAACATCTTGCTGCCCTCGACCAGCACACCACCGCTGTCGCCGAACGCGACCCGACCGTGATCCGGACCAACGCCGAAAGCGATCGGCCTCGACAGTGCCCGCTCGTAGACGCTGCCATCCGCATCGAACGGGATCTGCCGTAATAGATCGAAGGCGTTGTGGTACCAGGGGCCGAAGCCATGCCAGGAGTATTCGGACGGTGTATTGCGGTCCCCGGCGACCCTGGCGCTGCGGAAGAAGCCACCAGCATCGGCGTTGGTCTCGTAGACCGACACCTGCCAACCGAGTTGCACCAGCTCATGGGCGGCACTCAAGCCGGCGATACCGGCCCCGTAGATGGCAACCGTCTTCTCCAGATCCTTGACCATATGGGGCGTTCCGATACAACTGAAGCAGCGTGGAAGCCATGGGGCGACACACCCCATGGAACTTAGGCGCATGCACAGGAACCCACTGTTCGGAACCGCACACAGCTAGCTGTCGTGCCAGTGCCAGCGATGGTCACCACGGGACGAGCGAACGGATGCGCTCCTCAGGCGGCCGCTCGGATCGTCTGGGTCAGGAGCGCTTCAACGTCGTATCTGCGGTGAGCCTCGTAGCGGTAGGTGCAGCCGCTGGCTAGGAGGCGCGAGCGTCAATCCGCTGGTTTCTGGCTCCGGTGTCGGTGGTAGAGCCACCACGCACCGGCGAAGAAGAACACGGCTAGTGGCAATGCGAACCGGAAACCCGACAGCACGACGCTCAGGCTGGGAGGACATCCATCCGTCGTCATCTGCGGATCTAGGGGGATGAAGATCGTGCACAGTGCCGCGCCGAGGCAGGCGATCCCGAGGAGCGAGAGTACAACTGCGAAGACGAACTTCATTAGGTGTCCCTTTGCCCCCCTAACACTCTGTTAAGCCGAACCGCATTAGTGACCGACTCCTGTTTGATTGCAAGGGGGTGGCTGCAACTCAGGGCTAGGTGACCGAATCATTGATCCCTAGGTCGCTACAGATCTTGCGGCAGAGGAGATCGCTGAGCTCTGTGTGCCGCGGCACTGCGGAGCAGTCGGCCGGTAGCGGTGTTTCCCCACTGGGCGTGCTCAGCTCCTTCGCGGATGAGCTGACAACCGTGACTCTTGAGGTGGCCGAGGAACTGCCGGCGCTTCACGCCTGGATCCGCACTTCCTCGAACGCAGATGAAGCGGAATTCTTCGCGTCCGAGCGATTCATCTCCAGCGCCTCTTCGAGGGCGGACTGAAGGTTGGCCATGAGCTCATCGCGGCTCTCACCCTGGCTGTTCACGCCGGGGATTTCCTCTACCCAGCCAACCCATAGTTGGCCGCCCATTTGAACCACAGCGGTGTATTCGTTCTTCATCGGAGGGATTCTATCTCTGCTGAAAAGCGGGCACCTAACTCTCTGATTCGCTGCCCGCGGGCGGCTGGATCTCCGGGTTAGGGGTCGCGCCGTTCATGCAACGGAAAGACGTGCGACGCCCAACTCGTCGCGGTGTTGCTCCGCTTGCCAGAGGTCGTAATGAGTCTGCTGCGAGAGCCAACTCTCGGCAGACATTTCGAAGGCGATCGAGAGGCGTACCGCCATCTCCGGGCTGATGCCAGCACGACCATTCAAGATCGCCGACAGCGTCTTGCGGCTCACACCGAGTGCCTCCGCAGCCTCGGTGACGGAAACTCCGAGCGGCTCCAGACACGGGTTGCGCAGTACCTCGCCTGGATGTGGGGGGTTGTGCATCATCATCAGTGATAGTCCTCGTAATCTATGTCCGCCGCATGCTCGGCCTCGAGTCGAAAGGTCAAGCGCCAGGTGCCACTCACCTTCACAGCCCAAGCAGCCTTCCGGCCAGCCTTCAGTGGGTGAAGATCCAGCCCAGACAACGCCATGTCCTTCGGCTCGATCGAGACATGGAGCCTGCCGAGGATGAGGCGCAGGCGATCGGCGTGCTTCGCCTGGATGCCAGACCTGACCCCCTTCAGGAAGAGCCGCTCGAGGCCCTTGTGCTTGAAGCTGCGGATCATGGCAAGAGGTGTAACCCGAGGCGTTACGGGTTACAAGACCGCCTGCTCTCTGCTTAGCCGCGCCGCATTATCGGTCGGCTCCTGGTGAGTCCGAAGGCGGCGGCTGCAACTCCGGGTTAGGCGGCCTCAACACCCGCCTCGTCCCAGCCGGGGAATACCAGCACCGCGGGGTGACACTTCAGGGCGCGCGCGAGCATCTTGGCTCTCTCGACTCCGAGGTTGACCCGATCGTTCTCGATCGCAGAGATGGTCGACTGCGGGATACCGGTGAGCTCCGCTAGATCATTCTGGCTAAGCTCCTGGAGCTCGCGCACGATCCGGACGGACTCGCCGACCGAGACTTCTGCCCGGCGCTTTGCCAGCCGGTACTCCTTGGATCTATTTCTTGCGGTAGTCATGTGCAGTCACGCTCACTACATTTACGCGGACCTCGGAGCCTTGGACCTGATAGATCACACGGAACTGCTCATTCAGCCGCGATGATCGATGACCTTGCCACTGCCCCCGGAGCGCCTCATCCCGAAACCCTCGGATCCGTTTGAGCCCAGCAGGTCCAGACAACGAGACGATGTCCTTCCACTTCTCGTAGCGCTTCAACACGGGCTCTGGCAGAGAGGTTAGCTGTCTCGGTACCCGCCTGTGCTCAAGGACCTGCCACATACTCTATATGGTATAGGCCAAACATGGGATGTCAAGTGCCGCCTAGCTCTCTGTTTAGCCGCGCCGCACTAGCGGTCGGCTCCTGATTGATCGGACGGCGGCGGCTGCAACTCCGGGTTAGGAGACTGCAGTGGTTGCTCCTCAAATTAGGCGGCTTCACCAAACGGGCACCGAAGCGCGTACGAGAATCCTGCTCGGGCCTCAACCTGCGCCAGCCTAGGGGCAAGCTGATCTACGACTTCCAGACGTTTCTCTACGCCGTTGCGCACCATCGGAATACACGAGCAAACATGCTGAACATTGAATACCCCGGGCGGTACTGCAACCTGCGCATCAAGCCCAATCTCGTCCGCAACTACTGAGCCATCGGAGGCGCTAACACTCAACATCTGTGCTTCGCGCACTCCGCAGACACCTGGATCTTCGATCGGAGCACCCATGAAAGCGACGGGGGCAGCAGCTGACAGCCCGCAAAACACCACGGCCAGCGCAACTGCAAGGAATGTGCGCATGTCTCCTAGACAGTATGACATTCGCGAAGCAAGGCGCTGACCTCCGCGGGGCCATGATCGCGGGTTAGCGAATTGCCAGAGCCGCACGAGCGTCGATTCGAAACGCTCAACGTCGGTTTCCTCATGCGGAGGTCAGCATGTACAACGATACCACCGTCTTCGTCGGACTCGACGTCCATAAAGACTCTGCGGATTCTGGCTGCAGCGGTACTTGCACGGCAAAGGCGAGGACTGCGTCGTGGCCGCACCGTCGTTGATCCCGAAGCGCCCGGGGGAGCGCATCAAGACCGACCGGCGCGATGCCCGCAATCTCGCTCTTTCCCTGCGGGCCGGCACGCTCACGGCCGTGCACATCCCGACCCCCGAGCAGGAAGCGTTCCGCGACGTCGTGCGCGCCTGGCATCAGAGCAAGCGCGAGCTAGTGCACCATCGTTTCTGTAATTTGGCCTGACCTGAACCGGAGCCGGAGCCGGAGACAGGACAGGCCACCCGCTATCCTTTCATTGGAATTCATTGGCGTGAATCGCGAAAGGAGTCACAGATGGCCTGTCGGGAACAGGATAGTCGAGCGTCGGCGGCGGTGGAACTGCTGGCCGAGAGCGGGATGGCGGGGCTGCCCTACAACGATGTGGACACCACCATGATCTACACCCATGTGCTGAAGCGTTGTGGCAAGGCGGTGAACAGTCCGCTGGATGCCACGCCGGGTGCGGGCGAAGACGACGATGAGGATGAGGGCTCAGGCGGCGTGCGCGAACGGCGCGCGGCTTACTGTCGCGGGTCGGGTTCGATACCCACGGCGCGGCGCAGCGCTTTGACGCAGTAGCTGTTCAGGCTGTCGCCGTCCTTGAGGGAACGGATCGCGAGCAGCTTGTGCAGGTCCTCACCGACGCGCAGGTTGAAGCGGCCAGAGTAGCGTTTGCCCGCGGTGGCGGGCGGGAGGGGGTCGCCTGTTTCGTCGAAGTCCTCGAGGACGAGGTCCACGAGCTTGCAGAGTTCCCGGTATACCTTCGCTTCGTCGTCGCCATGGCAGCCGCCGTAGAACAGGCCTGGTGCCTGGCCGACGAAGCAGTCGTCCTCGTCCGACCACTCGACGATCTTGAGGTACCGCTTGTTCGCCGCGTGGTGCTTAGTCATCGCCAGCCTCCTCGATGGCGGCGCGGACCAGCTCGACGAGGAATCGCCTCGCATCCGCCCCTGGATTACCACTGACCGTCACGCGTGCTCCGTTCGAATGACGGAACACCCGGTGACTCCCCTTCCCTGGCCGCTGGACGAACCCCGCAGCCTCCAAGCTCTTGATCAGCTCCCGCACCTTCGGTGGCATCCATGCCTCCTAGATCCTGGAAACACAGGATAGTACTGCTTTGGTACCACTATTCAAGTTGAATGCGCCTGCCAAGTCCGGGGCTAGGTTCATTGACAAAGGTATAACCGTGGTCATACTGCACTGCATGAAAACAGCAGTATCCATCCCAGACCCGGTATTCGCCGCGGCGGATGCCCTCGCCCACCGTCTCGGGCTCTCCCGATCGGAGCTCTATGCCACGGCGCTCAAGCGTTACGTGGATGAGCACCGCCAGATCGGGGTGCGGGAGCGCCTGAACGTGGTGTACCTGCAACGGCCGCCGCAGCCCGAGCCACAGCCCACGGTGGAGGCCCTGCAGGCCCGCATCCTCGCCGACGGGGACTGGTGATGCGCCGACCATGAAGCGGGGGGAGGTCTGGTGGGCTCGCCTGCCGGACCTGCCCGCGGATGGCAGCGGTGCCCCCCGCCTGGGGGCTGTGCGTCGTCCCGTGCTGGTCCTGCAGTGCGACGAGTTCAACGGCAGTGCGCTGCCGACGGTGGTCTGCGCCCTGATCTCCTCGGATCAGACCCTGGCGGCCGCCCCGGGGAACGTCGCCCTGCCCGCCCGCACCTGTGGCCTGGATCGTCCCTGGGTGGTGGACCTGGCCCGGATGGTCACCCTGGATGTGCGCCAGCTGGATCAGCGCGCCGGATACCTCAGACCGCGGCCGATGCGCCTGGTGGATGAGGGTTTGAAGCTGGTGCTCGGCCTGGCTTGAGCGACGCAGAGGTCGCGCTGTGGAACAGCGCTCCTACATAAGACTCCTTCTGCGACCAGCGCGTTGGGATGCCGCCGATGTAGGAGCGGCGTTCCACGCCGCGATCCTTCGTGGGAGCGGCAGAGCCGTTCCCACCCCGAGCATCACATCAATGCCTCGCGCCAGGCGGCGAGCTTCGCCTCGTAGCTCATGCCCGCGTGCGCCGGGCTCGTGGACGGCAACCGATGCACCCTCAGCGCCCGGACCCGCGCACCCAGCGTCGGCAGCGCATGCCGCTTGAAGCTGGCATAGGCCTTGCCGCCGTTACAGCAGACGCGCTCGATCTGCGGGCGCGCGTCCATGAAGGTGGCGAAGTCGTTGACCTCGGCGGAGGCATCCACGATCGCGCTGTCCAGACTCCCGGGGCGCTCGCAGGCCGCGTATACATCCCATAGCGCGATGCGATGCGCGATCAGCTCGTCAAGACGGCGCGGGTACGACAGCTCCGGATCGAAATCGAACACCTCAGCACAGATGCGCCAGAAGGCGTTGCGCGGGTATGCGTAGTACTGCGTCGCTGCCAGCGAGGCCACGCCGGGCATGGAGCCCAGGATCAGGATGCGGGCTTCGGCGCGCGCTACCGGCGCGAAAGCGCGTTGCCGGTGCGCCGGTCCGCTCAAGGGACTGTGCGCAGTCCCGCCAGCAACTTCTCCGCCAGATCGGACTGCGCCTCGTACACGGCGATAGCGACATGGATCTGCGACAGCCGGTAGCGCAACGCTTCCTGCAGCACTCGATCGGACCGGATCCGCTGGGCTGGGCCAGCGAAGTCCACAGCCGGCAGCTCGATGCCGCAGTAGTCGGATCCATCTGCGAATGCAGGCAACAGCGTACTGCCGGTGCTGCTGAGCCCGGACGGTAGCTGCTCACGGGGGTTGGTGTCCCTGTTCTCGCAGCGCTCGCGGATCGCAGCCTGGAGGCTGCTGGGGATGATGCCGCGCACATCGCGGCGGTACTCCGGATCCAGCAGCCAGAATCGTTCCCGCGTTGCAGCGATGCGGTAGTAGTCGGCCAGGTCCAGGCGGAACTGCATGTCCGCGAGCAATCTCAGGCTGCCGGTGCTGCGCATGTCGTCGTAGGTCGAGGCCTGCGGCCGGAAGCCCACCTCCTCTGCCGCGTTGAAGGCCGCGAACAGCAGTGCGAAGTCTGTCAGCGGTGCCTCACCCTCGAGGTCGGCCAGGACCAGCAGGCCGTAGTCGCGGACCCGGCTCATGTAGCTGCTCTGCTCGCGGATGTTGGCGATATCGCTCTCGAGCTCGACGATCAGGCTCTCGCGGTACACCGCCATGTGCTCGATGTCCTGGCGCTCATCCATCCAGGTGTCCACGAACAGCGCGGACAACACACCGAGGACGATGATCGCGAACTCCGCGCCCAGCCAGCGCAAGCGATACGAGGCATCACTGCGATCCATGGTCTGACCTCCGGGTGCGTGGCGGCTCGCTTCAGTCGGCCTCGTGCAAGGCTTCGTAGACCTGCACTGCGATCTCGCGCTGCCCACGGAACAGCTGCTGGGCGATGCGCGTCTGCGACAGGCGGTAGCGCAGCAGCGGCACCAGTGCGGGATCGCTGCGCAGTGCGATCACGGCGTCACGCAGCGGGAACTCGTCCGGTGTGATGTCGCAGCCGGTGTCCATGGCGAGCTCGGAATCCAGGGTGTCGCCGACGAACTGGTAGCAGCGCTCGTGCATCGCCGCCTGGAAGTCCAACGGCAGCAGCCCGCGAGCCAGCTGTCGGTACTCGCGCGGCAGCACGAAGGTGGACCGCCTGGCGTCAGCCGAACGGTGGTAGTTCACCAGCTCGCCGCGCAGACCGAGGTCGCCGATCAGGCGCATGTTGCCGGTGCTCTCGAGGTCGCGGAAGGTCGCGCTGATCGGTGTCCAGTCCCACTCCTCCGCTGCCAGGAACGCCGCCTGCGCGAACTCCAGGTCGCTGAGCGGCGCGCTGCCGTCCAGGTCGGCGAGGACGTGGTCGCCGTTGTCCATGATGTCCTGGTAGTAGACGATGCGGCGCCCCAGCGCGCGCATGTCGTAACTGATGTCATCCACCAGCGCGCTGCGGTAGCCGACCGCGAGTTCGGCGTCGCGCTGCTGCTCCAGGTGAGCATCCACGAACAGCGCGGACAGCACACCCGCCACGATGATCGCGAACTCCGCGACCAGCCAGCCCCAACGGTTGGTGCGATGCGAATGTTCCATGAACCCCTCCCCTTCAGACGACGCGGAGCAACAGTACCTCAGTCCTGGCGCAGGCGGACCAACAGCGCCTCCGCCAAATCTTCCTGTCCTTCGTACAGCGCGATCGCGACGCGGACCTCGGACATCCGGAAGCGCAGCAGGCGCCGGATCTCGGTGTCAGCGCGGAGCTCGTGCGCGGCGCGATCGAGGGCGAAGTCGGTCGCATCCAAGCCGCAGAGGTCGGTCGCGTCGGCGGAGCCGGTCAAAGGCTCGACGGATCGTGTGACGGTCGGTGCGACATTAGCGCTGGCGAATGAACCGGGGTTGCTGGATGCCTGCACGTCGGCGGAGCGCCCGAACGGTGCGCCGGCGAGCTGGCAGCGCTCATGGATCGCGGTCTGCAGCGCATCGGGGATGATCCCTCGCGCGCGTTCCCGGTAAGCGCGCGGCAGATCCCAGACCCCGCGGCGGTTCTCACCCTGGCGGTAGTACTCGGCGATGTCCAGGCGGAGCTGCACATCGGCGATCAGACCCAGGCCACCGGTGCTGCGCATGTCGTCGAAGGTCGCGGTCTCCAGCGTGAAGCCCCACTCCTCCGCGGCGTTGAACGCTGAGAACATCAGGGACATGTCGTCGAGTTCGGTATCACCTTCGAGGACGTCCAGCGTCGCGAGACCGTGCGCGCGGATGTTCCGATAGTAGGAGATGACCTCCTGGAGGTTGACGATGTCGTGCTCGATGTCGCGGGTCAGACGGACGCGGTAGTCGACCGCGCGTGACGCGGCCTCGTGATCGTCCATCCAGGTGTCCACCGCCAGCGCGCCGAGCACGCCCAGTACGATCACTACGAACTCTGCGGCCAGCCAGCGCCAGCGACCGAGCTCCTCCAGATGGCGTGCGAGACGGCTCAACGCGCAGCCTCGATGATCCGCATCAGGGTGGTCTCGACCTCGGTGGCGACGTCCGCCAGCGAGTCCGAGCGAGAGAGCACGCCGATCAGCTCGGTGGGCTGCAGCATGCCGATGCAGGTCACGCCGTCGCGCTGGTACACCGAGATCCGGCACGGCAGCGCCATGTTCAGGTCGATGTCATCGGCGAGCACCTTCGCTGCCTGCTGCGGGTTGCAGACCTCCAGGATCCGAACCTCGGGTTCGAACGCCACGCCTTTGCTGTTCAGTGTGGTCTTGAGGTCGTACTGGTGCAGCACACCGAACCCGTTGGCTTTGACCGCCGCTTCCAGATCGGTGGTCGCCTGATCCACGGTCTTGGCGCTGCGTACGATGTACTTCATCTCTTTACCTCAATCGTCCTTCGGTACCGGGCATGCAGCGAACGCTGGTATCGCCTCGCAGCGCGCTGCGAACGCAGCCAGGTGGGTGAAGCGACTGAGATCCATCTTCGACCGCACCACCGGCGCGAAACCGAACGCGACCGCGACGCTGACGTCAGCCTGGGAGATCTCAGGGGTACCGGCGAGCCAACCGTCGCCCGCATCGGCCGCGATCTGGTCCAGCATCTCGAAGCCTGCGAGCGCGCTGCCGTCCGCGCGTTCCAGCCAGGCCATCGCCCGCTTCGGCTCCTCGTGGAAGCGCTCCTCGTAGTAGGCGGCCTGCGCCTTCTCCATCACGCTCATCGCGATCGCGGTGATCTGCATCACGCGGCGACGGGGCGCGGTCTCGACCGGCGTCAGGCGCGCTTCAGGTGCCACCAGCTGATCCAGCGAATCCAGGATGGCCCAGGAATCCACCAGCACCTCGCCGTCCTCGTCCACCAGGGTCGGGATTCGGGTCATCGGGTTCCTGGCGCGGACCTTCTCCGGCTCGCTGGAGGCCATCATCTTGAACAGCTCGAAGGGGAGACCGAGCAGGTTCATGCTGATCGCGACGCGTCGCACATAGGGGGAGACGTAGTTGCCGTACAGGGTCATCGACATCGAGCGGTTCCTCCAGCGTGGGGTGGGTTGGGAGCGCGCTGAGGCGCGCTCCCGTCAAGAGCTCATCAGGCTCATCAGCATCCCGATCAGGTACAGCACGGTAGCGAACGCGATGCCCGCCTGCGGCTTGCTGAACCAGTAGGCGCGCGCCAGCGCGGCGAGCGACAGCAGCATCACGAGGCCCAGGGTGATCAGGAAGCTGGTGCCGAACAGCAACGCAGGCTGCATCAGCGCCAGGTAGCCGTAGGCCAGCGCGAACAGCAAGGCGCCCAGGCTGTGGCTGGCGTTGAATCCGATCCAGGCGCGCCACATCGTGGTGCCGCGGGTGAGCTGCGGATGATCCTCCGCCATGCGTTCGGCGAGGATCTCGTCGCGCGGATGCAGCGCAGTGCTGAAGAAGGTCAGGTACAGGTGCATCGCACCCAGCGCACCGATGATGGCAGCGGCGAGAGCGATCAGGATCTGTGGTGCGTTCATTGTCATCTGCCTATGGCATCAGGACGTGTCTCACGTCCCGGCTCTCGCGTCTCGCGCTTTCGTCTTCCCTCTTTCGACCTTCTCTCTCTACACATCCAGGTTCATCACGCTCAGCGCGTTGGTCTCGATGAACTCCCTGCGAGGTTCAACCTGGTCGCCCATGAGCTTGGTGAAGATATCGTCGGCCGCGACCATGTCCTCGATGTGGACCTGCACCAGGCGCCGCGTCTCCGCGTTCATGGTGGTGTCCCAGAGCTGGCCCGGGTTCATCTCACCGAGGCCCTTGTAGCGTTGGATGTTCTGACCGCGCTTGGCTTCGTCGAACAACCACTGCATGGCCTGACCGAAACGCTTGACCTCCAAGCGGCGCTCCCCGCGTTGCACGAAAGCGCCCTCCTCCATCAACCCGGACAACTTGGCGCCGATGCCGGCCAGCTGTGCGTACTCCTGGGTCTCGAAGAACTCCTTGTGGATCACCTTGTCGGTGCCCACGCCGTGATGGAAGCGGGTGACGCGGATCTCGAAGCTCTGCCCCGGTGCTGTCGGCTGGAAGGTGACCGTGTAACGAGCACCGCCGTCCACGCGCTCCTCGAGCTTGGTCTGCAGCACCTGGCACCACTGCTCGATGGTCGCATCGTCGGCCAGCGCGGTGGCATCCATGTTGTCCATGCTCAACATGGAGCGCAGCACCAGTTCGTCGTAGCGGCGTGACCAGCGCGTGATGATCGCGTTGACGCGGGTCCAGATGCGCGCGAGCTCCTCCAACGCCGAACCCTGGATCGGCGGCGCATCCGGGTTGACGAACATCTGTGCATCCTCTAGCGCCGCGTTCAGCAGCAGCGCATCCAGCTCCGCATCATCCTTGACGTAGGTCTCCTGCTTGCCCCGCTTGACCTTATACAGCGGCGGCTGCGCGATGTAGATGTGCCCGCGTTCCAGGAGCTCCTTCATCTGACGATAGAAGAAGGTGAGCAGCAGCGTGCGGATGTGCGACCCGTCCACATCGGCGTCGGTCATGATGATGACCCGGTGGTAGCGCAGCTTGTCCGGATCGAAGTCCTCGCGGCCGATGCCGGTACCCAGCGCGGTGATCAGCGTGCCGATCTCCTGCGAGGCCAGCATCTTGTCGAAGCGCGCGCGCTCTACGTTGAGGATCTTGCCCTTCAGCGGCAGCACGGCCTGGTACTTGCGGTCCCTGCCCTGCTTCGCTGAGCCGCCGGCGGAATCACCCTCGACGATGAAGATCTCGCACAGCGCGGGATCCTTCTCCTGGCAGTCCGCTAGCTTGCCCGGCAGGCCGGCGATATCCAGCGCGCCTTTGCGGCGCGTCATCTCGCGCGCCTTGCGTGCAGCTTCACGCGCACGCGCAGCGTCGATCAGCTTGCCGACGATGGCCTTGGCTTGCGCGGGGTTCTCCTCGAGGAAGGTGTGCAGCGCTTCCGCCATCGCGGACTCGACCACCGCCTTCACCTCGGAGCTGACCAACTTGTCCTTGGTCTGCGATGAGAACTTGGGGTCCGGCACCTTCACCGAGAGCACCGCGGTCAGGCCTTCGCGTGCGTCGTCGCCGGTGGTGGTTACCTTCTCCTTCTTCGCGAAGCCCTCGCGCTCGATGTAACCGTTCAGCGTGCGCGTCAGCGCGGCGCGGAACCCGGCGAGATGGGTACCGCCATCACGCTGCGGGATGTTGTTCGTGTAACAGAACATCGTCTCGGTGTAGCTGTCGTTCCACTGCATCGCGCACTCGACGGTCAGACCATCGCGCTCGGTCGTCACGTAGAAAGTGTCGGGATGGATCGGCGTCTTGTTGCGGTTCAGATGCTGGACGAACGCGCGGATGCCACCTTCGTACTCGAAGGTCTCGCGACGGTCTTCGCGCTCATCGATGAGATGGATGCGCACACCGGAGTTCAGGAACGAGAGTTCGCGCAGACGCTTCGCGAGGATCTCGTAGTGGAACTCGATGTTGGTGAAGACGGTGGAGGAGGGCTTGAAGGTGATCAGCGTGCCGGTGCGATCGGTCTCACCGGTGACGGCGAGCGGCGCGACGGGCTCGCCCATGCGGTAGGTCTGGGTGTGGATCTTGCCTTCACGGTAGATGGTCAGCTCCAACTGTTCGGACAGCGCGTTGACCACCGACACACCGACACCGTGCAGGCCACCCGAGACCTTGTAGGAGTTCTCATCGAACTTACCGCCCGCGTGCAGCACGGTCATGATGACCTCCGCAGCTGAGCGCTTCTCTTCAGGATGCTCATCCACCGGGATGCCGCGGCCATCATCGGAGACGGTCACGGATTCATCGGCGTGGATCGTGACCTGGATGTCGCGGCAGTAGCCGGCGAGGGTCTCGTCGATCGAGTTATCGACGACCTCGAACACCATGTGATGCAGGCCGGTACCGTCATCGGTATCGCCGATGTACATGCCGGGCCGCTTGCGGACGGCCTCCAGGCCCTTCAGGACCTTGATGTTGCGTGAGTCGTAGGTCTGCATCGGGCTCCCGTCGGGGGCCGTGGCACCCTTCGGGGCCTTGGGGTCGGGGGTCTGATCGGTCATGCAGCCGTCCTGGGATTTTATTGGGTGACGCCACCGGCGGATCGGGCCTCCGGAGGCCCGTTCGGGGCCTGCAGGGAGAGGTTCCGCGCAACCGGCCGATTGTACCGGATACAGGCCTCACAAGCGACCTTTATCAGGTGCTTTTTACCTAAGGAAAACAATGACTTACCAGGCTTCGGCGAGCCTCACTTCGGGCTCGTTAATGATCGGCCTCACAGGAGGCGCGTCAGCAGCCGTTCGTGGTGCTCTGGGTATCTCGGGAGCAGGGGGCGCGAACGGCGCCCTGGGGCGCGCTCAGGCCGTCTTGCAGCGTGAGGTTGGCGGCTGGATCTGGCGTGCGCCGAATGAGGCCGGCGAGGCGCCAATCCCACGCAAGGACGGTTCGCTTTCTATGGAAATAGAGGAAGAAGAGTGGAGTAGAGCGCTTTTAACTGATTATCGCGACGAAACAACGACGCCACGTTCCACGTGGAACGTGTTGGCTGATTTAGGCACCGCGAAACCCGACGCATCCAAACTGGTGACGAAGAGTTGGTTAGGAAGCTCGGTCAATGACTCGATCAGAGTCGCCAGATGGGACCGGTCGAGTTCGGCGGCTGGGTCGTCAACGAGTAGCGCGGGGTAGGTGGCTGATCGGGCGAGGGTGGTCAGCTGCGCCAATACCATGCCGATCGCCACCAATTTCTCCTGCCCCCGGGATAGCTGATCCCTGGCCCGACGCCCATCCAAGCGCAGGACCAGATCCGCCCGATGCGGTCCCGGGTGCGTGAATCCAGCCTCACGGTCGCCAGCCAGGCTGGTGTTCAGCGCCGCCAGCAGGCCATCCCCGGACCAGCCCGGGTTGAGCTCCACGCTGACTTCCAGCCCGGTCAGCGCCCGCACATGCAGGGGGATCTCCACAGCCAGGGCGTCGGCAACCCCGACCCGCTGGGCGTGTAGGGCCTCCCCAGCGGAGGCCAATGCTTGGTCCCATTCGGCGATCTGCTGGGGGTTGGCTCGCAGGGCTGCGTTCCGCTGACGCAGTGCTTGTTGGTAGCGCCGCCACGCCGCCATGAAGCCCGGTTCCACGTGGAACACCATCCAATCCAGGAAGCGCCGGCGGTTGTGCGGGCTGCCGCTGACCAGTTGATGCGCTTCCGGATCCAAGACCTGCGCTGGGAATGTCGCCGCCAGTTCAGCTGCGCTGTTCAGTTCCGCGCCGTCCTTGCGGCATCGCAGAGCGCCATCCGCCCAGCCCGCGCCGAGCTTGTGGGTCTGCCCCGAGATGCTGACTCGACCGAAGGTGCTCAGCCCATCTGCACTGGTCTGAACCAGTTGCCGATTCGGTACGCCGCGGAAGGAGCGACCGCGGCCTAGGAAGTACAAAGCTTCCAGCAAGGAGGTCTTGCCCGACGCGTTCGCTCCGGTGAACAGGTTCCAGCCGGGCGCAAGGTCCAGCGCGACGTCGCTGAGGCAACGGAAGCGCTGGACCTCGAAGCGTTCGAGGCTCACGGGATCAGACGCGGGCGCCGATCAGAGCCGCATGGGCATGACGACGTAACGGCAATCCGAGTCGGAAGCGACAGAGATCAGACAGGATGAGTTGCCGTCCGTGAGGCTGATCTGCACCTCGTCGCCATCCACCGCCTGCAGCGCGTCCAGCAGGTAGTTCACATTGAAGCCGATCTCGATGTCGTTGCCTGTGTACAGGACCTCGACCTCTTCCTCGGCCTCTTCCTGCTCCGGGTTGTGCGCCTGGATCTTCAGGGTGTTGGCGCTGACCTGGAGGCGGATGCCTCGGTACTTCTCGTTGGAGAGGATCGCTGCGCGCTGGAGGGCTTCCCGCAGGGTCGGGCGATCGGCCTTAAGGATCTCGCCGTCCTTCGGGATGACGCGGTCGTAATCCGGGAAGCGACCATCGATCAGCTTGGAGGTGAATCTGATACTGCCGAGATCCACCTGGATGTGGTTGGAGCCGATGGCGACCGAGACCTCACCGTCGCCATGCAGTAGGCGCGACAGTTCCAGCACACCCTTGCGCGGCACGATGACCTGGATGTCGCCATCCACCGTGGTCTTCATCTCAGCCATCGCCAGGCGATGACCATCAGTGGCGACCGCGCGGAGTCCGCCCTTGCTCGCCTCGATCAGCAGCCCGTTCAGGTAGTAGCGGACATCCTGATGTGCCATCGAGAACTGCGTCTTGTCGAGCAGGCGCTTGAGATCTGCCTGCGACAGTTTGATGCGCTGCTGGCCGCTGACTTCATCGATGGTCGGGAACTCGGAAGCGGGTAGGGTGGAAAGGGTGAAGCGCGAGCGACCAGCGCTCAGCGTCACTCGGTCCCCATCCTGGACCAGCTTGATGTTCGCGCCTTCGGGTAGCGCCTTGCAGATATCGAGGAGCTTGCGACCGGGTACGGTGATCTCACCCTCGGTCTCGACCCCGAGTTCGGTATGAGCGACCAACTCGACCTCGAGGTCCGTGGCCGTGACCGACAGGCGTCCACCCTTGGCAACGAGCAGGACGTTGGCGAGTATCGGCATGGTCTGCCGCCGCTCCACCACACCGCTCACGGCCTGGAGGGGTTCCAGGAGCGTCTCTCGCTTCGCTGTCAGCTTCATCGTTCGTCCTCTAACATCAGTACTGATATGTGGAATACATACTTCTACTGTTGTAGTTATAGAGCACCCGGTATTCGTGTATATCTCAGATTACCTTAGCTTTATCAATAACTTACAACAAACCCAACTTTGTGGATAAGCCACCCCCACCGGTCTGTACCGCCGGTGGACCGGTTGTGGATAACTCGTCGGCCCGAGAGCCTCCACAGCTTATCCACATCAAGTCGTCAGGATGCGCATCAAGACCTGCACATCCTCTTCGATCCGCGCGTCCTCCTCACGCAGCGCCTTGATGCGGCGGCAGGCGTGCAGGACGGTCGTATGGTCTCGTCCGCCGAAGGCCTCTCCAACCTCTGGCAGGCTGTGATCGGTCAGCTCCTTGGCCAGGGCCATGGCCACCTGTCGCGGCCGCGCTATGGACCGGTTCCGGCGCTTGGACAGCATGTCCCCGACCCGCAGCCCGTAGTACTCGGCGACGGTCTTCTGGATGTTCTCCATCGAGACCTGCTTGGCTTGCGCCGCCAGCAGATCCTTCAACGCTTCCTTGGCGAACTCGATACTGATCGCCTGGCCGGTGAACTGGCTGTTGGCGATGACCCGGCGCAGGGCACCCTCCAGCTCGCGGATGTTCGACCGGATCCGCTTGGCGATGAAGAATGCCACTTCCTCGGGAAGCGCGACTCCCGCCAACTGGGCTTTGGTCATCAGGATCGCCACCGAGGTCTCGAGCTCGGGCGGCTCGATGGACACAGTCAGACCCCAACCGAAGCGCGACTTCAGTCGCTCCTCCAGGCCGTTGACCTCCTTCGGGTAGCGATCGCAGGTCAGGATGACCTGGCGCTGGCCCTCGAGCAGGGCGTTGAAGGTGTGGAAGAACTCCTCCTGGGAGCGCTCCTTGCCGGCGAAGAACTGGATGTCGTCGATCAGCAGCGCGTCCAGCGAGCGGTACAAGCGCTTGAAATCACTGATCTTGTTGTGCTGTAGCGCCTTCACCATGTCGCCCACGAAGCGCTCGGAGTGCAGGTAGGCGATGCGGGCGTCAGGCTTATTGCGCCGCAGCATGTTGCCGACCGCATGCATCAGGTGGGTCTTGCCCAGACCGACGCCGCCGTAGATCAGCAGCGGGTTATAGCTGTGCCCTGGGTTGAGGGCGACCTGCTGGGCCGCCGCCTTGGCGAGCTGGTTGCTCTTGCCCTCGACGAAGCTGTCGAAGGTATGCACCGGGTTGATCGGGGCTCCGAGCACGAAGGCATCCTGACGGTGCTCCTGCTGGCCGCCGGCTGGGCGCTCGTTGCCGCCGAGGTTGGCGGCCACCGCGGCCAAGCGCCGGGAACCCACCGAGAGCTGGATATCCGGGGGGTCGCCCGCGCTCATCTCGTCCCACAGACCCTTGATCCGGTCCAGGAACTGGTCCCGGACCCGGTCCACGACGAACTGGTTGGGGGCCAACAGCACCAGGGAAGCACCCTCCTGCTGGCTCTGCAGGGGACGAATCCAGTTGTTCAGCTGCTCCTCGGAGAGCTCGGTCTCCAAGCGGCTGACCACCTCGGTCCAGAGCGCCTGGGTCACGGCCGGTATCCTGCTGCGTCGTCCTTGTACATGAACCGGGCTGTCCTGCTGGGCTGCGTTCTGCGGGTGGGTGGAAGGTCGGTGAGTCTAACGCTGGCAACCCCGGTTATCCACAGGCCTGTGGACTCGTCGCGGCCTGTCGCGTAAGTGGTTGGGAGGATTGATGAATGTGTTGACTCACCCAGTCCCTGTCCGTAGGATGCGCCCTCTTTTCGCCCCGCCGTAGATCGGTCGCGGGCGGACCTTACGCAAACCACCGATCCGGATTACGACGATGAAGCGCACCTTCCAGCCGAGTAGAGTCAAGCGCGCGCGCACCCACGGCTTCCGTGCTCGGATGGCCACCAAGGGTGGTCGCGCCGTCATCAACGCTCGCCGTGCCAAGGGCCGCAAGCGCCTGATCCCGTAGTCGCTGATCCGCGTACGCGTTGACGGTCTACCGGAGACGCCGAGGCTACAGTCGCACGACGCCAGACGGTGAACGCAGCCCTCCTCCTCCCTGATGGAGCCCGCTGACCTGACCGTGCGCTACACACTCCCGACTTCGCATCGCCTGGCTGACAAGCCAGCGTTCGACCGCGTGTTCGCGGAAGCCGCGCGTTCCGGGGATCGCTACTTCACCGTGCTGCACGCAGCGAACTCCCTCGCCCACCCGCGCCTCGGCATGGTGGTGTCGCGCAAGGTCGCCAGCCGCTCGGTGACGCGCAACCGCATCCGCCGCGTGGTCCGCGAATCCTTCCGCACGCACCAGCACGAGATCGCCGCCAAGGACTTGGTGGTGCTCGCGCGCACCGAAGCACGCGCAGCGACCAACGCTGAGCTCAGCGACAGCCTCGCGCGCCATTGGCGGAGTGCGTCGGCATGATCGCCCGCCTGCTGCGCGAACTGATCCAGATCTACCGCTGGGTGTTCAGCCCCTATGTGGGGCAGCACTGCCGGTTCCACCCGACCTGTTCACGCTACGCCGACGAAGCGATCGCCAGACACGGCGCGCTGCGTGGAAGCTGGCTGACCATCCGACGGCTCGCACGCTGTCATCCCTGGCACCCCGGTGGTGTCGACCATGTCCCCGGCCATTCCGATGGCGCGGACGCTGAACGGAAGATGAGCATCTGATGGAGAACTCGCGCCTGTTCCTATGGGCCTCGCTGGCCTTCGTCCTGGTCCTGATCTACCAGCAGTGGCAGGAGGATTACGCACCGGTGGTCGCGCCCGTCGTTGCCGAAGCGCAGGACGCCGTATCCGCGCCGCCGGTCGCCGAGACCGCGCCCCCGATCGCAGATCAATTGCCGGAAGCGGGCGCCGCCGATGCCAGCGCGCCGCCGGTGGCGGTTGGATCCACTGCTACGGATGCAGCGAGTGCCGCCGCGACCGCGGTGGTCGAGACCGATGTGCTGCGCGTGCTCGTCTCCACCCGCGGTGGCGACATCGTCTACACCGAGCTGCTGCAGTTCGCGGAGCACAAGGGCGAAGCCGAGCGCATCGTCCTGCTGAACACCGGCGACGCTGAGCCGTTCACCTTCCAGTCCGGCGTCAGCATCGCAGGGCAGGGCGCGGGTGGCAGCCACCTCGCGACCTTCGTACCGGACCAGCAGCGCGTGGTGATGGCCGACGGCGATGACGCGGTCGAGCTCACCATGACCTGGAGCGGCGATGGCGTCTCGGTCGTGAAGACCTACCGCTTCGAGCGCGGCTCCTACCTGGTGACCGTGAGCCAGGAGGTGCGCAACGACACCAGCGAAGCACTGCGAGCCGTGCCCTACGCCCAGCTACAGCGCCTCTACGTGCCGACCGAGCGCTCGCTGTTCAGCGTGGAGGGTTACTCCTTCCGCGGACCGGTGTTCTACCAGGACGGGCACTACGACAAGCTGGCGCCCGATGATCTGCGCGAGGAGCCGCTGGAGGTCCAGGCCGCCGGGAGTTGGGCGGCGGTGATCCAGCATTACTTCGTCGCCGCGGTGATCCCGGGTGATGACGCCAGCTACCAGTACCGGGTCTGGATGGGGCAGAGCGACCACTACGTAGTGCGCCTGATCGCGCCGCAACTCATCGTGCCCGCCGCCGGCAGCGCGACATCCACTGAGTCGCTGTACGTCGGACCCAAGACCCAGGAGGTGCTGGCTACCATCGCGCCGGACCTCGACCTGGTCGTGGACTACGGCACGCTGCACCTCATCGCCAAGCCGCTGTTCATGCTGCTCGAGTTCATCCATGACCTGGTCAACAACTGGGGTCTGGCCATCATCCTGGTCACCCTGTTGATCAAGCTCGCCTTCTACAAGCTGTCCGAGACCTCCGGGCGCTCGATGGCCAAGATGCGCAAGATGCAGCCGCGGCTGAAGCTGCTGCAGGAGCGCTACAAGGACGACAAGCCGAAGCTCAACGAACACATGATGAAGCTGTACCAGGAGGAGAAGATCAACCCGGCCGCGGGCTGCCTCCCCATCCTGATCCAGCTCCCCGTGTTCCTCTCGCTCTACTGGGTGCTGCTCGAGAGCGTCGAGCTGCGCCAAGCGCCGTTCGCGTTCTGGCTGCAGGATCTCTCCAGCAAGGATCCCTACTTCGTGCTGCCGGTCCTCATGGGCATCTCCATGCTGATCCAGCAGAAGCTGAACCCCGCACCGCCCGATCCCGTCCAGGCCAAGGTCATGATGGTCCTGCCGGTGGTGTTCACCGCCTTCTTCGCCTTCTTCCCCTCGGGCCTGGTCTTGTACTGGTTCACGAACAACCTGCTGACCATTGCGCAGCAGTACAAGATCAATAAGGTCGTCGAAGCTGAGAAGTAGGGTCGGGCTCGGGCACGCCCTGTCGTTGTTGCGCGCCCGTCCTCGCATGCTCACCTACTAATTTGTAGGCTCCGCTGCTCGGACGGGCCCGCGCCTAGACAGGACGCACCCGATCACCGACGGGTTAGGCGGTGGCACCACGCCTCGCCAGACGGGGCGGACCCGACGATCCCCCCGGGTCTAAACTGACCGCATGAGCGTTGACCGCGACACCATCGCTGCGATCGCCACACCGCCAGGCGTCGGTGGTATCGGTGTGGTGCGCATCTCCGGTTCCGCAGCGGCGGACATTGCCACCGCGATGATCGGCGGCTTGCCGCCGGCGCGGTGCGCGGTGCTGCGCGACATCAGGGATGGCGACGACAGCGTCATAGACCGCGGTCTGGTGCTGCACTTCCCGGGTCCGGCGTCCTTCACCGGCGAGGATGTGCTGGAGTTGCAGGCCCACGGCGGCCCGGTGGTGTTGGACATGATCCTGCGGCGTGCGCTGCAGCTGGGTGCGCGCCACGCACGACCCGGTGAGTTCAGCGAGCGCGCTTTCCTGAACAACCGCATCGACCTGGTCCAGGCAGAAGCGATCGCCGACCTCATCGAGGCCGGCTCTGAAGCTGCAGCCCGAGCAGCGCAGCGCTCGTTGGAGGGCGCGTTGTCGGACCAGGTGAACGTCCTCGCCGAGCTGCTGACCGAACTGCGCATGCACGTCGAGGCGGCGGTGGACTTCCCGGACGATGACATCGACCACCTCGCCGATGAGGTCCTCACCGGACGCTTCGAGCGCCTGACTGGAGTGCTCGCTGCGCTGCGCGACGAGGCCCGGCAGGGTCGTCTGCTCACCGAGGGCCTGCGCGTGGTGATCGCTGGGCGCCCGAACGTCGGCAAGTCGTCCTTACTGAATGCCTTGGCTGGCAGTGATGCAGCGATCGTCGCGGACCTGCCTGGCACCACCCGCGATGTACTGCGCGAACGCATGGTGGTGCACGGCATCCCGCTGCACATCGCCGACACCGCGGGCCTGCGCGAGGGTGGTGATGCGATCGAACGCGAGGGCATGCGGCGCGCCCGTGCCGAACTCGAGGTCGCGGATCTGGCGCTGTACGTCACCGACCGTTGGCCGCTGTCCGCCGACGATGCGGCGTTCCGCGATGCCCTGCCATCGCGCATCGCGACGCTCACGGTGCGTAGCAAGCAGGACCTCAGCGAGGCGGCGCCCTTCGTCGCGGATGATGCGGTGTCGGTGTCCGTGAAGACGGGCGCCGGCCTGGACGCGCTACGCGATGCGATCGCGCGCCTGGCCGGGCGCCGCACCGAGGGTAGCTCCACCTTGTCGGCGCGCCGTCGGCATGTGGACGCGCTGACCCGCGTGGCCTGGCACATCGAGGAGGCGCGCTCGCAACTGGAATCCCGCCAGGGCGAACTGGTCGCGGAGGAACTGCGTCAGGCCCAGCGCATGCTGGGCGAGATCACCGGCGAGGTCACCGCCGATGACCTACTGGGCCGGATCTTCGCCGGCTTCTGCATCGGCAAGTAGCGGAAACCTCAGGACGACACAGGACGCCCGCTAGAAATCGATATCTAAGACCAAGGACACCGATTCGCCACTAGCTGACAGGGTGAAACGATTGATCCCGCGGACGAAGTGCTCTGAAAGCTCTCGGAGAGGGATCTCTATCTGAGCCGAATTGCACCCCTCGCTAGAATCCTGTGGGGTTTGATCGGTTGCTATCGGATCGATTGGCGCTTCATTTACTTCTGAAACAACCATCTCACCCAGTTCTCCAGAGCAGGTGCTGACCAAGACCGGGAGGGTTTCGGGCTCATCACGCGCACCGAATTCATCGTAAAGAATCTCTGCTGATAGAGGATGCCTGAGGTGGGATAGGCTGATCGCCGGTTCGCCATCACTTCCGTTAGATGTGTCCACTTGTGTGTTCGCTTGTGTCTCGCCGTAAATGACTGTTCCCGGCGGGAGGACGGCGTCTTTGCCGCGCATCAAGAAGCCGAGCCAAGAAACCAGAAGGAATAGGGCAATGGAAGCACCCACTCGGCGTTGCCCCGCTTTGTCGTAGCCGCCATCCAACAGAACCTCGGTCCCGTTCGGAGTGGTAACGGAGATCGCATCTATGGCAATCGAGCCCTCTCGGCCGAACATCCTTCGAGGTTGAACCTGAGTCACGCGATACATGATCGGCGCGCCCGCCGGGACGACGACCTGATTGTTAACAACCACATCACGCCAGACTCGCCCCCTGATGATGTCGCCCACGGAGTCGCCAGTCTTCTTACTCGAGGAGGCCTCCTCGGACAGCTCTCCGTAGATTGGTGTTCCCGATGGGATCACCACGGTTGCAGCAGCTACCTGCGCTGATTGCATCGTCAGGACCAGCCCGACCACATGAACAACCATCCATCGCCCGTACTCTGTGCGAAAGATCATGGCGATGCACCTCGGTCAAATAGCTGCGTGTGGTCTCAGCGTAGCTATCAGGCACGCAGTATCAAGTGCGGCTTGCCACTTTCTGCCTCGCGCGCGAGAGCCCCTGCTACCTGTGCAGCGCTCAATAGGAGCGGGTTGGACCACCACCCCGGGAGGCCCTGGTTCGGATCAGCCGCCCAGCAGTCGCTCGCGCCGGTACAGCCGTGCGGCCACCCAGGTCAGGGCGCCGCCGATGAGCAGGGTGCTCAAGACCGAGGTCGCGATCAGCAGCGGGGCCACCGGCTCGCCCTTCATGAACTCGGTGATCAGTAGGTGCTGCGACAGGCTGGGCACCAGCATGGTCAGCACCGTGGGTCGCACCGGGTCCACCGCAGCCACGATCACCGGGATCAGCGGCACGATCAGGACGAAGGACAGGTAGGTCTGCGCTTCCTTGTAGGTCTTGGTGAAGGCTGCCACCACCGTCAGCAGGGCGACGCCCAGGGCGACGAAGGGCAGGCAGATCAGGGCAGCCGACAGCATCACATCGAGACCGAAGTTGGCCGCCATGCCGACCTTCTCCAGCGGCACGAAGCTGATGCTCACCGAGAAGGCCAGCAGCGAGATGGTCATCGCCGCGATGGAGAACACCGCGGTGGCTGCCAGCTTGCCGAGCATGATGCGGGTGCGCGACACCGGCACCGTGAGCAGCGGCTCCAACGATCCGCGTTCGCGCTCGCCCGCCGTCGTATCGATCGCCAGGTTGAAGGCTCCCATCAGGATCGAGAAGATCAGGAAGTAGGGGATCATGCCGAGGATAAGCACGCCACGGCCCGCGGGCGTGGACAGGTCGATCTCCTCCAGCGCGATCGGATCGGTCGTGTCCGGATGCACCCCGCGTGCGAGCAGGCGCAGGGCTCCCACCTGCTGACCGTAGCCGCGCAGCAGGGCCCTGATGCGACGGCGGTCCTTCTCGCCGTCCTGACTCGAGTCGTCCAGGATCAGGCGCAGCGTTGCGGGCTCGCCGTTGCGGAAGGCATCACCGAAGTCCTCGGGGATCTCCAGCACCACCGCGACGTCGCCGTCACGCACGACCGCTTCCGCATCCTCGGGACTGGCCTGGATGACCACGTTCTGGGTCTCCAGCCATGCGACCAGATTGGGTGCGTACTCGGCGCCGATCACCGGCAGCTCCAGCGGTTCATCCACATCCTTGATGTTGCGCTCCAGCGCCATCGAGATCATGAAGCCGAAGATCAAGGGCCCGAACAGCGGACCGAAGAACAGCGCCGACATCAGGGTGCGGCGATCGCGGAGGTTGTCCACGACCTCCTTGAGGAACACGGTGCGGATGCCTGAGCTGTTCATGCCAAGCCCTCCGCGTCACCGATGAGCTTCACGAAGGCATCCTCCAGGTCCGCGCTGCCGGCACGCTCGCGCAGGGCATCGGGCGAACCCTCTGCCACTACCAGGCCGTGCGAGATGATCACGATGTTGTCGCACAGCGCGCCGACCTCCTGCATCACGTGCGAGGAGAACAGCACGCAGCGACCCTCGTCGCGGAGCTCGCGGATCAGCGCGCGCAGCGCACGCGTCGCCATCACATCCAGCCCGTTGGTCGGCTCGTCCAGCAGCACGTTCTGCGGATCGTTGATCAACGCGCGGGCCAGCGCGGTCTTGACCTTCTGGCCCTGCGAGAAGCCTTCGGTGCGCCGGTCGATGATCTCGTCCATGTCCAGGCGGCGCACCAGTTCCTCGATGCGCGCGTCCAGACGGTCCTCGTCCATGCCGCTGAGGCGACCGAAGTAGCGGATGTTCTCGCGCGCGGTGAGGCGCGGGTAGATGCCGGCGCCGTGCGGCATCACGCCCATGCGTTGGCGGGCGCTGAGGTCGTCCACCGAGCAGGTGTGACCGTCCACGGCCGCGCGACCGCTGTCTGCGGCGAGCACGGTGTAGAGGATGCGCAGGGTGGTGGACTTGCCGGCGCCGTTCGGTCCCAGCAAGCCGGTGATCTGCCCGTCCTGCGCGGTGAAGGACACGCCCTGCACTGCCTTGACCGCCCCGAAGCTGCGGTGGATGTCTTGTACTTCGATCACTGCGTGACCTCCATGTCCGTCGCTGCGCTGTCACGCGTAGCAGCTTGATCGCAGGGTCGCGGGCCGCGCGCCGCGGGCCGCGCGTTGGCCCGAGTCCCGAGTCCCGAGTCTCGAGTCCTCTCGCTCATGGCTCCCACCCGCTGAAGCTGGTGAAGAAGGGCGTCGGGCGCATGCGCTCCATGCACGATGCGTCCAGGCCCTCCGGGTCGAGGTCGGTGAGGAAGGTCGCCATCAGGCTGGACACGCAGCCGCGCACCGCGATGCCATGACCCTGGCCGGCACCGGTCAGTTGGCGGCTGCGGCTGAGCGTCGCAGCGGCGAGCTCGGCGTTGCTCGGTGGCGTGACGGGATCAGCCTCACCCGACAGCAGCAGCACCGGGATGGCGGACACCAGTTCGTCACCGAAGTCGGGATCGATGACGCCGGCCGGCCACGCATCGCAGATCTCGACCAGCACCTCGAACTGCATCGCGCCGAGGTATGTATGCGTCATCAGCTCCGAGTGCGCACCCGGATCATCGGCGTAGCGCGGGGTGTCCTCGGTGCAGACGACGGTGCTGTGCATGCCGGTCGCGATCTGGGAGGCGAGGTCGGTGGTGACCATCTGCGCCTGCGCAGCCAGCGGCGCGAGGTCGCCATCCACCTCCGCGGTGTGGATCAGCAGCGGCAACAGGCTCACCGTCTCCGGCATGTAGGAGAGCAGGTGCACCGCGTTCGCGAACGCCTCCGCGTCCAGCATGATCGTGGTCGGTGTCGCGTTCAGCGGATCGGGGAAGTGCACTTCCTGCGGTCGTGCAGCGAGTTCGGCACGCAATGCATCGAAGCTGAAGTCCAGGCCGGGGAAGCGCGCATCGCAGGCTGGGTCTGCAGCGCAGCGCTCGAACACCAGCTCCAGCGCGGCTTGCGCATCCAGGGAGATGCGCGGCCCCAGTGGCAGCGTCGGCGGGACCACGCCGTCGATGATCACCGCGCGCGTGCGCTCGGGGTAACGACGCAGGTAATGCTGCGCGACGCGCGTGCCGTAGGAGATACCGTACAGGTTCCAGGTCGGATAGCCCAGCGCCTCGCGCACCGCGTCGAGATCGCGCACCGCGACCGAAGTCGTGTAGAAGCGAGGGTCACCTGGCAGGGAGGCCACGCAGGCGTCGACCTGCTCGGCGATGGAGCGGGCGCCGTCGGCGACGTCTCCCTCGGCGCACTCGAGGAGGTTCGAGCCACCGGTACCGCGCTGGTCCACCAGCACGATGTCGCGCTCGCGCCGGATGGCGCCGAAGGCACCCGCGAGGCTCGGGAAGTTGTCCAGCGCGGATTGCCCGGGGCCGCCGGCGATGAACACGACGGGGTCGGGGGCCGGCGTGCGCGCCAGTGCAGCGACCACCGCCAGCCGCAGTTCGATGCGGGGGCCATCGGGTTGGTCGGGATCCTCCGGGACGCTGAGGCTGCCGCAACGGGCAGCCAGTCTCGCGGCGCCGCGCGGGGGTGAGAGCTGGCAATCGCTGAGCTCGATCGTCCCGGCCTGGACAGGCTGGAGCAGGAGCGCGGCGATTACACCAAGGACGGGAGTGTGAATGCGCATGGTTCGGCGGTATGGTGCTGGCCTTCGGGAGGAACACCCTAAATGGGTTAATCCTCATATGTCAAGCCCCTTTGACAAAAAGTAAAGGACTCTGTCGATGTCTGTCTCAGCGCGCCCCGATGGGACAACGGAAGGAGGAGATCCGATGGCGGATCCGCTAGGTCGGGCGCTGCGTGCGTCCGTAGACCGCGTCACCACCGGGATCGTGATCACGGACCCGGATGGCGTGCCCCAGCACTCCAACCGTTTCATGGAGGAGATGCTCCGCCTGCACCGCGAGCTGCGGGTGCTGGATGACCAGGTCCAGCTAGCGGATCCCAAGGAGCATCAGCAGCTGCGCTGGCTGATGCGCAAGTGTGCCGAGCACGGTGAGCCCCAGCACATGAGCTCCCGCTCCAAGTCCACCGGCGAGCTGCTATTCATCGCCGTGGAGCCGCTGCCCTGGGAGAAGGAGGGTGGTCCCTGGGCCTGCCTGCTGCTGATCCGCTCGCCGGCCGCGACCGGGACCCTGGATCCGGTGCGCCTGGCGATGCTGTTCGGCCTGTCCCAGCGCGAATCCGAGCTGGTCGCCGCCCTCGCCGACGGGCGCGGCCTGGATGAGTTCGCGGACGAGACCGAGCGCTCCATCCACACGGTGCGCACGCAGCTGAAGTCCATCTACCGCAAGACCGGGACCCAGCGTCAGTCCGACCTGGTGCGTCTGATCCTGACCTCCACCGGATTCCTGCACCGCCCCATAGACTGAGGCGGCTGCGCAGTAGAATGCTGCGCTGTCACGCAGGAGGGCCAAGGTGTCCCGCAGCGATCGCGAACACGACGTCATCATCGTCGGCGGCGGCCACGCCGGCGTCGAGGCCGCGCTGGCCTCGGCGCGCAGCGGTGCACGCACCCTGCTGATCACCCAGCGCCTGGATGCGCTGGGCGAGATGTCCTGCAACCCCGCGATCGGCGGCATCGGCAAGGGTCACCTGGTGCGCGAGATCGATGCGCTGGGTGGCGCGATGGCGCTGGCCGCGGATCGCGCTGGCATCCAGTTCCGCACCCTGAACGCGAGCAAAGGTCCGGCGGTGCGCGCCACGCGCGCGCAGTGTGACCGCGTGCTCTACCGCCGCGCCATCCAGGCCATCGTCGCCGTGCAGCCGGACCTCAGTCTGCTCGCCGCATCGGTGGATGACCTGGTGGTCGAGGGCGCTCGCGTCACCGGCGTGATCACCGATGGCGACGCCCGCTTCGATGCGCGTGCTGTGGTGTTGACGGTAGGCACCTTCCTCGGTGGCCGCATCCATATGGGCGAGCGGAGCCACGGAGGTGGTCGTATCGGCGACCCGCCGTCGATCCGCCTAGCCGCGCGGCTGCGCGAACTGCCCTTCGATGTCGGCCGCCTGAAGACCGGCACACCGCCGCGACTGGACGGGCGCAGCCTGGACTACACGGTGATGCAGGCGCAGCCCGGTGATGATCCGCGACCGGCTTTCTCCTACATGGGATCGCGCGCGATGCATCCGCGGCAAGTCGCTTGTCACATCACCTACACCGACGCGCGCACCCACGAGATCATCCGGCGCGAGCGGCACCGCTCGCCGATGTTCACCGGTGCGATCGAGGGCGTGGGTCCGCGCTACTGCCCGTCCATCGAGGACAAGGTCGTGCGCTTCGCCGATCGCGACGCGCATCAGGTGTTCGTGGAGCCCGAGGGCCTGGACACCGATGAGGTGTATCCGAACGGGATCTCGACCAGCCTGCCCGCCGAGGTGCAGGAGGAGTTCGTGCGCAGCATCCGCGGCTTCGAGCAGGCCGTGTTCACGCGCCACGGTTACGCGATCGAGTACGACTACTTCGACCCGCGCGGCTTGCACGCCAGCCTGGAGACGCGCCCGCTGTGCGGCCTGTACTTCGCCGGTCAGATCAACGGCACCACCGGTTACGAAGAGGCGGCGGCTCAGGGTCTGCTGGCTGGACTGAACGCAGCGCGTGCGGCGGCGGACCTCGCGCCCTGGTGTCCGCGTCGCGACGAGGCATACCTCGGCGTGATGGTGGACGACCTGATCACCCAGGGCACCATCGAGCCCTACCGGATGTTCACCAGCCGCGCCGAGTACCGCTTGCAGCTGCGCGAGGACAACGCGGACCTGCGCCTGACCGCACAAGGTCGCGAGCTCGGGCTGGTGGACGACGCGCGCTGGGCTGCGTTCCAGCGCAAGCGCGATGCGATCGAGATCGAGCGTGCGCGGCTGGCGGCTCGCGTGGTTCAGCCGGCGGACCTGGATGCGACCTCCACGACGGAGCTGCTCGGTGCACCGTTGTCCCAGGCCACGCATGCGCTGGAGCTGCTGCGTCGACCGGGTGTGGACCACGCGGCGTTGATGCATTTGTTGGGCGACGATACTGAGGTCGCGGCAGAGGTCGCCGAGCAGGTCCAGGTGCAGACCCGCTACGCCGGTTACCTGCAGCGTCAGCAGGCGGAGATCGACAAGCTCCGCCGTCAGGAGGCGGTATCCATCCCGGCGGACCTCGACTTCCGCAACATCCGCGGCCTCTCCAGCGAGGTGGCGGAGAGGCTGACGCGCGTGCGCCCCGGGACCCTGGGGCAGGCCGCTCGCATCGCTGGCGTCACGCCCGCGGCGGTGTCCCTGCTGCTGGTGCACCTGAAGCGCAGCCGCGCGGCTTGAGCCGCGGCCCCGGGGGCCGCACTATCATCGGTACGGGACGCAGCGGCGCCCCTCGTCTAGCTAGGAGCGAGTCATGGAAGGTGGAGTGTTCTTCGTCTGGATCTTCGTAGGTTTCGCGGTCGTCTCGCTGTGGAAGGCGTTCATCGTCGTCCCGCAGGGTTACGAATACACCGTTGAGTTCCTCGGCAAATACGTGCGCACCGCGCGCCCCGGTCTCACCACGGTGCTGCCCTGGGTCCAGTCGGTCGGCCATCGGATCAACATGATGGAGCGCGTGCTCGACGTGCCGTCCCAGGAGGTCATCACCAAGGACAACGCGGTGGTGAAGGTGGATGGCGTGGTGTTCTTCCAGGTGCTGGATGCGGCCAAGGCGGCCTACGAGGTGTTCGGCCTGGAGTACGCGATCCTGAACCTGACCATGACCAACATCCGTACGGTGCTCGGCTCCATGGACCTGGACGAGTCGCTGTCCAAGCGCGATGACATCAACGCGCGCCTGCTGGTGGTCGTGGATGAAGCCACCGAAGCCTGGGGCGTGAAGGTCACCCGCATCGAGATCAAGGACATCTCGCCGCCGCGCGACCTGGTGGATTCCATGGCCCGCCAGATGAAGGCCGAGCGAGAGAAGCGCGCGAACATCCTCGAGGCGGAGGGCTTCCGACAAGCGGAGATCCTGAAGGCCGAGGGCGAGAAGCAGGCGGCGGTGCTGGCAGCGGAAGGCCGCAAGGAAGCCGCGTTCCGCGACGCCGAGGCGCGCGAGCGTCTGGCGCAAGCCGAGGCCAAGGCGACGACCGACGTGTCGGCAGCCATCGCGTCGGGCGACATCCAGGCGGTGAACTACTTCGTGGCTACCAAGTACGTGGATGCGCTGCGCGACATCGGCAGATCCAACTCCAGCAAGATGGTGTTCATGCCGCTCGAGGCCTCCAGCGTGATCGGCGCCATCGGCGGGATCACGGACCTGGTGCGACGCGTCAACAACGAGCGTCCCGATGGTCCGGTGAAGATCCCCGGCGGTAACTGAGCATGGACGCCTACTTCACTTCGCTGGAGTTCTGGCACTGGCTGGCGCTCGGCCTGCTGTTCCTGATCGGTGAGATCCTCGCCAGCGGCTTCTTCCTGATCTGGCTGGGCCTGGGTGCGATCGTGGTCGGCCTGCTGATGCTGATCGTCCCCGACATCAGCTGGCAGCTCCAGCTGATCATCTTCTCGGTGCTGAGCTTCAGCTGCCTGTTCCTGTGGCGCCGCTTCGGTGGCAACGCGGTCGAGGAGGATCACACCACGCTGAACGTCCGCGGCGCACAGTACGTGGGCCGGATCTACACCTTGGACGATGCGATCGTGAACGGTGCGGGCTGGTGCAAGGTCGGCGATGGTCGCTGGTCCGTGCGCGGTCCCGATCTCGCCGCCGGTACCCGAGTGCGGGTGGTCAGGGCTGAGAGCAACGTGCTGGTCGTAGAGGCGGCAGACTGAGGGCGACCCGGCGCCGCCGCCCGGCCCTGGGCCGGCGCGGCGCGAACCGGTCGCGCTGAGGGACCTCCTGGGGCGTCTCAGGGGGTTCCAAATCCTCGCGGAGGACTGTATATTCATACAGTCCGAGCCGCAAACCGTTGATCCCATTGAGGTGACTTCGGCCGGCGGTCCGGATGGACTGGACAAGGGTCTGTCCATGCCCTATTCCTTAGCACCCCGAGGGCAGTGAAAACCGGTCTCGGGGCGCTGAACCCAGCGACGATCAACGGTCTTCCGGGGTCGTCTGGCAACCGAGACGATCGCCCCTCTCTTCCACCTCCGGGCTAAGAAGTGGAAAAACCAAGGGCGATCAGCGGTGGTCAGACGGCCCCGGTCTCGTTCCGGCCCCGCGAACTCCGTCCCGCGCCCAGATCGGACTTCCGCGAATATAATCCGCACCTGCCGAACCTTGTAGAACTCCGTCGAACCCAGTTGGAGACGCTGATGCTGCGCGCCCTGACCGTCCTCGCTCTCGCCCTCATCGCGATGCCGCTACACGCAGCTGATGCGGACGCCGGGCGCACCAAGGCCAACACCTGCCTCGGTTGCCACGGCATCCCGGGCTACGACAACACCTACCCGCACTACAAGGTGCCGAAGCTGTTCGGACAGCACGCGACCTACCTGGAAGCTGCGCTGCACGCCTACCGCGACGGCGCGCGCGTGCACCCGACCATGAGCGCGCAGGCTGCCGCGCTCAGCGATGAGGACATCGCTGACATCGCTGCCTACTTCGAATCTGCGCTTGTCGTGAGCCCCGGTACGCCGGTAGGCCAGGAAGACCGCGCCGCAGTCTGCGCCGGCTGTCACATGGCCGACGGTGTCAGCACGATCCCCGACAACCCGATCCTCGCCGGTCAGCACGCCTCCTACATCGTGCAGGCGCTGCACGGCTATCGCGACGGCACCCGCACCAACGCCATCATGGCTGGCATGACCATGTCGTTGACGGATGCGGACATCGAGGCGTTGGCGCATTACTTCGCGATGCAGCAGGGTCTCGGCGACCACGCTCCACAATGACGGCGGGTCCTCGCACGCGATAGCTTCGTTGCGAGGCCGTCCTCGCATCCTCAGCTATCGGCTCATAGCCTCCGGTGCTCGGACGACCTCACGCCTTGCTCTCACGCACGGGTCCTCCGCCGTACACGGCTCGTTCCCGCACGCCAGGGCTTCGTTGCGGCGCGCCCCTCGGATCCTCACCCATCAACACATAGGCTCCGGTCCTCGGGGCACGCTGCGCCTCGCGCTGACGCACCGATCCTTCGCCCTGACTTCTACTACGGCGGTTCGCCCGCTTCGGCCAGCAGCCGCTGGATGAACTGCGCCACCGTGAGTTGGTACGCAGCTCGGTTGTGTTGGCGCTCGAAGCCATGACCCTCGTCCATCGCGAGCAGGTACCAGACCTCACCATCTGCAGCGCGTAGCTCGCTGACCATGCGCTCAGCCTCGGAGCGCGGGACGCGCGGATCGTTGGCGCCCTGCACCACCAGCAGCGGCCGCCGGATACGATCGGCGTTGTTCGCTGGCGCGATCGAGCTCAGGTACGCACGCACTTCCGGGTCCCGCTCGTCGCCGTACTCCTCGCGTCGCAGGTCGCGCCGGTAGGCGCTGGTGTTCTCAAGGAAGGACACCAGATCGGAGATCCCGACCACATCGATGCCACCGAGCAGCCGCTCCGACTCCTCGACCAGGGTGGCCAGCGTGAGGTATCCGCCGTAGGAAGCGCCCCAGACCATGACCCGCGATGCATCCAGGTCCGGCTGCTCGGTCAGCCAGTCGAGCAGTGCGCTGACATCGCGCACCGCATCCTGCCGCAGCAGGCCGTCATCCAGCGCCAGGTAACGACGCCCGTAGCCGCTGGAACCACGCACGTTCGGGGCCACGATCGCCACCCCCAACTCGTCCACCAGGAAGCGGAAGAAACCGTCGTAGCCGGGCACGAACTGACTCTCGGGACCGCCGTGCAGATAGATGAGTACCGGATGCGGGCCAGCGCCGCTGGGCTTGTACATGAAGGCGGGGATGCGGCGGAAGGCGGAGCCCACGCGATCGAAGGTCGGGTAATGGATCAGCTCCGGTTCCGGTAGCGCATCGGGCGCTGATGGGTCGGCCGCGTACCAGCGTTGCGCCTCGAACTGCTTGAGGTCCGCGACCCAGATCTCATCCGGATGTGCGGCGGTGGAAACGGCCACCGCCAGTCGCGACCCATCCTGCTCGAAACCGAAAGCCTCGATCTGACCCGCGGGTACCTCCAGGTTCGGGAGCTGGCGGTGCCTGCGCAGGTCCACTGCGTACACGCGCCCGATTCCGTTCGCGACCGACAGGTAGGCCAGGTAGCGACCGTCGTCGCTCAGGGTCTGCGCGAGCACCTCGCGTCTGGGGTCAGGTAGCACGCTGCGGTAACGGTGCCGCTCCAGGTCGTAGCGGAACAGGCTGTGGTTGCCGTAGCCGATGTCGGCGCTGATGAAGATGCCGCTGCCGTCGTGGTCGTAGTCCGCATCCGCGATCGGGATCGGGCCGGGCGAGATCAGGTCCACCTGCCGGGCTACATCGCTGCCGATCTCGATCTGGTACAGGCGGCTCTCGTTGATCGAGATGTACTCCTGCACCAGCAGCTCATCACCGTCCGGGTGCCAGCTCAACGGCAGCCAGGCACCACCGCCTTTGAGCACCATCTGGATGCTGTCGGGTCCGGACAAGTCACCGATGTAGACGTCGGTGTTGGAGCCATCGTCCAGGTTCGATGCGAAGGCGAAGCGGCTGCCGTCCGGTGACCAGATCACATCCTGGCTGCGCGTGCCCTCGGGTGTCAGCGCATGCAGTTCACCTTCGCTGTCGCGATGGTAGAGGCGGTACGCTTCGCCGCCGTCCTCGTCGATCAGCAGCAGCACGTCGTCGCTGACGGGCGACGCGTAGGCCGCGGTCACCGATTGCGTCCCCTGGGTGAATGCGGTCGCTTCGGCTCCACGGGTCGCGATGCGGAACGCCTGGCGGGTCTCGCCGTCGCGCCGTCGTATCAGCAGCGCATCGTCGAAGGTCCAGCTCAGCAGGTCGGTATCGCGGTCCACCAGGTAGGGCTGCAGGCGCGCCGCGAGTGTCGGCGGCGGTGGTGGCACGTCCTCGTAGATCAGCGCGCCGTCCACCCTCCGGTCCACTGCGGCGGCCTGTCCCGCCAGCAGCAGGGCCAGCAGCACCGATGGGAACCGACCTGGGGTCATGTCAGTCATAGAATGGCAGCCTCGACGCTGAACCCAGCGTTGGCTCAACCAGAGGGGTGTCGGCATGGTCCCGCAGATCAGCCCACAGGGTCCGGGCATCCACGCGGTGGATACCGGCCTGCTGCGCCCCGGCTTCGATGCCAGCCATCTGATCCTGCGCGATGGCGAAGCGGCGTTCGTGGATTGCGGTACCGCGCACTCGGTCCCGCGGCTGCTGGCCGCGCTGGATGTGCTCGGGATCCCCCGCAGCGCGGTGCGCTACCTGCTGCTCACCCATATCCATCTGGACCACGCCGGCGGCGCAGGGCAACTGATGGCCGAGCTGCCCGAGGCCATGTGCGTGGTGCACCCGCGCGGCGCGCGGCACCTCGCAGAGCCCAGCAAGCTCGAGGCGGGTACCCGCGCGGTCTACGGGGATGAGGTCTACGACCGGATCTACGGGGCGCTGCAGCCCATCCCGCCGGAGCGGATCCGGGAGGTAGCGGACGAGGAGGCGCTGCTGCTGGGCAGCAGCGCGCTGGAGTTCCTGCATACGGAGGGCCACGCCAAGCATCATTACTGCATCTGGGACAACGATAGCCAGCGCATGTTCACCGGCGACAGCTTCGGCCTCTCCTACCGGGCGTTCGACAGCACCGCCGGGCCCTTCATCTTCCCGACCACCACCCCGGTGCACTTCGATCCCGCAGCAGCCCGCGCCAGCGTGGATCGCATCGTCAGCTATCGCCCGGAGGCCTGCCTGCTCACCCATTACTCCAGCGTCACTGCGGTAGCCCGGCTCGGTGACACCTTGAAGCGTGAACTCGATGCCTACGTCGCCATCACCGAGGCGGTGGACGGCGAGGAGCGCGCGATCGCCAGCCGGCTGCGCGCGCATCTCGAAGCGCGACTCGATGGGCACGGCGTGGCCGATGCCCCTGACCTGCGCGAGACCTGGCTGGCCGGTGACGTCGCACTCAACGCGCAGGGCCTGGCGTACTGGTACGCTCACCGACGATGAGCGAAAGATTCAGAGCGTTCCGGATCCACGAGGGCGAGACCCGCGGCAGCGTGCGCGCCGGTTTCGAGGACATGACCGTCGCTGAGCTGACGCCCGGCGAGGTCGTGATCCGCGCTGAGTACTCATCCATCAACTACAAGGATGCGCTGGCAGCCACCGGTGCCGGGCGCATCCTGCGGCGCTTCCCGCTGAACGGCGGCATCGATGTCGCGGGTACGGTCGAGTCCTCAGCGGACCCGCGCTTCACACCCGGCATGCGCGTGCTGGCCACCGGCTCCGGTCTGGGCGAGGAGACCGACGGTGGTTACGCGGAGTTCACCCGGGTCGGTGCCGACTGGGTGGTCCCGATCCCCGATGCCCTGGATACGCGCACCGCGATGGTGATCGGCACCGCGGGCTTCACTGCGGCCCTCGCCGTACATCGCATGGAGCACAACGGCCAGGATCCTGCGAACGGAGCGGTGGTCGTCACCGGCGCGACCGGCGGCGTCGGCTCCTTCGCGGTGGATATGCTCGCGAGTCGCGGCTACGAGGTGGTGGCGGTGTCTGGCAAACGCAGCGCTGAGGACTACCTGCGTGCGATCGGTGCCGCGCGCATCCTGTGGCGCGAAGAGCTGGATTGCGGCAAGCGGCCGCTGGAGAAGATCGAGTGGGCAGGTGCCATCGACAACGTCGGCGGCGAGATGCTGACCTGGCTGACGCGCACCGTCGGCTGGTGGGGCAACATCGCGAGCATCGGTCTGGCCGGCTCGCACGAGCTGCACACCACGGTGATGCCCTTCATCCTGCGCGGCGTGAACCTGCTGGGCATCAACTCCATGGCGACGCCGCGCCCGCTGCGGCTCGCGGTCTGGGACCGCGTCGCCTCCGACCTGATGCCGCAGCACATCGATCGCATCGGTACGCGCGAGATCACCCTCGATGAGTTGCCGGATTCGTTCCAGGCTTACGTGGACGGCACGGTCACCGGTCGTACGGTGGTGCGGATCCGCTGAGCTGCGATCAGGGGACGGGGCTGTGCATGCCGCCCGGCGGCTGCTGACCATGCGCGTCCGGGTTCCTCCAGCGGGCGCTGCCCTTATCTGAACCCCGCGTCACCACTGGCGCTGGCGTCGGATCTGGCATCGGCGCTGGGGCCTGTTCGAGGCGTCGCCCACCGCCGGTGAGTTCGGCGATGACTTCGCCGCCGCTGAGACCTTGTGCGGCGAGATCCTCAGCTTCGCGGAAGGTCCCGCCGAAGTCGCCCATGAAGGTGTGCGCCATGGACGGCGTGTAACCCCAGCCGATCCAGATCAGTGACTCCTCCAGGTTGTTGCGCCCCGCATGTCGGTAAGTAGTCACGAAGCCACGCCACTCCAGGGCCTCATCGGGCCGGAAGCCTGCGCCTTCCCAGAGGCGGGCATCGTCGGCTGCGAAGCCGGCATCCAGCCACGGCCGTAGTTCCGACGAGGAGAGGGCGGCAGCGTGCGCGGCACCGCCAGCCAGCGTCATCAGGAGCAGGAAGGTCATGGTCAGGCGCATCGGGATCACCTCGGGTCAGTGATCGTCGGAGTATAGGCTCCGGCCTTGGCCTTCGATTCGCTCGGATGGACGAACGCCAGTCGCCTCATGTGCCCAGGGTGGCCTCGAGTTCGTCCAGCCAGGCGAGCTCCGTAGCCATCTGTCGGATCGCGAGGTCCACCATGGCGCGCGCCACCGCCACGCCCGGCAGCTCTGCGGATCGGTCAGCGAGCTCAGCTGCGGCCGCCTGCTCCCGCGTGATCTCCTCGCCCAGGAAGCGGCGCCGCTCCGAGAGCACGCGCGCTCGGACCGCAGGCCAAGCGTGTTCCGAGAGCGCGACCCATGTGTTGAACGGCGAGACCACGCGGTTGCGCGCCCAGGTCGCGCTCGACAGCGCGTCGGTGAGGGCCCGTTGCCCCTCGGCGCTGATGCGCCAGGTGCGGCGGTCAGCCCGGCCTTCACCACTGACGGCACGGATCAGGCCACGCTGCGCCAACTTGTCCAGGGAGTAGTAGATCTGAGCTCGCGAGACCTCGGCCCAGCCCTGGACGTCGTTGGCGTTCAGGCGCGACCAGACCTCGTGGCCGTGCGCTGGCCCCCGACTCAGCAGACCCAGCGAGACCAGGTCCGCGCTGGTGAGCTTGGCGCCTGCGCCCGGTTTGCGACCCGCCTTCACTCCGACGGGGCCGCCCCGAACGCTGCGAAGGTGACGACGCTGCCGCAGGGCGCGCGGTAGCTGATCTCATCAGCGCCGTAGAAGGTCTGGTTGCGAGCAACCACCGGGCTGAGGCCGACCATCCTTGCGATCAGCGCCTCCAGGTCGTCCACCTCGACGAACAGGGTGTAGCTCCTGGGGTCGGCGGCCGCGACCAGGCCGGGGTGCGCTGCCTCGGCACTGGCGAAGTCCTGGATCATCAGCTCGATCCGCTCGTCCCCGACTGCGACGAACTGATTGCCGGTCGCACCTGGCAGTTGGCTCGGGACGCTCATGGTCACCGGCAGGCCCACTCGATCGGTCCAGAAGGCCGCGCAGGCATCCACATCGTCGGTGTAGACCACCGTGGTCATCCGTTTCAGCGTCATCTTAGGTTCCTCCGAGGCGGTAGTGGGTGTCGCTGATACCAGCAGGATGCTCATCAGCAGCACCCGCAAGCCATCTGAATAAGACATCCTGTAGTCCTATTTAGACTATTTTCAATCAGAGTCAAGCCCGGCCGGGGGAGATCGCATCTCACGGCGACCGCAGGTCCCAGCTCAGAAGCCAGTGGCGACTGGGGTGAATGCGCTCCCTGCGGTAGACTGCGCGCCCCGTCGGGGCGGCCTGCCGAAGGCGCCGCGTGCGGGTCCGACCTGGATCCGATCTGGCCCCGATCCCGCCCTGCTTGGAGACCCCATGAGCGCCGCCAGCGATACCCCCGGCAGCCGCTTCCGCACCGCGGTACGAGACCACGCCCCGGTGCAGTGCGTAGGTGTCATCACCGCCTACGCCGCGCGCATGGCGGAGCGCATCGGTCACCACACCCTGTACCTCTCCGGCGGCGGCGTCGCGGCGAACTCCCTGGGGATGCCGGACCTCGGCATCTCCACCATGGACGATGTGCTGACCGACATCCGCCGAATCACCGAAGCCAGCAGCTTGCCGTTGCTGGTGGACGCTGATGTGGGTTGGGGTGGCGCCTTCAACATCGCGCGCACCGTGCGCAGATTCGCCAAGGCTGGGGCCGCGGCACTGCACATCGAGGATCAGGTCGCGCAGAAGCGCTGCGGGCACCGTCCGAACAAGGAGATCGTCAGCGCCGAGGAGATGGTGGACCGCATCAAGGCCGCGGTGGATGCACGCGACGATGACAGCTTCGTGATCATGGCGCGCACCGATGCGCTCGCGAACGAAGGCCTGGAGCACGCGCTCGAGCGCGCCGTGGCCTGCGTCGAAGCAGGTGCCGACATGATCTTCCCGGAAGCTGTCACTGAGCTCCCGCAGTACCGCGCGTTCAAGGATGCGGTCGGTGTGCCCGTCCTCGCCAACATCACCGAGTTCGGTCACACGCCGCTGTACACGCGCGATGAGCTCGCGACCGCAGGCGTGGATATCCAACTGCTCTGCTGCGGCGCCTACCGTGCGATGAACAAGGCGGCCGAGATGTACTACCGCGAGGTGCTCGCGCAGGGCACCCAGAAGCACATCCTGGATGCACTGCAGACGCGAGCTGACCTCTACGACTACCTCGACTACCACGATTACGAACGCAAGCTGGACGAGCTGTTCTCGTCCGGCGATTGATCCAACCAGGAGACGCGCATGGCCGCGAACAAGAAAGCAGGGACGAAGAAGCCGGCTGACACCCGAGGTCTCGCAGGGATCACCGCGGGCTCCACCGCGATCGCCACCGTCGGCAAGGAGGGCGCAGGCCTCACCTACCGCGGCTTCGACATCTACGATCTCGCAGCCAACTCGACCTTCGAGGAGGTCGCCTACCTGTTGCACTACGGCGAGCTGCCGACCAAGGCGCAGTTGTCCCGCTACCGCAAGCGGCTGATGAAGATGCGCGACCTGCCCAAGGCGCTGCGCCGGACGCTGGAGAAGATCCCGGCTGATGCGCATCCGATGGATGTGCTGCGCACCGCCTGCTCGATGCTGGGCAACCTCGAGCCCGAGGGCAGCTTCAAGAACCAGGTGAAGGTCGCTGATCGCCTGCTCGCTACGTTCCCGGGCATGCTGCTGTACTGGTGGCGCTTCCATCAGGAGGGCAAGCGCATCAACCCGGTGACCAAGGAGGAGACCACCGCGGGTCACTTCCTGCGCCTGCTGCACGGGCGCAAGCCCAAGGCTGATCACGTGCGCGCGATGGATGTCAGCCTGATCCTGTACGCCGAGCACGAGTTCAACGCCTCCACCTTCACCGCTCGTGTGATCACGGCGACGCTGTCGGACTTCCATTCCGCGGTCACCGGTGCGATCGGCGCGTTGCGCGGACCTCTGCACGGTGGTGCCAACGAGGCGGCGATGGAGCTCATCAAGCGCTACAAGTCCGTCGACCAGGCAGATGCTGGCATCCGCAAGCTGCTGGCTGAGAAGGCCAAGATCATGGGCTTCGGTCACCGCGTGTACCGGACCTCGGACCCGCGCAACATGGTCATCAAGGGCTGGGCCGAGAAGCTAAGCGCCGGCCATCCGCACGCGCACTACTACCCGGTGAGCGAGGCCATCGAGAAGGTGATGTGGGACGAGAAGAAGTTGTTCCCGAACCTCGACTTCTACTCCGCCTCCGCTTACCACTTCATGGGCATCCCGACGCCGCTGTTCACGCCGATCTTCGTGTGCAGCCGGACCACCGGTTGGGCCGCGCACATCATGGAGCAGCGCGGCGACAACCGCCTGATCCGCCCAGGTGCCGATTACACCGGCCCCGCGCCGCGCGCCTGGGTGCCCATCGAGCAGCGCTGAGCGCAACGAACCCGTCCCGAGTCAGCGAACCGTACGCGGCGACCGCCGCGATCTTCTGAATGAACCGCAGCCGAGGAGAGTCATGTCTTCGTTCGACGCCAAGAGCGCGCAGCGCCCCGACCCCGAGCAGGTGCTCACCGATATCGCCGACTACGCCCTCAGCTATGTGATCGACTCCGATGAGGCGTACTCGACTGCGCGCTACTGCCTGCAGGACACGCTGGCCTGCGGCTTCATGGCGCTGGACTACCCGGCCTGCACCAAGCTGCTGGGACCGGTGGTGCCGGGCGCGACGCTGCCTGGCGGCGCGCGCGTCCCCGGAACCTCCTACGAGCTCGAGCCGGTGCACGGTGCGTTCAACATCGGTGCGATGGTGCGTTGGCTGGATTTCAACGACACCTGGCTGGCGGCGGAGTGGGGCCATCCCTCCGACAACCTCGGCGGCATCCTGGCGGTGGCCGACTATCTGTCGCGCAAGGCGCGCGCCGAAGGTGGCGAGCCGCTGACCGTCCGCGATGTGCTCACCGCCATGATCAAGGCGCATGAGATCCAGGGCGTGATCGCGCTGGAGAACGGCTTCAACCGCGTCGGCTTGGACCACGTGCTGCTGGTGCGCATCGCATCCACCGCGGTGGTCACCGCGATGATGGGTGGCACCCGCGAGCAGGTGATCAACGCCGTATCCAATGCCTGGATCGACGGCGGCGCGCTGCGCACCTACCGTCACGCACCGAACGCAGGTTCGCGTAAGAGCTGGGCTGCTGGCGATGCGACATCGCGCGCTGTGCGTCACGCGCTGATCGCGCTCACCGGCGAGATGGGTTACCCCACCGCGCTGTCGGCGCCCAAGTGGGGCTTCATCGATGTGCTGCGCAAGGGTGAGCCGCTGGCGTTCCAGCGCGACTACGGCAGCTACGTGATGGAGAACGTGCTGTTCAAGATCTCCTACCCGGCCGAGTTCCACTCGCAGACCGCGGTCGAGTGCGCGATGACCCTGCATCCGCTGGTGAAGGACAAGCTGGATCAGATCGAGCGCATCGTCGTCGAGACCCAGGAGCCGGGCGTGCGCATCATCGACAAGACCGGGCCGCTCAACAACCCGGCCGACCGCGACCACTGCCTGCAGTACATGGTCGCGATCCCGCTGATCCATGGCCGCCTGGTGGCGACCGACTACGAGGACGACGTGGCCGCAGACCCGCGCGTGGATGCGCTGCGCGATGTGATGGAGGTGCGTGAGAACCCCACCTTCACCGAGGAGTACTACGACGCCGACAAGCGCTACATCGGCAACGCCATCCAGGTCTTCTTCAAGGGCGGTAGCGCGACCGACCGCGTGCAGGTGGACTTCCCGATCGGCCACCGCAAGCGCCGCGAGGAGGGGATCCCGGTCCTGGTGAGGAAGTGGGAGGCCGCCAGCCGCAAGCTGCTGAACGACACGCAGACGCAGAAGCTGGACGCGCTGTTCGCGGACATGGAGAAGCTCGGCGCTACCGCGGTGGACGACTTCGTCGCACTGCTGGTGCGGTGACCTCATCCGGTCGCGGCTGGCGCTGGGGGGGGTCAGCGCGACCCGGCGCGGAGACGAGTCCGTCCGCTACAGTACCCGAGCGAGCAATCGATCGGATCGAACGGATCCACGACCATCATGCCGGCGCCTTCATCGGAACTACCGCCGTCACTGCTGCCACTTCCGTCGTCCTGGTAAGGGTTGTCCACGAACCGTACCGCAATGTACTGGCCATCGAGGGGATCCTCTGGGTCGCCGAAGTACTATGCGTACTCGACCACCTCCGCATCCCACTCCGTGCCCACCAGCATGGTCGGCGACTGATAGACGGTCACGTCGAGCCCAGTCGGTGCAACGAGGCCACTGCCCATCGGATCTGCCAGGACCAGCAGCAGACAAGATGACGCGACGGTCACCGCAAGGGCATTGCTGAGACCCCATCGCGAGGATGCGCCTTCCCTCACGGCTGTTCGTCCGCGGCTGCCAGCTGAGTCTCGATGGCTTCACGGAGCTCGGCTGGTGCATTGCGAAAGTCGGGGCCGACGAGTACCCGATCATGGACTCGCACCAGGTCTCGTGTGGTGCCGATCAGGAATACCGGGAAGCCCCGCATGTCCGTCATCAGCGCCATCATCGGGTGCGGATGCAACGCGAAGCCGTTCCCGTGCTGCGTCCGCTCTGCGGTAACCAGCAGCCGATCGACGCAGGCGCCGTACCGCTCGGTGTTCAAACCGAGACCTTCAGCGATCCCCAGCAGATCGGATTTTGAGAGATCCTCGATGTGCTCAGGGAGGACGGGCAACGGGACCGTCGAACCCGCGTATACGTCGGAGTTGAACGGCCATCCCCGGCCCTGCTCGTCCGCGCAGTGGATCCCGAACGTGACCATGCTGGGGTAATGGACCGGGTAAGCTTCGACCCGCAAACGCCCGTCGTCGATGTACGCCTGGAGGACCTCAGGGATCAGGTCCCTGTAGAACTGGCCCACGATGCCGTCGTAACCGAAGTTCTGGAACACGACGAGTGTGACGGGTGCGTCTGGGTCACCGGTAGTGACCCCATAGAACTGGGTGGGTGCCGAGGCGGCGGTCACCGGGGGGATCGCGATCAGGGTCGCGAGGCTGATCCGAGCGACGGTCCGGGATATGTGCCTGAACATGCGGTCCTCCATCTCGGGAACACGAGTACCCGATACGGTTCGGATGGCATCGCGGTCGGCTGGGTTTACCCGGGATGCATAGGCCTTACTCACACCGCGACGTCGATCGCCCAGGACGGGGTGGTGATGTCGCGCAGGTCCACGCCGGCCATGCGGCGCTTGACCTTGGGTTTGTGTAGCGGCGCACCGAACAGCTCCGGTGCTTTGCTGTCGTAGCGGCGGTCGCGGCTCAGCCACTCGAGGCGGGCGTAGCTGTGGCCGCAGGCGGCCAGCACCAGGATGCAGGGGACGGCGAGCAGGGCCAGGGCTGAGCCCTCGGACATCGCGACCAGGCTCAGGATCGCCAGCGCGGTGGTCCCCGCCAGCACCCAGATCGGCCGTGCCCACCGCGGACCACCAGCGCAAGGGTCCTCCGCCAGCATGTAGGCAGGGTAGAGGATGCCCAGCGACAGCGGCCCGAGGACCGCGGCCGATGCCCAGTCGCCGATGGCCAGCATCACGGCCGTCGTCACCCAGGCTCCCGCACCCACGGTCGCGAGCAATAGCGCGATCACGGTGATCAGCACCCTGGGGGTGGTCTGCGGGTAGGGTCTGGTCCCGGTGTGGCTGCTCATCGTGTGTTCCTAGGTCCTGTGGCGCGGCGCGGCGCGGATGCTTCCGATGGGGACATTCTCCCGGTGGACCTTGGTCCCAGGTATCAGCCCCTGGATGAATCGCTTGTAGGACAGCGCCTACAGCAGCCTCGGAATGAGGAAGGGCGCGCCCCTCGCGGGACGCGCCCTCCGTCAGCACATCTAAGCCCTTAGGGGCTCAGGGATGATCGATGCAGAGCGTGTAGTCACCCGAACCGGAGTACGAGACGACCCGGTAGGTGTAGTAGCCCTTGCCACCGCTGTAGCTGATCGACTCCTCCGAGCTGCTGCCCGTGGAGCTGGCCTTCTGGCGCCAACGGCTGCGCTGGTAGAAGTCCAGGTACAGGTCGAAGTCAGCGTTCACCGGACCCATCAGGATCGCCGAATGGGTGCCGCTGCTGCCGCTGTAGTAGTAGCTGCCGTCCGGCTCGTTGACCGTCGCACCCGAGGTCAGGGTGCCCTCATAGGTCTCGTAGCCCGCCGGGCAGGTGGACGGCTCGCCACCACCACCGCCACCGGTGTCCTCGGTGTAGCTGCCGACTAGGCTGACGCTGGCGAAGCTGGCGTAGGCGCGGACCATCACGTAGTAGGTACCGGCCTGGGCCGTTGCGATGTCACAGGTCTCGTTGTTGCCTGACAGGTACGGCCTGCAGTCGTAGCTGGAGGTCGTCGGGGCGCTGCCGAACTTCACGTACAGGTCGGCGTCACCCGAGCCGCCGCTGATCGCGAAGCTCAACCCGGTCGCGCCCGCAGGCACCTCCATGGTGTAGCTGACATCGGCACCGGTGCTGGCGGAGAGGCCGGTCACCGCAATGCCGTTCTCGAGCACGGTGCTGCTGCCACCACCACCACCGCCACCGCCGCTACCACCGGCAGCAGCTGTGACCGCCGCCGCCGCCGCATCCACGATGCCGCTGCCGCACTGACTGCAGCTGGCCGGGAAGCTCCGCGCGGTGCTCTTGAGCATGCTCTCGACCTGATCGGGCGTGATGCTGCTGTTGACCGAGTACATCAGCGCCGCGACACCCACGACATGCGGGGTCGCCATCGAGGTGCCCTGGTAGAGCGCGTAGGAGTCCGCGCCCGGCGTCGTGGTGCCAGCGTTCAGCGTGGAGAGGATGCCGTCGCTGTAATCGCCCTGGTAGAGCTCACCACCCGGTGCCGCGACATCGACCACGCTGCCGTAGTTGGAGTAGTAGGCGCGGCCACCGGTGCGACCGGTCGCAGCAACCGTTACCACGCCGGAGCAGTTGGCGGGGTTCGAGTTCGATGCGTTCTGGTTCTCGTTACCAGCAGCCACGATGACCGTGGTGCCGTTGCCACGGGCCGTGTTGATCGCCGCCTGGGTCGTGGAGTCGCAGGCACCAGAGCCACCCAGCGACATGTTGATGACCTGCGCCGGGTTCGCGTTCGCGGGCGCACCGGACACCGAGCCACCGGATGCCCAGACGATGGCATCGGCGATGTCGGAGGTGTAGCCGCCACAGCGACCGAGCACGCGGACCGGCACGACCTTGGCGTTGTAGGCGATGCCGGCGACGCCGTTGCCGTTGTTGGTGACCGCGGCGATGGTGCCCGCCACATGGGTGCCGTGCCAGGACGAGTCGGATGCGGGCGAACCGGTGTAGCACTCGCCGGCGCTGGACCAGTCACCAGGGTCGGAGGGGTCGGAGTCCCGACCGTTGCCATCCTGGGAGACGAAGGTGTCGGAGATCATGTCGTAGCCGGGCAGGATGTTGGCTGCCAGGTCCGCATGCGGGCGGTAGCCGGTGTCGATGACTGCGACCACCACCCCGGAACCATCAGCAGAGTCCCACGCCGCATCGGCGTTCAGACCGCCGGTGGCCTCGTACAGGTCCCACTGCTCGCTGTAACGCGTGTCGTTCGGCGTGAACAGCGGATGCATCAGCCGGTCCTCCTCCGCGTACTCGACCCGCGGGTCGGCGCGCAGCACTGCGAGTGCTTCGCTCATGCTGCGAGCGTCGGTGAGGCGGAACAGTTCGGCGCCGACCGCGAGGCTGCGGCCGAACTCCATGCGCAGCCCCTGCTGCGCCTGCATCTCCTGCGCGAGCACTTCGGCGCGATGCTGACGCATGGTCGCGCCAGCCGACTGGTCGTCGCGCAGCTTGACGATGATGCGGCGCTGCGGGCCCTGCATGCGATCCGACATCACCTGCTCCGAGGGCGTGTTGGCCCAGGGCCGGTCGATTGGGAGCTGCGGCTCACCGGAGTGGACCCGGTTCAGGCCCAGCGGCGTCGCGCTGGCTGCAGTGGTGATGGTGGCGGCGATGATCGCGGCTGCGATCCCGCTGCGCCGTATGGCGAATGGGTACATGGTCTCCCCCCTATGGGACGATCTGCGTTGTGCGTCCGCGGCTCCGCCGCATCACGCGTAGATCGCCCTCGACCCCCCCCAGTCCCTGTGGAGCGGCGCACCTGGCACATGGCGCTCTCGAGGACCGGGTGACGCTACGCGCTCACCCGGCTGGAGGTTGTCAGGCGGAGGATGAAAAACCTGTAGTCCTGCGACGCCGCCGTTGTAGGCAGAGGACTACATGTCAGCGTGCGGCGTGCGGCTCCGTCAGTCCGCCTTCCAGCGGAACATCGCGGCAGCGACGATGATGAACACTGCCGACATGCTGCCCAGCCAGACCAGCTCCGGCATCACGTCGAGCAGGCCCGCGCCGTCCAGCATCACCGCGCGTGCCGCGATGAGCATGTGGGTCAGCGGGAAGACCTTGGCAGCGCTCTGGAAGATCGGATCCACGGCCTCGAGTGAGAACCAGACGCCGGAGAACAGCATCATCGGCCAGGTGATCAGGTTCAGGATGCCGCCGGCCAGCTCCTCTGAGTTCACCCGCGCTGACACCAGCAGGCCCAGCGAGATCAGCGCCAGGGATCCCACGGTGCCGACCACGGTGAGGTCGAACCAGCTACCCGCCATGCGCACATCCAGCAGGTAGACCGCTGCGACCAGTACGGCGGCGGTGACGACCAGCACCAGCAACAGACGCGACAGCACCTGTGCGGCCAGGAACTCGAGTGCCGACAGCGGCGTCGCGTACAGCCGCTTCAGGTAGCCGTTCTTGCGGTAGCGCACGATCACATAGCCCAGGCCGAACAGGCAGGAGAACATCATGTTCATGCCCATGATCCCGGGCACCAGCCAATCGAGGTAGCGGGTCTCCTGACCCTCGACCTCGACCCGGACCTTGGGCTCATCGCCCGAAGCCATCAGGAAGCGCTCCAGCGTGTAGCCCTTGGGCGAGCTGAGGTTCACCCAGTAGCGGACCTCGCCATCACCGAAGTCCACCAGCAGGTCCAGCTCGTGCTTGGCGACCAGCTCGATCGCACGGTCCATGTCGGCGTAGGGCACGAACTGGGTGTAGCGGGTCTCGAGGAACGGATGCTCGACCGTGATCTCGCCGCTGGGCGCGACTACGCCGACGACGTAGAGGTTGCGGTCGCCACCGGAGAACATCCCCCACATGGCCAGGATCAGGAGACCGGGGAAGGCGAGGTTCCAGCCCAGGGCCGAGCGATCGCGGACGAACTCGATGTTGCGCGCACGCAGGATGGCGAGGAAACGCTTCATGCTCGCCCTCTCACTGGCGCAGCTCCCGCCCGGTGAGCTCCAGGAACAGGTCCTCAAGCGTGCGCGGGCGGATCTGCAGATGCGTCAGCGGCACGCCGCGAGCGGCCAGGTCACGGATGGTCGCGTCCGCATCGGGCGTGGAGATCTCGTAGCTGTCCTCGCTCTCCAGCACCTGCGAGGGGAAGTCGGTCAGGCGCCCTTCGCCTGCGCTGCGCGGGATCTCCAGGATCTTGTCGCTGAAGTGCTGGCTGAGCAGCTCGTCCGGCGTGCCTTCGGTGATGATGCGACCGTTATCCACGATCAGGATGCGGTCGCAGAGGCGATAGGCCTCCTCCATGTAGTGCGTGGTCAGGAGGATGGTCTTGTCGCGCGCCTTGATGCCCTCGATCAGCGCCCAGAAGTTGCGGCGCGCCTGCGGGTCCAGCCCGGTGGTCGGTTCGTCCAGGAACAGCACGTCGGGGTCGTTGAGCAGCGCGAGCGCCAGCAGCAGCCGCTGCTTCTGACCGCCGGACAGCTTGCGGTTGTCGCGGTCCAGGATCTCGGCGAGGTTGCACAGGCGGATGATCTCGTCGCGATCGAACGCGCAGTCGTACAGACCACCGAACAGGTCCAGGCACTCGCCGACCTTCAGGTAGTCCTGCAACACGGTGGACTGGAACTGGATGCCGAAACGCTTGCGCGCATCGCGGGCCAGCGGCTGGCCGCGGTAGCTGATCTCACCCGAGCTCGGCTCGAGGATGCCCTCCAGCATCTCCACGGTGGTGGTCTTGCCGGCGCCGTTCGGTCCCAGCAGACCGAGGCAGATGCCCTCCGGGATATCGAACGAGATGTCGTCCACGGCGACGATGTCGCCGTAGCGCTTGCTCAGCCGCGATACCTCGAAGACGGGTGCCGACATGGCGCGCAGTCTAAAGGAATCAGCGCCGGTGCGGACGCTCAGACCTTCTTGAAGATCAGCGAGCAGCAGGTCACGCCGCCCTCGGCCTTCTGCAGCTCGGACACATCGACCGCCCGCGTGTGCAGCCCCGCGTGCCGGATGCGCTCGGCGGTCTTGGGGAAGCTCTTCGGGATGATCACATCGGTCCCGATGGTCAGCACGTTGCCGGCGAAGGGCTCGTCCGGATCCACCTCGATGACCTTGCGGTCACCGAACGCGCCAGCATCCACCCAAGCGGGGTTGATCAGCAACAGGTCGTCGCGCAAGCGCGTCGCGGCTGTCCTCAGATGCAGGCAGTCACCGAACTTCACCGGATGCACGGTGTAGTCGTAGTTCTCCAACAGGCCGTGCAGCTCGAACACCGCGGTGGCCTGGCTGCGCTTGCCCACGCCTACGTACACATCCTTGCCCATGATCAGCACGTCGCCCCCGTCCAGGGTCGCGTCACCGCTGAGGAACATCACGTTGCGATGGTTGGCGAGCGCGCCGGCCACCGGATCCACCTCATCGCGACGCGAGGGCGCGCCGGGGTAGGTCGCGACCGCGAGCTCGTCGAACACCACCGCGGTGTCCTCGATGAACACACAGTCCGGTTGCGCATCATCTGCGGGCAGCTCGATCAGCTGGCAACCCAGCTGGGCGAGCTGCTGCGAGTACGCGGCGTGCTGCGCACGCGCGAGGTCCACATCGATCTCGCTGCGCTGCATGTGGGTCAGTTCGCAGGCCTTCATGGACTGCGAGACGCCTCGGGTCATGGCGATCAGTTGCAAGTTGCACCTACCAGATGGCTGGGATCAGGGCTCTACGCTCCGGAGGGTAGTCCGGGAAGCGCTCCCGGTACCACCGGTGATGATCGAGGGCGCGCGGCGCGAGGTTGGCGATGGTCCAGGCGGCGAAGGCCACGCCCGCCAGCGACCAGCTCAGCACCGCGAAGCCGACCCATTCCAGGATCTCGCCCAGGTAGTTCGGGCAGGAGATCCAGCGGTACAGACCACCTCGTGGGATCCGATGGCCGGTCTCGCCCGGCGCACGCAGGCCGCGCAGCACACGGTCGCTGTGTTTGTTGATCGCGTAGCCGAGCAGGAACAGCGCTGCGCCTGCGAGGAAGCGCGGGTCGCTGAGCCACGCCAGCGGGTAGCTGCGGTGCACGAACACCTCCCAGCCGATCAGCGCGGAGTTCACACCGTTGAACACCAGCGCCATGGCGACGATGGCCAGCGGCATGCGGCGACCGTCGGCACGCTTGCGCAGCGGGTAGATGAAGGCGCGGTGCAGGTAGTGCAGCTGCCACAACCCCATTAGCACCCAGGCCGCGGTCGAACTCAGGTCGCCGCCCCACAGGAACCAGCCGAGCACCAGCAGTGATGCCGGCGCTTCCATCAGGATCCAGCCGACACGGTCGGGGACGGTCGGGCCCCAGCCTTCGCGGTGGTGACGGCCGTAGGGCGCGGCGATGAAGAACAGTGAGACGAAGGTGATGGCAGCGATGCCGATCCACAGCTCGACCCACAGGACGTAGGTATCAGGCAGTGCGGTCACGGTGATGCTCCAACAGCCAGTCGATGGTCTCGGTGAGGGTCAGCGCCAGCGCGCGCGGCGCGTAGCCCAGCCGCTCGGTCGCGTAGTGGTGTTCGACTTCCCGGTAGTGCGCCAGCGCACTCAGACTGCCGCGGGTGAAGCGCGGGGCCGCACCGCTGATCGTGCTCCAGGCTGCTGCGAACGGCAGACTGACCCAAGCCAGGACCCGTGGCAGCACCGGGGGCCGCCGTGCACCGGTGTGTGCGCAGACGATGTCAGCCACCGCCGCGGCGCTGGCCCAGTGGCCGCCGAGCAGGAAGCGATCCCCCGCGGCGGCACGCTCCGCCGCTGCGACCGCGCCGCGCGCGACATCGCGCACGTCCACCCAGTCGAAGCCGCCGGTGACCAGCGCAGGCAGGGAACCGCGGGCGAGGTCCAGCAGGAAGCTTCCTGCATGCGAGGGCACGTGGTCCTCGGGACCGAGCATGGCGGTCGGGTACAGGATCACCGCGTCCAGACCGTCCGCGATCGCTGCGCGTACCGCCCGGTCGGCGGCGACTTTGGTCACGGCGTAGGGCATCAGCGGTCGCGCGGCGAGAGGCCGGGACTCGTCCACCGCCGCGTCCACCGGTACCGGGTCCAGGGCCTCGATAGAACTCACATGGATCAGTCGGCTGACACCCGTCGCGCGGCAAGCTGCGATGACGTTGCGGGTGCCGTCGAGGTTGATGGCGCGCAGCTGCTCGGGCTCCTGACCATCGAGCTGGATCCGTGCGGCGCAGTGGAACACCCAGTCGCAGCCGGTCGCCGCGGCGACCAGGGAGCCCGGATCGGTGACATCGCCGTGGACGATCTCGGCTGCGGTCCCCGCCAGCCCGCGCTGGTCGCGATGCACCAGCGCCCGGACGCTGTGCCCGGCCGCCAGCAGGGCGCGGACCAGGTTGGCGCCGAGGTGGCCTGCGGCGCCGGTGACGAGTGCGATTGCCATCGGGCGAGTGTATCCACTGGTCGCGTGACGGGCATTGCGCTCCCGGGGCCGCGGTTCGGGGCTCGCGGCTCGCGGCCCGGGACCCTGGTTCCTCCTGGTGATGAACTAGCCACCGCCCCGGTCCTATGTGGCATCGGAGGGGAGGATCCATGTCCAAGCGTCGGTTGATCGCACTGGTGTTCTACGGGTTCCTGGCTGTGGTGGCAGCGCAGGCGACCTTCCTCGTCTGGCGGAACCAGCAGTTCGGCACGCTCTACGCCCAGAGCCCACCGCCGGCGCAGCTCGAGGGCAGCATCGAGGTACCGGACTTCCCGCCCGGCCTGGAGTGGCTGAACACCGGCGGCCGGTCGCTGACGCTGGCGGATGACCTGCGCGGCAAGATCGTGATCCTGGACTTCTGGACCTACGGCTGCATCAACTGCATCCATGTGATCCCGACCCTCAAGCAGCTCGAGGAGCGCTACCCGGACGAGTTGGTGATCATCGGCGTGCATACCGCCAAGTTCGCGAACGAGGGCGAGACCGACAACATCCGGCGCTTCATCCAGCGCTACGAGCTCGCGCATCCGGTGATCAACGATCGCGACTACACGGTGTGGCGCTCCTACCGCGTCAACGCATGGCCGACGCTGGTGCTGATCAACCCGCAGGGCCGGGCGGTCGGTTACATCGCCGGCGAGCCCAGCTTCGAGACCCTGGACAACTACGTCAGCGCGATGGTCGCGCTGTTCGATGAGCGCGGTGAGTTGGACCGCAGCCCGCTGGCGTTGGAGCTCGAGTTCGATGGCCTGGATACGGGCGCGCTGCGCTTCCCGTCCAAGGTCACGGTGGATACCGCCGGTGGCCGCATCTTCATCGCTGACACCGGGCACCACCGCATCGTGCAGACCGACCTCGAAGGACGCGTGCAGCGCGTCTACGGTAGCGGCGAAGTCGGGTTGCTGGACGGCAACGCCGGCGCGGCGCGCCTCAACCAGCCGCACGGCATGGCGCTATGGGACAGCAACACCCTGTACGTCGCTGATACCACCAGCAACGCGATCCGCCGGATCGATCTGCGCGATGGGCGTGTGAGCACCGTGGCTGGCGACGGCAGCCAGCGCTACATCGCTTCCGACAGCGCGGATCCTGCTGCGG